>OLWB01000009.1_pt1 | contig 210177 bp, 190 predicted proteins | sample 1673331 | NCBI WGS metagenome assembly OLWB01 (sample SAMEA3178943, study PRJEB25190) | human gut metagenome | biome: human gut; feature: human-associated habitat; material: faeces | place: Austria | collected 2013
TTGCCACCACATCATCGTATAGGCTGTTGTGCGGTCTTACCTCCATATCGCTGCCTAATGCCCACACATCGCAATAGCAGAAAAGGAAGCCACGGAGCAACGCCATGTCCGTAACCTTGCCGTCGGGTGAAATCCAACGCTGCACGACCTCGTGGCAGTAGAAACGCATCGGTTCGCCTTTCCTGCTCTCGCATCTGACCTGCGCCACGCGGATTACCTGATACCCTTTGCAGGTGGTTATCACGCTGAAATTCTGCGTTTCCTTGTAGATGCGTCTGCGTGTGTCCTGCACTTTGAGTTCGGCATGGCATTTGGGGCAGGTGCAGCCTTCAAGGGTGTCGCATAGTCCGCTGTCGCTGTGCCACTCGTGACCGCAGTCGGAACAGGTGATGTTCCCTTTCTTGGTGCGGTAGCCGATATGCTCAACGCAGTGGCGGTATGCCCAATCTATTTGTGTCGCTGATATGGGGCGAAGGTTGGCGGAAAGTCTTGCCACCTCTTTCTGTATCTTGGTCTTCGGTTTCATAAGCCTAAATCAAATAATGAGGGTTGGGGTTGGTTTTCTTTTCTCGCTGACGGTCTGTGGCGGTTCTGCAACTTGCGGAGTTCCTCCTCTTGGTATTTGCGGACAGCGTTCTGACGTGCCTCCGCCTTTTCCTCTGCCGTGAGTTTCACAACGTGGTTCACAACCACTTGGCAGTCCATCGGTTTGCCCACCTCTATCTCGTTTTCCTCATAGTAGTGGATGGCTTGCCCGAATATCTCTCCGTCCGTGAAACCGTTGCAACCGCTTTTCTGCACATAGTTCAGAATGTGGGTCACGCACTCGTCCATGTTCTTGGCAGGGTTGCGGTACTTCTTTGCAAATAGCGCATCTTCCTCCGCACGCTGTTCCAAGTACATATATATCGTTCTCTTGAAATGGTCTGTTCCTTTCATATCGCTGTCATTTTTAGATTATCTGTTTCAGTATCTCTCTCCAATAGGTCGGCTCTACCTCGCTGAGAAGGAAGTCCATGAAATCCCTCCGTGCGTCCTTGTTCAGTTCGTGGTACAATCTTCGGAAAGTTTCAAAATTGCCGTTGATGTACGTTTCCACCATATACACGAAGATGTTGTCCACCTCGTAATATCTGCACTGCTGCGCTGCCGTCTTGCTGTTTCTCTTTGCCATATCGGTAAGGGTTAAAGGGTGAATAACCAAAGGATGAAGCCGAAGAAGGCAATGGTGGAAAGGATAGCCACGATTACACCTATCGCCACTCGGAACACTCCGTTTACAATCTCTCTGATGATGCCCCAAAGGATGCCGAACACCCCGAAGGCGGTGCGCATCATCAAGCCGCATATCGCCAACCCGATGTGTTGCGCCATTTGTCTGAAATTTGCCGTTGCCGTCATATCTTCGCTGTTTTTGATTTTTTTGTTTTTAATGCGGATTCAAGAGCTGAGGGAGTTGAGTTTCAAACTATCTTATCTGCCTCTCGTTTATCCGACATTTTTTTTATGCGTCTTTCTGTCGCATCGGTCGTTTTCGTTTCGGGTGCTTGAAAAGGTAGGGATTAGGGAATGCAAGGTTTTTCGGTCAAAATACTACCCGCAGGGCTGGAGATTTTTACCGAAAACAGGAGGCTTGACCTTGCTTTCCCGTCCAATCCCGGAATTACCTTTGCGCCCAGAACGAAAATGACTGACTGATGCGGCTTACTGAAAGGCGCAAAATGGAGGTAAACGAAAACAGAGGCAGATTGTGTAGAAAAAAACTTCAGGGGAAAATCCGTAAAAAAAAGAATCACCAAAAGGAAAAAGACATCACCGGAAGCGTGAAAAGGGCAAACCACAACAAAGGAAGTATGATTGTTTCCGATCCGACGGAACTTGTTCAGCCGGGTGGCAACAATCATTCTTCCCGGTTTGTCCGGCTGTGTGTGGGCGCCTGTTTCATTCATGGGGCAGGCTGACACACTCTGCATTCACTTTCCGCTTCCGGCAAAAGAGACAGCGAAAAAAGAAAAATCATTTGAAAACCCGTAAAAGCACCTCTTGGCATAGGCGCAAAAGAAAGGGGCATTGCTTCATCTGTCTAAACATCGTTTAGGCGTGAGGCAATGCCCTTTTCTCCAGCTATGCGGTAGTCGGCACACGTTTGTTCCAAACTCGTTTTGGGCAATGGTGTGCCGACGGACAATACCGCTTTTACGGAAAATTCTTATGAATGAGGGGATAAAAAACGGGAGTTTATATCAAAATCTCGAATTAAATAGCTACTTTTGCATACGAAGAGTTCTTTGAAGGTTACGCAACGCGCAGAAGGATAATGCAGTAGATAACTAACTAAATCGTAACCTATTACTATCAAGAGCAATTAACCTACGCTCATTTCCAATAAATTACACTCTTTTCGTAACTTCGCGTTGCAAATCTACGAGTGTACTTTACGTTTAATCTACTGAGTATACTTGTTAAAATATTCTGATCGGAATACCGCATAATTATAGATATTTATACATTTTTTATACTTTTACTTCTGTTACTCAAATATAATTCTTTTTTTTGTTAAATGGAAGTTTAGTTGTCTTATTCATAATATCTTTATCACAAAAAATGTATAATGAAGCAATCGGAATTAAGTCTTGATAGATTACTGCCCTATTTTTTGATGAATTACAACTTGATTGATGATGTAAGTCTAATGTATGGAAAAATGGGTGGGGTTATTTTTTTTAATATGTACATGCGTTATACGGGAGTGAATGTATATCGTGACTATGCAGATCTTTTATTAGATGATATATATAAACAAATAAACACAATGACCCCTATCAATTTTGCCGATGGGTTATGCGGCATTGGCTGGGGTGTTGAATATCTTGTTCAGAATCAATTTTATGAAGGATGCACTGATGAGTTATTGAGTGATATAGACGACGTGATTATCCGATCATCCCCCGAAACTTTAGATCATACTTTCATGACAGGAATAGAGGGGCTTTTGCTTTATGTTATATCCCGAGTGAAATCATTTAAAAGGTCATGGGATCAAATCCCTTTCGATCTGGATTACATGGTGGGGTTACGGGACATAATCAAAAATAAATATCCGAATACTTATCGGAATTCGACATATGTAAGGAATCTTGAAGATATTATAACAAATAAAAAGGTTAATTTTCAAGATTCGGTTGCTATACCATCGTTTTTTTTTAGTAATATTCCGAATAATATTAACGATTTATATTCAGTTCCGATCGGTATATATCAAGGATTGACAGGTTGGGCTTTAAGAAAAATATTATCATGAAACATATATACATTGTAAACGAATCATCCATCGCATCTTCCTATGGGATAGGAACATATATTAATCATGTTGTTGCATCTTTGCGCGATACGGATTTTCAGATCACTGTGATCGATCTTTATGGATCGCAGAAAGAGTTTACTGTTGTATGGAAAGATGGAGTGAAGCATCTTCAAATACCGTCTGTTCATATTTTAAGTCATTCTTTGAGCTCGTCAGCCTATCAAGAGAGAGTAGCGGAAAATATAGCACTGATTTTATATCCTCATGTTAGTCAATCAGAACAGAATATATTTCATTTGAATTTTACGAAGGATTATTATATAGCAAAAGCTCTAAAAAAATATTATAAATGTAAGATTGTGCTGACCGTTCATTGTTCCGAATGGAGTTTTCAATTGCTAGGAAACAAGCAGAAACTCTTGAAGAGACTGAGTGCAAAAAACAAACGCGCCTCCAAGATCATTCAAACTATGGAATTGGAGCGGAAATTAATGTTGGATGTCGTTGATAATATAATTGCAATAGCATCTCATTCATATAATGATTTACTCGATATATATCAAATTCCGGCCAATAAGATTACGATCATTAGAAATGCTGTTGGGGATAAATTTAGATTGATGTCTGAAAGCAGAGTAAAACAGACGCGGAAACGTCTTTTTTTTACGGAAAAGAATCTTATCGTTTTTGCAGGCCGTTTAAACTATGTCAAAGGTATTGATTATCTTATCAAAGCGTTTAAAATTGTTTTGACCCACTTGCCTGATTCACGATTGGTAATAGCTGGAGACGGACCGATTGAGAAAGATTTATACAAATTGGCTGCTCCTTATTGGTCCAGAATAACTTTTACAGGATTTATTAATCAAAATCAGTTATATCGTCTTTTTTCCATAGCGGATATCGGTGTTTTGCCTTCATTGCATGAAGAGTTCGGATTAGTCGCAATTGAAATGATGATGTGTAAACTCCCTATTATAGTTAATGATAGCACAGGGCTTTCTGAACTTGTCGAAAACGGCATTGATGGTTTGAAATTTACTATCAAAAGAGAGACTGCATATAAACGAGATTCTATACATCGAATCGCTGATCAAATTGTTAATTTACTGAATAATAAATCATTGAGAGGTAGCGTTGCTGTTAACGCAAGAGAAAAATTTGTAAAAGAATATTCATTGCCGCGTTTTCGAAAACAATTGATAGTTTTCTATAATCAATTGTATCGTTAATATTTTATTTCAAAATGTCAATAATGTCGAAACCAACGAAAAGTCAATCGAAACAGAAGAGAGCTAATTGCTATGTATTGTCGTAGTCAGCATTTTTAGGATTGATCCTATCTGGTAAAATATTGTGTTTCATCTAATAAGCGTAAATCGAATCTAGGAACGACATCTTGCCGGCCCGATTATCTAGTATGTCGTTCTTGACTAAAGCCACCTTCGACCGGGCGACCGAGTTCGGGGATGAAATGTTGTAGCGGTGCATGACCTCCGTCGAGGTAATCGACTTTTCTCCGGCAATCAACACCTTGAGGTAACAGAGCTGCTGGGTAGTCAGCGTTTCGGTGATGGTCACAAAGAGCAGATCGACGAAGTAGCGGCAATGACCTTCTGGGCCGGCAATGAGTAAAAATGTTCCTCGTCGCGGACATTGAACAGGTCGATATGACAGATACGCAACTTATTATCCTGTTCCATCTCCTGTTTTGCAGCCTTGTTGACGAGCGAACTCTTTCCCCAGCGACGCGGAGAGACGATGATTGTGTTGATGAGCGACGTAAAATGCGAGACCAGATAGGCCGTTTCCTGCTCCCGGCCCGTAAAATTCTTCTCCGTGGCGATCTTTCCGAAAATAAAGGGAATTTCCATAACAAGGCATTTTAATATTCAGCGCAAATTCAATACACTTTATGCAATAACACAAATTAATATTACATAAAGTGTAAAAAACAGAAGCGATCGCAGCACTCCATATCTGGCCGTCAGACGAATATTGCCCGCGATTCCTGCATCATAGTAGAATCCCCAATGATTACACGATTTTTTCGAAATACTCGATCGTTTTCCGCAAGCCCTGTTCGAGGGAGGTCGAGGGTTTCCAGCCGTCGAGTATCCGGGTGGCGAGCGTTATGTCCGGTTTGCGCTGCCTGGGGTCGTCGCAGGGCAGGGGGCGGAATACGAGGTCCGATTTCGATCCGGTCATCCGGACGATCGTTTCGGCCAGTTCCAGCATGGTATGCTCTTCCGGACAGCCCGTATTGACGGGGCCGGTAAATTCGTCCTCGGTAGCCATCATGCGGGTCATGGCTTCGATCAGGTCGTCCACGTACTGGAAACAGCGGGTCTGGGTTCCGTTCCCGTATATGGTAATTTTCTCTCCCCGAAGTGCCTGGACGATGAAATTCGATACGACACGGCCGTCGTCCGGAGCCATTTTCGGTCCGTATGTGTTGAAGATACGGATGATTTTGATCCGGACGCCGCTTTGTCGGCGGTAATCCATGAACAATGTTTCAGCGCAGCGTTTCCCTTCGTCGTAACAGGCTCTCGGTCCGATCGGGTTCACATGCCCCCAGTAACTTTCCGTTTGAGGATGGACCATAGGATCTCCGTACACCTCGCTGGTCGAAGCCTGCAATATTTTCGCCCGGGTGCGTTTGGCCAGTTCGAGCATATTGATTGCTCCCATGACGGAGGTTTTCATCGTATTGATCGGGTTGTACTGGTAATGGACGGGGGAAGCCGGGCAGGCGAGGTTGTATATTTCGTCGGTCTCTGCGTAGAAGGGTTCGGTCACATCATGCCGGACCGGTTCGAAACGGCGGTTATCCAGCAGATGACGGATGTTGCTTTCGCTTCCGGTAAAGTAATTGTCCAGACAGATCACATGGTGTCCTTCATCGAGCAGCCGTTCGCAAAGGTGCGATCCGATAAAACCGGCTCCTCCGGTTACCAATATTCTTTTCATAATACATTATTATATCGAATATTCTATTGAACGTCCGCTGTTTCGACCCGGACATTCCCGGGTCCGGCGCGGTGTGCGGATAAAACGATGCTTTACGAAAATAAACATAAAAAACGGAATCTCCTACTACTCCGCCACAGTTATTTCACCTCCGCCGAACCCATTTTCTCAATGATTATCGGTACTCATACCGACTTTCGGATCAGAATCCGACGGCCATACGCGGCCATAGGCGGCACGACCCTTCGGAAACATTGATTCATTTGGTTTTCAATGTATTTTAGCGGCGTTACTATTCCGTAACCGTTAAAAATCCTAAACCATGAAAAAAACGAGTTTCCTGAAACGGGCGTATGCGCCGTTTCGCATCCGGCCGATTGCCGGCCGGAGTATCGCTTGGCTTCGGATGCGTGTCAAGCGTATTTTACCGGCCTGTCGGCAAACTTTCGGATCGTTCGCCGTCTCATTTCTGCTAACGCTATCCGTCGTTTGGGGCGGATGCTCGCCGCTCGTGACGGAGGACGTGCAGCCCGATACCGACAAAACCTACCCGGTGTCGATCCGTGTCGAGTGTCCGGATATGAGCGTTGTGTCCAAAAGTCTGAATACATCTCAGGAGAAACAGATTCGGGACCTGAATCTCTACCTGTATCATGAGACGAATCCGGAAGCCGACCGGCATATCTATTCCGATGCGGTATCCGGTCCGTTAATGACAGAACTCGTGGCCGGCAGCTATACCCTATATGCAGTGGCTAATGCAGGCAACGACATGGGGAAACTGCCCGAAACCGGAATCTCGGCCTATTATTTCCCTGTATCCTCAGAAAATTCATTGGAAAAGAACGGAGTATTGCTTTCTTCCGTACGGATGGAATTTACCGTGAAACAGGCAATGACTCTCCCGGTAAGTTTAAGACATAATGTTTCCAAAATCAGCCTGAACCTTTCCACTGCCGCTTCGTTCTCCGGATTTACGATCCGAAGTATCCGTATGCTTTCCGTGCCGAAAGGGATATCTGTTTTCGAAGACAACGGAGCATCGGCCGTAACCGAAACATTCGATTATCCGAAACGGACTGTGGATAGTCGTACCTATGCCGGAATATTCTACCTGCCGGAAAACTTGCAGGGCGTCGTGTCGAAGATTACCGATCAGCGTGATAAAAATCTTCAGAATGCCCCTGACCGTGCGACCTGCATTCTGATCGAAGGAGATAAAGACGGGCGCGCAATCTATTATCGTATTTATCCGGGCGAGAACAATACGTCCGATTTCAACATTCGCAGGAATCGTCATTATACGATCAACGCGACGATTCAGGGGGAAAATATACTCGACACGAGGGTTTCTACGGTCAAGGTATCGCTGGGCGGTATCCCGACACCCTGCGATGTCGGCGATAAAATATCGACAACGCTTACCATTCGATGTACGGGCGATCCGGAGAATCAGATTTACCTGAATCCCTCCCTGCTCGAAGGAGGCGGAACGCTTACGGTAAACGGAACGGCCGCAGCCGGCACCGCGATTCCGGTATGCAAAGGAGACCAGACCCGTAGTATTCCCATCGTATATACCCAAACAACGGAAGGCGCTGCCCGTATGCGTTTCATCGTATCCGACAGTTACGGTTATACGGTATCCAAAGACCTGGCTACTTATTTTCAGCAAATACATCCGGTTACAGCGGATTATAACGAAAAAAGCTGGAGCAGGGAAACATATACCCCGTTTGAATTTTCCGTTAAAGTGAATCAGCAGGGATATACGAACGCCTTCGACGTCAAATATGAATTGTTGCAGGGTACGGGCGAAATGTTTTACGGTTCTCAGGCCGTGTCCAGCGGATCGACCTTTTCGACGGGTGCGAATAATCCTGCTTCAGGAACGCAATGTGTGTTCCGTTTCACACCTTCCGAAATCGGCAAGCTGACATTTCGGTTGACTTTTACCGGGAAAAGAGGACAAACTTTCGTGCTGGAAAAAGACTTCGATGTGATTCCGTATAAAATCCAGATCAGAGGTTCTTATGAGATCGAGAAATCGGAAACTAAAATAATCGCACAGGACGGCTTCACCGGTCCGTATTATGAAAAATTCAAGGAGCTGATGGTACTCACGGCCGACCGTACTGTACCGGCCGGTTTAAGGCTGAGGGTCACAACTTCTATTCACCATTTGGTAGATCGGTATGACCTGGGGTCCCTTACTCCGAACGAGTGGGGCGCTGAGACGACGTCGTCCGTTTACATCGAGAGCGGAACTGTGCGCGGGGAACGGATAATGGCAGAGTATGAAGGAGCGTGCATCGGCACTTCGGGCAATATGAAAAAAGTTCTGATTCCCGGCTACCTTCCCCGGACGATAAGCGGGTCGCTGACCGGAGACGATTATTATTCGAAGACGACGGTCTGGCGGATCTACTGCGAACCGGAAAGCAACACGATAGAATGCATCAATCTGAGTCCCTGGCAACCGCCGAAATAGTTTCCCCGTAAAGACAGAAACACTCCGACCTTATTCAGTCGGAGTGTTTTTATTATGGTCCGCATCATGCCGCAGGCCGCTTTATTTTCGGAACGGATCGTTATCTTTGCATCCGCAAAACGAAAATAGAATTGTTAAAACGATAGATTATGTGTGAGGTTTTCGATTTACGGAAATTTGAAGAATCGGTTGCATCCGGCAAACCGATGATGGTTGATTTCGGAGCGGAATGGTGCGGTCCGTGCAAAGCGATGGAACCTGTTATTCGTGAATTGGCTAAAGAGTATGAAGGGCGGATCGTGGTAGGTTCCTGCGACGTAGAAGAGAACAATGCGTTGGCTGTTCGGTTTTCGATACGCAATGTGCCGACCGTGCTGTTCCTGAAGAACGGAGAGGTTGTAGATCGTTGTGTGGGATCGGTTCCGAAAACGACACTCGTCGAAAAGTTGGAAAAATTATTGTAATAATACTACAATAGAAAAAACGACCGGGCCATTTTTCAATTGAATGATCCGGTCGTTTTTTATTCGAGGTATTTTACCCCTACGGAACTTTCTTATTCGCCCTGTTTCTGTCGATCCATGCCGCCTGTAAAACGAGATCGGAAAGATGATAAATAAAACGGTGATCGAATACCCCGCATCGGATATGCCCTTTTTTACGGGCGTCATCCAACTGTTCCGGGGAAATATGCAGCAGTTCGCAGATCTCTTCGGCCATCAGCACGAGATCGATGTTTCTGCTGGCGCAAATATGTATTAGAAAAAAGTTGATGTAAACGAGCTGTCGCTCCCGTCTTACCAGCCGGTTGAATTCTTTGCGGGGAATCGTTACGTTCTCATTGGATTTCATAGTCGTACATTTTTAAAATCAGCTTTTGTCCTGAATGTTTTCTGTGAGTTGTTTCGATCTCTGTCTGCGGGTATTGCGTTCCAACGTGTCGATATACCGTTTGATTTCGGAATAACGATACATCCGTTTGGCCCCGAGCAGAAAACCGGTCAGTTTCTTTTCTTCGCGCAGCCGCCGTACCTGCCTTTCGCTCAAATGGAGCATCCGGCAGGTGTCGTAAAAATCGAGAATGGGATCGCCGTCGATCATGTTGTGCTGCTTTTTACGGCCAGCAGATCCTTATGCATATCGTCCAGCTTTTGCCGAATCTCCGTAGTCGTAGATAATAGCTTTAAAGTATCGTTTTCTTCCATAAGGTGTAAATTTTGGATTACGGTGCAAAAATCCCAAATGCCTGAAAAATAATTCTTGCACATCATATACGATAATTCAGAAATGGAAGACGTATGACAATAACGCAACGGAAATGCTTTCGTTCTGATTTTTATTCCTGACAATCAATAAGTCATAAAAATAATTCTTGTATATCGTTCTGTAAAGCGTGCTATAATTACGAACGATCGTCATTTTTGAGTTGATTCATTATACCCAACATCCGGAACAAAATGGGAGGTATACAGACAAACGCTATCGACTCTTTTTGTTTCGAAAAACACAAAAAATCACAAAAAGTTTGTTTATTCGATTTATCGTATTTAATTTTAAGATACAAATACCAAATGTCGGTATATATTGTGTTTGTCTGCGTATCTTTAAAAGAATAATTAGGAAAATAGCAGATATACAACAAAGTGTTTCGAAAAATGATAATTTGAATAATCGTTCTTTATTGACCTTTATGATCATTCAATATAGAGTATTAGTAAAGTAGGTAGGATATAATTTTAGGATCGGTTGTCTGAAACCATCCTAAATAAAATAGCGCAAGGGATAATCTGAACTCATGATTTGAGAGAATATCATTTGTTTGGCATAGAATTACAAAAATATCTATAACCCTATAAATAGCATTCTTATGATCTAAAAGAGTATTTGAAAGGAATACATTATTCCTTGTCGTTGAAATGATATAAACGACAAATATTACACTGTTTTTTTATTAACTTAAAATCTGAAAAGGAATGAGAGAATTAAAAAAGCTCACCCTGAATGAAGCAACAACAATCCCCAAAGAAAAATTGAAACATCTTCTTGGAGGTTTTTCGGATGATATAATGCTAGCAGACTATCAATGCGATGGGGCTTCGCCCTGTCAAGATGGATGTAAAGAGGGGTGCAAAGACAATTGTAAGAAAAATTGTCAGACAGGGAAAAAGTAATAAATTAAACTCTTTATTGAGGATATGTTGCTATTGTGACATATCCTCTTCTTAATAAAACTTCAGTATGATAAGAAATGTTAAAATTCTAAAAATTTGTTTTCTACTCATTGCTTTTTTTGTGACATTCAATTGTTTTTCACAAAAAAGCGCACTGAAACCTTATATAGATTTTCTTCAATGTCAAAATACATCAGCTGTAGACTATGTATTTGAACTTTTTGAAAAATATGATATTATAATTTTGGGAGAAAGAGATCATCGTGACATGTCTCAATATCAATTTGTCTCCGAAATTATTTCGGATCGGCGTTTCATTCAAAATGTGGGTCACATTTTTACTGAAATTGGAGCAACTAATCAAACAGAAAGAGCGAATAATATACTTGGGAGTGAATACGAGAGTTATCTGGATTTTGAAAAAGATTTAATGGAGTTATACAGAGATTTGAGCTCGAGTTATATATGGGAAAAATATAATTATTGGTATTTACTTTCAGCAATATACAGGATCAACACTTCATTGAATGACAATCAAAATCTTACCCTCCATTTTACCGATATAAATTTCGATTGGAATAACTACTTCGATATAAATGCTTATACGGATATATATAGCCGAGACAGTATCATGGGGTGCAATTTCATCAATGAATTCGACAAAATATTGCAAAACCAAGATGAACCAAGAAAGAAGGCTTTAGTCATTTTTAACAGTCGCCACAGTTTCAGGGATCATTCCAAAGCTACTTGGCGGAAATCAGCAGCTTCGGTTCTTTTTGAACACTATCCCGAACGAGTTGCCAATGTTATGATTAATACCACAAACTTCACTGATGTTATCGACGGCCCAGATTATCTAATCGAACAGGGCCAATGGGACGCTGCATTTAAACACGTGGGCAATCCCAGAATCGGGTTTGACATGATTGATTCACCGTTTGGAGAGGCAATATTGGAGTATTACGATTCACCTCATGAAATCAGGTATAAAGATGTTTTTACAGGATTTATCTTTTATAAGCCGATATCGGAATGGATACTCATGACCGGAATACCCGGATTTGTAGATGAGGATTTTAAGTCAGAGTATATACGACGTTACAAACTTCAATTCCCAAACGCTGAAGTGAGAAATATTTTAAGATTCGACATACCTTATTGCAATACTCTTAAAATAAGAGATAATTATGAGGGAAATGACCTTTCCCGTGAACAGGTTGAAAAATGGATAAACTATTGGCTTGAATAAATTTACTTTCAAACTTTTAATGTGATGAAAAGACAATATGTAATGAATCCTGGATACATGCTTGTACCTGATGGAACTAGAGTTTTATTCGTAAGTCAGGATAATGTTGATCCTGGAGTTAAACATGATGATAATTGGACTAGTTACATTCATCCATTTAATGCACAATTACTTGCATTTTTTAATGGGAAGAATACATTAGAAGAGGTTATTGTGAAAGCATCCGATTTTTTTGGACTTACGATTAATGAAATAGAAAAAATAGTGACTGGATATATTGAGAACGAAAAATCATTTGCCATATCCTATAACACAAATTACATGCATTTTCCCGTCAATGTGCTGGTAAATAAAACTAAAATCCAAAATAAATACAAAACATACTGCGTGGAAGATTTTATTTTGAATGGAGAAGCTGATCTAACTACCCGAAGAACTTCATTTCCGTTATCTATTAATCTAGAGCTAACAATGAAATGCCATACGGATTGTATTTATTGTTATGCAAATAGAAAAATGCACAGCAAAGAAATGCCACTGGAAATGGTGCTTTCTATAATAAGACAGGCTAAAAAAATAGGTGTCGTAAATTTTGACATTAGCGGAGGAGAGGTATTATTACATCCGCATTATAAGGAAGTTATATCTGAGTTGCTTATAAATGGTTATACTCCATTTATTTCTACTAAAGTTCCTGTTAAAAAGGATAAATTACAGACATTGAAAAATATAGGTGTAAAAGAAATACAAATTTCATTAGACTCAATAAATCCTGAAACGCTTTCCAAAATTCTAAATGTATCTTCAAATTATGCAGATGCAATAAAAGATACCGTCAGATTTACAGAAGAGGTAGGACTGGAACTTAGAGTGCATTCTATAATAAATTCTCACAATTGTTCTGATGAAGAGATTGAAACTCTTGTAAATTTTCTTTCTAACTTTTCAAATTTGAAAAGTTTGCAGTTTACACCAGCAGGATATTCATTATACAAAGAAGGGCTATACGAGCAATTTCGTCCTCCTAAGGTATTTATGGAACGAATATCTAAAAAAATAGAGGAGTTTCGTGAACAACATCCCAAAATCACATTTAACCTCAGCGAAGCAGATTTTCCAGAAGATTACCATTATGAATGTCGTAAAAAGAATTTTCCGGAACGTGCTACTTGTACAGGAAATATGCATAGTATGGTGATTCTTCCCGATGGGCGCGTTACTATATGCGAAGAATTATATGATCATCCTGATTTTATAATTGGTGACTTAACAAAAAACACAATCAATGAGGTTTGGAATTCGGATAAAGCAAAAAATCTTTTTTTCTTGTCCAAACAATTTATAAGTGAAGAAAGTGCATGTAAAAAATGTGATCAATTTGATAATTGTCGTCAAGGACGCGGAGTTTGTTGGAAAATGGTAATGTATGCTTATGGGAAACAAAACTGGGATTATCCTGATCCTCGATGCCCCGAAGCTCCCAAAATGTTCAATGATATATGTATTATATAAACTCAAGAGAAAAAAGGTTTTGTATAAATGAAGTTTCCTCATTATTTGCAGCTGGATGCAATGGATTGCGGTCCTACGTGCCTCAGAATGATTGCCAAATTTTATGGTAAAAATTATTCATTGAGGTCATTACGTACTAAATGCCACATTACCCGTGCCGGAGTATCCATGCTGGGGATAAGTGATGCAGCGGAGTCATTAGGTTTCAGAACAAAAGGCGTTAAGATTACATGGGAACAATTGCGCGATGAAGTTCCTTTACCTTGTGTAGTCCATTGGAATCAGCAGCATTTCGTTGTTGTGTATGATATTAAAAAGAAAAAATGGAGAAACAACGAAGAGTTAATTTATGTATCCGATCCTGCACAAAGTAATCTTGTTTATCGCCGAGAAGAATTTCTAAAATGCTGGTATTCCACTGAGTCAAAAGAGGGTTCCCAAAAACAAGGAACGGCTTTGTTATTTGAACCGACTCCCAAATTTTATAATAACGAGGAGGAGAAAGAACCGGGACTCCGATTAAAGTATTTGCTTGGTTATTTACGGCCTTACAGGCGTTTTATTTTTCAGCTATTTTTAGCCATGCTGACAGGTAGTGTCATCAGCCTGATTTTCCCTTTTATCACGCAATCCGTCGTCGATTTCGGTATCAATAACAGTAACCTGAATTTCATTATCGCGGCTTTGATCGCTCAGGTCGTACTGACTTTTGGACAAACCGCGAATGGCTTGGTGCAAAGCTGGTTATCCCTTCATGTCACGACCCGGATAAGTATTGCATTTATTTCCGATTTTTTAAGCAAACTTATGCGACTGCCCATTTCATTTTTTGATGTGAAGATGTTGGGAGATATCATGCAGCGAATCGGAGATAACGGTCGAATACAGTCTTTTTTAACAGGGACTTTAATCAGCATGGTCTTCTCTGTTTTCACATTTGTGATATATTCTATTATTATGGCAAGTTATCATGCAGGCATACTGGCTATATTTCTTACCGGAAGTTTGTTGTATGCTTGTTGGGTACTAGTCTTTTTGAAACAGCGTCGAAAATTGGATTATAAACGTTTCCAGCAGGCGGCGGACAACCAAAGCAGTATCGTACAGATGATCAATGGAATGCAGGAGATCAAACTCAATAACTGCGAAAAGCAAAAGCGCTGGGAATGGGAACGGATTCAGGCTAAACTTTATAAAATATCCATTCAATCGATGACTTTAGGACAAACCCAGCAGGTCGGAGGATTATTCATCGACCAGACAAAAAATGTTTTCGTTTCGTTTTTGGCTGCCAAAGCGGTAGTTGACGGAAACATGACGTTAGGTATGATGATGGCCATGCAATACATATTGGGGCAGTTGAATGGTCCCATTTCTCAGTTTATCGGATTCATTCAGGAAGCGCAGGATGCAAAAATCAGTACGGAACGATTGAACGAGATCAACGACATGGATGACGAAGAACCCGCTGACGAAGATAAAATACAGAATATTCCCCCTCACAAAAATATCGTATTGAAAGATGTAATGTTTCAATACGAAGGTCCCCATTCTGAAAAAGTGTTGGACGGTATCAATCTGACCATAGAAGCGAATAAAGTGACTGCGATAGTAGGGATAAGCGGTAGCGGGAAAACGACTCTGTTAAAATTGATGTTAGGCTTTTACCAACCGGTCGAAGGCGAAATTACTTTGGATGGCATTCCGATCAAACGGTACAGCGATTCGAAGTGGAGGCGTAACTGCGGTGTCGTTATGCAGGAAGGATATATTTTTTCCGATTCTTTAGAATGCAATATTGGAGTCGTTGATGAAATCCCGGACCTCGGAAAAGTTCAGAATGCAGTAAAAACAGCCAATATCGAAGATTATGTGGAAGGTCTTCCATTGAGGTATAACACCAAAATCGGAGCAGACGGACAAGGTTTAAGCACGGGCCAAAAACAACGTCTATTGATAGCCCGTGCAGTTTATAAAGACCCTGCATATATATTTTTCGACGAAGCGACCAATTCTTTGGATGCCAACAATGAGAAAACGATTATGAATAATATGAAACTGTTTTTTAAAGATAGAACCGTAGTCGTCGTGGCCCATCGTTTAAGCACAGTAAAAAATGCCGATACAATCGTTGTGCTGGAAAAAGGGAAAATCGTCGAACAAGGTAATCATACAGAACTGATAGCAAAAAAAGGGGCTTATTTTAATCTGGTAAAAGACCAGTTAGAATTAGGAAATTAAAAAACAAAGAAATTATGCCAAGACCTATATACAGCGACGAAGTGCAGGAAATCATGGGGCGTATTCCCGGATGGGTCGTCCGATGGGGACTATCAGTGATTTTTTCTATATTCATTGTACTACTTGGCGTCACTTATTTTTTTAAATATCCGAAAGTCGTCACATCTTCTATTGTGCTGACCACGACGAATCCTCCGACCGAATTGATCGCTCGTTCGACAGGGAAGGTGGAACATATATTAGTCGAGAACGGCCAGTTTGTTCTGCCGAACGAATTAATCGCCGTATTGTTCAATACGGCCGATTACCGATCTGTCCTTCAATTGGAAAAGATATTGTCTGATTCCTTGTTTTCTTTGGTTACAGGAAACGCGTATTTCGAAAATGAAACAAATCAATTAGGTGAATTACAACCCTATTACACAGCGTTGGAAAAGACCTGTAAATCTTATGACCATTATACGCAAACAGGAGCGATCCCCCAACAAAAAAATCAGATCGAACAACAAATAAAAATGCTGTATGCAGGTTTACAGGCACAGGAAAAACAGTTGGCGATTCTTCAAAGAGACCTCCGGTTCGAACAAAACAATCAAAAGCGAGATTCCGTATTATTCCATTCACATGCATTGACGGAAGCTGATTACGATGCGAGCCTTCAGAAACTGCTTCAAAAGGAATTATCCGTTACATCCCAACAAAATTCCATTATTTCAACAAAAACTAATATTCTGAGTCAACAAAAACTATTGACGGACCTAACCATCCAATATGACAACGAGCAAAATGAATTCCAATTACAATTCGATGAACAACACGCTCAGTTATTGGCCCAAATCAAATTATGGAAAGACAAATATATATTGGCTACCCCAATCGCTGGGAAAATCACGTTTACAAAATATTGGGCCGAAAATCAAAATATTACCACCGGAGATCGCTTGGCAACGATCGTACCTGAGGACTCTACGCAGATTATCGGAAGGATAACCATTCCGTCTTCAGGGCTCGGTAAGGTCGAAGTCGGACAACAGGTCAATGTTAAGCTGAACGGATTTCCGTATATGGAGTACGGCTTGCTGAAAGGACGTTTAATTTCCATATCTTCTGTCCCGGAAACGATCAATCAAGCGGAAATAGGTTATATAGGCGAAGTCGCATTTCCCCAGGGGATGGTATCCAGCTATAAAAATAAATTCCGTTTTATTCAGCAAATGGATGGAACGGCAGAAATTATCACAAAAGATACCCGTTTAATCGAACGGTTTGTCCAACCCATAGAATCTTTATTTAACAATCAGTAAATACAATATCATTATGCGTCTTTCTGTTGCCATGTGCACTTATAACGGAGAACAATATATCCGGGAGCAATTGATGTCTATTCGAAATCAAACGTTACAAGTCGATGAAATCATCATTTGTGACGATTGTTCTAAAGATGATACCGTTGAAATAATCGAGAATTTGATTTGTCAGTACAACTTGCCGATTCAATTACATATCAATACATGGAATCACGGTTATCGAAGAAATTTCGAACAGGCTATTTGTCGTTGTTCTGGCGATATTATCTTTTTGTCGGATCAGGACGATATTTGGTTGTCTACAAAGGTCGAAACTATTATCAGCTATTTTAACAGTAACCCGGATAAGGAATTCGTTTTTACCAATGCCGTACTTGTTAATACGGCAGGAATACCGAGTTATAATCAAACGCTTTTCGATGTGTTGGGTTTGGACAAGGAAACCCTCGATTTGTTCGATAAAGGGTATGCGCTCGAAATGTTAAGTGTATATTGCCGTGTAACTGGAGCTACATGCGCCTTACGCGCTTCCGCAATGCCCTATTGTATTCCTTTATCCAATATCGTCGCTCATGACGAAATGATTGCTATGACATCTGCTTTTCGAAATAAGATAGCATATATCAATCGATGTTTGATCAAATACCGACAGCACGGAAAACAAACCATCGGTTTGAGAATGGCAATCAGACATCCCGGAGAAAAATGGGAATATACTTCGAATATTATGATGTGGCATGATGCCTTAATAGAAAAGAATGACGAGAGTGCCCGCGGACACTTACATTTTATTTACCGACGTTTTTGGACCCTGCGTTCATCTTGGGCATTGCTTAGAATTATCCGGATGTATCTGTCCGGTTGGTATAAAAAATATTATACGAATGCGGAAGCCGCATTTTGGTGGGATGTCAGAACTGTGTTTTTTAGAATGAAGCGTAAAATAAAATTCATTGGATAATTTAAAAGTGCTTCGGCTTAATTTTAATATCGAAAATATGGCAAATTCATCTATACTTGAAATAATTTCTGAACATACTTATGTTCCGTTAACCCAAGCAGGGAAAAATAGGTATGAGTTTTTTTTGACAGATATAAGTACTTTGCCTCTCCGGATCAAACGGAAGCATTGGGATGTAGATCAATGTGTATTAACGTTCGATTATAAATGCACTTCTTTTATTTCCCATATCGGAATTCAGATAAGATCCAAAGAGATAATAGTCCGTAATATCGAGGTGGCTCGAAATTGGAAAACCTTTTCATTCGATTTAACGGATTATAAAGACTGGTTCTTGCAGTATATATTGACTTTAAAGACATCTTTACAAATAACTATAGCTCCGATAGTAGCTTCTGAAGCTATTGTGTTTCAGATTAAAAATATACGATTACGTGCCAGAACTCCCGAAGAGCAGAAAAAAGCGGCAGACAAGGACGCTTCTAAAAAGCAATCTGATAAAAAAAAGATTCAACAAAAACGTTATTTATATGATTTTGCCTTTCCTAACGAGATCGACCGGATCGAAACGAATGAAAAAGAAATCAGGATACAGGGGCAGATCGTTGCAAATCCATCTCTGGCTGTTTTTTTATGCGAATTGCCTATTTTCAAAGATTTGGCAATATGCAATATGACAGAAACCATTGAACTCAAACCGGAAAATGGACAATTCGAAATATTGGTTCCTCGCATTGCAAAATATAACGAAACGTTTTACGATCGAATCTATTCCCGTTGGTTTTTGGCTTATCGCAGTAACGACGAACTTTATATGTGTTCATACGGTCGATATGTCACAAAAACTTACATAGGACACCATTTCCCTCCACTCACTCCCCAAACGAAAAAAGGGCTGGGCGATTTTAAATACAACCATTTATATACGGATCTGAAAGACCTCGGGATATCCTATATTTCATTCAATATCCGGATCAATAATTTTTTGCGTCTTACTTCCTCCCCTGATCATATTCCGTTCGAATATAATGGCAAAACATACTATGCAGATAAACGAAAAATCGAGAAATACGACAGAACGATTCGTTGTGCTGCCGAACATGGTATCAATGTATCTGCAATTATTTTGGTTTACCCGGAACTATGGAGTCGGGATTCTCAGGTAGGACGTATATTGGAACATCCGGAATATAAACGTTGCGGAGCTTATACCATGCCGAATTTGACTAATATTGACTCAGTTAATTTGTATGCCGCCGCTTTGGATTTTTTAGCAGCCCGTTATAATCGTCCGGATGGAAAGTATGGTCGAATTCATAGATGGATCGTACATAATGAAGTCAACTCCGGAAACGTATGGACGAACGCCGGTAACAAAAAACTTGTCGAATTTATGGATATTTACGTCAAGTCCATGCGGATGGTTTATTATACGGCTCGGAAATACGATGCGGATGCTGAAGTCTTTATCTCGTTGGACCATTGCTGGAATGAAGAGTATGTAGAGCCGAATTGTTATCCGGGAGCTAAAGTTATGGATACATTAATGGCTTACTGTAAAGCAGAAGGAGATTTTAAATGGGGAGTAGCGATTCACCCTTATCCGGAAAATTTGCTCGACCCCAAAGCATGGCTGGATAAAAAAGCCACTTATGCGACCGATACGCCTTATATCACGTTTAAAAATCTGGAAGTATTGGATGACTGGATCAAGCATACGGCCTCTACCTATGAAGGGAAAAAACGGACATTGTTATTGTCGGAACAGAATCCCAATTCAATGGACTATACAGATGAGGCATTACAGGAACAAGCCGCAGGATTGGCTTATGCATGGAAAAAAATGGAGGTTTGCGACGGAATCGATGCCTACTTCGCGCATAGTTGGATCGATGCCCATTTTGAAGGTGGGTTGAAAACCGGGTTGAGAAAATATCCCGATGACCCCGATGATCCATATGGGATAAAACTCTCTTGGAAAGTTTTTCGGGATGCCGGAACCGAAAACGAGAAGCAAACTTTTGAATTTGCTAAGGAAATAATCAGAATCTCGTCTTGGTCCGAAATAACCCATCCTGTGGAAAACATAAAACGAATATCCGATGGATAAGACACTAATATTTACCGAAGCGAATCAAAAAAATATTTGGCAGAAGATAGACGAGATAGCTCTCGTGTTGATGAGATTTGATCAGGATTATGATCCGTTTTTGATGTGCGGCGAAGCCGGCATCCAGTTGTTTTTGTTTCATCGCTGTTTTGAACTGGATGATGAAGAAAATTATGTGAAAATTTCAGATAGATATGGTCAGCGAATTGATAATATTCATAAGAAAACTTTATATATAAACGATCCTCAAAAATGCAATGCCGGTTTAGCCGGTGGATTGAGCGGTATAGGATGGATGCTCGATTATATGATTCGGTATCCTATGATCGATGCCGACCTTTTTGAGGTGATGGGAAGTGCCGATCCGAAAGTATTTCGGCGAATGATTTACGATGTGCAGGAAGATCGATACGATCTGCTGCAAGGTGCTGTAGGTATCGCATTGTATTGCGTGAACCGCAACGAAAGATTCTCCCGTGAATATTTAAATAGATTCGTTGCGGAACTGTATAAAAGAATGACGCTCGGCAAATTGAACGATATTCAGGATTATAGTATCCCATCCGGCTTATCGGGACTTTATTTGCTGGTTCGGAAAATACGGCTGAAATATCCGGATATGGATTATATAGCAGAGCTTGCGGACAATCTCGAAAATCAGTTGAAATGTCAGGCTATCTCACTGGAAAATACGTTGAATACGCTTCCCGGTTGGAGCCAGTCGGAAGTCGGCGTACTATGGAGCCTTTTACACATTCCGGAAACAAGAGATAGGGCGCTGGAACAATGGGTACAATATGGAAAATTGCATCATGAGCACGATCATGAATATCTGGAAGCCGGATTGTACGGAGGCTGTTTCAGTCTCGGCCATCTGTTTAACCGAATATATCGTTTGTCTGGTTGTTCGGAATTTCGGGAATTATCGTCCGATTTTTTGTGCCGAGGATTAAGTCATGCGAATTATACGGACAAAAAGACGGGTTATAGGTTATGGTACACGGGAATCAATGGCGTATATGGAGTGCATTATGGATTGCTGGGCGGTCTGGCTGGAATCGGCTTGGCACTTCTGGCGGCGGTTTCCGAAAAAGAATCCGCTTGGGATGAATCGTTACTATTGTCATAGACTATGTTCATTATGAGAAAAATAATTGTTTGCATATGCGGATTTTTGTTCCTGTGTATAAAATGTCCTGCACAGGAAAAATGGTCGCTTCAGCAATGTATCGATTATGCTCTGCGAAATAACGTGTCTATCAAAAAGGCCGAATTCAACAGCCAACTATCCGAATTGAACCTTAATACGGCTAAAAACAGCCGTTTGCCATCCGTGTCCGGGAGTTTAGGGCATACGAACTATTTCGGACGGGGACCTTCCCGTGACGGGACATATCAAGATAACAACCAAATGTCTACGAGCGGGAGCATTTCAGGAAGCATGACAATTTTCAACGGAATGCGTATAAAACACCAGATCAAAAGTCTGGCAGCCGGTTTCGAGGCGACATTGGAAGATCTTCAAAAAGCAAAGAACGATGTAATATTGAATATTACGGCTTATTACCTGCAAGTTCTCCAATACAAGGAGTTGGTTCGGATAGCAGCTTCTCAGGTAGAACTGAGCCGCTTGCAGGTGGACAGAAGCCAGCTATTCGTAGATAACGGGAAAATGCTGGAGTCGGAATTGTTGGAAAGCAAGGCTTTATGGGCGCAGGATAAATTGAACCTGACTCAAAACAATAACAACTTGTCAACGGCTCTTTTGGAGTTAAGCCAGGCATTAAACAGAACATCATCGGTGGGTTTCGATGTTATAGAACCATCCGGCGATGAACTGTTAAAAACCGCACTGCATAGCTTACAGGCATACGATACGACTTTGCTGTTTTCACGAATAGACAATCGTCCTGAAATTCGCTCCGCATCGTTAAACCTTCAAAGCAGTTGGCATAACCTTCGCATTGCTCAAGCGGCCAGATATCCATCGGTATCTTTATCCGGAGGTTATAGTAACAGTTACTACTATTCGTTTGTTACAGGGTATAATAACGCGGCATTCCGGCAACAACTTAAAAATAACGGAAGTGAGTATGTGGGTATAAATCTTTCCATACCGATATTTAATGGACTAGCAACACGGAATCAGATTCGGGCCTCACGTATCAATATCAAGTTCCAGGAGGTGGTTTTGGATGAAACTAAAATGGCTTTGCGTAAAGAGATCGAAACCGCTTTACAGAATGCAGAAAATGCCTATCAAAAATATTTGTCTGCACAGGAGTCTTACAAAGCCGCTTCGGAATCGTTCCGATATGAAAATGAAAAAATGAAAGTCGGGAGATCTACCATGCTGGATTATAATAACGTTAAAACTAAAATGGAAAAATCCGAATCCGATATGGTACAGGCAAAATATGAAGTTATATTCAATTGTAAGATTTTGGATTTTTACGCACAAGAAAGATTTGCAAACAATTAATTAATAATATTTTGGCAACACGCTTAGATATAATCAATTATCTGATAAAAGCCCGTCATTACACCTCCTATCTTGAGATAGGAATGGATAACCCGGCTGTCAATTTTCAGAAGGTTCGATGCGCGGAGAAAGAATCGGTCGATCCGTATGATCCGAATAGCAGGTATTGTACAGACTGGACACAGGAAAAGTTAAAAGAGTATCTTCCTTTTCTAACATATCGTATGACTTCGGACCAGTTTTTTGAAGTTTATCCTCAGAAAAAATACGATGTGATATTTATCGATGGGTTACATCTCGAAAATCAGGTAGATAGGGATATATTCAATGCTTTAAAACATCTGAATCCGGGTGGAGTGGTTATTGTACACGATTGTCTTCCTACAACTCCGCAATCTCAATCGGAAGAAAACCCGACAGGAGACTGGGTCGGAACGGTTTGGCGTTCTATCGTAAAATATACATTATATACACCTTGTAATGTCAAGGTAATTGATACGGATTGGGGAGTAGGAATTATTGAATATACGGACGACACGGATTTTGTCGTTCCGGAACGGCTTGATATGGACTATGCTCATTTTTTATTTCACAGAGATGAGTTTATGCATATTTACAATTGGACACAGATATCTGATGTTATCGACGCCTCAGACCGAACCGTATTTTTTTATCCGGAACGATTGCAAAAGATTACGAATGTTTTGCTTCGCAATTTGGATGCATTGACCGATTTAGGATTGGCTAATGGCAAAATGGGGGTGGCTCTTTATTTGTATCGGTTGAATAAAGTAGTCAATGATCAATATTTGGAAAATGTTGCAGATGAATTATTCAATACTGTTATAGATAGTATTGCCAAAGAAAATATATCCTGGGATTTTACGCAAGGATTGAGCGGAATCGGATGGGCGATAAATCGGCTGATTTTAGATGGCGGCATTCGATGTTCGGATAAAAGTATTCTGGAAGATATGGATAAAATCGCCATCCGTATTCTCAGATTACAAAGTTATAATTTTGATATAATTGTAGGTTATTTACTTTATGGAATTGGACGCATTAATCCATCTGTGAAACATATACGTCAGAAAACCAAAATGGCTTTAATCGAGTCCATTCAATTACAAGTGTATAATCTTTTGTTATTGAGTAACAAACATCATTTTTCGATTAAACAAGATGGTCTAAAGGATTTCGATATTACATGGTATTTCCCTTGGTTACTATGGGGCCTAATTCAATTGAAACAATTAGATGTTGCTCACAGTTTATCTGAAAAATTAATTTCGTCGTTTTTACCGCAAGTTGAACTTATACAACAAAATAGAGAAATACATTTCTGCAATCGCTTTTTTCTGTATTTAGTGTTGCTTAACGGAGGATATCATGTATCGTTTGATCTGCCCCCGCGAATGTGGGAATTGATCAATAACCCTTCTCTGAAAAACGGAGTTGCAGGTATCCTATTTATACTAAAACTGCTAACCTCCTCCTGCGACTTTCTGGAGCTAAAACAAAAATTGTTTTTCAGATTGACTGAGTTTGAAAGTTCCGAAAATTCGACAGGGGATCGTCAGGGGACTATCGTTCCCGCCAATTGTTTCGGATTGCTGGAAGGAATTGCCGGCGTTGGAATATGTAATATTTATTAAAAAGCATAATTTTTGGTATACCACATTCAATTTTTGAAAAAAAATAATTTAAACCCCAAATTTATTCTTACCTTTAAAAGTTATTGATAACGATTGACTAAAAATAATATTATGTCACGAACAAAACTTTCTGAAAATCTGAGTGATTTTACAGCGATCTATATCCAGAAGCCAATCAGTTCGATTATTGAAGAACTTTTTGCTACGAGAAACGAATTGAAAGCGATAAAAATAAATACAAAAAAACAAGCAAAATATGATATCAATTTAATGAAGGAGGAACTAAAGCGTCTTAAAGCGATTGAAAAAAAATACAATCAAATCCTTCAATTTGCAGTATCCGATGACCAAACTCCTGTCCCTCCTCTGCAAGCTAATATAAACAAAAGGAGAGGTCGCCCCCGAAAAACAGACAGCAATCCTCAATGATATTAGAAATCATCTGATTTTCTAGTTCCCAAATTTCAAACCATCAGAACATCAGTGACCAATAAAATTTTTGTGTTATCCATAAATATTCATCATTGAAGATTTAAATGTAACACTTTCGTAATGAAATAGAAATCTTTTCCGTCCGTTCTTGGCCAAGTACCTGCATAATTCAGGATTTTCAAGAAGGTTAATATTAGGCAATTCCTGCCAATCTTATTGTTTTATTTACGATAAAGAATTCAACAGATAAAGACTCAGTAATTTGACTCTCTGGCGATCCTGAACCGGTTATAAGTATCGATCGTTTCTTTGTATTTCAGTTCGATTTCATCTTTTCGTGGAAGCATTCCGGGATTGTACTCCCAAAATTCTTCTACCGCGCGGGTGTGCAACGTATCCGAAATACCTTTCCCGATTTTCCCGAGCCATTCTTCGAAACTTTTGGTGAAATAGTGGTTGAGTTGAATCGTTTCGTTCGAAAAGTCGCAGAAAGCCTGGGGAACGTATCTGAATTTTTCATTGACGGCGTAATATTCTTCGTCATAGCGTGGATAGTGTGAACTATCGACTGTATTCACATAATCAGGACGGACGATACTTTTCACATGACGGTTCGCCGGAAAATCGTCGGGCAGCGGTTCCGTATAATTCTGCATGACCGGTCCTTCGGGTTTTTCGATATGGCCGTTGGCCGTATGGATCACCCAGTTCATGCAGACTCCCGCATATTCGTCGTAATCGGCCAGAAAAGCGTGGATGTCCCGGTGCTTTTTCAGGATAATGAATTCATCGAGATCAATATAGGCAATCCATTTCGTTCGACCGTGCATGTTATATAAACAATGCGTATATGCCTTCAATTGTGGGGTATTGGTAATCGGGCAGTCGATAACCTCCACGACTCCTTTCCGGACATACGCTTCGAGGGTTTGTTTGGCAGGAATCACGCTGTTGTTATCATAGAGAACGAAATGCTCGATCCCGATGCCGAGGTGATGCTCCGCCCATTCGACCAGATAGGGCGTTTCGTCTTTCAGGATGGCGCAGATGATAATATTGTATTTCATTTTGAATAGGATTGGTTATACCCCCTAAATATAACGATAAAATATTAAAACACAAAGAACTAAACATTTAAAGCAATGATGGCGGAAGAATTTTCTTCCGCCATTCGACAGTTTCCCTGCGCTTGCTTTTATTCCGTCTGCTGTTCTTTCCGCCCGACATCGAAACTCACGGTCAGCTCGGTCTGCTGTCCGAAATTGTCCCGGACGATGAACCGTACTTCGGCGTTTTTGTCCGACAGGCTGCGGTACCACAGGGTGAACACCTGCCGCATCGGATCGCTCCGGTCGATCCCGGCCATATCGTCCAGCGCATGGAGCTCGCGGTTTACCAGCAGCGTTCCCTCGTCGTCCGTCACTTCGCCTTTGCCTTTCATCTGGATGTACCCGATGTAATACTCCGCATCGTGGAAATCCCCCTCCCTTGTCAGCGTCAGGCGGATCTCCACGCTTTCCCCTTGGGCGATTTCTTCGGGCAGATGCCACGAGGTCAGCCGGAAGGGATAAGCCTGCTTCACGTCGATTTTATCGTTGCAGGCCCAAAGTGCCAGCGCGGTCAGCAAGACCGTACAGCCGGCCGCTATCGTCTTTACCATAACGGTTCCCATTTTTTTCGTTTCTAATGAATCATAATCCTCAGCCCCGCGCCCAGCAGCGTATGAAAGCGGGCGACGGACGATCCGCCCGTTACCCGCTCTCTTAGCGTCAGCAACAGCGCCACCCGGTCGCACAGATACGCTTCGCCTCTCAGGGCGATCTCCCCGCCGTAGACGAAACCGTTTCCGCTGACCAACGTAGCCCCGTCATAGAGCCGCTTCCCGCCCCGGTTGACCGTCTCGTACCCCAACAGCCCGGAGAGCCCCGCCGTTACCAGAAAGTTGTCCCGGCGGTCACGCACAATAGGAACAAAATATCCCGCCCCGGCCGTAAACTGCTCTTTGGGCAGCATCGCTTCCCGATACGGGTAGTCCTTTCTCAGATACCCGGCTCCGAACTCCCAGTAACGGGTTTTCCGGACATAGCGGACTACCGACAGTTCCGCATGAAAGCTCCACGCTCCGTATTTGTCGCGCAGCAGGAAACCGCCGCAAGCGCCCCCGCCGAGCTGAACGCCCGTCTGTCCGGGCAGACACCGCTGTGCGGATAGTTCGGCCGCCGGCCCCAGCAGTCCCGCCGCGGCCAGCAGAATAAAAATTCTCCTTCGCATCGCCTATTCGATTTTCAGTTCATCCATCTCGCGCGCTCCGACCAAACGGACGTTTTCGATTTCGAAATGCTGGTGACGTCCGCCGCCCCGCTCGTAAACCTCCATGACCAGCACCTTATCGTCCGGAATCGTAAACTTGCGGAACACGAATACGTTCCTTACCATAGCCTCCGCATCCACGCGCGTGATCTCGTCGAATACCCGTACCGGGTTCACGAAGGTCTCCTGCACGGCCGTCCGGCGTGCCGTTTTCCGGTCGCAGACCTTAAAGCGTATGTAGTCGATGTCGAAAGCCACCTTCGAACGGTTCCGCATCAGCACGTGCAGATAGAACAGATCGCCGTGCACGTAGACTCCGCGCAGCAGTACCTCCATTCCGAAACGCTTGCTGCCGACGCTTCGGATGTCCCGGGCGTTCCGCCTGAGAATCGTGTACATGATCCGGTTGACCGTAAGGGGCGTCTCCCCGGAGAGTTCGTCGAGACGTATGTACGTCTGCCGGTTTGCAAAATCCGAGTAGGGATCTTTGTGCAGCCAGTCCTCCATCTCGATGTTGAGTCGGGAGGGATTCTCGGAATAGACCGCCGTGAAAGAGTAGAAGCATCCGTCGGCCGTGATGACCGAAAAGTTCGTCTCTCCCTCGAAGCCCTGTTTTGCGGCTTTGACGCGCACGACGTTCCGCGCCCCGTCCGCCTTGTCCGCAATCAGGTCGAGACTCCCCAGATCGACATAGACCGCCTCCGAGGGGAAAAGGATGTGGAGCGTTTTATTGAAAGCTACCTCCACCCGATAAGGCTCGACAACCTGACGTTGCTGAAATGTACGGACAGTATCTTGTGCTTGTACGCCCGCAAAAAATAAAACAGTCAGTGCCACTACAAACAATAGGCGTTTCATAATATCGATTCGGTTTACTGTTCGGAAATCAGAAGAACGCCGTACCCGGCTTTGACCGATACCTTCGCTTCCCGCATCTTCGAGGCGAGGTACTGCGATCCTCCGCTCATTACGCCGCGCACGACGTCCATTGCGACCTGCTGTCCCGCGCTGCGGGCGAAGGATATGCTCGTGCCCAGACCGGCCCCGATACTGGCGGCTCCCTCCTTGAGCGCCGTGCGTTCCGCCGTATTGGGAATATAGAGCCCGGCCTGCCCGTCCGTATCGTAGGCCGTAAGAGCGACCGGAATGATGCTGCCCCCGTATTCGATCGAGGTGACGACGACCGACAGGCGCTGCCCGTCGATCCGTCCTGCGGCATAGAGCACCGTGTTTTCCGGCACTTCCGTTTCGCCGGCCATCAGGGGTTCGAGCAGCCGCAGTTTCAGCCGCGCGTCTCCGTTTACGGTCTGGTCCTCGGCGATGCAGGTCCGAATGGCGTTCGCAGGCAAGGCGTCCGAAGCGCCTACCGGGGTGTGGAATCCGGTATTATGCGGCGGGGTGTTCTCTGCGGCGGCCGCGGAATCCTCCGAAGGACGGGCCAGCGTCGATACGATCCGACTCGGGGGACGCCGCACTTTCGTGACCGGAACCCGATCGCCTCTTGCCGCCGGCATTTCCGTCCGCGCCTTTTCGGGCGTCTCGAAATACTTCGTGGCCAAAGCGTACTGCCTTTCGACCAGTTCCATCGGATCGGGGCGGGCAAGGCTCTCGGCGGCCTCTTTCGCGGCCAACTCTCCGCGCAGCCGTTCGAGCTCCCGCTCCAGATCTGCGGTGCGCGGCGCCGGAGCCGGATCGCTGTAAAACGATTCGATCTGCCGGGCCATCTCCCGATGGGCGTCCTGCGAACGGTCGATACCGCCCGCAGGCAGCGACGTCGTTATCCGTAACGCGCTGTCCGGTTCGGGAAGCGATACCGCCTCTCCGAGAGACTGTATCTTATTCCCGGCGAGCGCCTCGGCTTCCACCTTTTCGGCGGCTTTCTGCCGGCTGGCTTCGATCCGCTGCACCTTCCCGTCCGGAATCGTCGTATTGATCCCGCCCGTGCCGGGTTCCTCCCCGGCGTCCGTGCCTCCGAAGATCAGGTACATGAAAGCGCAAAAGGGAATGAGCATCAGCAGGGCGGCCACGGCGGTTCTCTTTTGCGCCTGCCGCTGCGGATCGGTGCGCTTTCGCTCTTTATTTTCCGTCCCGGCCGTCTGCGTGCGGCTCTCGGGACGTTCTTCCGTTTTCTCGTTCATCATTCGATATTTTCAAAGGTTATCTTACCGTTTCGATTGCCGTGCCCATAGAAGGAGTCCCGGCCTCCGGCTCCGTTCCGCCCAAGAGCATGGACAGGCAGAGTCCGGCCAATACGAGTATCATCGCTGCGGCTGCGGCCGTACGTTTCCGGGGCGAAAGCTCTTCGAGCAGGGAGGCGCACTTTCCTATGGCATGATCCCGAAGCGCACGCGGCACTTTCATCCATTCTTTAGCGGTCATAGGTGCGGAGGTCTTTGTTTTCGACGACCGTCAGGTTTCCGATCAGGAATCCCTGCGGATTGGCGTCCGAACGCACGGCGTCGATCAGCGTACAAGTAGTTACGAGCGACCGTTCGGTAACGGTGCTCTCGCGCACGATCTTCTGCGTGGCATAGGCGCGGGCCCGGTAGGGATACGCATTCATGTCGCACACTACGCTGTCTACCTGCGTGGTCTGGAGAATGCCTCCCGCGATCAGGCGGTTGAAATAGCCTTTCTCCATCAGTACCTTGTAGTAGTTCATCGCGCTGCGGTCGGCCATCAGCAGGGCGCGGTTGACGTTGCCTTCGATCGCCGACTTTTCGGGACCGTAGGTGAAGAAAAGCTCGTGAAAGCGGCGCACATGCTCGCGGGCTTCGACGGGCCGGTTTTGCCGGAGATCCTGCGAAAGGGCCAGCATCAGGCTCTTGCCCTGATCCAGCACGTAGATCTTCTCGCGCTGGGCCTCGGCATAGCGGTACGACATCCATACGGCGCAAAGGGTTACGGCCGCACACAGCGCGAGGAAGACCAGCGTGAACAGGCGGATCTGCCGGAACCCGGTTTCGATGTTTTTCAGACTTTTGAATTCCATAAATTTAAGATTTTCGGGAGGCGGCGGACGGGGGCTTGGCCGTCATGGATTTCCACAGATGAGCCGTCTTGCCCCATGCGTATCCGGCGGTTCCCGTAACGAGGTTCTTGGCTTTCATGCCGGCGGCGTTGAGCTTGCGGTTGTAGGCTCCGAAGCCGGAAGCCTGTACGACCCATCCCGCCACCGAAGGAATGGTGAAGTAGCCGATGATCCCCACGACCATGAACAGAATGTAGATCGAGTTGTTGGAGTCCACGAAATAGAAAGGATCGACGAGCATACGGTCCATATCCTGTTGCAGCGAAAGCGTCTGGATACGGGCCAGCACCGCGCCGAAAATATCGGCGACGGGCAGCCAGAGATATACGCTGACGTACTTGGCGAACCAGTGTACCAGCGAGTCCCGGAAGCCGTCGAAGACCGATACGGCGAACACCAGCGGTCCGAGAATCGAAAGCACGATCAGGTAGAACGTCCGGATAATATCGACGATGACCGACGCGATCTCGAACAGTTGTTCGAGCAGCCAGCGGAATGCGCTTACGCATAGCGAGCGCAGGCTGAAAGAGGCGCGTTCTTCGTACATATTCTCCATCGCGTTCAGGTCTTCGGGAGACCATCCCAGTTCTCCGATCTGCCGGTCGAACTCCTCGTCGGAGACGTAATAGGCCGTAGAGGGATTTCGCGCGAGGCTTTCCCGTTCCAGATCGTCCTTTTGCCGCTGGTATCGCCGCATGTCGAGCGTGCGGTCGGTCAGCAACTGGTGCGCTCCCGTCACGACGGGGCTGAGTATTCCGTTCAGTCCGCCCAGCACGAGCGGCTGAAAGAGCATGATGCACAGCCCCAGCGCGAAGGGCCTCAGCAGCGGAAAAAGGTCGATGGCTTCGCCCCGGGCCATCGACTGCCAGACGCGGTAGGAGATGTAGAGCAGAGCGCCGAGTCCGGCGATCGCCGAGGCGATGCGGGTCATGTGACCGCACAGAGGCATCATATCGTCGTAAAGCATCCGCAACAAGGCATGCATATTGTCGGGAATCGAAAGCGGTAAAAGCATATCCGTTCGTTATCAAGCGTTCTTACCAATACTTTTCTCCTTCGCTGCCTCCGTAAAGGGCCATGATACGCTCCGTATTATCCTTTTTGCGCGAGCGCAGCAGGGATACCGAGATGTTTTTGCGCGTATAGTAGGCCGTGAGGCTCCGGCAGCGCAGCAGCCCGGCATGAACCCGTTCGATGACGTCGAGGCGGTCCTTGTCGGTCATACTCATCTCCGTTGGATTGATAATCTCCTTCAGATCCTGCAAGGCATGGGTGCTCTCCTGCAACAGCCGGGTGTATCCGTAGGCGATCGCCGAAAGTTCCTTCTGCGAAAAGTTGTCGTCGGAGAGCATCCGCCGGTAGCCGTCCATGTAGATGTCCGAGATCTCACCGACCAGCAGAACGCACTGCTGTGCCTTGCGGGCGTTTTTGACCAGGTTGCTGACGCTTTTGAGCTTGTCGTAGTATTGCTTGCCCTGCCGGTAAATGCGGGCGGTCTCCTCGAAGTTCTTAATCATCGTGGCCGCCGTAGAGGAGGTCTCGACCATCTCGTTGGTCGAGTTGATGATGCTCTGCACCAGATTGGACGGGTCGAATACGGTCCATTGGGCGCTCGCCTTCGTGCCGCACAGTAGAACGAAAAGGCAGAGGAGCACGCGTTCGGTTCTCTTTTTCATTGTCGTTATCCGTTTTGTCGTTTGAATGTGCCGTATCCCTCGATCTGCATCCGGTCTTCGTCCCGGTCGAGCAGCAGGGCGCTTTCACGAAAGTCGTCTAAGAAGAGGTTTCCTTCGGCGTCCTGCATGATTTCGATACTTCGCGTACGCCGATGTCCATTGAGCGGATTGCCGCTGCGCCTCACCCAGTAGAAACGGCCCTGCTGTTCGCATACCTGACTCACGGAACCCTCTTCGGTCTGCTTCCACACGCCGCACAGGGCCTCCCGATCGGAGGCTTCCATTCGCACGAACTCGTGCCGGAGAGTGCTCAACATACTAAGCATCGAATCGATGGCATGAAGGATCTGGCCGTATTTCTTAGATTTCGTCATAAGGGAATCGGTTAAAATCGGTTTCACATGCCGCGCGGCGCAATACCTCGTCCTCGGCTTCGAACAGGCCGAGCGTACCGGCTCTCAGCAGCCCGGTGTGGGAATCGTAACAGAACTGTTCGCTGCCCGGAGAACCGTCGTCGGCGAGCACGGTCAGACGGCCGCGCCGGAAGACGACGTATAGCTCCCGCTCGATCTGCTTGTAGCAGCGCGATGTGTCGCACAGCAGGGCCGTATAGCCCGTCCCCTGCTTGCGGATCAACAGACCGCGGTTGCCCTCGCGGGCGATCCAACTGCCGCAGATCCGGTCGTTCTGCGTCTCGTCGCACAGGGAGGCCGCCGTATCGACGAACAAATTTCCGAAGTCTATGCCCCGACGCATCAGGGCCAACAGTCCGGGAAACTCCCCGGCTTCGTTTTTTCTTTTTGCCATGGATTATAAGGGTTTTAAGGGTTCGTTTCGAGAGACAGGCGACGGTAACTGCCGCCGGGAATCATCAGCAGCGCATCCTTGCGGGGCGTAGTGAACAGATCGACGCGCCGGCCCGAGGCGTTTCGATAACCGATACAGCCCCGGTAGAAAAGTTCGTGACACGCTTCCCGGATACGGCCGCGTCCGTCGAGGCGTTTTACGACGATCAGGTGCTTGCGTCCGTACCGCTCGATCCGGAGGGTGGAACGGTTATCCGCGGCGATCCATACCCCGCATACCGCATCGAGGCGTTCGGTCTTCCGGTATTCCCGCACGAGGAACACGACGGCCGCTGCAAACGCGCACAGGCAGAGCGCATAGAGAGTTATACGAACGGTTCTCATAGCGGATCGGATTTCATTCGGCGTTTTCGGGCCAACTGACGGATCGCAGCCTCCAGATTGCCGTCCAGCTTTTCGGCCAAAGCGAACACCTCGGCCTTTTCGCTCTCTTCAGTGGTGTAACATAAGTATTCTTCGTCCGAGACCTCGGTGGCATAGACGGCCGACTGTACGCCTCCCAATCCGATCCACACCTCCTTGTAGTGTCGGGAAGGGTCGTTCGAAAGGTTGATCGAGAGTATTTGCGCCTTCTCCTTCTCCGTCAGGCCCAGCAAGGTCTGAATCTGATCGAATTTGTTGATGTATTTGCGCTGGTCCAGCAGGATCTTGCAGTCGGCGTTGTTGATGATCGTCTCCTTGACGATGGGCGACGAGATGATGTCGTCCACTTCCTGCGTAACGATGACCGCCTCGCCGAAATACTTACGGACGGTCTTATAGAGGTAGCGAATATACTCGCTCATATTGGCCGAGGTGAGGGCTTTCCAGCACTCTTCGATCAGAATCACCTTACGCACGCCTTTGAGCCTCCGCATCTTGCCGATATAAGTCTCCATGATGATGATCGTCACGATCGGAAGCAGGATTTTGTGATCTTTGATATTATCCAACTCGAAGACGATGAATCGTTTATGAAGCAAATCCAGCTCCTTGTCCGAGTTGAGCAGGTAGTCGTACTCTCCGCCTTCGTAGTAAGGTTCGAGCACCGTCAGGAAGTTATCGATGTCGAAATCCTTTTCCCGAACGTTTTTCTGGCGCAGCAGGCGGCGGTAGTCCCGTCCTACGAAACGGTAGAAACCGTTGAAGGAGGGCTTGTGTTCGGGGTGTCGGCCGATATGCTCCAGATAGAGGTTCACGGCATTCGACAGCGCGACTTCCTCGGAACGCGACGGCGGTTCGTCGTCCCGTTTCCACAAGGTCAGGATCAGCGTTTTGACCGACTCCCGTTTCTCGATGTCGAACAGGCCGTCGGCCGTATAGAATGGGTTGAAGGTGATCGGTTCGGCGTCCGTGTAAGTGAAGTACACCCCGTCCTCGCCCCGGGTCTTGCTGCGGATCAGCTCGCAGAGCCCTTTGTAGGAGTTTCCCGTATCCACCAGCACGATATGAGCGTCCTGCTCCCAATACTGCCGGACCATGTGGTTCGTGAAGAAGCTCTTGCCCGAACCGGACGGCCCGAGAATAAATTTGTTGCGGTTGGTAATGACGCCTCTTCGCATCGGTTCGTCCGAAATATCCAGGTGTACGGGTACGCCCGTGAGACGGTCTACCATCTTGATTCCGAAGGGCGAGGGCGAACTGCGGTAGTTCGTTTCGGCCGTAAAGAAGCAGAGGGCCTGTTCGAGAAAGGTGTGGAACGATTCTTCGGCTGGGAAATCCGCCTCGTTGCCCGGAATCGCAGCCCAGAACAGCGTAGGCACGTCCACCGTATTGTGATGCGGCGTACAGCCCATCAGGGCGAGCTGGGCCCCGACCTCGTTACGGACGCGCTTGAGTTCCTGCGCGTCTTCAGACCATGACAACACATGGCAATGGCAGCGTACCGGGAGCAGACTCTCGTCGTGTGCCTCGTTCAGAAAGGCATCGATCCACTCCTTGTTGAGCGCGTTGGCCCGGCTGTAACGCGACAGGGAGTTCATGTTGCGGGCTGTCCGTTCGAAACGGCGGAGGGTCTCATCCGCATCGTCCAGAAACACGAACTGGTTATAGATATGATTGCATCCGAGCAACAGCCCTATAGGTGCGGCGAACGAGAGCCGACAGTCCGACCGGTCGGTGGAAAGCCGCTCGTAACGGGCGTCCGTTTCAACGCTTTGAGGCAGATCGTCCAGATCGCTCAGCGTATGCAGGCAGAGGCGTTTGTCGCCCACGCGCATCTCTCCCGGATCGAGGCGCATATCTTCGAGTACGGCCCGCGGGCTCCGGCTCAGGGCCAGGTAGCGGCCGAGAAGGCCCGTACACTGCGGAGTTCCTGCGATCTCGTCGGTCGTGAGACGCTCCAGACGGAACAGGCCGCTCTCGTTCAGAATACCGACGGCCTGACTGACGGCGTCGAGAAAGCGGGTTACGGCTTCCGGGTCGCGGACCTCTTTGGGAACGAGGAATCCCCGGCAGAGCGTCGAGAAGTCGCTCCGGGTACGCATCCGCTCGCGCGTGGTCTTCGTAACGAACAGATAGCAGTCGTGATGCAGGTAAGGACGCTCGAAAAAGTGCCGTTCGAAGCTGCGCGAAAGAAAGCTCTCCGGCATGTCGTCCGACTCCGCGCGGTAACGCTCCCCGATGAACCAATCCTGCTTGTGTACGACGGTGTGCGGCGGCAGAATCTTCAGCGCCTTGACCCAGCAGGAGTGCATTGCCTCGTATTCGGCGGACGTGACCGTAAAGAGCTCCGGGAGCGTTATCCGGAAGGCGACCGTAACGTCGGCCTCCTTGCTGAGGATGCACCCCTTCTCGACGGAGAGGATCGGGAATTTGCTCTCCAATGTTGCGGTTTTCAGTATGCTTCGCATCGTAAGTCCGGAAATTAAAGGTGAAGCGGAACGGAAGGGCGGACAAGCAGCCGGCGTACATCCCTGCGGTGGACGATCCGTCGGGGCCTGCGTCTGCGGGCCGCCTCCTTGAGCAGTCCGAAGCTGCCGTAACGGGCATTGAGCCGGAAGGTGAGCGCCACGAGCGCAACGCCCAGTACAATGCCGAGCAGGATGCAGAACAACTGACCGACGTTCATCATGTAGAGCACGATCACCAGCAGAAAATCCCCGAGCAGTCCGCCCGCGAAGTAGAACAGGTACTGGGCCTTCAGGCCGTGGAACTCGACCTCGCGGCCGATGCCCTTGTTGATGTTGTAAGCTGTCATAGTTTTAGAGGAAAAAAGAGCGTAGGACAGTTCCCGCGATAACGAGGAAGATGCAGGCTCCGAACCACGAAGCCGCTGTCTTTGACGTGTCCGGATCTCCCGAACTGAACTTCTGGTACACTTTTATGCCGCCGATCAGTCCCACGACGGCCCCTACGGCATAGATCAGCTTGGTCAGCGGATCGAAGTAGGACGACACCATCGAAGTGGCCTGCATGATGCCGGAAGTGCCGTTCCCCTGCGCCAGACACAGGCAGGCGTACGACATGAAAAAACACAGTGCGGCGAGCCGCTTGAAAACAACTTGTTTTTGCATGGAGCAAAAATTTGAAGGTTTGACATGTGCCGTCCTCAGGCCGAAGGCCAAACGGATCGGATTGCTGTAATTCGGATAAGGGAAAGAATGGGAAAGTAAGAGAGAAGAAAAGTGCAGGCAGAATAGGAAACAGTAGAGACAGCGACGTACAGAAAACCGGAAAAGTTCGGCGGCGGGTGATGAATAAAGGGAAAACTATCAGCGTATAAGCTTATGCCATGCTTTCTTTTGGGGCGTTTGCAGAAACGGGGTCCGTATCGGGCGGTTCGGGCATGAACTCCTGTTCGAACAGAGCGTCCAGCGTCCGGGACACCTCCTCTTTTACGGACTGCGATCCCGCCAGCGAGATTTTTCGCTGTTCGATCTCTTCGCCCGTCTCGGGGTCGAACGTGCCGACGATCATCTCTTCCGTGCCTTCGGGGCGTTCCCTGCGAAGGCGCTGCTTGGACGGCATCTTCCACTCCGTGCGCTCGTGGTAAGGCGGCTCGGCCTCGACCGCATAGCTTACATGCGGAACCAGCGAGCCGGAATCGGGGAGAAGCTCGGGGCAATCTCGGCACGTTAATTGTGTCTGCTTCTCCCTTCTTCCGGCCGGAAGCCGTAACGCCCTGCTCAGGGCGTTCCATTCGTCATGAAACAGTCGCCGCCATCCCTGAACGAACAACCGTCCGAGACTGCCCCGGAACAGGAAGCGTTCCAGAAACAGATAACCGAACAACAGGATCAGCATGGCTTTCATAGCTCGTGTCGGAGGGCGAAATCCGTTCTGTCCGTTCGTTCGGATAGACGGATCGCCGGCTCCGCTGACAAAGAAACAACCTTTCGGAGGATTTGGTACACCCCGGCCGGGGTAGGCCGTCTATGGCCGGAAAGCAATAAGCCCAATGTCAGATTAGAATCAGGAAATGGAATTTCGGGCAATCACAGGTTCCTGTGTTACGAACGTTCTACTCCATAAACGATTCGGAGCCGGAAAGTTTTCCGGCTCCGAATCGAACGATCGAAACTATTTATTATTTGAAACTTTTACTAATGGAAACAAGAGCAATACCAGCCGGGAAACATTCAAACCAATTCATAATGCGTACTCCTGCCACCATCGGCCTCTTTGCGGATAATCCCCTTGCCGATCAGATCATTGATGTCGCGAAGTGCGGTATCGGGCGACGTTTTCGTAATTTTTGCCCATTTCGACGAGGTGAGCTTGCCGTCGAATCCGTCGAGCAGTTTATTCAGCATCTTTCGCTGCCGTTCGTTCAGCGCCGTTTGTTTATGGGTTTCCCAAAATTCGGCTTTCGCCAATACCGATTTTAAGACTTCGGTACTGCCGATCAGCGCACGTTCGAGGCAAGACAGAAACCATTCGATCCATTCGGTGATGTCGCTGTCGCCGTGCTGGGTCTTCTCCAATATCTTGTAATATCGTTTGCGTTCGGCCAAGATCTGATTCGACATGCTGTAAAACCGCTGCGAAGTCCCGTCCCCGCGAGAGAGCTGCATGTCGGTAATCGCCCGTGCAATACGGCCGTTCCCATCGTCGAACGGGTGTATGGTCACAAACCGAAAATGAGCGATCGCCGCTTTTATTACGGGATCGATATTCGATGTCGCATTGAACCAAGACAGGAAAGCCGTCATCTCGGCCTCCACACGCGACGCTTCCGGCGCTTCATAGTGCACGCGCTCCTTGCCCATCGCCCCTGAGACGACCTGCATCTCACCGCTGCGATATTTTGCGACCTCGATTTTGTACAATCCGCTGAATCCGGTCGGAAACAGCGCGTTGTGCCATCCGAAAAGACGTTCGCTCGTCAATGGCATATCGTATCGCTGTGTGGCGTCGAGCATCATCTCTACAACGCCGTCCACATGACGCGGGGAATGCACCAGCCCGGCAACCTCCAGGCCGAGTCGGCGAGCAATGGACGAGCGAACCTGTTCGGGATTGAGTAACTCCCCTTCGATCTCGGAAGATTTCAGTACATCGAGCGTCAAAGTGGTCAGCACGGCCTCTGCCTGCAAAGGGAAACCCAAGTGCTCCATCTGTCCGAGCAACCTGCCTTGCAGGTACCTGACACGTCCCATTAAAGGGAGTAACTCGTCGTTATCCCAACGAAAATCCGTCCAGTCGGTGTGTTGATGGATATACATATTCTCCGCTAATTATGCGGTAAATATAATGATTATTCTCCGCAGAACCAGAAAAGCGCCGTAAATTAAATCTAACAAAAGAATATTCTGTATTTCTGAGTTTATTTATACTCGCAAAAGTCAGGTGTCAAAATTACATCCACTATTAGCGACGTGCGTGTATTTTCTTGAAATTATGCAGAATGCATCGAGGCAATGTCAATTGCATGTCGCGTTTCTCATCATCGTCTAAATCTTGCTCCCTGCATTTGAAAAAAGATTCCCCCTGCAAGTTTCTGTATCCTATCAAAGAATACTCCTCCAATATGAAAAATACTCTTTCGGCAGGAATCGAAAATTTGGGCTGCGCCGCGATGACTTGTATGACATCTTCTCTTTTACAGTTATGGTTGGCAATATGTTCCAGTACCATGAATAGTTCTGTTTTCTCTGCCTCATTAAAAAACAGACTTAATTCGCTTTCTATCTCTGTTCTCAGTTTATTTATGTATTTGAACAGGATTTTTTTTAGGCTCTCAAAGTTAATAGGTATGTCATAATTGTCTTCCGTAATGACAGACAGAAACACGATAATATCCCGAGGCCGGTATAGGGTAAAGTCCAGAATATACTTGAACGACGGTTTGAAATCGGTATATTTATCGCCGTACGTCGGTGCGAATAATGTTTCCCACGGATTGTCCTCATTGAACGGGATACCCGCATTCTTGAAATTGACAGTTAATCGCCGATTGGTCAATCTTTTTAGCGGAATATCGTTTTCATTGCTTTTCAATAATTTATGGTTGTACCACTGGAGCGTAATTTCATAAGACAAAAAGATTTTTCCGGAATCGTTGTATTTCGAAGCGATAACGTTCCGCATATCGTCTCTAAGAAAGACCAGTATCCGGGCATGGTTGTGCTGGAATATTTCCGTATTATACTCCTTGGCTATTCGCAGCAGTTCCATGATTTTCAGATTATCGCTCTCGCTATCCACGTTGTAACCCACATCGAGGTCATCGAATAAAAGCCAAAACTCCGTTTCTTTGTTGGTCGGATAATCGAGGATAATTTTCACGATCTCTTTTAAGGGAGCTATCAGTTTATAGTACGGAGCTTTCGTCTCTTTGATCCCGAATTGTTTCTTAAATACAGCACCGAACAGATGGGTAAGCATTCCGAATTTAATCTCCCCTCCATTGTTCAGAAATACCTCGCTCACTTCGAACTTGTCAATAGCAGACGATCCTGTATTCTTTTCTACAAATTTCCTCAGTTGATTGTACTCAGTCGTGTATTCTCCGCATTCGTTCTTGACAATCAATTTGACAATATTGACCAGAATCAGCCATTCGAAAAGCAGTGAATCTTTCCCCTCGCCGGAATTCCCGGAAACCTGAACCGCCCGTTCGAGGTCAAAGTCTTTTAACCGTAATAAGACCGCATGAGAATCCTTTGCCTGATCGGACTGATCTTTGATGTATTTGGCTATCGCCGTTTTCCCCGATCCTTTCCTCCCCGTGAAAATAAATTTTCCTTTTTTCAGTTCGGACAATATTTCAAGATAATCCTCAAAATAATCGCTCAGTTTATACTTATCTCTGTTTTCACCTTCAGCCTCTGGCATGCCAAAGTAAAAACTTTTAGTCGAATAATTTGCAGTGTTTTTCGTTATGTTATCCAGAATCCCCATGGCATCTAAATGTTGTTAATTTAATTTGTTTCATAAAGATAACATATTTTGTTTGTGCCTGCAAATTCGTTTTATATTACAGGTAAAATAGAGGATATGTGTCATCTTTGTCTTATAAAAGATCTCTACTATTTTGTTCCCTGTGCAGCCGGTTGATCTCCTCTTTGTAAAGTTCCAGATGGTTGCGGAGGATGTTTTCCACATATCCGATTACGGACACTCTGCCCGTGCCGATCTTCCGTGCCACTTCCGAGATCTTGCAGCGCGTCTCTTCGCTGATATACAGTGCCGACCGGACTTTTACCCGGACCGGTTTCAGAAACGTCGCCTCGTAATCGGGCAGGGTCATTCTCCGCCTGCGAACCGCAGGAAGCTCCGGCTGTTCCTCGTTTCCGGCAGGCAGCCGTTCCGCCACCTCCAGCATGGAGCCTTCGGCGCTCTGTCCGCCGACCGCTTCCCGCAGCATATCTTCGTCTATGACGGGGAGATTCCTATTTCTTTTCCTGCTTTCCATGTGCGCTATGTTCTGATAGTTCGACGATTTCATGGGTCAGGCTATCGAGACAGCATTCCCGGATAAAACTTTTTTCTGGGAGCAGGATCGTCGAACGGAAGACGGGTACTTCCTCCGCCGAGAGCTCCTTGCTGAACCGGCTTCTGTAGGGAATATGGGTCTCCATCCGGTGCAGTCCGAGTTTCTCCAACGCCTTGTCATAAAGGTCATACAGCGGAGTCCGCTCCCTTCGGTCGATCATCGTCCAGAACAGGTGGACGCCAGCGGTCTGCACGTCCGAATTGCGGACCAGATGGTCATCGACCGATTTGGCGAACGCGAGCGTGCTTTCCATCACGTAGCGGTCCGCCTTCATCGGCACGAATATCCGGTCGATGGCAGATAGCGTCCGCAGTACGCCCGGGGTGCCGACCGTACCCGGAAGGTCGAACAGTACGAAATCGACCGGCTCTCTCAGCATACCGAGCTGCCTGTCCACGTCCGTAAGAGCCCTTTCCGGGGCGGAGGCGATCACCGGCCAGATCTCTCTGTGTGTCACTCCGAACTGACGGACAAGCAACGATTTGTAACGAAGGCTTCGGTCGAGTAGGGCCAGTTCCCTTTTGCGCTGGTCGAAAATGCTTTTCTGAGGATAGTCGCAATCGGCTACCAATACGCGGTATCCTTTCATGTAATGCAGGATGTCGGCGAGCAGTACCGTAAAGGTCGATTTGCCGATTCCGCCTTTCTGATTGCAGACGGAGATAAAAACAGGTTTCCGTTCCATAACTATGATTTCCTGTTACAATCCAAATAAATTTGGATCAAAGTTTTCGGTTAAATTTATTTTTCTTTCATTTTCAGCATATTGCGCCTCTTATTGAGTCTCCCAGCCAAAGGTTATGGCACGAGTGACTCCGCCGGCCTTTGATCGAGCCGGTGCGGAGGCACGATGTGCCTAACACCTTTTGCTCTTGCGGAAGCCGGGATTTCAGAACCCGTAAAAATCCTTCGGTAAACAGATTTTCCTTAGCGGTCAGTTCTCTGCCGCATATCCCTTTATCAGTTTACAAAGGCGAGAGGAGCAAATTCGGTTAAGCGGACTCCAACCGACGCAGCGAGCGAGGGCAGAGCCATGTTTCTACATGAGCTATGCCGAGCCGCGAGGAGGAAAGCAAAGCTAAAGCCGCAACAGTTATGTAGTATTCTCTCTGGGAAAATCCGTTTACCGGAAGGTTTTTTCTATGACACGACGCAGTTGACATATTCCGTCTGGTGTTTCAATACAAAATATAGCCTGTTTACCAGCTTACGCGCAACCTTTACGATGGCCTTGCTCTTGGGCATCCGTTTACACTGTTCGGTATAAAACAAGTTCATCGCAGGATCTTGACGTACAGCCACCCATGCCGCTTCTATCAGGTTACAGCGCATGATCGCGTGTTTACGCACGGTAATATCTCCCGTTCCGTCTTTCTCTCCGCTACTATGGCACATCGGGATCATCCCGATATAGGCGGCCAGCTGTTCGGCATTGCGAAAGCGGGCAATGTCGCATATCTCTGAGAGGAACGCCATTCCCGTAGCCTGCCCAAACCCCGGAACGCTCATGATCAACCTTAGCGGTTCGCGGAATCGGTCTGTCTTGGCCAAGACCCGTAAAGCCCGTGCCATCTCCAATTTCTGACGGCGTAACTCCTCCAAATGTCGAATCTGAATGTCGAGAGCCTGACGACCGCTCGGGGTGAGAGTCTCTACCTCCTTCAACCAGGCAAAAAAGCGTTTCGACCAGTTGGAGAAAGGTTCGAGGAACTCCTGCGGAATCTCGATGCCTAAATACCGAAGTTGAGACTTGATCCGGTTCTTCTGACGTGTCGTGTCTTTGGTGATCGAGTTCTTCAATCTTATCAAGGAACGCGTCTCCAACGATACGCTGTCCGGCGTATAAATGCCTTTCAACTCGTTGGCTCTTAAACTCCGTGCCAGCTTACCGCTGTCCACGGCGTCACTCTTACGCAGCTTTTCGCCGCTTGTAGTCGGTACGTCGGCCGGGTTGACCACGATATTGTCGATCCCCAATGCCGTCAGTCGTTCGTGTATCCAAAATCCGCAGAAGCCCGCTTCGTACACCGAGTGATACTCGGCGCCCGGATAACTCCGCGTCAGAAATCCGTGCAACGCTTCCGGACTCGGATGCTGGCTGAACTTCTTCAGTACAGAGGTCTCGGACAAGACCGTCACCGACCAACTCTTCAAATGGACATCGATTCCTACATAAATCTTTTGTCCTTTGAAACTAATTTCGTTTCTTCGTTCTCTCATGGCTATCGTTATTTTAGTTAGTAAAGGTTTCACTGCTTTAATCTAACCAAAATCTCGATAGCTTTTTTATCTATCCGCTATCCTCGCGGTCTAATCGGATTGTGAACATAGGGATTCGGTTAAAAGAATGTCGTTCCTTTCTCCGGCAGTTCTGCCATTCGTGCCGGAAACAGCGGATATGCCAATAATACCATACATGCCGGATACGTCGTTTATGCCGGAGGTGTTGTTTCTGCCATCCATAGCATCTATGCCACCAATACCATATTCGGCATAGACACCTTCGCTGCCACGCATACCATCTATACCGTGGCAGCCATGTATTCCATGACCGCACTGCATACCATGACTGTCATGCATACCATGCATACCATGGATGTCATGAATACCGTGACTGGCAGTTATGGCATTCATGACATGCACACGAAGAAAACGGAAATCCCGAAAGGTTCTTCGTAGAGGCCGTTGCAGGCCGTCTATGGCCGGATCGGAATTCTTGTTCGGCTCCGATAATCTGCCTAACATTGCACGGGTCGAACCTACTGCCGCTTTCGTGGAAGCGAGACTGTCGGTCTCGCGCGGGCAAATCCGCCATCCGGCGGATTTTATCGGCGCCTGCCGATAGCAAGGTGTGTTTCGGTATGCCGGAAAATCCGGCCCCCGAAACCTCCGCCCTTTCTACGAAGGCCGGGATGGGTTTGACTCCGAAGTCGTCAAACCTCAAAATTCAAAATGCGATGGCAAAGAAGATCAAAGGACGGCCCCGCAGTGCCGATCCATGCAAGTATCACTACAATTTCAAGCTCAACGAGGCACAGAACAAACGATTTTTGGACATGCTGGAACAGTCGGGATGTACGGACAACAAATCCAGATTCATCCTCTCCCGGCTTTTCGGGTGAGAGTTCCGGGTCGTAAAGACCGATCCTGCAATGCAGGATTTCTGCGCCCGGCTGGGCGACCTGCATTTCCAAATCCGTAAAGTCGGGCTCAATTACAATCAGGTAGTGAAGGCCATCCATCACAACTACGACGCCGCTTCTGCTGCCCGTATGCTGTGGCGGCTGGAGCAGGAAACCAGGAAAATGACGGAGTTGCAACAGCGGATTCTGGCACTTGCCGAAGAATTCGGGAAACGATGGTCGGACGAATAACATCCGGAAAATCGCTTTACGGCGTACTGGCGTACAACCGTCTCAAAGTGGACGGAAATCAGGCCCGCGTGATCTTCTGCAACCGGATGCTTCCGCCGGGAGGAGACCCTGCCCGGCTTACCGCCGCACATTGCAGACGGGTCATGCAAACCTGGCTCGACGCGAAAAAGAACAGCCGTTTCGTGGAGACGATCTTCCACGCTTCGCTGAATCCGCATCCCGAGGACCGGCTTTCGGAACAGCAGTTGGCCGACATCGCCGAGGAGTACATGCAGCGGATGGGCTACGGCGATCAGCCCTATGTGGTTTACCTGCACCGGGACATTGCACGGGCCCATCTGCATATCGTATCGGTGCGCGTCGGGCCGGACGGACAGAAGATCGACGACGGCAACGAGCGGTATCGCTCGAAAGCAATTACCCGTTCCATCGAAAAGGAATACGGGCTGCGGCGTGCTACAAAGCGGCAGGAACGGGAAGGAACCGTACCGCTGAGAAAAGTGGAGTACCGGCGCAGCGGCCTGAAGGCCCAGATCGCATCCGTCGTCCGCAACGTTACGGACCGTTACAAGTTTTGTTCCCTGAAGGAATACAATAGTATATTGCACTTGTTTCGAGTCGAAGCGGAGGAAGTGCGCGGCGAGATCGGCGGCCGTCCGTATGCCGGGATGCTTTACAGCGCGTTGGACGAGAACGGCGACAAAGTCGGAGTACCAATCAAATCGAGCGCGATCGGACGCGATACGGGAATCGGGTCTATCGAAAAACACTATGCGAAAAGCGCCGAATGGCTCAAAAAAAATACGGATGAAATGGAAGGACTGCGCGGGATCGTCCGGGACGCCATGCGGCGGTCGCGGAGCCTGCCGGAATTTGCGGCGGCGCTATCGGCCGAGGGCGTACAGCTCATCGTCCGGCAAAATACGCAAGGGCGTATCTACGGGATTACGTTCATCGACCACGATGGGGGATTGATCGTTAACGGCTCCAAACTGGGGCGGAACAAAGAGTTCGCTGCAAACCGTTTCCATGAACTGTTCGGGGCGCATACGGCCGATGAACTGGAACGGGAAGTATCCGGACAAAACGACGAACGGCCCGTTGCAGACAGCGAATCTTCGGAGTCTTCTGCAACCGATTCGCCGACGGAAATACCGAAACCGAATCCGATGGATACGGAGGCCGAATCCCGGCTGATCGGGCAGGCTGTCGATACGTTGGATATTTTCTCTACGGCGTTGGAGGAAGGGCAATATCCGGAACCTTATGAGGAAAACTGCTCGGGAGCTAAAGAATACCCAAATCGAAGAAAAAGGACTTGTATTACGTAACTGAATACTATAGTTGATATTTACTAATTAGAGTTATTTTATTTCACGCCAATACCGGTCATGTTTTTCTCGATCGAATTGCCAGTCGTTATTCCTATACCAAATCTTCTTCCGGAGTTTTCGAAGATACTTCCATTCGTTTCGCTTGCCCTCATTGGTAAAAAAAAGCTTTAATCCCAATCCTGCCTGACCGTTTTTGGAAATAACTATTCCCGTACAGTGAACATAGCGTTTCAAAGTCGATTCGATAGGAATGCCCGGTCCTCGATAGAACACATCCACAACCGGCAAGGTATACATATAAATCGAATCGGCATTGAACCATCGACGCACCTTCTTTCCAGAATAAATTGTCACATAAGTGTTAAAATCCTCCTGAGTGAAGACCTTATTCGGCACCCTTTTCAATCCTTCAACGTAGCCGTACGACGATTCCAAATTGGCAGCCACATAAGCTCGCGGATAATTTTTAGAACGGTCTACCTTGTATCTGCCCAAAGTATCGCCCTGCGTTAAAGATGTTCTGGAACTATCTGTTATATAAAGTTCGAAAAGATCACACGTCAATAGGAAATTCCGGTCTTCGGATTCGAGAATGAATGCTATTCCCTGCCTACTGGTAACATTATTCCGATCGAACCATAATATATGATCAGTCCATTGCCAACGATCGATCATATGTTTGGGTTTGGTCAATTCTATATCATATATTTCGGAATAATACTTGCCCCATCTATGGTTCAATGAATTATTTATTGAATCACGAGGCATTGCATTGACCTGCATGAAAAACTGCAAAAACGCAATGATTATTATAATTTTTTTTATTTTCATAATATTACTAATTTTTCACTCCGGTAGCTACGAAAACGTCTAAAAGTTCAGATTTGTGGATGCCGACATATCCACCTGAACCTGGCAAGTTCTGATTGTCTTTTACATAGACCCAATCATCGTCAATTCTATCTATTATACCTGCATGTCCTCCCCAACCTACCATATTAGCTGAGACCAAATATACGGTTCCATCGTTTGCTTCACGCTGATAGCGTTCGGGAAGATTATCTTTAGACATCGTAGTCCCTTTTAAATAAGATTCGACTGTTTCAACAAATTTCGTGGCAGGAACACCCTTACCCTCTCCATACAGTCTTTCTAAATATTGGTTGATGTCCTCAGCGGTAAGTCCTATTGCCCCAAATTGTTTCAACGCCTCATAAATAGCCTGTGCGACACAATCGGATGGTTGAGAAGATTCCGTATCTTCATTCGAGTCAGATTTTGTCAAAGGAATATGGTTCCTCGCAGCCGCTTTTCTTAGCCTGAATTTATTCGAATTATCTACTATTTCACGAATGATCGCATACAGTCTTGGCGAAACATTTACCTCTTGCGCCGATTGTTCTTCGAGATAAATCAAACCGTTTTGATCCAGTCCCATCGTAATACGCTCGTGTAACTTTCGAAAAGCTTCATCGTCGGCCGCACTCCAATCTGCCATATTGGATGCCGTAGCATTGACGGAAATATCCAAGTATTCTTCCTGATCCCATTTGTTGTTTTCAATGAAATCGTAATCGTCTTTCTGGCAACTGCTGATAAACACTGCTGAAAATACACCTACAACCAGCAGGCATATTACAGACGATAATTTAACCCGTGATTTCAGATTTGTTTTTCTCATAAAATAAAAAATTTAAATATTAAACAAAAATAGAAACAAAATCAACGTTAGTCAAATATATAAAACTTAGATTAATTTAGCAAAAAAAATACATACAAATACGTTGCATTTTTAATTACGCAACAAGGTTGTGAAAGTTATATCAATGCAAAACCATCAAAAAAATATGTTTTACAAATATTTGCAATATAAGACAATTTGTGTAATTTAGTATTTAATATGATTATCGATCTGATTTATAGATGATATCCACTATATCAATATGCATTATACATGTTACGTACCATCAATCGTCGAAATATTGTTTTGATTATTTTGATCGTTTTCGTCGTTTTGTGCGGAATGGTCTACTGTAACGTCAATGTATTTACCAATCCCGAATTAAAATCCAAATGGTATTGGACTTACGTCGCCATCCCGCTATGCGGGCTTTTATTCCTTTGTAAAAAAAATAAATGTGCGTTTCGATTCGACAAATCGGTTGTCTGGGCGATCCTACTGCTGTTATATTATATATTGAGAGTGACAGAGAAAGAGTCTATACTACCATTCATATCCATCGTTACGCTGTTCCTTTTGACTGCTCTCCTGTCTGCCTCCATGATTCGGAATCATCTATTCGTACATACAGCGGCGGCTATGACTGTTTCCGCATCCTTGCTGGCTTTATACGGAATCGGTCAATATATGGGAATATTGCCTCCGGGTAAAACCTTTACCGTGATCGGGAATTTTGACAATCCGGCCGGATATGCCTCTTCATTGGCTTTTTGTACTCCGTTTATCCTGTACTTTACGCTTTTCGGAGCGTTGAAAGTGCGCCGGGCTGCCTGGCTCTCATATATCCTCGTGTGTGTAGCTGTGATTCTCTCCGCCTCCAGAACTGGGATTTTGACAGTCGTGGCGATCGGATTTATGTATATATTAAGGCAGTACAAAAAACAAGTTTCGGAAATTGCGACATGGAAAAAAATCGTTCTGGCAGGTGTAATGCTCTTCTTTGTCGCCGGGCTGTATCTCCTGAAACAAGACTCGGCCAACGGTCGCCTGTTGATATGGAGATGCTCATGGAATATGATTCTGGAGAAGCCGTTGTTAGGATACGGCTACGGAAATTTTAAAGCTGAATACATGCTTTATCAGGCCCGTTATTTCGAGCAGAATCCCGAGAGTAAATTAGGACTTTTAGCCGACAATGTGAAACATCCTTTTAATGAGTTTTTGCGTGTAACGGTGGAGTTCGGCCTGATAGGAACTTTTCTGCTGTTATTTTTTATTATTCAATTAATTCGGATATACCGAAAAAACAAAACCGATGAGGCGTATTCCCTAATATCCGCCATGGCAGCTACCATCGTGTTCGCAAATTTCTCTTATCCGTTCTCCTATCCGTTTACGTGGTTTATTGTTGCTTTTTGTTCGGGAGGCCTCTTGTCGATTCCTTGTAAAAACGAAGGTTGCTTATATCGGTCCCGAACCATAAAATCTGCCATCGCCTTGCTATCTATAGCCCTGTTAAGTATTACCATAAAAGATATGCATCATAACATCCGATGGCATCACGCAATGCCCTTGAATACCCAGACCGTTTTCTCTGAATATGAGGAATTATATCCTGTTTTGAAAAATGATGTCTATTTTCTTTACAATTACGCGGCAAAATTCAATCGGATCAGGGAATTCGAAAAAAGCGCGGCCGTTATACAGGAGTGTGAGAAGATGTTGAATGATTATGACATTCAGATGTTAAAAGCCGATAATTACAAAAATATGACCGATTTCTACCTTGCAGAAAAGAGCTATTTACAGGCATCCCGAATGTGTCCGGGTAGATTTATGCCATTATATGAGTTGGTGAATGTGTATGACAGTACCGGTCGTTCGGACATGGCTTTAAAACTGGCCTATAAAATCGTGGACAAACCTGTAAAAATTCCTTCGGGTGCAGTCGTCGCCATCAAAATGCAAATGAAAGAACGGATCAAAACCAAGTCCCAATAATTTTTAATCAAAATCTGCTTATGCATTACACCTGTAAACCATTCTGCCATACAATCTCTTATATTTGTTGCCTGTTTTTGATTTCTTGTATTTCAAGAACGCCGCCTTTGGAACATGCGTTGATGGAAGCCGGAGAGAACAGATCCGAATTGGAAGCTGTATTGGCTCACTATAGTCGGAATACCGCCGACAGTCTGAAATACAAGGCGGCCGTTTTTCTAATCGAAAACATGCCCGGGCATACCGGATATGCCAAAGAACAAATGGACTCATTAACCGATTCTATGCTCCCGATTCTTCGGTCTTCCGTATCCCTGTCCGACAAACAAAATAAGATAGAAAAAATTTGTTCTCAATGGGATTCGATTCACGGACCACTCAAAATCGAGCAGGATATCCAATCGATTACCTCGGAATATCTGATCGATAATATCGATTCTGCTTTCGAATTATGGGAAAATGAACCTTGGTGTCAGCATTTGACTTTCGATGAATTTTGCGAGTTTATTTTACCGTACAGATGTATTGAGTTACAGCCACTGGATAACTGGAGACGAGACAACCGGAGCACATTCAGTTTCGGATTGGACAACAAATTGCGTTATGCCTTACGGCAAAATAAATATTCTCTTCAGGCATGTCGTGAAGTATATAACGAGATACGCAGACAATTCGGACTGGTCGAGATATATTTTCCGTTTACCCCCGGTTACAAAGGTTATCCTCTGTTATCGGCTAAATTACTGGCAGAAAACAAGAGTCTGTTTAAATCCTGTTGCGAAACCGCCCAAATGACAATGATCAATATGCGAAGCGCGGGGATTCCTATTGCTGTGGATTTTACACCACAATGGGCAGAACGCAGCATGGGCCATACGTGGAACGCTCTATTGACCAACGAAAAAAATATCGTCGAGTTCGGCAGTTTTACGGATGAAGAACCCGGCTTCTTGCGTAATCCATGGGAAAACATAGTAAAAGTGTTTCGCTATACATACCGGCGTAATCCGGATTTGTATAATTTGAATCAAAAAGAAAAAATCGTTCCGTCTGTTTTTCAGAACGTATTTGTAAAAGACGTTACAGACGAGTATATGCATACGGTCAATCTCTCTATTCCTGTGAGATTCAACAGACAAAAGAAAACGAAATACGGTTATTTAGCGGCATATGATAATACGAATTGGCGGCCGCTCGATTTCGGGGAAAGAATAGATGACAAAATCCGGTTTAAGAACATCGGCCCGACAGCGGCGTTGCTCCCGATGATAGTCGATGCCAAAACCCATACGTTCGTTTCGACAAACTATCCTTTTACTGTATCGAAAAACAATGAGATACAATACTTCGTTCCGGATACAACCCACTGGGCTTCCATATCGTTGAAACGTAAATATCCTCCGTCTTTTCATTCTGCGGAAGGAGGGCGGCGTTTGATGAATGGTTTGGTACAAGCGGCGGATAATCCGGAATTTATAAATCCCGTAACGTTTAGCGAATTTGAGACATGGCAGCCGTCGGTTACGATTCACGTAGATACGTTGCCAGCATATCGTTATTGGCGGTATATATCACCGGAAAATATGCCTATCGCTATGGCTGAAATGATATTTATAGATGCCGCAGATACGACGAAAAAATTAATAGGACGTATTTTTGGAACTCCCGGTTGTATAGGCGACAGAGTTCCTGAAAATTTATTCGATAACGATCTACTCACATGGTATGAATCTCACAATCACGGGCGAGACTGGATCGGGGTGGATTTCGGCGCGCCGGTAGCTCTCGATAAAGTTATTTGTTATGCTGTTTCGGATGCCAATTCGATTGAATTTGGCAATCTGTTCGAATTGTTTTACCACAATGGGAAAGGGTGGGTCTCATTAGGAAGGAAGACCGCTTATGATGCGACATTGTACTATACGGCACCATCGGGAAATCCATTGTTCGTACTTAAAAACCTAACGAAAGGAGTCGAGACCCGGATATTTACATACGATTACGAGAAACAAAAACAAATTTGGTGGTAATCCGGCTCTGAACAGCCGTCAAAACAGGAAAATAACTTCCATCGAATCACGTTCCCGACACAAACTACGGTATCGGGAATTTTTTTATGCGGCTGCCGATCGGAGAGCGGCGATCCGATCGAACAGATAACTTTCGGCCATACCCGGCCCCGGACGGCCGCACCGACATATCCCGCAGGATTTTCCGTTGGACGGACGAACGTAAACCCGGAAAACCATGCAACAGGAAGACGACCTGCGGGGTCTCGCCAAAGTCATGCAGTTCATGCGGGCGCTCAGCCTGCTGTTCGCGCTCATTCATTTTTACTGGTACGCCTATTCGTGGATTACGGCCGTAGGTTGGAATACGGCCCTCGTCGATAAGATCCTGATGAACTTCCAGCGGACGTCGGGACTCTTCTCGTCGCCCCTTTACACCAAACTGTTCTGTCTGTTGTTTCTGGCCCTCTCGTGCCTCGGTACGCGAAGCGTCCGCAGCGAGAAGATCTCCCGCCGCCGGATCGCGCTTTGCGGAGCCGCCGGCATACTGCTGTTCTTTTGCTGCGGCTGGCTGCTGCGCCTTCCCCTGCCGGTACGAACTCTCGGCCCGCTCTACGGTCTGACGCTGCTTGCCGGCTATTGCCTGATGCTGGCCGCCGGGGTCTGGCTCGGACGGCTGATCAAAGAGCGCGTCTTCGAGGACCCGTTCAACGACGAAAACGAATCCTTCATGCAGGAGACCCGCCTGATGACCAACGACTACTCGGTAAACTTACCTACGCTGTTCTATTACAAAAGACGCTGGCATCCGGGCTGGATCAACGTCGTCAATCCCTTCCGCGCGACGGTCGTGCTGGGAACGCCCGGTTCGGGAAAATCCTACGCCGTAGTCAATCAGTTCATCAAGCAGCAGATCGAGAAGGGATTTTCGATGTATATCTACGACTTCAAGTTCGACGACCTCTCCGTCATCGCCTACAACCACCTGCGTACCCACATGCAGGGCTATAAGGTTCCGCCTAAATTCTACGTCATCAACTTCGACGACCCGCGCCGCTCGCATCGCTGCAACCCGATCCACCGCGATTTTATGACCGACATCTCGGACGCCTACGAGTCGGCCTACACGATCATGCTGAACCTCAATAAGACGTGGATCACCAAGCAGGGCGATTTCTTCGTAGAAAGTCCCATCATCCTGCTGGCCGCGATCATCTGGTTCCTGAAGATCTATGACGGAGGCCGCTACTGCACCTTTCCGCACGCCATCGAGCTGCTAAATAAAAGATATGCCGACGTCTTCGTCATCCTGACCTCCCACCCGGAGCTCGAAAACTACCTCAGTCCCTTTATGGACGCATGGAAAGGCGGGGCGCAGGACCAGTTGCAGGGACAGATCGCCTCGGCCAAGATTCCCCTTTCGCGCATGATCTCCCCGCAGCTCTACTGGGTGATGACCGGGGACGACTTTACCCTCGACATCAACAACCCCGATGCGCCCAAGATCCTCTGCGTGGGGAACAACCCCGACCGGCAGAACATCTACTCGGCAGCCCTCGGGCTCTACAACTCCCGCATCGTGCGCCTGATAAACAAGAAGGGCAAACTCAAATCGGCGGTCATCATCGACGAGCTCCCCACGATCTATTTCCGCGGACTGGACAACCTGATCGCCACGGCCCGCTCGAACAAGGTGGCCGTCTGCCTCGGCTTTCAGGACTTCAGCCAACTGACGCGGGACTACGGAGATAAGGAAAGCAAGGTGATCCAGAACACCGTAGGCAACATCTTTTCCGGACAGGTCGTAGGCGACACGGCCGAGACGCTTTCCAAACGCTTCGGCAAGATTCTCCAGCAGCGCAAATCCGTATCGTTCGCTCAGGGAAGCACGACCCTTTCGACCAATACGCAGATGGATTCGCTGATCCCGCCATCGAAGATCGGCAACCTCTCTCAGGGTATGTTCGTGGGGGCCGTAGCCGACAACTTCGATGAAAAAATAGAGCAGAAGATCTTCCATGCCCAGATCGTCGTGGACAACGAACGGGTAAAGCGCGAAACGGCCGCCTACGTTCCGATTCCCGAAATATCCTCCTTTATGGGAGCGGACGGACAAGATCACATGAAAGAGATCATTCAGGCCAATTACGAACGGATCAGAGCCGACGTGGAGCGGATCGTCAAAACGGAGATGAAACGCATCGAGGACGATCCGGAACTACGCAAGCTGATCCCAAAACCCAAGCAGCAGGCTGCGAAATAGCTCCGTTTCACTGCTTTCAGACGGCCATGCCCGGCCCCGGACGGCCGTGCGGTATCATCCGCTCCGAAGCCGGGTATCTTAGCCTGCGGATAGTTAAATACCGGAGAATATGCAAGAAAGAAAAAAGGAAGGCGCGAGCCTGTACGTTACCTACGACAGCATGAAACGCCCGGTGCATATCAGCATCAAAGAGAGCGGGCTGTCCGGCTTTCTCGCCTTTATGCGGGAAGATACGGCCGAAGTGCTGCGGCAGGGCTACGATCCGAACCTGTGGATGTGCCATTACCGGTTTCCGGACCGCAGGCAGATTCCCGAAATCCGTCCGCAGAGCAACGACGACTATCTGGAACGCCTTTCCCGTGCGGCACGTTCCGCCGGCATACGGGCCGAGCACCAGATCGCCATGACGGATATGCTCTACTGCCTGCGGCACAGCATCGTTCCGCTGACGCCCGAGGCCGATCCCGCAAAGCTGGCCCTGCGGACGGACTACCCCGATCCGCTCGGCACCTTCGGCGTGGAACTGCCCTCTCCGGGGATCGACATTCCGGAATACAGGGCCTATACCGCCGTCGAGACGGCTCCCGGCGTCGTATTTTTCAGCGATACGCAGCACGGGAAGATGCAGTTCGAAAAATACATGGACTACCATGCGTCGAACTTTTTCAATCCGGAGCAGCGGACGCCCTCGCTGAAGATCTACGACGTGATCGCCCGGCCTGCGGATATGGTCCCGATAACGGACCGGTGCTTTGCCGAAGCGGAGGACGGACAGGAGCGCAGAAACCGTTTCGCGGAGGCGTACGCCGACCGGGAACTACTCCGGCAGGGAAACCTCCGCCGGGAGTTCGACATGCGCCGCTCGACGGAAAACTATTACGCCTTTTTGCTGCGGGACGAACCGGCCGGGGAAAAGAAAAAGAGACTTGCCGACCGCTCCTTCCGGGAACTGTGGGAGCGGTTCCGGGAGGGCGGGAGACCGAAGGAACCGGCCGGTCCCGAATGCGTGGAAAGCCGCTCTTTTATGGGCGACAGCGAAGAGAGAACGCTCCGGATACGAAAACGATAAACGCCTATGAATACACATCCCATTCCGGCGACGGTCCTGCTGACCCTCGCTCCGGACCAGACGGCGAGCCGCGTGCAGATCTACACGGACGGTTTTACCCGGAAGGATTTCGACCGGTATGCCGCCGCCGATATTTCCGACGCGCGAAACGATCCCGACGGACCTCAGGACGCATGGATCGTGCGTTACGACTTTGCTGACCAGCGGAAGATTCCCCGGATCGGGGAGAACCGCACGGAAGATTATGCACGCTCGCTTCTGCGCCGGGCGCATGAAAGCCGCATCCGTCCCTGTTGTATCATACCGCTGCGCGATCTGATGTTCTGCGCGGAGTCCGGGATCGATCCGCTCTCCCCGCAGGGGACGCACGAGCGGCTGATCCGGCTCGACGGGTACGGACCGTACTGCGCGGCTCAGGGATTCGGAAGACCCGGCGGCCCCGATGCGTTCCGCAGCGTCCGTGCCGTAGAACTGCCCGACGGGGTACTGCTATTCGATACGGAACGCCTTCTCGGAGGGGACGCTTTCAAGGCTTTGATGCAGCACTGCTGCGACCGCTTTTACGATCCGGGGCTCTCCCTCGATCGGCTCGGCGTGTACGACATTCCCCGGCTCAGCGCGGAGTTCCTGCTCGAAGGCCGGGCCGGGGCGCTGAACTTCCACTGCGGCTACCGCAACCGGGATTTTCTTATCACCTCCCTTCCCGGAGCGTATATCCTCGACCGCTCTTCGATTCTCGAAGGAGTTCCCCTGCGGAGCTACGACATGCGTCCGACGGCGGACAACTACCTGCGCTTTTGCGGGCGGGAGGAGCTGCACCCGGAGGCGTGGTCGCCCAATTACGACATGACCGTTCTGCTGCGGATCGCAGAACAAGGCTATCCGGTGAAAGATGTCCCCGAAATGTGGAAACGGAAAGCGGGGAGCCTCAGGGACTTCGCCGACATAGCGGCCCGGTACGATCCCCGGAGGCCGGATGTATTATTGGAGCGTGAAGCGCGGCGGCGGGCCCGGGCCCTGCTCGAAAGCCGCTATCCCGACCGTCGGAAGCCCTCCGCCGAAGATACGGCGCCGCGGCAGTCGCTTCGCGCGGAGCGTCTTTCCGATACGCTACCGGTACGATCCGTAAAACGTCATTCGATATAACCGAATCAACATAAATCCTTTCCATGAAAATCGAACGAACCTTCCGGGGCAGCGTATATCTGACGCTGACGCCCGCGATGCAGATCCGCCACATCTGCATCGACATTCCGACCGATCCGCAGGGATTTTTACGGTTCCTGCACAACAATTACGACGATCTGGACGACTCCAAAAGCGTACCGGACAACTACATGATCCGCTACGACTTTCCGGACGCCTCGAAAATTCCCCCTCTGAGGCGGGACGACAACTCGGCCTACCTGCACGAACTGACGGCCGTGACGACCGAGCAACAGGCGTATCCGAAGAAAATCGTATCGCTGCTCGATGTGGCGTACTGCAAACGGAACCGCATCGGTCTGCTTACGAAAGAATCGGAACACGAAAACCTTTGCAAAACCATAGGATACATTCCGCAGATTTACCGGCTGCGGAGACTCAATCCTTCTTTCCCGAAGATAACGGGCTTTGAAACGGACCGCGGGGTACTGCTGTTCAGCAATACGGAAAAAGGACGAACGGTACAGGCCGATTACCTCCAGTACCAGGCAGATCAGTTTTTCAAGGCGCAGAACGGGACGACCTTTCTGCGAGTGCACAGCCTGCTTCATTTACCCGAAATTCCCTCTCGGCAGATCGACCGTTTTGCTGAAATGAATTATGAACATCATACGGACTGCAACGATTTTCAGCCCGTACCTGCCGAAATATATTGCCCGCCGGAGACGACCCGTTACGGATTTTGCAACGAGCGTTACGATATGCATCCGACGCTGGAGAATTTCGACAGATTCGTTCGTCCCGGCTACTGGGATTGTCCGACCTTATCGGACGAAAATTACGACATCGCCGCGCTGCTTCTCATTCGACAAAACGGCTACCCTCGCGGAGGATTCTACGCCGATCTGTCTCGACCGTTTTTCCGTCAGGAAGAATTCGACCGGCTCGATGCCGCCAAAGCGGGCAAGAGCCCGGAACAGTGCGCCGAAATCGACGAAAAGATGAAGACCCTTGCGGGAGAAATCCTCGATCATGCATTTTCCGGATACCGGGGCGTTTCGAACGGGCGGAACCCGTCGCTGTCCGAAGAGCCCGGCCCGCCGAAGCAGCGAGCCGGCATGAAACGGTAGAACATCCCGATCCACCGTAAAAACGCCGCTGTCCACAGCGTATCGCCGGCCATGCGCGGCCTGCGGCGGCCGCCCGGTATCAGGCGTCGAACGGCTCTGTATATTCGTCCTGTAATCATTGTTCAACCTCTTAATTCTATTTCAATTATGGCAAAAAAAGAGAATGCGGGAACGGAAGCGTACCGCCCCGACCCCAACCGTGAAACCATTCTGATGGCAGACAAAGCCAACGGCCGGCTGGACGTTATCAGCGAGTTCCGGCGCGACCCGAACGACAACAACCGGATTTCGGTAGTTACCGTCACGCCCGAAACCAAAAACCGCGCGTCCTACTATACGTTGATGTTCGGCAGCGATGCGGCCAAAGCGATCTCCGATCTGCGCTATCAGGATTTCGTGACCCACCGCGACAATCCCGAGACGCCGGCCGTGGAGCGTGAGTTTTTCCTCTGTCCGGTGGAGCGCGTTCCCGAGGTCGTGAATGCCTACTATGCGCTTCGCAACGATCCCAAAGACGAGATCAGCGCCGCCATCCTCGCCGAGTGCCGCACCGGTTCCAACCAGCTCGACCGGCTCCGCTATAACCTGTACGACATTCCGTGGGGCGAACTCGCTTCGATCGGGATCGACCGCAACCAGCTCTCCGCGCAGGATATTCAGCGGCTCCGCGAAGGAGGAGAGACCCCTGCGCTGTTCGACGTCGTTTACAAAGTAGGACAGGACACGCAGATCTCGGCGGACAAATGCTCGCTGCAAATGTACCGCGATCTGGACGACCGTCCCCGGCTCGACGTCAAAGGCCCTCTGCCGCATCCGGAGTACAAGGACGAAAAGTACAAGATGCACATCAGCGCCGACGACGAGGCCCGGATCGCCTACGGCCGGGCTCTGCCCCGCGCCATTATGGTCGATAACCACGGCAAGCAGGAGTGGTGCTACGCAGGATTCCGCACCGACACCAACCGGATGATTACCGTACCCGTGCGGGCCGTCGCCAAACCCGAGTTCATCTACGGCAACCGGATCAGTCAGACCCAGCAGAACGAACTGGCGCTGGGCCGCGGTATCCGGCTCGAACACTGCAAGCTCAGGGACAAGGACAACGAGTTCAGCTCCGTGTTCCAGTTCGACGTTACGCGGATGGATTTCGTGCCGATCAATCCCAGTTATGCCAAGCCGTACATTCCGCCCCGGATCGCCGAGCAGTTGACCGAACAGCAGATCGAGGCATTGAAGCGTTACGAGGAGATCGACGCCCGCAACGTCAAATCCTCTACCGGCCGCAGTCTTTCGATCATGGGAATCGACCGTTCGACCAATGCGCCCTATTACTCCCGCATCAACCGTTCTCAGGAGCAGAATAAGGAGCAGGAACAGGCCAAAGCGCAGGAGCAGACGGCGGAACGCCAGCAGGCCGTATTCGAGGAAAAGACCCGATCGCAGGGGATGAGCGTCTAACGATGGCTGCCAGAAGGAAGATTCCCGATCCGGCGTACTTCGCCCGAAGGCTCGGGGCATTTCTGCGGGAACATCACCCCCTGCTCGAAAAGACCGAGGGGATGGTCCGTGAGCGGAGCCGCAGGGCGTGGGTCTCGGCATGGGACGCCCTGCAATCGGGCGACAGCGTGCGCACGGCCCTGCAAAAAGCGGACAGCGTGCTTTATAAAGGACTGCTCTTCTCCGGGTACGATACGCTCAGGTGCGTTCTCGCCGCGGAGTTTCCCGAAGTTCCCGAATCCGAACGGCACGAGTGCGTGGTGCGGCTGCTCCCTCTGTGCAAGGAGACGTTCATGCGCTACGACCTCGGCGACGGCCTGCTCGCGAGCCCGGAATACAACCACCTGATTCTCGATCTGATCGGGGTCGTCCGCAGGCATATCGGGGAATGCCTGTATTAAAATGATCGACACTGCCTGCAAAGGCATAATCCATTAAAATTTATCACGATGAAAACATTGTTTTTTACGGCTGCCGCCGCAGCCCTGCTTTGCTCGTGCGACAAAGACAATTTCCAGACCGTAGAACCGGAGGGGCCGGTTACAGAGAATACATCCGCCGTCGTTCTCTCGTTCGGAGAAGCGAAAACGCAGGATGCGACCAAAACCTTTTTCGACCCGACAGCCACTGCCGAAGCATGGGAGAAATCGTTAACCTCGGTAAGCGCCCTTGTTTTTAATGCGGACGGCGGATTGCTCGTACAACGGGATTTTACCCCGTCGGAACTGTCGGCCAAAAAAGCCACGTTCGCCATACCCAATTCACTGGCGGGAAATACTTGCGAATTTTATGTGGTAGCCAACAGACCGGTTACGGGAATCGACACCAAAACGCAGCTTTTGAATCTGCTGGAAAACTCGCCTGCGGATTATAACGGCACCTTCGCCCAGGTATCCGCTTCGGCCCGTCGTTCCGGAGGTTTCGTCATGACGGGTTCGGCTACCAAAGCCATCGCCGCGCAGGGGCAGCGAACGGACGTCTCCGTAACGCTCAAACGCACTGTCGCCAAAATCGCCGTGCAGACGTCCGCTACGGCCGAATTTTCCCAGCGTTATCAGGGGAAGATACGGATTAACACAGCCGTGCTCTCGAAAGCCGCCTCCCGGAGCACCCTGATCGCACAGCAGGTCCCGAACACGGGGCCCATGACCTTTACCCATACGCAGGCGGCATCGGAAACGTCGGGAAAATTCGATAATCTGTTTTACGGATTCGAGAACGGGAATCTCGCTTCGGGCAGCAGGGTGTTGCTGACGCTCAAGGGCACCTACGACCGGGACGGGAATTTTGCCACGGAATCCGATCAGGCGGAAGTAACCTACGAGATCGAACTCAGCGGCGGCGGATCGGGACAGATCCTCCGTAACGGATATTACCGCATTCAGGTGGGGCTAGACGGTCTGACCGGAAGCGACGCTTCGGTCAGCGTATCGGTCGCCGATTGGGAAACACCCCTTACGCAAAGCGTAAATCTCGGAGCGTAGCCTGTCGGTGCAGCGGTGTTACGGGCAGGACCGATCCGCCTGCCTGTAATGCTTCTGCAAGGCATTCTCTGTTTCATTTATTCTGCAAAAATTCATTATGAAACGTTTTTTGATTCACACCGCAATTGTCGGGCTCGTGTGTTTCGGCTCCTGCATCGCTCCCGTAAAGGAACGGGAGGCGACGGGCGGAAACAGTCAAGGCGAATACATAGTATCCCTGCACGTAACCTGTCCCGAAATGGAACTGCGTACCCGGGCGCTCGATCCCTCGCAGGAGAAGCGCATCGCCGACCTCAATATCTATTTTTATCACAAGACGCTCGACATCGCCCGGCATATTTACAGCAAAGGCTCGACCGATCAGGTCGTGGTGTCGCTCTTTTCCGGAGACTACGATTTGTATGCGTTGGCCAATGCGGGGCGCGATCTGGGCGAACAGGACAAAACCGATCTCGAAAAGTACCGTTTTACATTCTCGGCAACGGAAGCGGAAAATCCAGAAAACCATCTGCCTATGTCCGCTTCGCAAAGCATATCGGTACGGGGTAATACGGACATCCGGATCGGACTGATCCGCTGCGTGGCACGAATCGATCTGAATCTTTCGGTCGATGCCGGGTTTTCGGACCGTTTTACGCTCGAATCCTTACAACTCATAAACGCGCCCGCTTCGGTTAGCGCCTTTTCCGAAAACCGGCCTGCAACGGAGGCTCTGTGCAATTATTCCCGAACCGGTATTACGGGAAATGCCCTCTCTTACAGTTTTTATACGGCGGAAAACATGCAGGGCGTGAACGGTTCCATTACCGATCCGAAAGACAAAAACCGGCAGAACGCGCCTAAAGCCGCCACATACCTGCATGTGCAGGGTTCCGGACTGAACGGCAAGGCGGACTATTTTATCTACCTGGGAGAAAATACCACCTCGGATTTCAACGTCCGCCGCAACGGACGCTACATTATGGACGTCCGGATCATGGGCGACAACGATGTGGATACCCGGGTATCGACCGTCGAGATGGAACTGACTCCGTTCCCCGAGACGGAATACGAAGTCTCCGCCCCGGCATATACGGAACTCAAAGTCACAGCGACGAACGATCCGGATAATCTGCTGTATCTGACCCCAAGCGTTCCCGAAGGGGGCGGGACGCTGCAAATCGACGGAATAACGTACCCCGAAGGCACACCGATCCTGTTCTGTACGGGAAACGAAAGCCGTACGGCCCGCGTGGCTTTATTGCAGGATGATCCCGGACAGGGACGGATACGTTTTACGCTCGGCGACAGCTACGGATATTCGCTTTCGCGCGAGGCGACCGCGCTCTTTGTGGAAAAGAGTTATCCGGTCATAACCTCCTATTCCGAACAACCGTGGGACAGAGAGGCCCACACGCCGCTCGAATTCTCCATCCATGCCGCACAGCAGGACAATACCGCAGGTTTTACCGTCCGTTACGAACTGCTGCAAGGCTCCGCAGAGATGTTTTACGACGGGACGCCGGTCGCGCCGGGAACGACCATCCGCACCGGAGCGAGCGATCCCGACACCGGCCGGGAATGTCCGTTCCGTTTTACGCCGACAGACATCGGTACCGCACGCATTCGCCTGACCTTCATCGGAACCGACGGACAAACCTCCGTCGTTGAAAAAGAAATCGACCGCATTATACCGTATCAAGTATTCCTGACACCGGATTTCGCCGAAATTCGTCCGGCTGGAACGATCGTTTCATCCGACGGGTATTCGGGCATCTATTACAAAAATTTCACACTTCGACTGCTCGTCTCCGCAAACAGGGAACTCGTAAAGCCGGTTACTCTTGGCATTACTTTGCAATACCGGCTCGGTCGGTACGAAACTTCGCCGGTTCCTACAGTGTCCACACGTACCGAAACAGGCGACGTAACTATTGAAATTGGAAACCGGACAGGAAGCGCCGATCTTACGACTTATCCGGCAAGCTGTATCGGTTACAATGCGGGCATGGGTTCCAAGATCATTTATCCGGGTTATTATGTGCTCCGGAAAAATAATTACGGTCCGAACGAACACGAGCAGGATGCTGCAATCACCACATGCCGGATTACGAGCGATACGGACCGTTCCATCGAATACATTATAAATGATCCTCCCAAATAAATAAGCAAGCGTGTTTATTGATCGCGACCATTTGGTAAAACAAAGGGAATCGGATTTCCAAGGGAGGTGTTCCCTGTAATAAAAAACATTACATAGACTATGAACCGGATTATTATATTTTTTGCCGTACTGCTCGCGTCTTCGACGACGCCCCTTTCGGCCCAATTTCAGGCCGTGCGGATCGATGCCTTAGCCCTGATGACCGGAACGCTTCACGCAGGCGTGGACTTTACGCTCGATAAAAAGCTCTCGCTGGATGCCTCCCTCTATTGGAATCCGATGAAATTCGACGCCTTCCGCTCCAAGCTGCTGATCGGTCAGGCCGGTGTGCGTTTCTGGCGTTTCGAACCCCACGCCGGACCGTTCTTCGGCGCTTACGCCGCAGCCGGACGCTACGATATGGGAGACCGTCGCCGGCATCACAAAGGCATTCTGGCCGGAGCAGGCGCATCCTACGGATATAGTTGGATGCTCGGCAGGCGCTGGAGCCTGATCGCCGAGATCGGAGCAGGGCTCTATTACGTGAGGGATACCCGCAGGGAATACTTCACCCCGTGGAGCGAGGACGAGATCATCCGCCGCAGCCGACGACTGATGCTTCTGCCCTCGAAAGCCGAAATTGGTTTTTCCTGTCTGTTTTAAAAACGTTACGTTATGAAAATCCGTAATATATTATTTCTGACCGTGCTGTCGGTCTCGGCGCTCTCCTGCACGCTGACCCGCAGGATGGAGCGCCGGGGAACGGCGGCGGGAATCGCACTGATCCGTAAAAGCGCCGATACGACTCTGTCCGAACCGTACAAGCCGAATTACCAGTGGGTCAAACGTCCCGCTCATGGAGACTCCGTATGCTGGGGCGAAACCGTGACCGACGATCGGGGCAAACGAATCATGTCGATCGATTTGCAGGAGGTCGAGGTCGTGGCACGCAGCAAAGTCGTGGTAGAACGTATGGGAAAGGTGACGATAGATTTCCAAATCACAGTACCCGAGCAACTTCAGGGGAATTGTCTGGGTATCGTCATAACGCCCTGGCTGGAGAATAACGGAAAAACGACAGCCCTTGAGGATATGGTTATCCGGGGCGGATTCTACAGCAGGGTACAGGACCGGGATTTATGGCAATACGACAGATTCCGGGAGCGCATGACGGCCCTGATGCAAAATATGCCGGACTCCGTTCGTGAATCCGTGCTCGGCAGGGCTTACCGCCGGATCATCCGCTTTCCACATACCTCCAGGGCGCGGCTGGATTCCATCGTTAAAAACAAAGAACGGTTGATCTACTATTATACGCAGGATGTGAATACGGAAGAAAGCGGCAAACGATTGAACGTAACGCTTCGGGGAAGGGTGCAGGGGCTCGACGGGAGCAGTTACGAACTGCCGGCCTCGGATACGATCGGATATACGATCTCTTCGATGCTGACATTCGTCGATACGACCACCCGGTATATGGTTAAGGTGATCGACAAATTCGTCGAGGTCAAAGACCGGAATTACATCCGTTTCAAAGTGAACGGCACGGCTATTATCGACACTCTGGGCGACAACCGCCGGCAGTTGGAACGGATTACCGGACTGATGGACAGCCTTTTGAATCAGAATGAATTTTACATCGACAGCATCGCCCTGTGCGCCGGAGCTTCTCCCGAGGGGCGGTTCTCGCTGAACGATCGCCTATCACGGGGACGGGCCCATGCCCTGAGCGACTATCTGGAGAGTCGTTTCGGACGGGGGATCGATACGATGCTCCATGTACGATGGATTGCGGAAAGATGGAGCGAACTCTCGGGACTGGTGGCCGAAGAGGATAGCATCGGAAACCGGGAAGCCATCATCGAGACGATCGGGCAAATGCGAGATCCCGACCGGACGGAAACCCGGATCAGGGAGCGTTATCCGGAAGACTATGCACTGATGCGCCGCAAACTGTATCCGTTGCTCCGCACGGTGGATTTCACCTATTCGCTCCGTAGGGTGGGAATGATAAAAGATACCGTACATACATTGGAACCCGACACGCTCTATGCCCGCGGATTGGAATTGCTGAAAAACAGACGCTACTCGAAGGCGCTCTATTATCTGGATGAATACAAGGACCGTAACAGCGCGATCGCTCTGCTTTCGCTCGGATACGACACGTTGGCTTACGAAACGCTGAAACATCTGCCCGAAAGGGCGGAAAACGATTACCTGCGTGCCGTATCCGCACTGCGTCTGGGAAAACGGGAAGAAGCGGACAGGTACTACCGCCGGGCCGCGGCGGCCGAACCCAGAATGAAGTACAGAGCGAAACTCGATCCCGAGTTCGCAGGAATGTTTAACGACGACTAACGCTCTTATACTATGAAGAAAATGCTGATAATGCCCCTGTTGGGGTTTATGGTGTGCGGCTGTTCGCTGAAAGAGGATACCGACATCGAGATCAATCCCAAACCGACCCTCGTGGTGGAATACCGGTACACCGATAAAAAGGGAAATAACACGACGCATGAAGAGGTCGGGCATACGGCCTCCCTGCTGTTCGACCCTGCGGGAGTGTTTCTGCGGGAAATAACCGCTTTCGGGGAACGCTTTACAGACTCGATGACTCTGCTCAGCGGCGTTCCCGCCGGAGAATATACGGTCGTGTCGTTCGCCAACGCGGACGGTATGGAACGTCCCGTACTAACGCCCGGAGTGTCGGGAATTACGGAGTTGCTGTGCAAAAAGAAAGACACGGGGGACAACCGCACCGCCGTGCGTCTTTTCCACGCTCTCACGCGCTTTACCGTACAGCGGGGCCGGCCGCAGATGCGCCGGATAGATCTTAACAAGAAATATTTCCGTATCGAACTGAGCGTAACCGGCGCCGATAAGCTCTCCGGAAGCGCGGACGATTTCCGGGTGCTGTTCGACGGAATCCCTGCGGGGATCGACTACCGGGGAGAACCTTTGCAGGAAACGATACGGTTCACGCCGCTGCTGGAAAAGGACGAAACGGGAACGATGAAAGGCATATTCGACGTATTCTGTTTCGGACGGCAGAACAAGGTGCGGATGACCCTGCGATCGAAAGAAGAGACTGTCGGAGAAATTTCTTTGTCCGACTACCTGGCCCGGTACGGCGAACGGATCGATTATCACTGCGGCAAAGAGGTGGTGATCCCCATTCACATCGACGTCACATCCTCCGAAATTACCGTTACGGTCAGCGACTGGGACGAAGCAAAGGTGCAGATTCCCGTGTTGGGGGAGTAAAACTAAGGTAAATGTTACTGCTGTGACAATCACAGACCAACTCGTAGGCATCATCGAGGTGGAAGCCACATAGGTGGACAATTCTGCTTGCATGTGTTGAGCAATATTAATGGCACACGGGAGATCGATTTCCCATGTGCCATTTTATTTGAGACAAACTGTTATAAGTAGTTTAGATAGTCGGCAGGTGTTAAGACACAAAAGTTAGGATGTACCTGTTTTATTCCCTTTGTCATTCTTTTGTCGGATGTTACTAATATAGAAGAATGCAAATCAGATCGTTTACAACGTTGAATCAGTAGTCACGAATTTAAAATTATGGATCGTTTATTTGCCGACAGCGACCGGTGTGCAGACAGGTGCATGGACCGAAGCAAATAGTCCATTTCCTTTCCCCGACATGGACTATTTCTGATTCGTGTCTTCCCTTCATATCACGATTTTCCGGTTCCCGCAAAGACGGGTACGGAGTTTTGCGGCCGCCTGTTTGTATGCGGCGCTGTTTCGGCATAAGAGTATGTCATTTACGCGATTTATCCAGTGGCTCAGACCCGTACACTGGATGCGGACTATCCGTTCGAACGGACAAAAAGATGTTGAAAATCTGAAAATAGGACATCTGACCGTTGTTTACGTTTCACTTATTTTCATCTCTTATATCAACACAAAAATGGTAAACGAACAGTTATCATCTAAGAAGACTTTTCCCTTATGCCGTAAGTTCGATTTCCATGTGTTTCGTTTTTTATTTTCTTGTTAATTGTTTCGTGTATTAAAGGTATATTTTCCCATCATTCAGTTTTGTGTGAACCAGTACCGAAACCACACAGCCTATTATCGCGCACATACCATATCCCCATTTGGAGGGTTTATGCCCTGTTTTTTTGCATCCATAATAGTACAATGCCGTAGTAACACCTGCTGTTGCCACCCCTGAAGCAACACTCACAGCCATTGGATGCTTATGCATAACAAATTCAGTTGTGTTTTTTATGCGTACCAACGAAGACTTCTGCCTGGGAATTAGGGTCTTCATTCTGTCGTTGTTCGACGTAAGACTTCCTCCACAATGTTTATTCTCGTCATGTACTTTTTTGTCTGTCAATACCATATTGCAGTCGTCCTTCGGACTATGGTCATGATGCCAAGTACGACCCTCTGGAGTCCTTCCCCTTCGAAGATCGTCGATATCTTTCTGCGAGAGATTGTGATCCTCACACAATTTCGGATCATCCGTACACTTGCTGTATAATTCTCTTGAAGCCATTTCCATCTGCATCCGGTATCCATTATTAGGATATTTTTCCCAGAATTCAGTGCTATTTGCTCCCGACAAATGAATACGAGGCCCCTCAAAATCGGGCGCCTCAGAGAATTCGGCAATCCGACCATCACCATAGTTCCTTACTACAGTTTTCATTTTCACTGTTGGTTGCAACGTACGCAACGACTTTATTTTTGTTGTTTCCATATTTTTCACTTGTTTCTGGCTGCAAATATAATGCTTTATTTATAACTCCGTGTGTTTAAGTGTTGTCGGGAACTATCCAGACATATTTATATTCCCCTGTGATGTGCGACCGAAAGTACGAGTCTGTATTCGGGGATGTTACGAATGCGGGTTTAGTAAGTTCCGTGATGTAAGACTGATGATAAATTCTTGTTCTTATAGTATTTATTATAAAAGATAACGATTTATTCCGTTCCTACGCGAAGGTCGTGAACGGCGACCGCCCCTGACAAGGTTGCCCTGCGGTTCTGGCGAAAAAATCGCACCCTTCGGGTGTATTTTTTCGCCAGAAACCTTGCATGGGCGGATCGGGACCCGTTCACGGCCCTTGTCTTCGGAACGGAACCAAATCTAATAAAACGTCAAAAAAAGTTTATTGGTTTTTCTGTTCCGTAGAATCTAAAAAACATTTGCTATGGAAAAGAAAAAGATCGTGAGGGGGATCGTACTGATTCTCCTTTTGTCGCTGTGCGTCTATTACCGGCAACCGCTGCTGCACCTGCTCGGCTGGTTCCTTCTGGGAACTGGTCTCATCTGCTTTATTCTGAGACTGCTCTGGAGACGGCGCGGCCTGATTCTGGGCATCGCCATCGTTTATTTTCTGTTCTGTAACGCTTAACTGTCATTCCCACGCCGAACACCGACCGATATAAGAAAGCGGGGTATGAAACCCGCGAGGATTACCTGAATGACCTGGCCGTGCGATACTGTGTCAATCCGATCATCGTCTCCGGACTGGCCGGGATTCTGGGAGACGAGGAAGACTTCGACGGACTCGTCTCGGCGATCGAAGATATGAGGGATATGATTCCGGCGGACTGATCCCGCACTCCATACGAATAACATGAAGACCGGCCCGAAGCCGGTCTTCGCCATTTCATAACCATTAACAATTAAAAATCATGGCAACAGGAAAAGAGAGAAAACAGGCACGCGCCGACCGCTATCGGGAACGCGCATTACAGGCGAAAGCCGGTTCTACCGCAGCTTACAGGCGTTCGGAGGAACTCGTGGAGCACATTCCTTCCGGACAGCCGATCCTCGTCGGGCATCACAGCGAAAAAAGACACCGCCGGGCTCTCGAATGTTCATGGGACGCTTTGGGGAAGAGCGTCGAACTGGAGCGGAAGGCGGATTATTACGCGGCGAAAGCCGAGGCTGCCGAGCATAACCGGGCAATCTATGCGGAAGACGATGACGCCGTCGAGAATCTGACGGCAAGAGTCGCAGCGTTGGAATCTCTTCAGGAGCGTATGAAAGCGGCCAACAGGATTATCAAAAACCTGAAACAGACACAGAAAGAGAAAATCGAGGCATTGTGCAGGCTCGGCTTCGAAAGACGGAACGCCGAAGAGCTGTTCGTCCCGAATTGTTTCGGACAGATCGGCTTCGCCGACTTTACGATCCGGAACAACGGGGCCAATATCCGGCGGCTGAAAAAACGGCTCGAAAGCGTCGCCCGTCTGAAGAGTACCCCGACGAAGGAATACACGATCGGGGAGGTACGGATCGTCGAAAATACCGAAGCCAACCGCCTTCAGGTGTTTTTCCCGGAAAAACCTTCCGAAACGGTACGGAAAGAGTTAAAATCCAACGGTTTTCGCTGGGCGTCGATCGCAGCGTGCTGGCAGTCCTATCTGAACGAACGTCAGAAATACCGTATCGAACGGATACTGAAAAATGAAACTACCAAATCCTGAATTATGCCGCAATTCGATTTTTATCAGGACACGAGAATACGGACCTGGGAACGCTGCCATTTTAAAAAAGTAGAAGCGGAAAGCTACGAAGCGGCGGTCGCTATAATAAAAAATTTTTGCGACTGCGATGTAAACAACCACGAGGAAGAGGTCGAATTCGGGCCCCTCGAAATCCTTTTCGAACATTCCGAAAAGATCGATCCCGAAAGGAACGAAGGGAGAGCCACGATCAGGATCTACGCAGAGGACGATACTCCGATTATCGACAACGCACCTTTCGGAACGGATACATCCGGTGCAGCAAAAGAAACGAAGACAATCGGCAGGCAGGATAATCGGAAAAACCTGCCTGAAGAAAAAACATGGGGCGTATTTCTTTATTCCGAAGAATATTTTCTTTCGGACGTTTCCGACCGGGAGATCGTCGAACGATGGCGACAGACATGCAAAAACGAAACGTCCACACCTGTGGAAAACCTTACCCCCGACGAATTCGCCCACCGATTGAATGAAGGCGGTCTGATCGCCGGGTACAAAGTTCGGTTCATCCATTATTAATCCATAAAACCATTTCAATCATGTTTTTCGAACAGATCGACCGGATGATGGGACGGGATGCAGACCTGATCCTGACCATCCGCAAAACAGACGACGGCACGCTGACCGTAGCGGCGCACACCCGCATGAACGGAGTGGAGGACGAGGCTCGGCACTACATCGCCCCGTTCACGGCCTCGGGCACTCCGCAGGAGTTGGATACGGGTTTCATTCCCGCACTGGCCGAGCCCGCAGTCAAAACGCAGGGACTCTTGACGAACCTGAAACAATACGAGAAGCAGCTCGAAACGGCCCGTGCCAACAGCAAGGCCGAGAAAGAGCGTAAAGACAAGGAAGCGAAAGAGGCGAAGGAGCGTAAGGAAAAGTGCGACAAATACCGGAAGAAGGCCGACGAACAGACCGCGGCGGGCAAATACGCCGATGCGCTGACCAACCTGCGCCAGGCACGCCTTCACGCTACGGAGGAAGAGAAGAAAAAAATCGACGCGCAGATCCGCACCGTACAGGCCAAAGCGAGTCAGGGAACCCTGTTCGGAGCGGCGATGCAGCGGCCGGCACAATCTCCTTTACAACCCCGCCCGCAGCCTGTCCCTGCCGTCCGTCCGGCAGCCTCCGCTCCCTCTTACGGAGAGGAGGACGCCGGCGATCCCTACGGCGAGTTCGTCGATTTCCCGGACGAATGCCGGGCGAAAGACCCTTGCCAGAATATGGACCGGGACACATTATTCTAAACCTAAACCTTTTATAAAAGACATCGATTATGGCACTTGCTGTTAACGGCCTCGAACGGGCTTTTACGTTCGAAAAAGGAAACGAGACGATCACGCTTTCCGATCCCAATCCTTCCATGACGCCCGAACAGGTGATGAACTTCTATGCGGGAACCTACGCGGAACTGACCACGGCGACCGTACGGGGCCCGGAGATCAGGGGCGACCGAAGCGTTTATACGTTCAAAACGACACTCGGCACGAAAGGATGACGGGTATGAAAAAGAAAACGATAACCGATAAACCGAAAACACCATGCGAACGGGAATTGGACGACCGGCAGAGGTACAGCCTCTGCCGTCTTATTATCGACGAGGCGACCGACCGCGACTACGAAAGGGGAACCGACCGCAAACAGCGGATCGCAGCGCCGGAAGGTTCGGTCATGATTTTCTAAGGACGGAATTTCCCGGACTCACCCCCACGAAGATCGAACGGGAGACGAACGAAGGCTGCGTCGATCTGCTGACTGAAGAGAATTACCGTTACCTGCTGGAATGCGTCCGCCATTACGCGGGGCTTCTGGGAAGGGAGTTGCGGCATACTTCCGGAGAGACTCTGTGCGGAAGCTTCGTCAATTTATACAAGGAGTTGGCTGCCTTGGTTCCGCAAGAGATCAATTTCGAGGTTTACCAAGATCGGCTGACTTTTTGCCTGTACGAGTACCACAGTTGGCCGGAGTGGACTTTCCACTGGCTTCCGGTCTCCTTTATCGACAGGCTGGAGGGATCGCTCAAACGTATCGCCATAACGTTCATCCATGAGTTCGCCCAAAGCAACGGAATGAGCTATCTGGACGAATGGGGCGATCTGGAGTGGGTGCTGGAGTGGATGGACGGATATGCGTCGGGGCCGAACCCCGACAAAGAGGAACGTAAGGAGTACCGCCGCACGATCCGATCCTACTGCAAAGGCCATGCGGTTCATCTGCTGGAGCGCGTACAAAAACGCCGTTACTACAAACGTCTGCGGCAGGTGGTCGAACGGTATCGTCCCGCGGATGAATACGAAAAAGGATTGATCGCCCTGTTTCGGGAGGGATTGCAGTTCATCGGGTCGGATACGCCCTCGATCATGCGCTACTTCTACGACCCGTACGACGATGAAGGAATAGGGGACGGGATTACGGTCGATCCGGACCGGATGATCCGGATCGTCTTCGATCCGCACGATTTGCTTGCAGACAATCTCTCCGAGATGCTGAACCATGAGATTCAGAACTGCGATTATCTCATCGCTCCCGCCACGACGCTGTTTCTCACTCCCGAACTGACGGAGCCGTTTTCAAAAGACGACTATCCGGAACGCTTCGCCGCATGGGCAGAGAGTTTCGCCGAATATTTAAACGCTTATAAACCCGATCGACCATGAACAGACTGACCGAAGAGTTCCACGAGCTGCTTCGTCCCGAAGCGGCGCTGATCGCATACTGTTGCGAGAAGCCGCAGCGGAAATACTATTTGGAGACGCGCCCGATCTTGGAGAACGGCAAAATGGGCGAAGGCCGGCCCGTATCCCATGAGTTCATGAACCGGCTCCTGAACGCTTACGGCGAATCGCATTCGGGCGCACCTTTCGGTTTTGTGCCGGAGCGCCTGCTCTACTGCGACGTCCGCATGGGCCGGGAAAAGTACGTTTGGTTCGATCCGCCCGGCAAAAGGATGATGTACTTCAGCGAAGGACTGGGCATCGAGAATGCCGAATACCACATGCCGGGCGTGGCGTATGTCGTGGAAAACGATACGCTGCGCGTATATGCGTTCCGGGGCGAACGGCCGCAGCCTCAGGAGAAGCTGTTCCTCGGACCGTTCTTCAATACTTCTTCCAGCCATGTATGCCTCGGCACGGCGCGTCTCGACAAGCCTAAGAATCCGACCTATGCGGAGCTTCTGGCATATTGGGAAAAACGGTTCTGGCAGTCGGAATTCTCCCACCTGAGCGGGGAAGGAAACCCGACGAAACACAACCTCGTGCTCGTCACGAAAGCGGCCCGCGACCGGCCGTTCGACCCCGACGAACTGAAACCCTATGATAAAACCCTCGAACAATTATGCCTATGACACGCGCACATTTTTCGGACAGCTACCTGCTCGATCCCCGGCATCCGGTAACGGTGAACGTAATCGGAGCCGGAGGAACCGGCTCGCAGGTCGTCACCTCGCTCGCCCGTATGGATACGGCCTTACGGAAACTCGGCCATCCGGGTCTTTTCGTCCGGGTCTATGATCCGGATACGGTCGGCGAGTCCAATATCGGCCGCCAGCTTTTCAGCGAGGCGGACCTCGGACTGAACAAGGCGCAATGCCTCGTCACGAGGATCAACCGCTTCTTCGGCAATGACTGGGCGGCCGTGCCGGAACGTTACCCGGAGCCGGAAGATAACCGGTTCGCCAATCTTTTTATCACCTGTACGGACAGCAAAAGCTCCCGGCTGCAACTCTCGAAGCTGCTCGAAGCGCACCGGCCGGGAAACGGCTATACGGACTACAGTACGCCGCTGTACTGGTGCGACTTCGGCAACGCGCAGAAAACAGGCCAGGTTATAATGGGCACGATCCGCAAGAATATCAAACAGCCGGAATCGAAGAAGTTCGAAACCGTGCAGCGGCTGCCGTTCGTAACCGAATACGTGAAAAGCTACGCCCGGATCAGAGAGGAAGAGTCCGGGCCGAGCTGCTCGCTCGCGGAGGCGCTCGGCAAACAGGATCTGTTCGTCAACTCCACGCTGGCGCATCTGGGGTGCAGTCTGCTGTGGAAGATGTTCCGCGAGGGCGTCGTCTTCTGTCACGGATTCTACATGAATCTCGATACGATGCGCGTCAATCCGATCGCCGTATGAATTTATTGTCGAACGACATCTAAAACGAAAAGTTATGCCTTACGATTATTCTCAGCAGAAAGAGCCGATGCGAACCCGCGAGTACGCCTACGTCAAGGAGGTGGAAAACATGCTTAACGGCAGTTTCGATTTCGGGCGTTTCGCCGCCTGCCTGCCTGAAATGCACCGTACGCTCCAGCAGCGTTTCTTTCGACTGGTCAAAGAGTGCATCCTGTTTATGGCCGGGCCCGGAAACGTCGCTGTCGACGACCGCAACCGGGCCTCCTACGAAATGTGCCGCGATCTGACCGAGATCGTTCGTAACCGACCTCTGCCGTTTATCTGATACGCCGCGGAGCAATCGGAAAGTCTGAAGTTAAACAAATCCAGTTAAATAAATATTCGACGAAATGAACACACAAAAACTAACAACCAGCTTTTTCGGCCATAAGGTCGAAGTGACGCTCGTCACTGCCGATGACGGCGACAAATGTTACGCGTCGATACCGAATTCTGTCGTAGACCTCTTTTCAGAACGTATGGAATGCGGAGAACGGGAAGGTTCGTTCGAAAATCTACCGGACGATGAATTGAACAGCGGGGCCGACGGCCATGCCCTTTCCGGACACTGGCGCATAATCGAGATCGACTACCGGAAAATAGTCCGGATACTGACATGGAAGGGCGAATGCGCTTCCCATGAGGCTCTTACCGAAGAGTCGTTCGTCCGCCACTTCGGTAATGCGGCGGGAGGTCGTTATTATAAAAAATGGAAAGGTCGCTTTCGGTTCGACCTATGTCGGATGTTGGCCGGTTTCGAAGGCAACGACTCGGACGGTCAACGCTTTTGCGATATGATCGCCGAGGAAGTACGAAAATACGAACGACGCCGGAGTGAAAAACAACCGGATTTATACGGACGCAGGGAATGATACGCTTTTTTGAGAAAGACGTAATAAATCGAAAACCATGTAAACCGAGGGCGGCTCTGAGGAGCCGCTCTTTTTTATATCCTTAAAAATCTATCGTTATGGGACAAGAAACAAAAACAACATCCAAAGAGTTCAAAGTACGCCTGCACCATACGGATCCCGGGCGCTGTCTGGAGGTATGGGAAATGCAGCGGGAAGGCAAGAAAAACATCTACGTCGGGCGAGAGGACTGCGGAGCCCATCTGTGGCAAACGCTGCGCGACGCTCCCGACGGCTTTTGCGAATGCGATTATGTCATCAGCCGCTCCGTAGAGTTTATCATCTGCAAGGGAGACTGGACTCCCGTAGGACGCGACGGCAACGACCGCGAACGTTTCGCGGAACCCTATCCGACGCTGGACGAAGCCTGCCAAAAGGCTTGGGAGCGTATCCGGAAGGAGTATCCCCATGTCACACGGGACGGATTCGGGGAGTGGATCGAATCCTTCGCGCCGCGGGAGATGAAGGCGAACGAAAAATGGGAATGGCGCGATGCCTGCAAAGAGACGACCGGCCGCGAAGAGCTCTGCCGGTTCGACTACATCGGCGATGAGATGGTCGTATTCCGCCTCGGCCGGAAACACACGAAATGCGAAGCCCGCTGGAAGGAGTATTTCGCCCAATACGCGAATGTCGATAATCCGGAAAGGTATCTTAGATTCTACGGCTATGAGTACCGGTAAAGACACGCGACCGAAAACGGCTGCGCCCGATTGCCGTTTGATTCGCAAATACCAACGGGAAGCGGCTAAAGCCGGATTTACGAATCCTTTTATCCGCAAAATACAAAATGCGGATTGCAATAAAACGCTTTACGAAAACAGAATTACTGCGGGAAACTGTATCGACGGACAGATCATCACGCTCGATGCCGTACATAAATGGTGCGGAACGGGGGTTTATCTGCAATTCCGCGAGGCAGTAAAGAACCGTATCCCATTCCGTTCATCGAGATTCGATTTCAGGGGATACGACGGTTCGCTTTGGGTAGAACCTCACAATGAAGGCGACGGTTACTACCTCGCAGGCGATCTTAACGCCGGCTTCTCCAAAGAATACCGAGGCTGTTTGAACGGCTATTATTACCTGCTCATCAACGAACGGATATTCATCGGTTATGACGTAGGTTAACCATCGTACGAGTTTTTCACCGATAAAAATTATTTTCTATGAATGCACAGGAAAAACAACAGGGCCTGAACGAAGTGGTCGTCCGCAAGGTCGAGAAAATGGTCACGGCCCGTCAGGAGAACGTGCGCGCCGTAATCGGCCGCCTGCACAGGGAGCAGGAACTGCTCCGCGATTACGTCGTTCCCATAGGAACGGAGCGCCACCGTTTCGACCAAACGCCCGTCGTATCGTTCCGGGACGAGGGAACGGTTACGCTGAACATTCCGCAGGGAGCGTACAGCCTGCACGGACATGCGATCGGACAACTGGCCGCCCGCATGGACATTCCGTCGCGTTACCTGCGCGAGATGGCTGCCGGGGAGCCGTGGCAGCGTGCGCTGGCGGCCGACATGCTGAACCGGCACTCCATACATACGCCCCGAGCCCGGGTACTGCTCCGGACGGTCGGGGCACAAGTGCGGGGCGTGCTGAGCGACAGCTACCGGCGTATCGACAGCCAAAGTACCCTGATCGCCTTTCTGGAGGAGGCGAAACGGCAGGGTGCGGTAATCTGCGACGCCTACATGAGCGACACGAAAGTATGGGCCGAGACGATCCTGCCGGCGCCGCTGACTATCCCGACGGCTAAAAACGGCCATGTCGTGATTTTCATGGGCGCGCGCTTCTCCACTTCGGACTACGGGGACGGAGCGCTCGACATGCGGGCGTTCCTGCTCAACGGAGTTTGCCTGAACGGTATGGTACGCGAAAGCGTATGGAAGCAGATCCATCTGGGAGCGAAGCTGCCCGGGAACCTACGGCTGAGCGACCGTACCTACGAGCTCGACACGCAGGCCACGGTGTCGGCCGTACGAGACCTGGCCCGGCAGCTTTACAGCCGCGAGACGATCCGCAAAAAGGCGGTCGAAATTCAGCGGGCCAGCGAAACGGACGTGGATTTCACGGCGGAGCTCCAACGGCTGGTGAAGAACAACCGGCTGCTGAAAAACGAGAGCGAGCAGGTGGAGCAACTGCTGATGCAGAACCGGCCCGAGGACGGACTTCAGGGCGAAGCCACGCTGTGGAAGCTGACGCAGGCGCTGACGGCTTTCGCCCGGGATACGGAACCGACTCGCAGCCGGGAAATGCAGGAACTCTCCGGCGAGCTGTTCAAAAAGATCGCCTGAACGGAAACGACACTCACCGGGGGAGGACGACAAAAAATCGTCCTCCCTCGTTTATTCATCTATTCATTCCATATTCGTTATGATCTATGCAAATATCCCTCAAAACATCCCCCAAGAGCAACGCGCCGAGATCAACCGGTCGATTCTCGCATCTCTGAAAACCTCTGCGAAAAAGCTTCCGGCAGAAACGGTCTACAACAGCTATACCGGGCTCGGAGGACTGCACGGACTCGACAGAGAGGATTTCGACTCGTACAACGACTATGCGCGGGCCAAAAAGGAGTTCGAGATGGGACAGTTTTTTACGCCGCACGACCTTTGCGCCCGCATGGTCGCCCTCGCGTCGCCCGATCCTTCGGAGATGGTCCTCGATATGTGCTGCGGAATCGGCAATTTCATGAACCATCTTCCGAATCTCTACAATGCCTACGGTTTCGACGTCGATCCCGATGCGGTGACGGTAGCCCGCTACCTCTATCCGCAGGCCCATATCGAGGAGTGCGACCTGCGGCGCTACGATCCCGGCTTTCTCTTCGACCTGCTGCTCGGCAATCCGCCCTACAACCTCTATTTCGACGGTTGTCTGTCGCAACTCTATTTCTGCCGGAAAGCCTGCGATCTGCTGAATCCGGGAGGATTGATGCTGATCGTCGTTCCGCACTCGTTCATGCTCGACGGGTTCTGGAACAAGCGTCAGATAAACGAGATGGAAACCATGTTCTCGTTCCTCGGCCAGATCCGTCTTCCGGACGATGCGTTCGCCGCGTCGGGCGTCGAAAAGTTCGGTACAAAAATCATGGCTTTCCTGCGGAAGTCGGAGCATATAGAAATGCGGCCGTACGATGCGGAATGCTTCCTCTCGTTCGAAGAACTCGGGAAAAAGATCGGAGAGGCGAGGGAGGCGGGAAAAGCCGTCCGGATGAAACTGCGGCGCGAGGCCGATGAGATTACAGGGCGGGCCGAAAGGGAGTTTCAGTACAAAATCGATAAATACCTGTTCGAACTGAAAACTCATCCCCATCTGCGGAAACACTACGATAAGTCCGTCGCGCTCGTTTCCGGATTCCGGAACCAAAAGCCCCCGACGCACTGTACCGTCGCGGAGTATGAGGAGTGGAAACGCCGCAGATTGACTCACGCCAAAGTGCTCGCCGTCTTGCGGCGGCATATCCGCCGTCAGAACGAGGTCCCCCGTAAGGAGATCGCGCTGGTCAAGACCTCTTACGACTACAAGCTCAAAGCCTATGCTCCGCATCTGCTCGATAAGATCGAGCGGCGCGAAGTCTCTTTCCGGGAGTTGATCGCGGCCGGAGAACGGCTGCCCGAACTGCCCCGGATGAACAAAAAGCAAAAGGAACAATACAGGCTGGCCGGAAAACTGATCGCCCGCAAGCGAAAGGAGTTTCTGCGTCAGCAGGCCCCTTTCTCCGAAATGGCTCCCGATCCCCGGATCGACGCCTATATCGACCGGCTGCGATTCCGCAACAAAGAATTGGAAGAGTGCGAGTTCACCCCGCTGCAAAAGCGGGATATGGGCCTGTTGTTCCAGAAACGCTATTCCCTGCTGAACTGGCAGCAGGGATCGGGCAAGACGGCCGTGGCTTACCATTTCGGCTGCTATGCGATGGATAGGCTGCAACAGGTCAAAAACGTGGTCGTGCTGGCTCCGGCCATTGCCGTCAATCTGACATGGGAACCCTTCCTGATCCGTAACGGGACGGAGTATATTCGTATCGACAGTTCCGCGAAACTGTCGGAAGTTCCGGAAGGCGTCTTTCTGCTCGTCTCGCTGTCGATGATCGAAAAACTGCGAAGAGGACTCAAAACCTTTATGAAGCGGCGGTCCGACAAGGTCTGCCTGTTGTTCGACGAGTCGGACGAAATCAGCAATCCGCTTTCGCGCAGAACCCGACTGTCGTTGGCCCTGTTTCGCAGGGCCCGCTACAAAATGCTGGCGACCGGAACGGTCACACGGAATCATGTCAATGAACTCTACCCGCAGTTCGAAATGCTTTACAACAATTCGGTCAACATGATCAATTACTGTTCCGAAGCGTATTTCGAGGATAAGGATCGGGGCATCGTTGCCCGCAGGAACGACCGCTGCGGAATGCCTTTCCCGGCTTACGGCGGGCATAATCTCTTCCGGGCCTGTTTCTCCCCATGCAGGACGACGGTATTCGGGATCGAAAAGCACAATCAGGATGTTTATAACAAGGAAGAACTCCAAAGGCTGATCTCCATGACGGTACTTACGCGCAAATTCCGGGAATTCGCGGGTGAGAAATACGACGTGCACACATGCAACGTCGTACCGAGCGCGGGAGAGAGGGCCGTTTACCGGAAAGTCATGAAGGAGTTCCTGAGGCTGTGCGAACTCTACTTTACCTGTTCGAAAGACCGGAAAAAAGAGGCCCAGATGAGACTGATCCGCCAGATCATGCTGCTGATCCGCGCCTGTTCGGTTCCGCATACGATGCCGGGGTATATCGGCGACCGGTTTCCGCGAAAAACGAAGCAGGCGGTACGGATGATCCGCAGCATACCGGGCAAGGTTACGGTAGGGTGTACGACGCTCGGCGCGGTATTCATGTACGAGCGGCTGTTCCGGGAATTATTCGCAGACAGGCCGCTGTTCGTCATCCGGGGGGACGTCGCCTTCAAACGCAGGGAAAAGATCATCGCGGAGTTCGAGGCTACGGAGAACGGGCTGCTGGTCTGCACGCAGCAAAGCCTGAAAAGTTCGGCCAACATCCCTTCCTGCAACCATGCGATCCTCGAATCGCTCCAGTGGAATATCTCCAAGATGGAGCAGTTCTATTTCCGGTTCATCCGGCTCGATTCGAAAGAGTTCACGCACGTACACTTCGTTCTGTACGAAGATTCGATCGAACAGAACCTGATGGCGCTCGTGCTGACCAAAGAGCGGCTGAACGACTTTATCAAAACGGGGGAGGTCAAAGAGCAATCCGAAATCTTCGATGAGTTCGGTATCTCACCGAACCTGATCGAGAGCCTGCTCCGAAGGGAACGGGACGATCAAGGACATTTTTATATCACTTGGGGAAATCAAATAGTAGGGTAGGAATAGACTAACAATCTTCTGGATGAATGATAATTAGTGTAATATAAATATCATTGAGATTTGGTGCTTTTTTTGGTGCTTAAAATGAAAGCGGTTATAACCTCCGTTATAACCGCTTGATTTTCAGTGGTGCCACCACGAATCGAACGAGGGACACAAGGATTTTCAGTCCTTTGCTCTACCAACTGAGCTATGGCACCGGTTTATCGTTTGACGGGTGCAAAGATAGAGATAAAATTTAATAAAACAATAGGCAAGTTAAATTTTACTTCTGGACTAAAAGTTTTATCTTTGCGTCATCTACTAAAACTAAAGGCCACAAACGTAATGAAAATAGCTCTCGCCCAGTTAAACTATACAATCGGCGATTTCGATTCAAACCGAAAAAAAATCGTAGAGTGTATCGATTCGGCGAAATCCCAATCCGCGCAACTGATCGTTTTTGCGGAACAGGCCATCAGCGGCGCACCCGCATATGACCTGTTAAACAAAGTTTCGTTTCTGGATCTCTGCGAAGAAACGCTCCGCGACATCGCATCCCACTGCGAAGACATATCGGTGCTGATCGGTCTGCCGGTACAGTGTTCGAACAAGACCATCAGCGTAGCGGCTCTGATCGAGAACAAAAAAATCAAACGTTACATCGGTAAAAAAACGATTCGTTCGCGGGACGAATCGAGCTACCTGTCTCCTTCCAAAGGTTGCGAATACATAAAAATCGCCGGCAAAAAAGTCGCCGTCGTCGTGGGGGAGGACATCCATACGGAACAGGAATACGGCGAATATGCCGACTTGATCATCAACCTGTGCAACAGCCCGTACTCGCGCGGAATTATCGAGAAAAGATACGATTTTTACCGGCAGTTGGCTTTTATGACCGGCAAAAGCATCGTTTTCGTCAACAACGTCGGCGCGCAAACCGACATCGTTTACGACGGTTCGTCGGGGATCATCAACAGCCGCGGAGAAGCCGTTACGCTGTTGAAAAGTTTTTCGGAGGATTTTCGAATCATCGAATTGGACGCCGACCACGAACCGGTGCGGTTGCCCGAGCAGAATAAAACCGTCAACGTATACCATGCGATCAAACTGGGATTGCAGGATTATTTCGCCAAAAACGGATTTAAAACCGCATGTTTGGGGCTTTCGGGAGGTATTGATTCGGCGGTCGTCGTATCGCTGGCCGCCGAGGCGCTCGGCCCCGAGAACGTGCGGGTACTGCTGATGCCCTCCCAGTTTTCATCGGATCATTCGGTCGAGGACGCGCGGGCGCTGGCCGAAAACCTCGGTATCGAATACCAGGTCGTCCCGATCAACGAAACGTTCGCGGCGCTTACTACGACGCTCGGCCCCGTTTTCGGGGAACTTCCGTTCGATGTGACCGAGGAAAACATGCAATCGCGCATCCGGGGCATGATGATGATGGCGATATCCAATAAATTCGGGAATATCCTGCTGGCGACCTCCAATAAAAGCGAGATCGCAGTCGGTTACGGAACCTTGTACGGCGATACGGTAGGAGCCCTGAGCATCATCGGCGACCTGTACAAAAGCGAAGTTTACGACCTGGCGCGTTACATCAACCGCGACCGGCAGATCATCCCGGTCAGCACGATCGTCAAGGCTCCTTCGGCGGAGCTCCGGCTCGAACAGAAAGATTCCGATTCGCTGCCGCCTTACGATATTCTGGACGCGATCCTGTACCGTATGATCGAAGAGGGACAGAGCCGCGAAGAGATCATCAACGCCGGATTCAACGAGAAAGACGTCTACAAGGTATACAACCTGGTTCTGAAAAGCGAATTCAAACGCTACCAGTCGTGTCCGACGCTGCGGTTGTCGACCTGTACGTTACGCATCAACCGTCGGCTTCCGCTAACCAACAAATACGGTTATTAATCGATCCGGGGAGAAAACGACGTGAACGGGATTATCACACATCCGGCGAAAGTTACGAAGGTCACTGGCGCAACGGTCGAAGTGAAGATTCTGGCCGAAAGCGCATGTGCGTCCTGTCGGGTCAGGAACAAATGCGGAATGGGGGAGAGCCGCGAAAAGTTACTGGTCGTCGAAACCCCCGAAGCCCCTTTTTTCGAAGAGGGGGAAGCTGTCGAAGTACACACCGATCAGGTAATGGGCTTGAAAGCCGTCTTTTTCGCTTACATGCTTCCTTTCCTGCTGGTATTGACCGCTCTGTTGATCCTTTTGCAAACCGGTTCCCGCGAAGTCGTGGCAGGAACGGTTTCGCTTTGCATACTCGGAATATATTACCTGGTTTTGTACCTGTTCAGGTCGAAACTGTCGAAAGAGATTGTTTTTAAAATAAAAAAGCTGAACACTTAACCGACGAAGGCCGCCGTCCGAAGGCGACTTCCGTTCGCCTCGGGGCGGACGCTGTCGGTTGTGTAGATATAATTGATTGTTTATGATAAGCGGAGTTCTGGGATCTACGATCCTGACATTATGCGTCATCGGAGTAATAGCCGCCGTAGTTCTTTATTTTGTGGCGCAAAAATTCAAAGTTCACGAAGACCCGAGAATCGATGCCGTCGAAGGTATGCTGCCGGGAGCCAATTGCGGCGGATGCGGCTATCCGGGTTGTCGGGGCCTGGCCGACGCGCTGGTGAAAAACGACGATATTTCGTCGCTCTATTGCACGGCCGGCGGAGCCGACACGATGCAAAAAATCGCAGAGTATCTGGGCAAAGCCGTTGCCGAACAGGAACCGATGGTCGCCGTGGTGCGTTGCAGCGGCTCGTGCGACAAACGCCCGCATACGAACGTTTACAACGGAGCGCCGTCGTGCGCCGTCGAAGCGGCGCTGTACGGCGGAGAAACGGGATGCGCGTACGGATGCCTGGGCAACGGGGACTGTGTGGCGGCCTGTCAGTTCGGGGCCATCGTCGTCAACCCGGAAACGGGCCTGCCCGAAGTGGACGAAACCAAGTGTACGGCCTGCGGCGCCTGCGTAAAAGCCTGTCCGAGGAACATCATCGAACTGCGTAAAAAAGGAGTCAAAGGACGCCGCATTTACGTCGGTTGCGTGAACCGCGACAAAGGGGCCGTCTCACGGAAAGTATGCGCCGTGTCGTGTATCGGCTGCGGCAAGTGCGTCAGGACCTGCCCGTTCGAAGCCATTACCCTGGAAAACAATCTTGCCTACATCGATGCCGAAAAGTGCCGACTGTGCCGCAAATGCGTCGCAGAATGCCCGACCGGAGGAATTAGAGAAATCAATTTCCCGCCCCGGAAAACAGCGGCCGACAATCCGACAACACAAGCTTAAAAAAGGAGTCTGACATGTTAAAAGGATTCAGCAAAGGCGGTATTCACACGCCGGAATATAAAATCAGCAAAGCCGAGGCAATCGCCGATTTCCCGTTGCCGGAAATCGCTGTCGTGCCGTTGTCGCAACATATCGGCGCCCCGGCGGCGGCCTGCGTCAAAAAAGGAGACGCGGTGCGGGTCGGCCAGGTGATCGGCACGGCCGCAGGATTCGTCTCGTCGAACATTCACGCTCCGGTATCGGGTACGGTAGTGGCCGTCGATGCAACTCCGGATACGGGCGGCATTCGCCGTCCCTCGATCTCGATCCGCGCCGAAGGCGATGTTTGGATCGACACGATCGACTGCAGCGACCGCCTGGTAAAAACGTGCGATCTTTCTAAAGAAGAGATCTTCAAAAAAATCACCGAAGCCGGTCTGGTCGGCATGGGGGGAGCTACGTTCCCGACCCATGTCAAGCTGGCCGTTCCGGCCGGCAAAACGGCAGAAATGCTGATCGTCAACGGCGTCGAATGCGAACCGTTCCTGACGGCCGACCACCGGCTGATGCTCGAAAAAGGAGCCGAAATACTGGTGGGAGTCGATATTCTCGCAAAAGCGCTCGGCACGCAAAAAGCCTATATCGGAATCGAAAACAACAAGCCGGACGCGATCGAACGTCTAACGCAACTGGCCGTCGAATATCCGCACATCGAAATCGTACCGCTGCGGGTGCGCTATCCGCAGGGAGGCGAAAAACAGCTGATCGAAGCGATCACCGGCCGCGAGGTACCGTCCGGCGGGCTTCCGATCGACGTCGGAGCCGTCGTACAGAACGTGGGCACCGCATTCGCCGTTTACGAAGCGGTACAGAAAAACAAGCCGCTGATCGAACGGATCGTCACCGTGACCGGCCGCTGCCTGGCTCGGCCGTCGAACCTGCGGGTCAGGATCGGCACCCCGATCGCCTCGCTGATCGAATATTGCGGCGGTTTTCCGGAAGACGCAGGCAAAGTGGTCGGCGGAGGGCCGATGATGGGCCGCGCCATCGCTAACCTGGACGCTCCGGTCACCAAAGGTACTTCGGGCATCCTGCTGATCCGCGAAAAAGGAGCCGTACGCAAAATGCCGCAACGGTGTATCAAATGCGCCAAATGCGTCAGCATCTGCACAATGGGGCTCGAACCGTACCTGATGAGCAAGTTGGCAAAAATGGGACGGTTCGACGAACTGGAGGCCGCGCACGTAACCGACTGCATCGAGTGCGGCTCGTGCTCGTACACCTGCCCGGCTATGCTGCCGCTGCTGGATTATATTCGCCTGGGCAAGACGGAAGTCGCCAAACGCGTCCGGGCACGCAAAACACAGGAGAAAAAATAAAACCGAACTGAAAATAAATGGATAAAAAATTAGTCGTATCCCCTTCTCCGCATATCCACGGGGCATTTTCGACCAAACGCCTGATGGGGGACGTGCTGATCGCGCTGATCCCCGCCTTCATCGTATCGGTCATCGTCTACGGTGTCGACGCGCTGGTCGTAACCGGAGTATCCGTCGCCGCCTGCGTCGCATTCGAATATCTGATTCAGAAATACCTGCTAAAAGGCGATTGTACGATCGGCAACTATTCGGCCGTCGTCACCGGCGTGCTGCTCGGCTTCAACCTACCCAGTACGCTACCCGTCTGGATGATCGTCATTGGCGCGCTGGTAGCGATCGGCGTCGGCAAAATGTCGTTCGGCGGCCTGGGCTGCAACCCGTTCAACCCGGCATTGGTCGGACGGGTGTTCCTGTTGATCTCGTTCCCGGTGCAAATGACAGGCTTCGTCACGCCGGCACACGTAGATTCGCTGTCCGGAGCCACGACGACGCAAGTGGAAATCAATGCCGAAACCGCCACCGACGCCGTTTCCGGACCTACGCTGCTGGGATATGTAAAAGAGGCGCTGGCCGGAGGCTCGACCACTGCCGACATCGCCGAAAAACTGTCGTACAACGACATGCTGCTCGGCTTCAAATCCGGATCGGTCGGCGAAATCGCGGCGCTGGCGCTGCTGCTCGGCTTCTTCTACCTGCTGTGCCGGAAAGTAATCACCTGGCATACGCCGGTAGCCGTGCTCGGGTCGATGGCGCTGTTCGGCGGAATCCTGTGGGCGGCCGACCCGTCGCACTACATGAATCCGTTGTTCCACATCCTGACCGGAGGAGCGATGCTCGGAGCTGTTTTTATGGCCACCGATTACGTCACCTCTCCGATGACGCACAAAGGGATGTTGCTGTACGGAGCCGGCATCGGAATCATCACGATGCTGATCCGCACCTGGGGTTCTTATCCGGAAGGCATGTCGTTCGCGATTCTGATTATGAACGCGGTCGTGCCGCTGATCAACAAATACGTAAAACCGAAACGCTTCGGAGTCGTTTCTGCCAAAACCCGTTAAAGCCGTATGGAAAGTTCATTGAAAAATATGGTCGTCACGCTGCTGGTCATCACGCTGGTGTCGGCCTCAGCCGTAGGGTTTGTCTATAAAATCACCGCCGAGCCGATCGCCCGCGCCAAGGCAGCCAAAATCACGGCAGCGATCGCGCTGGTGTTGCCGACTTTCGACAACGATCCCGGAGCGGCCAAAACGGTGCAGACGGTAGACGGGAAAGAAGTCGTCGTCTACACCGCCACGCAGGGGCAGGATACGGTAGGATATGCCGTCGAAACCTTCACGAACACAGGTTTCGGCGGAGAAATCAAACTAATGGTCGGCTTCCTGAAGGACGGCACGATCAACCGCGTTGAAACGCTTTCGCACAACGAAACGCCCGGTCTGGGCAACAAAATCGAACGCAGCAAATCCGACTTTGCCGTGCAGTTCGAAGGCAAAAATCCGGCAGACTTCAAACTGGCGGTGCGCAAGGACGGCGGGGACGTCGACGCCATCACCGCTTCGACGATCTCTTCGCGCGCCTTCAGCGACGCCGTGAGTCGGGCTTACGAAGTTTACAAATCGATCCAAAACAGCGGAAACCATGAATAAACTGCAAATCCTGACCAAAGGTCTGATAAAGGAAAACCCTACGTTCGTGCTGTTGCTGGGAATGTGTCCGACCCTCGGCACCACCACCTCGGCGATCAACGGGCTGGGCATGGGCGTGGCGACCCTGTTCGTACTGACCTGCTCGAACGTCGCCATTTCGTTGATCAAGAACCTGATCCCTGACAAGGTGCGCATTCCGGCGTTTATCGTCGTAATCGCTTCGTTCGTCACCGTCGTGCAACTCTGCATGGAAGCCTACGTACCCGATCTTTACGCGACGCTCGGCGTATTCATCCCGCTGATCGTCGTCAACTGCATCATCCTGGGACGCGCCGAAGCGTTCGCTTCGAAAAACAACGTCGCAGACTCGGCGCTGGACGGGATCGGCATCGGACTCGGCTTCACGCTGTCGCTAACTCTGCTGGGAGCCGTCCGCGAAGCGCTCGGCAACGGCTCGGTGTTCGGCCTGAAATTCATCCAGGGAGACGGAATACTGCTGTTCATCCTCGCCCCGGGAGCCTTCATGGTACTGGCCTACCTAATGGCCATTTTCAAAAAGCTAACGGCTAAAACGAAATAGTCATGGAATACTTCATCATTATCATCAGTTCGATCTTCGTCAATAACGTCGTACTGTCGCAGTTTCTCGGGATCTGCCCGTTTCTGGGCGTATCCAACCGGGTCGGCACGTCGTTGGGCATGGGCGCCGCCGTTACGTTCGTGATGGCCATTTCGTCGATCGTCGCCTACCTGATCCAGTACTACGTGCTCGTCCCGCTCGGCATCCAGTATATGCAGACCATCGTTTTTATTCTGGTAATCGCCGCGCTGGTACAGATGGTCGAGATCATCCTGAAAAAAGTAAGCCCGGCGCTCTACCAGGCGCTCGGCATCTTCCTGCCGCTGATCACGACGAACTGCGCCGTCCTGGGGATCGCCATCCTGCTGGTACAAAAGGAATACAATCTCGGCGAATCCGTCGTTTTCGCGACCGCGACGGCCATCGGCTTTTCGCTGGCGCTGGTGCTTTTTGCCGGACTCCGCGAACGGCTCGAACTGGAAGACGTCCCGGCCGGCATGAAGGGAATGCCGATCGCGCTGCTCACGGCGAGCATTCTGGCAATGGCTTTCATGGGATTCTCGGGACTGGTGCGGTAACCGACCGATCCGGATAAAATACGGGGGCGGGGAAAGAAAATCTTTCCGTCCCCGTATTTTTTTCATCGAATTTACGTTAACTTTAAGGGTTAAGACCGTCGATGTAATGAACGTTAGGATTGCCGTCATATGCGTTACCGTGCTGGTTCTGTCGCTCCGAGCGCAGGGCCGCCCGGACGTTGGCCGGCCTTCCAAGGATACGCTGCCGGCTCGGGAGAAAAAAACAGGACGTTTCTCCCGCCTGCTTTACCAGACAATCTCCGTAACCCCGCGCGACAAGGAAGCCGAAATGCGCGCCGCCAAAGCCGATCAGGAATATTTCGAACAATTCGCCGGGAAGAAGATCGGCGATATCCGGATCGTCCGCGAGAACGTCTTCAATCCCCATTCGAAAGTATGGGGCGAACGCAAGACGAACGCCATGCACCGGATCACGCAGGAGAGCAAGATTCGCCGCGACCTGTTTATCAAACCGGGCGACCGCTTCGATCCGCTACTGGTCACCAACAACCGCCAACTGATCCGCTCTCGCAGCTACATCGCCGACGCAAACATCCGCGTAATCCCCGCGACGCCGGACTCGTCGGTCGTAGACCTGATCGTCACGACCCGCGATCGCTGGACGATCGGCATCGACCTGAATTCGCAAAGCGACGGGAACACCTATTTCGAACTCTACGACGACAACATTCTGGGGTGGGGGAACAAGCTGAGCGTCAAGACCTATTTCAATTGGAAAAACTGGAGCTACGGCGGCAACCTGTTCGAATACGAGAACCCGAATATCCTGGGCAGCTTCGTCGAAGGGCGCATCATCGCCGGCAAAGGATTCAACTACTCCGACTACGGAGCTGAATTCAAAAAAGAGTTCATCCGACCGTCGGACTACACGCTCGGAGGATACGGCTACTACCGCCGGGAACCGATCGACATCGACCCGTTGGATTCGACGATCAACACCTCCCTGGCCAAATGGGGCGTATGGGGCGGTAAATCCTTTTACATAAAAAACCTGAAAAGCAGTTTCTTTATCACGGCGCATTACAATACGGTGCTTCATCGGGAACGGCCGGAAGTATCGCAGTCGCTGAATCCCTATTTCCACAACGAGAACCTCGTGCTGTTCAACACCGGTTTCTACAAAGAGCAGTTCCGTACCTCCAGCCTGATCTACGGGTACGGAGTCAACGAGGATATCCCTTACGGCTACCAGTTCTCGCTGACGGGTGGCCCTTCGTGGGGCGAGTTCGGCAACCGGTGGTACCTGGGCGGCAAGTTCAGCGCCGGTAACTTCACGTCGTTCGGCTACCTGCGGTGGAGTTTCGCCCTCGGCAGCTACCTGAACAACCGCGACGGGCGGTTTTACCGCACCGCCCTGGTATCGAATCTGAACTGGTTTTCGAACCTGATGGGCAAAGGAAGATACCGCGTCCGCCAGTTCATCGACGTGAACCTGACCCGCGGATGGAACCGGATGGACGGATACCGCGAATCGTTCGGATTCGAAGACAATGCCGAACTGCGCGGACTCGGAGAGGAAATTTACGGCAACAACCGGCTCGTGGTCAACTCCGAAACCGTCGTATTTACCCCATGGCACCTGTACCAGTTTCGTTTCGCGTTGTACGGATTCGCCGACCTCGGCATTCTCGGCTACAACGGCAATCTGTTTAAAAACGGATTCTATTCGACCATCGGCATCGGCGTGCGCATCAAAAACGAACACCTGATTTTCCGAACGATCAACATCCGGCTCGGTTTCGCCGTAGGACGAACCGGCCTACTGAACGCCAATTACTTCCATATCAATACCGAGGACAAGCGGCAACCGATCCGGTACCGGCCGCAAAAAGCGACCGTCACCGATTACGAGGACAATACCTGGTACGGCTGGGATTAATCCGGGACGACCGGTACGCGAAAAAGACGGCAGGCATCCCGATAAAAATACGTTACCGGACTTTCGCCCGGTAACGTATTTTGAACGAAACAAACGCCTTCCGGCGGCGACTTCTAATTCGTCTTGAACGGACGCTTGATCTGAGCGAGCTCCCGGTTCGCCTTGCCGATCTTCTGGGCCAACTCGCTTTTGAAAGCGACGAATTTCCGCATCAGCTCCTCGTCGCCCGCAGCCAGGATCTGAACGGCCAGGACCGCGCCGTTGCGGGCCCCGTCCAGCGCCATCGTAGCGACCGGTATCCCGGCAGGCATCTGCAAAATGGAAAGGATGCTGTCCCAGCCGTCGATCGAATTGGACGACTTGATCGGAATCCCGATCACCGGCAGCGGGGTAGTGGCGGCGATCACGCCCGGAAGATGGGCCGCTCCGCCGGCGCCGGCGATAATTACTTTCACGCCGCGGGTATGGGCGTTCTTCGCAAATTCGGCCACCATTTCGGGAACGCGGTGGGCCGACAGCGCATTGATTTCATAAGGAACTTCCATCTGGTCGAGAAATTCGGCAGCGGCCTCCATGATCTTCAGATCCGACGTGCTGCCCATGATGATGCTGACTTTCGGTGTCATTTTATCACGCTTTTTAAATTATTTTTGATTCGCTTCATTATCTTTGCAAAGATAAACAACAAACCTCCGGATCACAGCAACCGGACGTTATTTTTTTCCGTTACCGATCAAAACGAAACAGATGGACACGATACGGCTTCACGACAAGACATTCCGGCGTTCGATCTCCTGCGAACAACTGCAAAAGGCCATCGCGGAGGTGGCCGCACGCATCAACAGCGACTACCGGGAAAAACGAACGCCGCTGTTCGTCGGCGTACTCAACGGATCGTTCATGTTCATGGGCGAACTGCTGCGTCACATCTCGTTCGACTGCGAAGTCTCGTTCGTCAAAATAGCCTCGTACAGCGGAACCGCAACCACCGGCCGCGTCAGGGAGCTCATCGGCCTCTCGCAGGATATTCGGGGCAGGCACGTCATCCTCGTCGAAGACATCGTCGACACCGGAGCCAGCATCGAATACATGACCGGCGTGCTGAAAAAGCAGGGACCGGCCGACATCGCCGTCGCGACGCTGCTTTTCAAACCGGAATGCTACCGGAAACAAACGCCGCCGAAGTACTACGCGCTGTCTATTCCGGACAAGTTCATCGTTGGTTTCGGGCTCGACTACGACCAACTGGGACGCAACTACAAAGACATTTATGAAATCGCCGACGACCATGAATAACCACGACGACCTGTTCTGCGGCGGACGAAAACTGCCGCTCGTCGAAGATTTTTACACCGTTCAGGGAGAAGGTTTCCATACCGGAAAACCGGCCTATTTTATCCGTCTGGGCGGATGCGACGTCGGATGCCGGTGGTGCGATGCGAAAATGACATGGAATCCCCGGCTTTTCCCGCCCGTGGAAGTCGATTCGATCGTCGAACGCGCCTGCTCTTTCCCGGCGCAGGCGATCGTCATTACCGGCGGCGAACCGTCGCTGTATCCGCTGGATTACCTGACCGAACAACTCGCGGCCCGCGGACTCAAAATATTTCTCGAAACTTCCGGAGCGCATCCGCTGAGCGGCCGGTTCGACTGGATCTGCCTGTCGCCCAAAAAACAGCAACCTCCGGTAGACAGCGTATTCGCCTGCGCCAGCGAACTGAAAATCATCATCGAAACGCCCGACGATTTCCGGTGGGCCGAACAGAACGCCGCGAAAGTAACGCCGGAGTGTATGCTCTACCTGCAACCCGAATGGAGTCGTTACGACCGGATGATCGCCGAGATCGTCGAATACGCCAAAGCGCATCCGCGCTGGAACATCTCCGTGCAGACCCACAAATACATGCGGATACCCTGACCCGACTCCGGATGGGAAAACAGCAAAGGGGCTGCAAAATTCGGATCTCGCAGCCCCCTTGTCGGCATATTGTTTTAGGCCCATGCGACAGGAACCTAAGAATCACCGTACCAGATAGATCGTCTCCTCTTTACGTTTCATCAGATAATGCTCGCGGGCGTACTGCTCCAGGTAACGGTCGTTTTTCAGGTTCTCGAGCACCGTACTGTCCTCAGCGATCTTCTGCCGGTAATAGGTTTCCTGCACCTCCAGCGCATTGATTTTCTGTTTCAGCCGCCACGCTTCGATCAGGTTGTTTTTGTCGAACACGACGATCAGCAGGCCGAACACCACGATGCTGATCAGCCACAGACGCCTGTCTTTAAAAAATTTACCGACAAATTCCACGCGCGCAATTTTTTGTAAAAATAGTTATTCCTCCGGAAATCTACTCCCAAAAACGATAAAAATGGTGTACGGGCCCGTGTCCGTTTCCGAGCCGATACTCCCGGCCGCGGACAATCGCCTCGTGGACATAGTTTTCCGCACACAGCACCGCCTCTTCGAGCGGATAGTCCTGCGCCAGGAAAGCGGCGACGGCCGACGACAGCGTGCATCCGGTGCCGTGCGTATTCGGCGTGTCGGTTCGCGGGTAACGGAAGGTATGGCAACCGTTGCCGTCGAAAAGGTATTCGGTCAGTTCCGCCCCGTCCAGATGTCCGGCTTTCAGCAGCACGGCCCCGGCTCCCATATCGCGAAGCGCGGCGGCGGCGGCGGGAAAATCGGCCTCGGAACGGATCGGCATCCCCGTAATGTATTCGGCTTCCGGAACATTCGGCGTCACCAGCGTCGCCAACGGAAAAATATGCCGACGGATCGCCTGCGCAGCGGCTTCGTTGATCAGACGGTCGCCCGAGGTAGCCACCATCACCGGATCCATCACCACGCTGCGCACCCGGTATTTTTTCAGCGATTCCGCGATCGGAACGATCATTTCGTCAGTCGGCAACATGCCGAGTTTTACGGCGTCGGCGCCGATATCCTCCAACACCGCCGCGATCTGTCCGGCGACCACTTCCGCCGGAACGACATGAAAACCCCGTACGCCTACGGTATTCTGAACGGTTACGGCCGTGATCGCCGTCATCGCATAGCAGCCGCAGGCCGATATGGCCTTGATATCGGCCTGAATACCGGCCCCCCCTCCGCTGTCGGAGCCGGCTATCGAAAGTACTTTTTTGTATTTTTTCATTCTGCAAATTTATGAAAAACCCCGCGGATTCGCCTCCGTCACCGTCCCGAAATGTAACCGAATTTCTCAAGGTCTTCCCATTCCCGCACCCGGAAAGTCCGTCCGTCGCGGATCAGATACAACCGACCGCCGACACCCAGGACGTCGCGCGGTACCGGCGATCGGTCAAAAATGACGAAATCCCTTCCACTGCGGTCGGACGACCTCCCCGTTGTCCGACCAGATTATATCCGGCGCTCCGGATCGTATCCGACCGATCCCGTACAACGGCTTCCCGAAATGCCGGACGTACTCCGCCGCAATCCGGTCGGCGGCTTCGGCTCCGACGGTCAGCAGCAACTGGTAATCTTCGCCGCCCGTAACGGCCAGCTCGACGGTCGTACGGGTCGGTATCCGCTCGATGGAAATCTCGGCGCCGGTCTCCGACTCTTCCAGAATATGAGGCAGGTCGGAAGCGAGTCCGTCCGAAATATCCATCATCGCATGCACTTCCGGTTGGTTCCCCAGCCAGATCCCTTCGTTGACGCACGGATGCGGATCGTGGTGCACGGCGACGAACGGCGAGTCGTATACGCCCGACCGAATATCGAGCAATCCTTGAGCCGAATCTCCTAAATACCCTGTCACATAGACTATATCGTTTTCTCTGGCTCCGCTCCGATATTTGACTTTCGCACGGGCGATACGCCCGATGGCCGTCACGTTGATCGCAATTCGATCCTGCGAAGAGGTGGTATCCCCGCCCAGCAGCGGAACCCCGAACTCTTCCGACAGGCTACGGTAACCGTCGGTAAAACGGTCGGCCCAACCGGCGGAGACATCCCCCGGAAGAGCGATCGATAAAAACGATGCGATCGGAACGGCGCCCATCGAAGCGACGTCGCTGAGATTTACGGCAAGCGATTTGCGTCCCAGCAGGTAAGGAGGAATCACCGCACGCAAAAAATGAACGTCTTCGATCAACATATCGGTCGTAACGACCAACGCTTCTCCGTCTCCGCACGGGATTACGGCGCAGTCGTCCCCGATTCCGAGACTTTCCCCGGAAGGGACGCCCCGAAACTTTTCGCGGATACCCGCAATCCAACCGAACTCGCCCAATTCTCGCAATTCCATCCGTCTGTGCTTGTTATCAATTCGTTAAATTATTACAAAAATATGCTAAATATTCAAATTACCGTTGTATTTTTGTACCGAATTTGAGAAAATGTTTTTGATCCTATCCGTAAAATTTTTATCCCGATGAAGTTACTGATTATTAACGGCCCGAACCTGAACCTGCTGGGACAACGCGAAAAGGGCATCTACGGAGAACAAACCTTCGAATCTTACCTAGACGAATTGAAAACACGGTTTCCGGACGTCACGCTCGACTATTACCAATCCAATATCGAAGGAGAGTTGGTCGACAAGCTGCACGCGGCGCAGGAGGCCTACGACGGGGTCGTAATGAACGCCGGAGCCTACACCCACACGTCGATCGCCATCGCCGACGCCATCGGAGGAATCCGCATCCCGGTCGTCGAGGTGCACATTTCCTGCATCCTCGCCCGCGAAGAGTTCCGCCACGTTTCGCTGATCGCCCCCAAATGCAAAGGATCGGTGATGGGTTTCGGACTCGACTCTTACCGGCTGGGGATACTCGGCTTCCTGAATTAACGGTCCCCGACGATTCGTTTTCAATATAAAACCAGATTATTTAAGACACCTACTCATGGACAAAAAGACAAAGATCATAGCCACCATCTCGGACAAACATTGCGAACCGGAATTTATCAGAGCCCTGTACGAAGCCGGCATGAACGCCGCGCGGATCAACTCGGCCCACCTGACGCCCGAAGGGGCCACGACGATTGTCGAGAACGTGCGGAAAGTGTCGGAACAGATCGCTATCATCATCGATACGAAAGGGCCCGAGATCCGGATCACGGGCATGGCTCCGGGATTCGAAGCGGGTATTCCCGTTTCGACCGGCGACATCGTCCGGCTCAGGGGCACGTCGGAAGACCTGCCGTCGAACAACGAACTGATCTATCTGAACGACGGGCACATCTCCCGGGACGTGCCGGCCGGCTCGGTAATCCTGGTCGACGACGGGGAACTGGAACTGTACGTCCGAGAAAAGCGCGGCGACGAACTGGTCTGCGAAGTGCGCAACGGGGGAGTCATCTACGGTCGTAAAAGCGTAAACATCCCCGGCGTGGCCATCGACTTGCCATCGGTCACCGAACGCGACGCGCGGTTCATCAACTGGGCCATCGACATGGACGTAGATTTCATCGCCCACTCGTTCGTCCGCAAAAAAGAGGACGTGCTGGCCGTCAAGGAGTTGATCAAAAGACGCAACAGTTCGATCAAGATCATCTCCAAAATCGAAAACAAAGAAGGGGTCGACAACATCGACGAAATCCTGGACGAGACCTACGGAATCATGGTCGCCCGCGGCGACCTGGGCGTCGAAATTCCGGCCGAACAGATTCCCGTCGCCCAACGCCTGCTGGTCAGCAAGTGCATCGAAAGTAAAAAACCGGTCATCATTGCGACCCAGATGCTGCATACGATGATCACACACCCGCGTCCAACGCGCGCCGAGATCAGCGACGTGGCCAATGCCATTTACCAGCGCGTGGACGCCGTGATGCTGAGCGGTGAAACAGCCAACGGTCAGTACCCGGTCGAAGCGGTGAAGACGATGGCCCGCGTGGCCCGCGAGATCGAAAAGGATACGGCGCAGAACAGTCCGAACTACGACATGAACCTGGTGCGCATCAACAACGAAATCACCGCGCAGCTTTCGCGTTCGGCCGTGCGCGCCTGCATCAACTTACCGATCCGGGCCATCATCATCGACACGCTTTCGGGACGCACGGGACGTTACCTGGCCGCCTTCCGCGGCGAGAAACCGGTGTACGCCGTCTGCTACCGCAAGAGCGTGATGCGGCAGCTCGGAATCTCCTACGGCATCCACGCCATGTACCGCGAACCGACCATCAACCACGAAAGTTTCCTACTCGGCGTGCTGTACTACCTGGAAGACCGGAAATGGCTTTGTAAGGAGGATATGATCGTCGTGATCGGCGGAAGTTTCGGGGCCGCCAAAGGCGCGTCGTTCCTCGAAATAGGAAACGTTCTAAACTTGGAGCACAAAGCGCTGAATGCACAGAATCTTTAAAGCAAACAAATCTTTCGAGGGAATCTGGCACAAACTCACCTGGATAAAACTCAACTAACAATCAAAAACGAAAACGGAAGGGAACGTTTCCCTTCCGTTGTTCGTTTATAAACTTTTCGCCGGAATCCCCGACACCGGCCAAAAGCGAATGACTTCTTATCGCTAAAGGCTTTCGCCGAAATCCTTGCGGAATTTAATCATCAGTTTTTCGGGCCAGTCGCTGGTCGGTTCGAGTCCTCCCATGAAGAAACGCAGTACGGGCGGTTCGTAAACGAACTTCAGGCCGCCGATCATGTCGCGGTTTTCATACAACCAGGCCAGGCGGTCGATCACGTACTTGACCTGCGACAGCGTGAACACGCGGCGCGGCACGGCCAGACGCAACAGTTCCACGTCGGCCAGGATCTCGTCGCCGTTCTCGTCCCGGACGCTCGATATGGTACCCCGTTCCATTCCGCGGATACCCGAAATCAGGTAAAACGCGGCTGCCAGCGCGCCGGCGGGGTATTCGGTCTGCGGAATGTGCGGACAGAAAGCCATCGCATCCACGTGAGCGCCCAACACTCCCGGAGGAGTTACTACCGGAATACCGAGCTTGTCGAGCGATTCGACCAGGTATTTGATAAACGACGGACTCTGGCTGATCATCGTCTCGTCGAGCGTCTCGCGCAAACCGACGGCCATCGCCTCGATCTCGCGCACCGAGATACCGCCGTAGGTCAGGAATCCTTCGAACAGCGGAATCAACGCTTCCATCTTGCCGTACAAATCCTTACGGTTGGTGCAGATGCCGCCGCCGCGCGACGAACTGAGCTTGCGGGCCGAGAAGTAAACCAGGTCGGCCAGACCGGTCATCATCTTGATAATATCGGCCATCGAATTTTCCTTCCATTGCTCCTCGCGCTGCTGGATCAGGTAAGCGTTTTCGCCGAGCAGACTGGCGTCCAGCACCAGCATGATGCCGTATTTGTCCGCAACGCGGCGAACGTCCATCAGGTTGCTCATCGAGAACGGCTGACCGCCGATCAGGTTCGTGGAAGCTTCCATCCGGATGAACGGAATTTTATCGACGCCGTGCTTCTGAATGCAGGCTTCGAGTTTTTCGATATCCATATTCCCTTTGAACGGATGGTCGGAATGCAGCACCAGCGCATGATCGTGCAGCAATTCCTCGATCTTTCCTCCGTTTTCGAGCACATGCGCCAGCACGGTCGTAAAGTGGTAGTTGGTCGGAATAATATCGCCCTTCTTAATAAAAGCCCGGCAGATGACGTTCTCAGCCGCGCGGCCCTGGTGAACCGGCAGCAGGTATTTTTTACCCAATACGTCTTCGACCGCCTTTTGAAGTTTGATAAAACTCTGCGAACCGGCGTACGCATCGTCGGCCTGCAACATAGAGGCTACCTGATTGTCGCTCATCGCATTGGTTCCGCTGTCGGTCAGCATGTCCAGATACACATCCAACGTACTCAGGCGGAACGTATTGAAACCGGCCTCTTTGATCGCATCCAGACGGCGTTCGATCGGGACCAGGTGTAGTTTCTGTACCACGCGCACTTTGTGCAATTCCAAGGGAATGTCTTCCCCCAAATAAAATTTTACTTGGCTCATCGTTTATATAAATTTGGTTAGATTTTTACGGAATACAAAATTAGCGTTTTTGCCGGGAAATAAAAATCCATTTTCATATTCTGTTATAAAACGATCAACATTCCGACCATCCGCTTTTTACCGAACAGCAATTCGTCGCGTCCGAAAGCGGTTCCCGGCGCGCACGGCAACCGGAATCCGTAAAAACGACGGAGGGAACCGGCGAAACACCGGTTCCCTCCGCAGGATAATTCATCGAAAAAACTACCTCACCGAAAAACCGTAAACGGTCGTTTGACGATAAGTTTCGCCCGGGCGAAGCACGGCCGACGGAAAATCCGGATGATTCGGCGCGTCCGGATAATTCTGGGCTTCCAAAGCGAATGCGGAACGATAGAACGGAGCCGTCTCGTCCTGCTGCACGCGCGATTTCCCGGTAAAGAACTGAATGCCGGGAGTGTCGGTCAGCACAGTCATTACGATACCGGTCGAAGGCTCGTAGACCTCGGCTGCCTCGACCACGTCGGGCGACGAACGGCGGATCACGTAATTGTGGTCGTAACCGTCGCGGTAATTAAACGCGCTGTCAGGGCCCAGCACCCGTTCGCCGATCGTCGTCGGGGTACGGAAATCGAGGGCCGAACCGTCCAGCGAAGCGATCTCGCCGGTCGGAATCAGCGTCGAATCGGTCGGCGTGTACCGGTCAGCGTTGATCGTTACCCGATGGGAGTTCACGCTGGTCTTATGATCGCCGCCATGCAGGTTGAAATAGGCGTGGTTGGTCAGGTTCAGCACCGTCGGAGCGTCGGTCGTAGCCGTATAGTCGATCCGGAGCTGATTATCCACGGTCACGGTATAAACCACTTTCGTAGTCAGCGTACCCGGAAAATTCTCTTCTCCGTCCGGAGAAACATAGATCAGTTCGAGCGCCTGTTCGCCGGCATCGTTGGTAAAGGTGCGGGCGTCCCACACTTTTTTACTGAAACCGACGATCCCCCCGTGCAACGTATTCGGGCCGTTGTTGATAGCCAACGAATACTCTTTGCCGTCGAGCGTGAATTTCCCGTTGGCGATCCGGTTCGCATAACGCCCGGTGATGGCTCCGGCAAACGTATTTTCCGGCACGAAATAATCGGCCAGCTTCGGGTACCCCAGCACGACGTCCTTGAAAGCGCCGTCTTTGGCCGGAACCCATACGTCCACGATAATCCCGCCGTAATTGGTGATCTGCGCTGCCATTCCGTTGGCATTCTTCAGCGTATAGAGCGACACCGCCTTACCGTCGATCGTCGAGTCGAAATCGGCCGCCGAGTAGAGCGCCGGCTCTCCCGGCTGCGTCTTTTTACAACAGGACACAGCGCCCAGCAGCGCCATGCACAAAGGAAAAATCTTCTTCATTCCGTAATAATTTTAAAAGTTAATGATCGGAGCGTGATTCGGTTGCTAAAGTAATAATAATTCGCAGAACCTGCAACGTTACCGATAACGCCGGCCGCTCCGAAGCTTGTTTATATCGGATTTTTTGCCGAGTTTTGTTTAGCCGACTTCCGACCGCTCCGATGAACAAACTGACAATCCTTATTTTCGCCTGCATCCTTTCACTGCCGGCCCTTGCACAAACGGCCGGCTGGCCGGAAACCGGCAACCGAACGCGTCCCGGGACGAACGGTCCCGCAGGGACTCAACGGCGCGGTAAAATTGATCCCGGCCCGGATCGACGCCGCATCCGATCCTTAATATCTGAAAGTTACATCTATTTTAACAAATTAATGCGAGCGACCGGCCGTTTTTTGTTTCCGGGAATGTATCTTTGTACAGTATCTGTTTCCCGGACTTATGAACCTGTTGAACGACATCCGCATCCTGCTGACACGGTGGAGCACCGCTTTCGTACTACTCGGGGTCTTGGCCGTCGCGATGGCCGGAGCCACGCTGATCGAGGCCGGAATGAACCTGCAGGCGGCCCGCGGCATCATTTACAACGCCTGGTGGTTCGACCTGCTGCTATTACTGCTCTGCGTGAATTTCATGCTGATCGGCCGGAGGCTGAACCTCTGGAGCCGGCGGCGGTGGGGAGCGTTATTGCTGCATTACGGATTCGTCGTCATCCTCGCCGGAGCTTTTATCACGCACATGTGGGGCGAAGAAGGCTACATGCACATCCGCGAGGGAGAAACCGCCCGGCGGATGATGACTCCCGACCGCAAAGTGCAGACGTTGCCGTTTTCGGTTACGCTGAACCGGTTCACACTTCATCGCTACCACGGTTCGCAAAGCCCGTCTTCGTATGAAAGCGACGTGACGATCCGCTACCGAGACGATGTCTCGCACCGGAAAATCTACATGAACAACATCGCGCGGGTAGGGGGATACCGCCTTTACCAATCGTCCTACGACCCGGACGAACAGGGCACGATTCTGTCGGTGAACCACGATCCGGTCGGCACGGCCGTTTCTTACGCCGGCTATTTTCTGCTGATCGCCGGACTGATAGTCGCCTTGTGCCAGAAAGGCTCCCGTTTCAGAACGCTTTACGCGAAATTGGGAAAAGCGACGCTGGTCGTTCTGTTCGCCGGCTCGTCCGCCGCAGCCGTCGCCGCAGCCCGCCCCGGCACTCCCGGCGGCATCGCGCCCGAAACCGCCGAACGGTTCGGACGGCTGCTATTGCAATCTTCCGACGGACGCATCGAACCGGTGGACAGTTACGCTTCGGAGATTCTCCGCAAGCTGTATCACCGCGACAGCTACGGAAATCTGAATGCCAACCAGGTGCTGGCCGGCATCCTGACCGACCGGCAGACATGGGGCCGCGAACCGATCCTTTACATCGGACAGAATCCTCTTCCGGAAGAAGCGTGTTTTCCGGACAAATACGTATCGTTCGATGCGATGTTCGACGATCGGGGCGATTACCGGCTGAAGAAACAGGTGGAAACCATTTACGCCAAACCGCCCGCGCACCGCACGAAGCCGGAACAAACGCTGCTGAAACTGGACGAAAAGGTCAATATCCTGTACGCCCTGCTGAACGGGCAGATGTTCCCGATCTTCCCGGTCGCCGGATCGCAGCGGTGGATATCGCCGGGCGACGACCGGACGGAAGCCGACACGGTTCTGACACCGAGGCTGTTCGCGGCATTCCGCAACGCGCTGACCCAAACCGACCCGCAGGCCGCCGGACGGGCGCTCGACGCCATCCGGCAATACCAGCAAGCACGGACGCCGTCGCTGCAACCGCTGCGGATCGAAGCCGAAATCCTGTACAACCGGGCGGATATTTTCCGGATTTCGTTCCGGGCCTACCTGATCCTCGGGGGAATCCTGCTCGTAACGGCCCTACGGGGGATGTTCGGAAAGAACAAACGCCGAGCGACGCTCGCCGCCCGGGTCGTTTCGATCGCCATATTCATCGTTTTCGCACTGCATACGTTCGGATTGGGACTGCGCAGCTACATCAGCGGCCACGCCCCCTGGACGAACGCTTACGAATCGATGGTCTACGTCGCTTGGGCAACCGTACTGTCGGGAATCGTTTTCGCCCGCCGGTCGAAACTGGCCCTCGCGCTGGCCGCGCTGCTCGGCGGGGTCGTCCTGTTCGTATCGAACCTGAACTGGCTCGACCCGCAGATCACCCCGCTGGTACCGGTGCTGAAATCCTACTGGTTGATGATCCACGTGTCGGTCATTACCGCCAGCTACGGTTTTTTCGGTATCTGCGCGGCCTGCGGCATCGCTTCGCTGATCGCCACGATCGCAGGAAAGAACCTCGCGGAACTGAGGATCATCAACGAAATGGCGATGCTCGTCGGGCTGGTGCTGCTGACCACCGGCATCTTTTTCGGCGCCGTCTGGGCCAACGAGTCCTGGGGCCGTTACTGGGGCTGGGACCCGAAGGAGACCTGGGCGCTGATCACGATGATCGTTTACGCGGTCACGACGCACCTGCATTTTATTCCGCGGCTGAATACGAACCCGCTGGTCTTCGACGTTATGTCGGTGGTCGGTTTTTCGACGGTGCTGATGACTTTCTTCGGTGTGAATTATTACCTGTCGGGATTGCACTCCTACGGAAAGAGCGAAGGCTTTTCGCCGGAAATCGTACTGGCTGCGGGAGCAGGGGTGCTCGTGCTGGTCGCCGTTGCTGCCGTCCGTTATCATAAAAACAAAAAAACAAGCTGATCTCCGTGAAATTCAGATACTTTTACGCACTGCTGTGTTTGATATTGACCGTCTTCACGCTAAACCGGAGCTGTCACGAAAGCGTGCGGAACGTTTACAACCCGATCCCGGAAATCATTCTACCCGAAGGGATCAACCACCTGCTCGACAACTCCAACTCGGAGCTCGAAGAGACCCGGCAGTTCGAGAGGATCGTCGAACGCTTCATGCAACAATGGGAGATCACCGGCGCGTCGATCGCCATTATGAAAGACGGCAAACTACTATACAGCAAGGGATTCGGCTGGGCAGACAAAGAACAGGGCATCCGTACCGACGTCCGGCATATCTTCCGGATCGCATCCCTCTCCAAGCTGATCACGGCGACCGGCATCATGAAACTCTGCGAACAAGGACGGCTTTCGCTCGGCGACCGGGTCTTCGGCGCCGACGGCATCCTGAACGATTCGCTGTTTCGGAATATACGGGACAAACGGATCGAAAAAATAACCGTCGAGCATCTGCTGCGCCACCAGGGAGGCTACTCGATCCGCAGCGGCGATCCGCTGTTCTGCTCGGTGAGCGTCGCAAAACAATTGGGCATCGCTCCGCCGGTGGGATTCGACGACATGGTGCGTTATGCGGCCGAAACCCGCCTGCGCTACGAACCGGGAAGCAGCAACCTCTATTCGAACCTCGGCTACGTGGTACTGACCAAAGTAATCGAAAAAGCGAGTGGACTGCCTTACGAGAGTTTCATCCGGGACAGCATTCTGTCGCCCGCCGGATGCCACGACATGCACATCGGCCGCTCGTCCTACGAACAGAAATTCCCGAACGAAGTCCGCTATTACGAGCCTTCCGACGCCGAGCCGACCGAAGCGTTCGACGGCAGCGGCCGGTTGGTTCCGCGCAGCTACGGCGGCTGCGACATGCAGGTGCTGAGCGGGGCAGGAGGCTGGGTAGCCTCTCCGGCGGAACTGATGAAGTTCATTACGGCGATCGACCCCGGCGATTCGCGGCCGGACATCCTGAAACCGGAAACCATCGCCTACATGACCGAAAAAGACAAATCGAAATACCCGATCGGCTGGATGAGAACCACCGAAAGCGACGACTGGTCGCGCACCGGGTCGCTGTCCGGATCGAGCGCAATGCTCAAACGGCAGCACGACGGTTACACCTGGGTATTCATCACCAACACGAGTTCCTGGTCGGGTTCCCGCTTTCCCCGGAAAATCGCCGCAATGATGAAACAAGCGATGGGCAAAATAAAAAAATGGCCCGACCGCGATCTGTTTTCGGTCGAACAGCCGGCCGATTCCGTCCGGTCGTCCCGACTGTCGCCGGCAAAAAAATAACCGGCAGCGCCGGCTGCCGGTCTTTCGAAACGTCCCGGAAACATCTCTTCGGCACGTTTTATTCGTACTTCTTCGGCATCTCTTCGCCCCGCAATACCCGCAGCGCATTTTCGGCCAGCGCTCCCATCTCGTCTTCACCGGGAATCACCTCGACCGGAGCGATAAAGGAAACGCGTTCGCGAATCGCGTCGCAAACCGTGCCGCTGTACGCGATGCCGCCGGTAATCAGAATCGCATCGACCCGACCGCCGAGTACGGCAGCCATAGCTCCGATCTCCTTGGCCACGTTGTAAGCCATCGCGTAGATGATCCGTTCGCAGGCCCGGTCGCCCTGTTTCGCTCGTTCGAGCAATTCCTGCACGCTGTTGGAGCCCGCCAACGAAACCAGACCGCCGCTGCCGCAGAGCATTCGCCGGATCTGTACCTCGGTATATTGTCCGCTGAAACAGAGCTTCACCAACTGTCCGGCCGGTAGGGTTCCCGACCGTTCGGGCGAAAAAGCGCCGTCGCCGTCCAACGCGTTATTCACGTCGATCACCCGTCCGCCCCGGTGAGCGCCGACCGAAATACCGCCCCCCAGGTGGGCGACGATCAGGTTCAGTTCATCGTACTTTCTCCCGACCCGCGCGGCATAAATCCGCGATACGGCTTTTTGATTCAAAGCGTGGAAAATAGAGACCCGGCGAAACAGCGCGTGCCCGCAGACGCGGGCTACGTCGTCCAATTCGTCCACGACGACCGGATCGGCGATATAAGCCTTCGCATCCGGAACCCGCGACGCGATTTCGACAGCCAGCAGTCCGCCCAGGTTCGAGGCGTGCTCGCCCTGCGGAGCGTGGATCAGATCCCGACGCAGCGCGTCGTTCACCTCGTACACGCCCGAAGCGATCGGTTTGACCAATCCCCCGCGCCCGATAACCGCAGACAGCGAGTCCAGCGCAATACCTTCCTCCTCCAGAACTTTCAGAATCAGATCCCGGCGAAAACCGAACTGGTCGGTCACGCGGGCGAACGGCCGCAGCTCCTCCGCCGAGTGACGGATCGTCCGGCTCATCGCCTCCGTTTCATCGAGATACACCGCAATTTTCGTAGAAGTCGAACCGGGGTTGATCGCCAATATTCCGTATTGTTTCATCCCTTCTTACTTTTTAACGGACAACGCAGCCATTGCGATCGAATAGAGCTTCGACGCCGGAGAATCGCCGCGGGACGTCAGTACGCACGGACATTTGGTGCCGACCACCATCCCGGCCAGCGGTGCGCGGCATAGTTGGTTTGCCGCCTTAAAGAAAGCATTCGCCGCATCCAGCGTCGGGAACAACAGGCAGTCGGCGTCGCCTGCAACCGGACTCGACAGCCCTTTGGTCTGGGCTACCTCCTTCACCAGCGCCACATCCACCGCTAACGGACCGTCGATCAACGCATTTCCGAACTGTCCCCGGTCGCCCATTTTGGACAGGATCGCCGCATCGACCGCCGACTGGATTTTCGGTAGCATCTGCTCGCTCGGAGCGACCACCGCGACCTTGGGTTTCTGAACGCCCAGCGCCCGAGCCGCCTCGATCAGATAGCGGGTGATCCGCACCTTCTGATCCAGGTCGGGGTAGGGGATCACCGCCACATCCGACACCAGCAGCAACTTGTGATACATCGGCAGCTCCAGCACCGCCACATGGCTCAACACCCCTTTGGGCGGAAGCAACCCGAATTCCTTGTCGAGAATCCCGCGCATGTATTTGTCGGTAGAAACCAGCCCTTTCATCAGAATATCGGCCATTCCGTCATGGATCATTTTCACGGCCGTCGCCACGCAGGCGACATCGCTCTTCTGGTCGATCACCGAAAACTTTTCCGGGTCGATCTCGTCCGCCATGCAAACCCGCTCGATCTCGTCGCGGTCGCCGACGAGGATCGCTTCGACGATTCCCATATCCACCGCCGCGCCAACGGCCTCCAGCGTGTGCGAATCCTGCGCATAGGCTACCGCCAGTTTTTTACGCGGCTGCCCCTGGACGGTCTGAATGATTTCTTCCAGTTTCGTTATCATCGTTTCATAATTTAACAATCCTTAGAAACATCAAAAAGTTTTCCGTTTTTTTCATTCCGGAAAACTTTTCGAACATTCGTTTGCATTCGCCGCAACAACCGTATTATTCGGAGCGTTTTTTGGTCAACCGGAACGTATCCGAAGCGATGACCAACTCTTCGTTCGTAGCGATCGTAACGACCTTGACGCGCGAATCCGGCGCAGAGAGCACGACGTCTTTTCCGCGCACGCCCCGGTTCACCTCGGGATCGAATTTCACGCCCATGAATTCGAGCCCCTTGCTGACGCGCTCCCGGGTTCCCGGATCGTTTTCGCCGATTCCCCCGGTAAAGACGATCATATCGATCCCCTCCATCAGCGCGGCATACGCGCCGACGAACTTCTTGATCCGCGCCGCAAACATTTCGATCGCCAGTTCGGCCCGCGGATTCCCACTCTCGGCCGCAGCGCGGATATCGCGCATATCGGACGAAACGCCGGTAATGCCGAGCATTCCGGACTCCTTATTGATCATCACGCTCAGGCGATCCAGATTGATCCCTTCTTTCTCGGCGATATAAATCAGCGCGCCGGGATCGGTGCTGCCGCAACGGGTTCCCATAATCAGGCCGTCGACCGGCGTGAATCCCATCGACGTATCGTAAGACTCCCCGTTCAGGATCGCCGCCACCGACGCTCCGCTACCGATATGACAAGTCACGATTTTCGACCGATTCATATCGATCCCTGTCAACTTGCAAGCCGTCTGGGCCACATATTTGTGACTCGTTCCGTGGAAACCGTAACGGCGCACCCGGTAATCCTCGTAATATTTATAGGGGAGGGCGTACATAAAATTCTTGGCCGGCATCGTCTGGTGGAACGAAGTATCGAATACGGCCACCTGCGGCGTGTTCGGCAGGATGTTTTCCATCGCGAGAATCCCCTTCAGATTGGCCGGATTATGCAACGGAGCCAAGTCGAAGCAAGCTTCGATCTTCTGCTTGACGGACTTGTCCACCAAAGCGCTGTCCTTAAAATACTCTCCGCCGTGAGCCACGCGGTGACCGACCGCCGCGATCTCCGAGATGCTTTCCAGTACGCCGTACTCCGGATCGACCAGCGCGTCCAGGATCAGGCTGATCCCGCTCGTATGATCCGGAATGCTCCGCACCACTTCGTAAACCGGTTTTCCGACCGGCTTATGCGTCAGGATCGCGTCGGACAGACCGATCCGTTCGATAATGCCCTTCACCAACAGCGAATATTCCGTGGCGCTCTTCATGTCGATCACCTGATACTTGATCGACGAACTACCACAGTTTAAAACAAGGATTTTCATAAGTTTATATCACTTTATATTAACCTTCAGATTACTTCATTCCTCCCGCCTGGCATGCCGTAATCGCGACGAGTCCGACGATATCGTCCACCGAGCACCCTCTCGAAAGGTCGTTGATCGGAGCGGCCATTCCCTGCAGGATCGGACCGATCGCCTCGGCATGCGCCATGCGCTGCACCAACTTGTAGGCGATGTTGCCGACTTCGAGCGTCGGGAATACCAGTACGTTCGCTTTGCCGGCGATCTTGCTGCCGGGAGCTTTTTGCGCGCCGATACCCGGAATGATCGCGGCGTCGGCCTGCAACTCCCCGTCGATCATCAACGTCGGATCCAACTCCTTGGCCAATTCGGTCGCGCGCACCACCTTGTCGACCATTTCATGTTTGGCCGAACCTTTCGACGAAAAACTCAGCATCGCGATACGCGGTTCGAAACCGGCGATCACGCGGGTCGTCCGCCCGGTCATCACAGCGATCTGCGCCAACTCTTCGGCCGTAGGATTCGGATGCACCGCACAATCCGCGAACACCATCATCCCGTTCTCCCCGAACATCGGGTCTTTCAGCATCATAATGAACGCTCCGGACACGACGCTGATCCCCGGTATGGTCTTAACATACTGAAAAGCGGGACGCAACACGTCGCCGGTCGCATTGTTCGCGCCGGCTACCTCTCCGTCCGCATCGCCGGCCTTCACCATCACGGCGCCCAAATACAGCGGATCGGCGATCTGCTTTTCGGCCTGTTCGCGGGTCAATCCTTTGGCTGCCCGAAGCTTCAGCATCAGTTCCACGTACTTTTCCTTATCGGGATTGTTTTGCGGATCGACGATCTTCGCCTTCCCGATATTTTCCAGATAGAGTTCCGAAGCCAGATGATGGATCTGATCCGGATTCCCGATCAGGATCAGATCGGCAAACCCTTCGCTGATAATCCGGTCGGCAGCCTTCAGGTTGCGTTCCTCGTAGGCTTCCGGCAGGACGATCGTTTTGATGTTGCTTTTCGCCTTCTGTTTGATTTTATCGACAAATTCCATAATACCAATTATTATTTAAATTGTGTTTTCATCCGAAACGACAACCGGCCGTAAAGAGGTGAGAGCGACCGGATACCCTGCAAAAAAACGCTCTTCTCATCCGTCGAGATAAAAAGAGGACAGCCCGGGGCCGCAACAAAATCACACAAAGGTAGCCATTTACCGACGAAATGAAAATGTATTTTACTTTTTTTTACGTTTATTGCGCCATATCTCGATCACAGCCGGCAAAATGGAAACGACGATGATCACGACGATCAACAGCTTCAGATTTTCCTGCACCACGTCCAGTCCGCCGAACAAAAATCCGGCGTAACAGAAAACGGCCACCCAGGCACACCCGCCGACCACATTGAAAAGGGCGAAATGCCGATAGCTCATGTGCCCCATGCCGGCCACGAACGGAGCGAACGTCCTCACGATCGGAACGAATCGCGCCAGAATAATTGTTTTTCCGCCGTATTTTTCATAAAAAGCGTGCGTTTTCTCAAGGTAACTCTGTTTGAAAATCCGGGAATCCGGATTCCTGAACAATTTTTCGCCGAACAAACGGCCGATCGTGTAATTGGCCGCATCTCCCGACACGGCGGCGACAGCCACCGCCAGCACCAGCAAATGGACATTCAACTCGTTGGTCGGCAAAGCGGCCAGCGCGCCGCCTACGAACAGCAGCGAATCTCCGGGCAGAAAAGGCGTTACGACCAGGCCGGTCTCGCAGAAAATGATCGCGAACAGGATCGCGTATACCCATACGCCGTACTGGGCGACCATCTGCGCCAGATGCACGTCGATGTGCAGCAAAAAATCGATCAGAAAATGAACATATTCCATAAAAGTTCGAGTTATCGCAAAATTTGGAAATGCAATTTTAGGCAATTATTGTTAAAAAACAGTTAAGAAGCTCGCTATATATTCCCGCAAAGGGCGTGAATACCGGTAACTTTTTGAACGGGAACTGTGTTTTTTAGGAAAAATCATATACTTTTGTAATTTAAAGCTGCCCGCTGGCAGCGGGACTTTTCTGAATCTAAAAACGTTTGATGATGGTTACCGAAAACAACGAACTGCCTGTTCCCGAGGAACAAGTCAATGCTTCCGGCATTGAGGATACGACGGATACCGCTCCGACTGCCGAACCGGCGGTCGAAAAAGAAAGCAAGAACCGGCAAGACGCACCGGCCGACCCGCAGGCTCCGGCCCCGGAAAACGCCGCCGATCCGGTCGTAGACTTCTCGGACGAAGAGGCGGCCCTGGCGGCCGACGCTCCGGAATTCGATCTGGGAGACGAAGAACCTGCGGAAGAAAACGCCGGCGGGGATCGCGTTTCGGAGACGGTCGACTATTCCGGGAAGAACAAAGAACAATTGCTCGCGATTTTCGAAACGCTGCTGCGGACGAAGCCCGTACAGACGATCCGCGCAGACGTGGAAGCCATCAAAATAGCCTTCTATAAGAATTACCGCAACGAGGTGGATCAGTTGCGCAAGCTGTTCGTCGAATCGGGCGGCAATAGCGAAGATTTCGTTCCGCCCGCAAACGAAGCGGAGCAGCAGTTCAAGACGCTATTCGCCGAATACCGCGAGAAACGCAATGAGTTCATCGCCCGGCTGGACGCCGAAAAAGAAGCCAACTACCAGACCAAACTCCAGATCATCGAAGAACTGAAAGAACTGGTCAACAGTAACGAAACGCTCAATCAGACATTCAACACGTTCCGCGAACTGCAACAGCGCTGGAAAGAGACAGGGCTCGTACAGCAGTCGGTCATGAAAGACCTGTGGGAAACCTACAACCTGCACGTCGAGAATTTCTACAATTTCATCAAGATCAACAAGGAACTGCGCGACCTCGACCTGAAAAAGAATTACGAAGCCAAAATCGCCCTGTGCGAAGAGGCGGAAGCGCTGGTGCTGGAGAACTCGGTCATTACCGCGTTCCACAAATTACAGAAGCTGCACGAACAGTGGCGCGAAATAGGCCCTGTGACCAACGAATACAAGGAACAGTTGTGGGACCGTTTCCGCGAAGCCAGTTCGAAAATCAACAAACGGCATCAGGAACATTTCGACCAACTGAAAGAGGAACAAAAGAAAAACCTCGACCTGAAAACCGAGCTTTGCGTCAAGACCGAGGAACTGGTCACCGCTGCGCCGATCTCCCGCAAGGAGTGGAACAAAGCCTCGGAACAACTGATCGAAATCCAGAAAGTATGGAAAACGATCGGTTTCGCCCCGAAAAAAGACAACACCAAAATTTACGAACGCTTCCGCAACGCATGCGATAAATTTTTCGAAAACAAACGGAATTTCTATCTCCAGACGAAAATGGAGATGGAAAGCAACCTGCAACTGAAAAACGAAATATGCGCTGCGGCCGAAGCCGTTCAGGACAGCGAGGAGTGGAAAAAAGCCACCGACGAACTGATCGCGCTACAGAAAAGGTGGAAAGAGATCGGGCCGGTCGCACGCCGCCATTCGGATGCGGTGTGGAAACGGTTCCGCACGGCCTGCGACCGTTTTTTCGAGCGCAAGGCGGCCCACTTCGCAACGATCGACACCCAATACGAAGAGAACCTGACGAAAAAACGCGCGCTGATCGAAGAGATGAAAAACTTCGTCGCGGACGGACAGGAAAAGGCTTTCGACAAACTGAAAGAACTGCAACGCCGTTGGGCCGAAACCGGATTCGTGCCGATCCGGCAAAAAGAGGCTATCCAAAACGAATGGCGTCAGTTGGTCGATGCCGCTTTCGCCAAGTTGCGCGGCAATGAAAAAGAGCGTCATCTGGAACGCTTCAAAGGCAAAATCCAAAACCTGGCGGCAGACAACGCCAACGACCGCCGCCTGCGCCACGAACGCGAACGACTGTACAACAAGATGAAACAACTCGAAGCGGACATCGCGCTGCTGGAAAACAACATCGGCTTCTTCTCGAAAAGCAAGAACGCCGAGGCCATGATCCGTGACGTCAACGAGAAGATCGCCAAGGCGAAAGAGGAAATGGCAACCACGATTGAAAAGATTAACATGATAGATAAGCAGGGAGAGTAAAAACATGGCTGTGAGTAACACGAACAAAACGAAATTTATCTTTGTCACCGGAGGCGTCGCCTCTTCGCTGGGAAAGGGGATTATCTCCGCATCCCTCGCGCGGCTGTTGCAAGCCCGGGGCTATAAAGTAGCGATCCAGAAGCTGGATCCGTACATCAACGTCGATCCGGGAACGCTGAATCCCTATGAACACGGAGAATGCTACGTCACCGAAGACGGCGCCGAGACCGACCTCGACCTCGGGCACTACGAACGTTTCACGAACATCCCGACTTCACAGGCCAACAACGTCACCACCGGACGCATCTACCAGAGCGTTATCAACAAAGAACGGCGCGGCGAATTCCTCGGCAAGACCGTGCAGGTCATCCCGCACATCACCGACGAAATCAAACGGCGAATCAAGTTACTGAGCGCCAAGAAAATATACGACGTTATCATCACCGAGATCGGCGGCACGGTCGGCGACATCGAATCGTTGCCGTACATCGAAGCCGTCCGGCAGCTCCGCTACGAACTGGGAGCGAACAACTCGCTGGTCGTGCACCTGACCCTGATTCCGTACATGGCCGCGTCCGGCGAACTCAAGACCAAGCCGACCCAGCATTCGGTCAAGCAGTTGCTCGAAAACGGCCTGCAGCCCGACGCGCTGGTACTGCGCACCGAAAAGCACCTGACCAACGACATCCGGCGCAAAGTGGCGCTGTTTTGCAACGTGGACGTCAATGCGGTCGTCGAATCGATCGACGTACCGACGATTTACGAAGTGCCGCTGATGATGCTGAACCAGAAACTCGATCTGGTGGTGCTCGATAAACTACGGCTGCCGGACAACGGAGAGCCCGACCTGAAAGCCTGGATCGAATTCGTCGAAAAGGTCAAGCATCCGCAGAAAAAGGTCAACATCGCGTTGGTCGGCAAATACACCGAACTGCCTGACGCCTACAAATCGATCGTCGAATCGTTCATACACGCCGGGGCCGCAAACCATACGAAGGTGAAACTGCAATACGTAAATTCTGAAAAGATCACCAAAGAGAACATCGCCGCGCAACTGAAAGGCATGTGCGGCATTCTGGTAGCGCCCGGTTTCGGGCACCGCGGCATCGAAGGAAAAATCGAAGCGGTGCGTTACGCCCGCGAACAGAAAATCCCGTTCTTCGGGATCTGCCTTGGAATGCAGTGCAGCGTAATCGAATTCGCCCGCAACGTGCTCGGATACGCCGATGCGAATTCGACCGAGATGGACAGCACGACGCATCCGGTGATCGACCTGATGGAAGAACAGAAGGGCGTGACCGAAAAAGGCGGCACGATGCGGCTGGGAGGATACCCTTGCGCCCTGCAAAAAGGCACGAAAGTCTATGCGGCATACGGGAAAGCCGAGATCGTCGAACGCCATCGCCACCGTTACGAATTCAATAACGACTACCTGGACGAGTTCGTCCAAGCAGGCCTCAAACCGGTCGGCGTAAATCCGGATACGAACCTGGTCGAGATCGTCGAACTGGAAAACCATCCGTGGTTTATCGGCGTGCAGTACCACCCCGAATATAAAAGTACGGCACTGCACCCGCATCCGCTGTTCGTATCGTTCGTAAAGGCTGCCGAAAAATATTGCGAAAGCAACAGTTGTAAATAAAACAGAAGACGTCAAAACATGGATAAGAAAACGCTACTGGGCCTACTGATCATCGGTGTCATACTCTTCAGTTTTTCGTGGTACAACAGTAAACAGCAGTCGCAGTTCGACGAAGCCAAAACGCTCGTCGATTCGCTGAACGCCGCCAATGCGGCAGCCGTTCAGCAAACGCAGAAAGTGGAAAAGATCACCGTGACGAACTCGCCAGCGGGCGACAGCCTCCGGACGGCGCAAGCCGAACAAGCCCTCGAACGCCACCTCGGGAGCTCTCTTTTTCAAGCGACCAAAGGAACCGAAACTTTCTATACGGTCGAGAACGACCTGATGAAAATCCGCTTTTCGAACAAAGGCGGACGCGTCGCTTCGGTCGAGCTGAAAGATTACAAAACCTACGGGGGACAGCCTCTGGTGCTGTTCGCCGACACGACTTCGGTATTCGATCTGTCGTTCTTCATCAAACAGGGATACAACGACGCCCAGATACGAACAGGGGATTACTACTTCACCCCCGCCGAGGCGACCGACCTGACTTTCGGGGCAGGGCAGGAGCAAAAGGAATTCGTCCTGCGGTTGCCGGTGGATTCGGCCGCCTATGTGGATTACGTTTACACGATCCGCAAGGACAACTACTTGATCGACTTCGACGTGCGTTTCGTCGGTATGCAGCAAATCTTGTCGCCGAACCAGGGCGACATGGAAATCACGTGGCAGAATGTCGGCCCTCAGAACGAAAAAGGGTTCGAAAACGAGAACCGTTACACGACGATCGCCTATAATTACCCGGGCGACGACGGCATCGAGGAACTCGGCATCTCCAACGAAACGAAAGAGGAGACGATCAATTCCAAGATCAAATGGGTGGCATTCAAGCAGCAGTTCTTCTCGTCTATCCTGATCGCCGGAGACGATTTCCAAAACGGCTCGGTCAAATTCACGACCTTTGCGCCTACCGCCCGCGAGATCAAAACGTTCCATACGCAACTGGCCGTCCCTTATACGCCGCAGACAGACCATTACGATTTCAGTTTCTATTTCGGCCCGAACAAATACTCGACGCTGAAAAAATACGACGACCTGCACCTGCAAAAGTTGGTTCCGCTCGGAGGCTGGATCATCGGTTGGGTGAACCGCTGGCTGGTAATCCCGACGTTCGATTTCCTGGGTAAATACATTTCGAATTACGGATTGATCATCTTGCTGCTGACGATCTTCATCAAAATCATCATCTCGCCGTTGACCTACAAGTCCTACCTTTCGACCGCCAAAATGCGCCTGCTGAAACCGGAAATGGACAAGCTCAACGAGAAGTACCCGAAACAGGAAGACGCGATGAAGAAACAGCAGGCGATGATGGCGCTGTACAAAAGCGCCGGAGTCAACCCGATGGGAGGCTGTATTCCGATGCTGATCCAGTTCCCGATCCTGATCGCCATGTTCCGCTTTTTCCCGGCGTCGATCGAACTGCGCGGAAAATCGTTCCTGTGGGCCGACGACCTTTCGTCGTACGACAGCATCCTGCATCTGCCGTTCAACATTCCGTTCTACGGCGACCATGTCAGCCTGTTCGCGTTGCTGATGGCCGTATCGGTATTCATTTCGTCGAAGATCAACTACGCGCAGACGGCCGGAGCAGGCCCGCAGATGGCCGGCATGAAATTCATGATGCTGTACCTGATGCCGCTGATGCTGCTGTTCTGGTTCAATAATTACTCCAGCGGCCTGAGTTACTACTATCTGGTCAGCAACATCATTACGATCGGGCAAACCTATGCGTTCCGTTACATCGTAAACGAGGACAAACTGCACCACCGGATGAAAGAAAATGCCAAAAAACCGCGCAAGTTGAGCAAGTTCCAGCAACGGTACGAAGAGATGATGAAACAACGGGAACAAATGGCCAGAAAGAGATAACGACTGCAAAACAAGCGATACCCGAAAAACGCCGGCTGTTCAGCCGGCGTTTTTTATAGCCGCAAATTACTGTAATGTAACTTTTACGCGGCACGTTCGGGAACGGATTCCGCATAAACCGGATATTTTACTATTTTTGTTACAAACCAACTTAAAAGCACAATCATGATAAACCGAAAACTGAGAATGGGCATGATCGGCGGCGGGAAAGGCGCTTTTATCGGTGCGATCCACCGGGCCGCCGCGCTGATGGACAACCAGATCGAACTGGTTTGCGGATGCTTCAGCAGCAAACCGGAAGTTTCACTGGCTTCCGGCCGGGAATATTTCTTACCGGACGACCGGATATACACTTCTTACCAACAGATGATCGAGCGCGAAGCCGCGCTGCCGGAAGAACGGCGCATGGATTTCGTATCGATCGTCACTCCGAACCAACTGCATTTCGGGCCGGCCGCGATGGCTATGGAACATGGCTTCGACGTCGTACTCGACAAACCGATCACCTTTTCGCTCGAAGAAGCTTACCGGCTCAGGGACAAGGTCGAACAAACCGGCCGTACCCTTGCGCTGACCCATACTTATTCCGGTTATCCGGGCGTCAAAGAAGCGCGCGAACGTTTCGCCCGCGGCGATTTCGGGAAAATCCGGAAAATATTCGTCGAATATACGCAGGGATGGCTCTCCACGCGCGTCGAACTCGACCCCGCCTCAAACGCCGGATGGCGCACCGATCCGTCCCGCTCCGGAAAAGCGGGGACGATGGGAGATATCGGCACTCATGCCCTGCAACTGGCCGAATACATCTCCGGGCAGCGATGCACATCGCTCTGCGCCGACCTGCGTACAGTCGTGGAAGGACGCCTGCTCGACGACGACGGCGCGGCACTGCTCCGTTTCGACGGAGGCGCCACCGGCGTGCTGGTCGCAACCCAGGTAGCCGCCGGTGAAGAAAATCCGCTGACGATCCGGATCTATGGCGAAAAAGGCGGCATCGAATGGGCACAGATGGAACCGAATACGCTGTACGTCAAATGGAACGACCGACCGATGGAGGTCGTATGCACCGGGAATGCTTACATGGGAGCCGCTGCAAAAGCCAACACCCGCACGCCCGGCGGACATCCCGAAGGTTACATCGAAGCCTTTGCGAACATTTACCGGAATTTCGCACGTACCGTGCGGGCCCGGCGGAGCGGGGAAGCACCCCGGCCGGAATGGACGGATTTTCCTGATGTGAACGACGGAATCCGCGGTATGCAGTTCATCGAAACCATCGTAAAATCCGGATCGGACGACGACCGTAAATGGACCGAATGGGTAAGATAACCCGCCGCGCGGCATACCGGCATAAAAAAGGCTCCTCTTCGAGGAGCCTTTTTGTATTTTATAAATCCGGTTATTTCGCTGCCGGGGTCGCGGGAGTCGTAGGCGCCGCCGCGTCGGTCACCGGAGTAGTCGGCTTGTCTTTCAGGTTCAATTCCTTTTTCAACAGAGGAAGGATGTCGGTTACCGTTGCCGCGTTGTAATAAGCCAGCGGTTCGTTGGCCGTATTGAACACCAGCGTGAAACTATTTTCCTTGCTTACTTTGTCGATCGCAGCCTGCGCCTTCTTCAGCACCGGATCGAACAGATCCATCTGAGCTTTCTGAAATTGCTGCGTAGCGAGTTGGCTCAGTTCCTGGTAACGCTGCTGAACGCCATCCAGTTCCTTCTGCCTCATCTCTTTCACCGCATCGGAAAGCGTAGCGGCATTTTTCTGATAATCGAGCGCCTTCGTATTGAACTCGACCTGAACGGCTTCCAATTGCTCCGACAGTTCTTTCTGTAAAGCCTGTAGTTTGACCATTGCCGAATCGTTCTCCGGCATCAGAGAGATCAGGTCGTCCATCTTGATATAGCCGAACTTCTGAGCGTAAGCACTGCTCCCCGCTACCAACAGCGTCGCAACCAAGGTTAATTTGAGAATCGTTTTCATAAAATTCACATTAAGTTTTAATTGTTGTTTAACATTTTGATAATTTCATCGGTTTTGTCCAACGCCGGCTGATAGTAGAGCAGGGTCTGATTATTCGCCCGGTCGACTACCATTCCCAGATTGTTGGTTTCGGCGTACTTGTTGATCGCGGCGAAAACCCGCTCCTGGATCGGTTTGATCAACTCGATACGTTTTTTCATCAGCTCGCCTTCGGGACCGAAAACGTCCTGCTGATATTTTTTAATCTCTTTTTCCCGGTTGACGATTTGTTCCTCCCGGTTCTGGCGGCTCGTCTCGGACAGATATCCCCGCTGCGCAGCATAGTTGTTGAACGTCTCGTCCAACTCCGCATACGCATCGTCGATATTTTTCTGATATTCCGCGGACAGATCGTCCAGTTGCTTTATCGCACTATTGTAGTCGGCCTGCGACTTGAAAATCGTCTCGGAATTCACGAATACATAACTTTGCGCCCATGCGCCGCTTGCCGCGCAGAATACGAGTGCAAACAATACCACGAACTTTTTCATAGCCTGATAATTTAAATTAGAACTGTTGACCGATCATAAAATGCACCTGGCTTCCGCTGCGGTGGCTCGCTCCCACGGCCCTGTCGAAACCGTATCCCCAGTCGATACCCAGCAGTCCGACGACCGGCATAAAGATTCTAAGTCCCACGCCAACAGAACGTTTGATCAGAAAAGGATCGAACTCCTGCCACGACCTGAAAGCGTTTCCACCTTCCGCAAATACCAGACCATAGATATTCGAATTCGGCTTCAATATAATGGGATAACGTATCTCCATCGTATATTTATTGTATGCCCGCGCATAATCGGTTCGTCCGTCCGTCGTATACGAATAGGGGGTCAGGGCGCCATCCTCGTATCCGCGCAGTCCGATAATATCCACACCGTACACATTATACCCCGACATACCGTCGCCGCCGACATCGAACCCTTCGAACGGAGAAGGTTTGTTCTTGTTGTACGATCCCAGGTAACCCATTTCGGCTTTGGCCATAAACACCAGCTTGTTATTGTTGGTCAGCGGGTAGAACCACTGCGCTTTGAGCTGCCATTTATGATATTCGATCCATTTATACCGTTTACGATCCGGCAAATTGGGATCGGAATAATCGATATTTTTCTGAAACAGCGAGTAGGGGGGAGTCAGAGCCAGCGAAACGGAGAACTCCGAACCGGTACGCGGATAGATCGGCGAATCGACCGTATTGCGGCTGAAAACGGTTTTCAACGCGATAATATTGGAAGTGCCGTTTTCCACGATGAACGACGTCCAGTCTTTCAGGTTATAGGCCTGGTAGCTGAGCTCGTGGTACAGCGAGAAGTTCCTGTCGGGCCACTTGAGCCTCCGTCCCCAGCCGACCGAAACACCCATCGTACGGAAGTGCTTGGTGCCGGACTGCCATGCATAGTAAGCATTCGTCTCGTTGGAATAGAAAAGACCGAGCGTAAACGAATTCGGCTTCTTTCCGCCCAGCCACGGCTCGGTAAAGTTCACCGAGAAGGCCTTGTAATACGAACCGTTACTCTGCGCCCGGACGGCCAGCGACTGTCCCTGCCCCTGCGGGAAAGGTCTCCAGGCACCTTTCTTAAAGAAATTCTTGATCGCAATGTTGTTCAACTGAACGCCGATCGAACCGACGAACATGCCGCTTCCCCAACCGCCGGATATCTCGAATTTGTCGTTGGCCACCTCTTCGAGCGGGAACGCGATATCGACCAGTTCGGTGGAATTTTCTACCGGTTGAACGTCCGGCAACATCTTTTCGGGGTCGAAATGCCCCATCTGGTTCAACTGCCGGATCGTCGCCATCAGCAACGAACGGTTGTACAATTCGCCGGGACGCACGTACAGTTCGCGGCGAATCACGTTGTCGTTCACCTTCCGGTTTCCGGACACGTCCACTTCGTTGATTTTGGCCTGTTTACCTTCGTATATCTTGACATTGATATCGATCGAATCCTCGCCGACGACCTCTTCGCCCGGATCGATCTTGGAGAACAGATAACCGTTGTTCTGATACAGCGAGTTCACCGAAGACATATCCTCCGGGTTATCCTCCTTACCGATTCCCAACCGTTTATACAGCGACTTTTTGTCATAGGTTTCTCCCCGGCGGATTCCCAGCATGTCGTTCAACTGTTTGGTATCGTAGACGTCGTTACCCGTCCAGGTTACGTTCCGGTAGTAGAATTTGTTTCCCTCTTCCACCTTGATCGCGATCCCGATCCGGTTGTCGCTGATCGGATAGATCGAATCGCTGATGATCGTGGCGTTGCGATACCCCTTCGAATTGTAATAGTCGATTACATTTTCTTTGTCCGTTTCATACTCTTTCTCCTTCAGTTTCGCTCCCCGCAGGAAGTTGATGCTCTTGCGGTGCGTCTTTTTCATCGCGCCGCGCAACTGCCTGTCCGAAATCGCTTCGTTCCCATCGAAGACGATATCGCCGATCTTCACCCGTCGGTTGCGGTTGATCACAAACGTCACGTTCACCACATTCTCCAGCGTCGAGTCGTTTTCCACGCGGTAGCTCACCTCCGTATTATAAAACCCTTTTTCCCGGAAATATTTTCGAATCGCCTCTTTCGAACTGTTCAGGATAAAATCGGACAATTCACGGCCCTTTTTCAGATTCAAGGTTTCGAACAAATCGGATTTCTGCCCCTTGCGGATACCTTCCACATTCCAATTATACACTCGGGGGCGGTCTTTCAGCACCACTTCGACATTCACGCTATCGCCGACGGGAGACACCAGCATCTGGATATCCGAGAAGACTCCTTGTCCCCACATTTTCTTAATGGAATTGGAAATGTACTCGCTGGGCAACATGATCGTATCGCCCTTGACCAGACCGGTCATGGCCGAAATGAACTGCGGATCGCGGTAGGTGGCTCCGCTTACGGTTATATTATTGATAATATATGCTTTGGGAGTAGATTTGAAATCAATCATCGGCGGAGTTTGAGTCTGCTTCGTCGAGTCGTCGGGTTGAGCAAAAACGGAAACATTTGTCAATATAAACAGTAAAGCTATTGCCAGGTTCCTTAATTTATTTCTCATTTTTTCCTGTACTGGTGTAACAAGGGTTATTTTTTCATCAATATTCCGTATCTGCGCTCCCGCTTCTGATACTCCGCGATCGCCTTATCGAATTCAGACTCGTCAAAATCGGGCCAATAGGTTTCCGTAAAATACAACTCGCTGTAAGACAACTGCCACAACAAAAAATTACTCAGGCGTTGCTCTCCGCTGGTACGGATCAGCAGGTCGGGATCGGGAATCCCCGCCGTAACCAGGTTGTCGGCCACGGTACGATCCGTAATTTCGTGAATCTGCAATCCTTCGTCGCGTACCTGCACGGCTATTTTCTGCGCCATCCGGGTAATCTCCCACCGCGAACTGTAATTGACCGCAACGACCAGGGTCAGTTTCTCGTTCCGGTGCGTCTCTTTCTCGCTGCGCGCAATCGCCGCACGCACATCTTCGGCCAGCGCTTCCACATCCCCGATGAACCGCATCCGCACGCCCTGACTCTTCAGTTCGGCGGTTTCGTTCGACAGGGACGTGCACAACAACTCCATCAGCGCCTGCACCTCCTCTTTCGGACGCCCCCAATTCTCGGTAGAGAAGGCGTAAACGGTCAGGAACTTCACTCCACGACGGACAGCCGCGCGAATCGCTTTGCGCATACTCTCCACGCCGTTGATATGGCCATATACCCGCCCCTGTCCGCGTTCTTCCGCCCACCGGCCGTTGCCGTCCATGATAATGGCCACGTGTCGGGGTATATTTTCCGGATCGAGATTATCCATCTGTTCGTTTTAAAATGTAGAGTGCAAATATAACACTATTACCGGGATTTCCGTCAAAATAACAACGGGATTCCGAAAGCGTCGACGCTATTTGACCAGATCCCGGCTGTCGATCCCCCACATCATTTTATTTCTTAACGTATCGTAAAAAGATATATTTTGGAAATGCACCAAAAAAATCGACTTTTCGGCCTTCGACACCCGGAAGGTCACTCCATTGGGCGCCGTGTAGTTCTGATTGTCAAGCGAAACGGCAAAATCGGTTTCACGGCTCGACACCCTCAGCGTAATCACGCTGCTGTCCGGAATCACCACCGAGCGCATCGTCAGGTTGTGCGGCGCGATCGGCGAAATCAAAAAACACCGGCAATCGGGCGCCACCACCGGCCCGCCGACGCTCAGCGAATAGGCCGTCGAACCGGAAGGCGTGGAAACCAACACGCCGTCGCCCCAGTAAGTAGCGATCATCTCGTCGTTGACATACACCTCGGTCGAGATCATATTCGGCCCATGCCGCTGGATCGTAAACTCGTTGAACGCATACGGAAACCCGGGCTGCTGCGTAAACTCGCCCTCGGCATGGATCAGCGAACGCGGAGCCACCGTGTAGTCGCCCGCCTTTATATCGGCGAACGCCTGCTTCATGTTTTCTTTCGTTATATTCGCCAGAAAACCCAGACGTCCCGAATTGATCCCGACGATCGGAACCGGACGGTTATCGAGCAACCGCACGGCATCCAGAAAAGTCCCGTCGCCGCCGTAGCTGACCATCACGCGCGCGTCGTCCCCGATACCGGCGCTGTCCCGGTAAATCTGCTCCGCACCGAACGTCCGGCCGGTCTTCGCCCCGATCAGTCCGGCAAAGTCTTTGTTCATCCGGTAGGACATCCCGGTTTCGTCCAACGCATTGATCAGCAAGTCCAAATCCTCTGCCGAAAAAGACGGCTGAGCACGGCTGTACAAAACTATATTCATCCGATTTCCAATTACTCAAAAAAGTGTTGTAACTTTATGCCCACAAAAATAGCGAAAAATATGACAAAGCTAAGCGTTAACATAAATAAGATCGCCACCCTGCGCAATTCCCGCGGGGGGGACATTCCGAACGTCGTCGAAGCGGCGCTGAACGCCGAACGGTTCGGCGCCCAAGGGATCACCGTGCACCCTCGGCCGGACGAACGACACATCCGCTACCGGGACGTCTACGACCTGAAACCGGTGCTTACGACCGAATTCAACATCGAAGGAAACCCGATCGACCGTTTCGTCGATCTGGTACTCGATGTCCGCCCGACCCAAGTAACGCTGGTGCCCGACGCGCACGACGCGATCACGTCGAACGCCGGCTGGGATACCGTCACGCACAAAGCCTTTCTGAAAGAAGTGATCGCCCGGTTCAAAGCCTCCGGCATTCGCACCTCGATATTCGTCGACGCACGGCCCGAAATGATCCCGGCCGCAGCCGAAGCCGGAGCCGACCGCGTGGAACTTTACACCGAACCCTACGCGAAGAACTACGCCGCCGACCGCGAAGCGGCGATCGCCCCGTTCGTCGAAACGGCTCGCGAAGCGGCACGCTGCGGTCTCGGCGTCAACGGAGGTCATGACCTGAACCTCGAAAACCTGAAATATTTCGCTGAAAACATTCCGAACCTGCTCGAAGTGTCGATCGGCCATGCGCTGGTCGCCGACGCCATCTACCTCGGGTTCGAAAATACGATCCAGCTCTACCTGAAACAACTTCGGTAACGATGAACGACGCGCTGCGACATCCCCTTTTCAAACAAATCGGAGCGATCGCCGACGCCAAAGGCTTACAGGCCTTCGTGATCGGCGGCTATGTCCGCGACTACTTCTTGCGGCGTCCCTGCACCGATATCGACGTCGTGGTAACCGGCAGCGGAATCGACGTGGCCGAAACGCTGGGCCGACAGATCGGCAGCCGGGTATCGGTCTTTAAGAACTTCGGAACTGCGATGCTGCGCTGCGGGAAGTGGGAAGTGGAGTTCGTCGGGGCCCGCAAGGAGTCCTACCGTGCCGACTCGCGCAAACCGATCGTCGAAAACGGGACGATCGAAGACGACCAGCTACGGCGCGACTTTACGATCAATGCGATGGCTTTCTCGCTGAACGGCGATACGTTCGGGCAGTTGATCGACCCGTTCGACGGAACGGGCGACTTGGAGCGACTGCTGATCAGAACCCCGTGCGATCCGGACACGACGTTCTCGGACGATCCGTTGCGGATGATCCGGGCCGTACGTTTCGCCGCCCAACTGGGTTTCGACATCGAACCGGAAACTTTCGACGCGATCGAACGCAACCGCGAGCGGATTTCGATCGTCTCGAAAGAACGCATCGTAACCGAACTGAACAAGATCCTACTGTCGCCGGTTCCGTCGATCGGATTCGACCTGTTCGACCGCTGCGGGTTACTGCCGCTGATCTTTCCGGAATTGTCGCGGCTTAAAGGCGTCGAACGGGTCGGGAAACACGCCCACAAAGACAACTTCGTGCATACGCTCAAAGTGCTCGACAACATAGCCCGTCATACCGACAAACTCTGGCTGCGTTGGGCGGCGCTGCTGCACGACATCGGCAAACCGAGAACCAAAGCCTACGACCCGAAAACGGGATGGACGTTCCACGGGCACGAAGTCGTCGGATCGAAAATGGTCGCGGCGATCTTCCGGGAGTTGAAACTGCCGATGAACGAGAAGATGAAGTATGTCCAGAAACTGGTTTTTTTGCACCTGCGGCCGATCATCCTCGCCGAAGACGTCGTAACCGACTCGGCCGTACGGCGGCTGCTGTTCGAAGCGGGCGACGACATCGACGACCTGATGACCCTCTGCGAAGCCGACATCACTTCGGCCAACGACGCCAAGGTCAAACGTTACTTACAAAATTTCGAGCTGGTACGAGTCAAACTGCGCGAAATCGAGGAGAAAGACCGGATCCGTAATTTCCAGCCGCCGATCTCGGGCGAGCTAATCATGCAGATTTACGGACTGAAACCCTGCCGGGCGGTCGGCGAGTTGAAGAGCGCCATCAAAGACGCCATTCTGGACGGCGTGATCGCCAACGACTACGACCAGGCTTACGCCTACATGGAACGGCAGGCCGCCGAACTCGGGCTGAAAAAAATCGGGTAGGGCCGTCCCTTCCCGGTAAATTATTCATAAAACCGGCTCATTTTGCATTTTCGGTATTCTATTTGCCGGATAGGTCGTTACCGCCATTGTCAAACGTTAAACACCAAAACTATGTCATCGAACATTCCCGATACCGACAAAAAACGCATCGTCATCGTGGGCGGCGGATTCGCCGGCCTCGCATTGATCCGTACCCTGCGCCGCAGCGGTATGCAGGTCGTGCTGGTCGATAAACACAATTACCACATGTTCAAGCCGCTGCTGTACCAGGTGGCCAGTTCGGCGCTGAATGTCGGCGATATCGCATTCCCGTTCCGGAAAATGTTCCACGGATGGAACGACTTCTACTTCCGGATGGCCTATATCGAACGCGTCGACGCGACTGCAAAGCGATTGTACACCACGGTCGGAGACATCCGCTACGACTACCTGGTCATCTCCACGGGCTGCGTTCCGAACTTTTTCGGGATCGAAAACATCAAGCGCACCGCACTGGCGATGTCCAACATCACCGACGCGCTGAATATCCGCAACCGGGTACTCCGCAATTTCGAGATCGCCGTAACGGCCTCTTCCGACGCCGAACGCATCTCGCGGCTGAACGTGGTGATCGTGGGCGGAGGCGCTTCGGGGGTCGAAATCGCCGGAGCGCTATCCGAAATGAGACGTTACGTGATGCCGAGGGATTACCCGCGGCTGGACATGTCGCACATGAGCATCTACCTGATCGAAGGACTGGGACGCCTGCTCTCTTCCATGTCGGAACAGACCTCTGCTGAAGCGCTGAAAACCCTGAAGAGCAAAGGCGTCAAAGTGATGCTGAACCGAAAAGTGACCGATTATGTCGACGGCTGCGCGATCTTCGACGACGGGGAGAGCATCCCGACCCAGAACTTGATCTGGACGAGCGGCATCCGGTGCAGCGCCGTTCCGGGCCTCGGACAGCAAACCAAAGAACGCGGCGGACGGATCGGCGTGGACGCTTTCAACCGGGTCAAAGAGTACGACGACGTTTTCGCCATCGGCGACATCGCCGCGATGCACGACGACGCGGAGTATCCGAACGGACACCCGCAACTGGCTCGCGTCGGAATTTCCCAGGGAAAACGTCTGGGGAAAAACCTGCTGGCCGGACTCAAAGGACGCCCGATGAAACCGTTCCGCTACTGCAATTACGGCGTCATGGCAACCGTCGGCCGCAACAGGGCTTTCGTCGAATGGAAAAAGATCCGTTTCGGCGGTTTTGCCGCATGGGTCGTCTGGTCGACGATCCACATCATGTTCCTGCTCGGCATCCAGGGCAAGCTGAAAGTATTCTGGGGCTGGGTATGGAATTATTTCGGACACGACCAGCCGATCCGGCTGATCATCGGCTCCTACGAACGCCAGAAAAAAGAGGACGGCCTGGCGTAAACTTACCGGCGAACAAAACCGCGGCGCATCTATTTTCAGATGCGCCGCGGTTTTTATTAGGAAGCAAGGGATCAGTTCTCCGACCGGGCCGGAATGAACAATACGGCATCCGCGACGACTATGCCGTCCGCCTCTTCGTTCGAAATCTCCACATACCCTTTCCTACCTTCGGGCAGCCGATAGCGGCCGATACGCACCCATTCGCCGCCGGTCTGTCCTTCGACGACCACGTCCGACGACCGGATCCTCCGGTCGTACCGCTGCGCTCCGTCGAAAACCCGGATCGAAGTATGCGTAGTCGCTCCGCCCACTTTCGGGAAGTAAACATAAATGTCGTATTCGTTTCCGGCCGGAAGCCGCGGCACGTATCGCAACGATTTGGGAAATGTCCCCTTCGAATCGTCCGACAGGAAATCCGGCCCGTAGGCCGACCAGGCGTTTTTCTCCGTTTTCCAATCGCCGCTGACGACGACGTTTTCGGCATCGCTGTTATCGACGAACAGTTCGGGCTGGCTACCATCCGCCAGCGGATTGCCCGCAAATTCATCCATCACGGCCGCAACGTCGACACGCTGCACGCAGCCTCCGCACCGGTCGATCGCCTGACAGGCCGCTATGGCCGACGACTGCGCCAACACCATGAATACCGGCTCCATGCGGATCGAACCGTAAGCGATGTGCGATGCGGACAGACATACCGGAACCAGCAGGTTCCGGGCTTCTTCGGCCCGCGGCGTAACGGCCCGGTACGAAACGGGGTAGGGGCCGAACCCTCCGATCTCGACATTACCCTCGTTCTTGACCATGCCGTTCACGACGTGGCGGTCGCAATTGTGCGAATCCATCGTATAGGCGGCCCAGCCGATGCCGTCGGTCACCGTCTCCTCGCCCAAACAATGGTGCTGGGTCATCACGACGGGGCCGATCATACGCCGCGCTTCGCGTACGTACATCTGGTGCGTCCAGTGCCCGTTATCCGTATATTCGTCCTTCGGGTATCCCCACCGCAGCATCTCCCTACGGATGGAGTCGGGGACGCGCGGATCGTGTCCGATAAAATAGAGAAGCCCTTTCGTGTAGTCCTCGTGGAATTTTCGAATCCGTTCGCGCTCCGGGTAATCCGCTTCCGGATAGTTCCAGTTTTCACCGATCACGTCGGTCGAAAAACCGCCGGAATTATTGATATCCGTCTTGCCGTTCGGCATTCTGCTCCAGATAAAAACATCGTAAGGCGTTTTCCACGGAAGCTTCTCCTTCAACCGTACCAGCAACTCGTACCGCTGCGGATCGTAGTTGTCCGGGCGGGTGATTTCAACCCGGTTCTCCGGACGATCGGTAAGCGCGATGCGGAAATTATAGGCCTGCACTTTTTTGTTCCCCGTCCCGTCGGGCAGGATCGGATCGGGATTGATGCCGTACAGCAATCCGCTGGCGCTATCCCCTCTGACGATATACGGGTCGATCCCGTCGGGAAACTGATGTCCGTTCATCCGCTGCGCCCCGTTGTAGGTTTCGCCGTACCGTTCATTACCTTCCCGACCGACGGTGTAGGAAACCCCGGCGCGCGCCATCAGATCCCCTTCGTAACTGCAATCGATAAATACCTTTGCGCGTACCGTTCTACGGGGCGACGACCGCGGCGAAACGGAGTTTTCGAGCGTGATATTCCGGATCACTCCGCCCCGGTTGGCCGCCCGGACGATCCGGCTGTCGTACCACACCTCCACCTCCGCCCGGCGGATGTACTCGTTGAAAACGGCTTCCGCTTCTTTCGGTTCGAAAATCCATTGTTCGAGCTTGCCGTAATGCCGGCCCAGCCGACGGTAGAAATCGAGCGCCAGGCCCCGGATGACGTATTTGTTCCCGATATCGGTATATCCCAGCCCTCCGGAACTCATTCCGCCCAGATGGCGCCCCGGCTCGATCAGCAGAACGCTCTTCCCGGCCTGCCGGGCCGTATAGGCGGCTATGACACCGGCCGAGGTTCCGCCGTAAACGCAAATATCCACCTTTTTCACATTCTCTCCCTGTAAAGGGCTGCAAGCGCATGCCGTCACCGAAAGCATCGCCAGACAAGAAATTATTTTCGACATCCTCATCGTATGATCCGTTAATACCGAAGTACCGCTTCTTCCAAAAAATCCGTAAAAGCGAAAATCCTCCGGTTGCCGCAAGTTGGTCATAAAAACTGAAAATCACAACAAAAAACGGTCGCGGATCGAAATCCGCAACCGTTTTTCGTCGTCTCTTTCGCCAAAACCGGAAAGCTACTCCTCCTCGCCGCCTTCGGCCTCTTTCATATTGTGGTAAACGTTTGCCACATCTTCGTCCTCTTCCAGTTTCTCGATCAGTTTCTCGACCGTAGCGCGCTGCTCCTCGGTCACCTCCTTCGTGTCGGTCGGGATTCGCTCGAACTCCCCGCTGATAATCTCGTAACCGTTATCCTCCAGGTACTTCTGAATGGCTCCGTACGATTCGAACGCCCCGTAGATCACCACTTCCTCACCATCGACGAACACCTCGTCCACGCCGCAATCGATCAGTTCGAGTTCCAGCTCTTCGATATCCATCCCTTCTTTCACCGGAGTTTTGAAAACGCACTTGTGATCGAACATAAACGACACCGATCCCGAAGTCCCGAGCGAACCGCCGAGCTTGTTGAAATAGCTGCGAACGTTAGCTACGGTACGCGTCGTATTGTCGGTCGCCGTCTCGACAATCATCGCGATCCCGAACGGAGCGTATCCTTCGTACACCATCTCTTTGTAGTCGCCCATCTCTTTCGACGTGGCCCGTTTGATCGCGCGTTCGACGTTCTCTTTCGGCATATTGGCGGCTTTTGCATTCTGAATCAGCACTCTGAGGTGGGTATTACCCGCCGGATCAGGCCCTCCGGCCTTCACGGCAATCGCGATTTCCTTTCCCAGTTTGGTAAAAGTACGGGCCATGTTGCCCCATCTTTTCAGTTTGCGTGCTTTTCGATACTCAAATGCTCTTCCCATAATATGTTTTGTTCGTTTTCATTTTTTAGAGGTACAAAGCTATACTCTTTTTTAAAAATAGACAAAAAAAAGCGTACTTTTGTGCGATTCCAAATTATGTAAAACATGGCTGAAGATTCGATTTATCAGGCGCTGGAAGTCCTCCGAAGGGGGGGGGTCATCCTCTATCCGACCGATACGGTCTGGGGGATCGGATGCGACGCGACCAACGAACAGGCAGTCGCGCGCATCTACGACCTCAAACAGAGCGTCAACAAAAAGAGTATGCTCGTACTGCTCGACCAGATCGACAAAGTATCGCTATACATCCAAAAAGTGCCCGAAGTGGCGTGGCAGTTGTACGAAGTAGCCGACAAACCGCTGACGCTGATCCTGCCCGGAGCCTGCGCCGTCGCCCCGAATCTGATTCCGGACGAAGGGACGCTGGGAATCCGTATTCCGGATCACGAATTTTGCAACAAACTGATTCATAAACTGAATCGACCGCTCGTTTCCACTTCGGCCAATATTTCGGGCAAACCGTCCCCAATGTCGTTCAGCGAAATCGCAAAGGAGATCGTCGACGGCGTCGATCTGGTGATCGACCGCGCGTGGGAAGGTCGTCCCACCGGAAAAGCATCGTCGATCGTCAAGGTCGGCGTGAACGGAGAAATTGAAATCATCAGACCATAAAGCCTATGATAGAGACACAAATACAAATGCGCTTCGCCGACATCGACGTACTGGGGCACGTCAACAACGTCAATCAACAGCACTATTTCGACCTCGGGAAGTGCGACTTTTACAAGCAGGTGCTCGGCCTGACTCCGTACTGGAAAACGGCCGGACTGATCATCGTTGCAAGCCAGACGAACTACCTCGTCCAGACCCGCCGCGACGAGCCGATCGCCGTACGCACCCGAATCATCCGGGTGGGTAACAAAAGCTTCACGCTGCACCACCAGCTCATCAACTCCGAGACTGAACAGATCAAGACCGAATGCACGGCCGTCATGGTGGCTTACAATTTCGACGAGCAGCACTCTTTCGAAATGCCGGACGAATGGAAAGCCAAGCTGACTGCCGAAATGGAAAAAGACGCGGGCCGATAACTCCGTTCCGTAGACGGAAACCGGTCGTCCCGCCGGGCGCGCCGCGCCGCAATACCGACGATCCCCGGGAAACAGGATTCCGTTTCCCGGGGATCGTATTTACGAATCTCGCCCGCGCATATTCCGCCGGATCAGAATGCTTCCGATGCGGTAAACAGGAAAGCCGTACACCTTTTTTTATCCCAGTGGAAATTCGGATTGCCGTGCGCGCCCCAACCGTAATCCAACCGGATGTTCATCCGCTTTTTAAATTCGAAACGGTAACCGACGCCGAAACTGCAAAGCGTATGATTCCAGGCAAAAGAATCGACGCCCCAAACGTTACCCGCACCGATCCACGCGGCCACCCCGTGGCGACGGTAAACCCGCTGGCGCAATTCGATCTGCGTCATCACGCAGTTCCGGTCGCGGTAGCGCCCTTCGTAATAACCGCGCATGCGCTCCATGCCGCCCAGCGACGAATACATGTGCCAGGACGGCACTCCCATCGTAAAATTCCCGTAAAGGTCGTAAGCCAACACGCACCCTTTCCACGTTTTCCGATACCAGTCGAAGGTAACCTGTATCTTCCCGAACGTATGCAGCGAATTGCCGAGCCATCTCGGGAAATATTTGATATCCAGATTAAAGAAAATACCTTTGTACGGACTGGTCAGCACATCGCGCGAATCGTATTGCAAGAAGGCCCCCAAACCGACATTCATCGCATTGGGATTTTCGCCGGTCGATCCGACATAGTTGTCGAACGGATCGGCTTTCGCGGGATCGTAATAACCGTTGCGCCACGCATCGTACAACCGTTTCCCGTCTCCGTAGGAATAACCGTTGAAAACCGCTTTTTCCTGCGCGTCGAGACGGTCGTAAGCCTCCTGCGCCCCGCCGATCGTACCGCCCGACTCCTGGAGCACCTTATCCACTACCGATTCGTAATAGAGGAACGACCGTTCGGTAGCGGAGGACTTTTTCGATTTGGCTCCCGTATAGTCCAGACTGAAAGTTATCCCGGCGTAAGCCTTCGGCGCGATCCGAACGCCGCCGCTCGCACGGACTTTATACATCGTCGTGGTCAGCTCCTGCACGTATCCCGCTTTTCCGGCGTCGTAACCCACGCCGTAAAAAGCGCCGGGAAAATAGACCATCGCCCCGGAATAAGAGACACGATAACGATTCTGCTTGAAAATATTGGTGCCGCTGACACGCAGCAAGGCGAACTTCTGGGTCGTTACGTTTCCGTAAACGGCAAAATTGGAAGGCATCGTCGTCGAATCCGTTCGATCCAGCCGATACAGGCCGGCTATCAGGAATCCGATACCGAAACCCACGTCCGACGAATAATTCGGACCGGGCGCTATGCTCCAGTCGAGTTTCTTTTCGAAGGTGCGGTCCACGTTTGACCGGCCGTAATAATCGATGATGCGGGCGATGAAATTCTTTTTGTGACGGGAGACGGTATCCTGAAACGCATCGATATCGGACGCCGACTCTTGCTGGAACGATCCGGTTAGTTGCTTGACGGACGGGAAAGACGCCGAAGTTTTCTGCGGATCGGCCATACCGGCGACTCCTCCTTTTTCATCCCTTCGCAATTTCAGAGAATCGTTCGTTGCGGTTTGCCGCGAAGAAAGTTCCTGCGCCTGCAAGGCAGCGGCGGTTCCCAGCAATAAAAAAACGACCAGAACTTTTCGGAAAATCTGCATACAAACGGGTTAGTGATTTAGGACAAAGGTACGGAAAAAAACGAGATAGTAGGCTGAAAAAGGCAAGAAGGTTGTAAACAAAGGGTTTAGAGAAAACACAGACTGCGAGGACAAAGAAGCCAAGCGAAACCTTTGAAAAGCCAAGTGAGACCGGAGTTGCATTACTATCCCGCTACTTCGGTTCGGATAAAGGATTTTCGACGTTAGGTATGAACCATGAAACCTTGTTAGCGATATTCCGTCAGCACAACGAGGATTACCAGAAGCAGGCGGGCAAGCTCAAAAGTCTGCACAGTTATTGGAAATACTGCACCGTGTATAAACACCTCGCGGAGTTCCATCGAAGAACGCTATAAAGTCAGCGCCATTGCCTTGGAAGAGCTTGCTCCCGCATTCATCACCGACTTCGAGCTGTTCCTCAAAACCGAAAGGACAGGCTTCTGAACTGAACCGAACAAAGAAACGGGCAGGCGTCGAAACCTGCCCGTTGTCATTCTCATTCGCTGAATACTCTTGCCGGCAAATTCTTGTTTCTTGTACCTATCGGTTTATATTTGGACATCTACAAATCCATACTACAATTCCTCTTAAATGTAGCGTTTTTATATTCAGACGGAGAACAGCCTGCATACAACTTAAAATAGCGCCCGAAAAAAGACTGGTCGGTAAAATGTAATTTGCATGATGTTTCCTTGATGCTTATCTTAGGATTGGACAATAAACGTTTGGCTTCTATGATGACGAACGTCGTAATCCATTGAGATGGTGTCTTGCCCGATACCTTATGAATTAATGTCGTGAAATAGCGGGGCGTAAGGCCTTGTTGCTTTGCATAAAACTGTACATTTCTGTGAATATGGAAATTCTGATACAGTGAAACGAGAAAGTTCTGGAAAGTCTTGTCCTTGCGAGTCTGCTTCATAGACTGCATCGATTTGTTGGTTATATAGGCATCTATCACTTCGTAACAAAAGGCTTGAACAAGCGATAACACGATTTGTGTCCCCAATTGGGTCTGGATATTTTTCCTTTTACGGACAAACCAAATGATTTCCTCTATACGTTGCAATTGTTCAACCGTCAAAGAAACAAGAGGATGGAAACGTATATAAATATGACTTTGAGTGTCGGATATGGAATCGAGCGAGGAAAATATGAAATTGAAATCCGCCGTTCCCGCCACTCCCTGTAGGTCATCGCTGACACTATGGATTTGTGTCAGCGAGAATGCCGGATATATGTACAAATCGCCTTTTTCCACATTGTATAGCCGTTCGTCCATTATAAGAGAAATTTTTCCTCTTTTACAAAGCAGGAATCCATTTTGATTAAGATAGCTGAAAGGATTTCTTTGCTTTATATTTTTGCTGTCTATATCGAATAACTCGATATTGGAATCTTCAATTGTACTCATTTATTTTGTATATCTAAACCTCGGCAAAGATAAAAAAACAAACAAAACAAACTCATATTTCGCTATGAATCTTCCGTAAATCGAACATATCATACAATTTTCGCTCAATTTTGCTCTTGCGCGCCATTTTTGATTTGCATAATTTTATAGCCGCAATTAAGGACAATTCATATATGAGAAAAAATTATGTTATAACATGTCTGTTCATGGGACTGTTATTGCTGAACAGCTCGTGCCACAGTAAGCAGACGGAGGAAACGGACACGGCAAATGTCCGGCTCTTCATGGTTGAAAACGCCGGTGCTACATCGGTTCAAGAATTTCCCGGACGTGTGAAGGCTGCGGAAGAAGTGAACATGGCTTTCAAGATCAGTGGAACATTGATGAACGTCTATGTCGAGGAAGGCAGCAGGGTAAGCAAAGGTCAGCTTGTAGCGGAAATAGACCCGCGTGATTATCAAGTGCAATTGGACGCTATCAAGGCGGAGTATATGAACGTAAAATCGGAAGCCGAACGTGTAATAGCACTCTATGCGGACAGCGTAAGCACAGCCGATGCATATGACAAGGCACGATTTGGCTTACAGCAGATTGCCGCAAAATATGAAAATGCCCAAAACCAATTAGCTGACACAAAAATATATGCTCCTTTCAATGGGTATATTCAGAAACGCTTGTTTGATCCGCCAACGGTCGTGGCAGCAGGTATGCCTATTGTCACGATTGTATCAGGGGGTAAGCAAGAAATAGAAATCAATATCCCGGCGTCTACTTATATTCATCGCAACAAGATGGAATCGTTCTATGCTTCATTTGATTTCATGCCGAACCAGAAAGTCCCGCTCCGCTTGATTAGCATAGCACCGAAAGCCAATGCCAATCAATTGTACACAGTACGTCTTTCCATTCCGCAGGACATGTCGCCCCAGCCTTCGCCCGGAATGAATACGATGGTAGATATGGTGATAAGCGATACCGCGAGCGGGAAGACGGAAATACCGTCTTCCGCATTATTCAAGAAAGACGGGAAAAGTTGCGTCTGGGTTTATAATAAGAAGGACGGAGTGATAAGATTACGTGCCGTATCCGTCAAGCAACTCCATACCAATGGCAAGGCAATCATTGCGCAAGGGCTTTCTGATGGGGAACTTGTCGTGACTGCTGGAGTACATAAACTGACGGACAGCCAAAAGGTAAAGCCTATGGCTGATGAATCTGAAACGAATGTAGGAGGCTTATTGTGATGGATGTAGGAAAATGGGCTTTCGACAACAAGAAACTGGTTTATTTTCTTATTGTCGTCTTGCTGGTCGGCGGGCTCTATTCCGCATACGACATGAGCAAGCTGGAAGATCCGGAAATCAAGGTGAAAATGGCGATGGTCGTGGCGACCCGGCCCGGAGCTTCCGCACACGAGATGGAAATGGAAGTCACCGAACCGTTGGAAAAAAACATACGCACCATCGGTGAAGTGAACAACGTATGCAGTTGGTCGTATAATGATTTAACCATCCTCCAGGTCGAAATGAAGACCACGGTTCCGGAAAATGAAATCGAGCAGTGCTGGGACATGTTGCGGCGCAAAGTTTCCGATGCCGGAGCCGGACTTCCGGAAGGCACGTCGGTCAAGGTGCAAGACGATTTCGGATTGGTATACGGCATGTTCTACGCCCTAACCGGTGACGGAACGGACGAGCGCAAACTATCCGACTATGCCCGATTGATCCAGCGGGAGTTGACAAACATTGAAGACGTGGGACGTGTCACTATATACGGAGAACGAGAGGAGTGCATCAACATTGAGATGCTGCCTGAACGTATGGCGACATTGGGCGTTTCGCCTGCGGAGGTACTCACCACGCTGCAAGGGCAGAATGGCATCTATTATACCGGATATTACGACAACGGGCCAAAACGCGTGCGCGTGACTGTCAATGACAAATTCCGCAAGGTAGAGCAAATTCGCAATATGATTATACAGGGCCATGAGGATGACCAACTCCGCTTGGGAGATATTGCCAAAGTAGGTAATGACTATGTCACTCCGGTACGCAACTCGATGGCTTATAACGGCGAGCCGTCTTTGGGCATTGCCGTTGCCGCCGCTTCGGGTACGGACATCGTGAAAGTAGGCAAACAAGTTGAACGGCGGCTTGAGGAATTGAAAGCGGAGCATTTCCCGGCAGGAGTAGAATACCATCGCGTGTTCTACCAGCCGGAACGAGTGACAGATGCCCTTGCCACTTTCTTCATCAACCTGATAGAATCGGTCGTTATCGTCGTGGCGATATTGATGCTCGTCATGGGCTTCAAAAGCGGTGTTATCATAGGCACGAGCCTTATTGTCACGGTTATCGGCTCATTCTTGTTATTGGGCATGATGGACGGTTCCATGCAACGGGTATCGCTGGCTGCTTTTATTCTCGCAATGGGAATGCTGGTAGACAATGCCATCGTGATAATTGACGGCATCCTGATAGACCTGAAACGGGGCAAGCCGCGCATGGAAGCGATGACTTCCATAGGTAAAAGGACGGCCATGCCGCTTCTGGGGGCAACTTTGATTGCCATCCTTGCCTTCCTGCCCGTCTTCCTTTCTCCCGATACGGCGGGCGTATACGTGAGAGACCTGTTCATCGTCCTTGCCGTGTCGTTGTTGTTGAGTTGGATACTGGCACTCGTGCATGTGCCTTTGATGGCAAACGGTTGGCTGAAAGCCGACGCGCCCGGCAAAAAAGAGGAATCGTTATACAACGGTCGGGTATATGGCTGGCTGCGTGCAGCCTTGAATTTCGGGCTGCGTCATCGCGTATCCTCTGTGCTCATCGCGGTCGCGCTCGTCCTGTTAAGCGCATACGGCTATCGGTTCATGCGCCACGGCTTTTTCCCAGACATGGTGTACGACCAGCTCTATATGGAATACAAACTGCCGGAAGGTACGAACTCCACACAGGTGGCGAGCGATTTGGAAGAAATCAGGGTTTATTTGAAAAGCCGCCCGGAGATACGCAACGTAACGACCGCCATCGGCGGTACGCCCGCCCGTTACAATCTGGTACGCAGCATCGCCACGCCCTCATTGTCGTACGGCGAACTGATTATCGACTTCGAGTCCCCCGACGCGCTGGTGGAAAACATGGATGAAATTCAACGGGAACTTCTGAAGCGGTATCCCGATGCCTACGTCAAGTTGAAACAGTACAACATCATGTACAAGAAGTATCCCATCGAGGCCCTGTTCACAGGACCCGACCCTGCCGTACTCCATGCGTTAGCGGATTCCGCACGCATGATTATGGAACAGACCCCCGAAGTCTGCTTGGTCACGACAGACTGGGAACCGTCCATGCCGTTATTGACGATAGACTACGACCAATCGTCCGCACGCCGCTCCGGGTTGAGCAGGCAAGATATTTCCACTTCCGTACTGACAGCAGCCGGAGGCATACCCGTTGGCAATTTCTATGACGGCATACACAAGAACACGATTTATCTGAAATGTACAGGAGAGGACGGAGAGAAAATGGACAATCTGGAGAATGTTCCTTTGTTCTCAATGATGCCCAATATAAGCAGCGTGTTGGATGAAGAAGCTTTGCTGAAAATAAAATCAGGAACGGCAGACCGCAGTGACCTCATCGAATCGATCATGCAGACGACACCGTTGAAGCAAATCGGCAAGGGGATTAGCATGGAATGGGAAGACCCCATCGTTCCGCGTTACAATGGACAGCGTGCCCAGACAGTCATGTGTTCGCCTTCGCCTGGCATTGAAACAGAAAAGGCACGCGCAACCATTGCCGAAAGGATCGAACAGATAAAACTTCCCGAAGGATACCAACTACAATGGAAAGGCGAAAAAGATGCCAGTACGCAAACCATGCACTACTTGTTCAAAAACGTGCCGTTGGGTATCGTCCTGATGATTGCCATCCTTATCATGCTGTTCAAGGATTACCGCAAGCCTGCAATCATACTTTGCTGCGTCCCATTGCTTGCCATCGGTATCGTCGGAGCCATGCTTCTAAGCGGACAGTCATTCACGTTCTGCGCCATTGTCGGGGCATTGGGACTGGTCGGCATGATGATGAAAAATTGCATCGTGCTGATGGATGAAATCGGGGAACAGATAAGTGCCGGCATCGCGCCGGCCGAAGCTCTTGTATCCAGTTCGGAAAGCCGTTTGCGTCCTGTGATGATGGCTTCGCTTACTACCATTCTCGGCATGATACCGCTGTTGAGCGACGCTATGTTCGGCTCTATGGCTGCTACCATCATGGGCGGCTTGCTCTTCTCCACACTGGCTACGCTGTTCTTTGTGCCTATCCTTTACGCCATGTTCTTCAAAATCAAGATAAAATGAAACGATTATTTATATACATATTCGCCGTATTACCGTTTGCATGCTATTCGCAAACGGTTCTGACACTGGATGAATGCATCCGGTTGGCAAAAGAAAACAATAAAAGGATGGAAGTCTCCGAGCAGCAGTTACAGGCTTCCCTGTTTGAAAAGCGCAGTACCAAGGCTCTGTTTCTCCCGTCATTATCATTGACAGGAAACGCTCTTTATTCTACTGCCGACGGTTCTTATTCAAGCGGTATGGGACAACTGCCTGTATTAGGTGCGGATGGAATCCCTACAGGACAGTCTGCCTTGTTTCCGGGCATCGACCTTGCATACGACCTCGGCTGGATATACAGCGGAGGTGTCAAAGTGGAACAGCCCGTTTACATGGGCGGGAAAATACGGACAAGCTACCGCATGGCAAAGATCGGCGATGAAATAGCCCGGCAGAACAAAAGACTGACGGAATCGGAAGTGGTCGTGGAAACGTCACGTGCATACGCCGGAGTGGTGCGCGCCAAAGAACTGGTGCTGGTTGCGGAGTCCTATAATGAGCTATTGACGGAACTGATGCGTACCGTGGAAAGTGCCCGCAAGCATGGTATGAAATCGCAGAACGACGTGCTGAAAGTGAAGGTAAAGTTGAATGAAAGCGAACTGGACTTGCGCCGTGCGGAAAACGGGCATCGACTTGCCATGATGAATCTGTGCCACTACATAGGTCGCCCATTGACGGACAAGATAGAAACAGATAGCTCTTTACCTGAAACGAATGCCGGTTATATGCAGGACGACGGCATATCCAACCGTCCCGAATACTTGATGCTTGAACAGCAAAACGAATTGGCTAAACAGAAAATCGCCATAGCAAGAAGCGAGCATCTGCCACAAGTGGGATTGGTCGGTCAATACGGCTACTTGAACGGCATTGAGCTAAATGGGAGAAAACTGCTCGACAGTTGGAACTTTCTTGTCGGCGTGCAAGTCTCCATACCTATTTTCGATTTCGGACACCGCACCAACAAGATCAAATCAGCCAAGGCGCAATACACACAGGTTCAAGCCGAACGCGAAGATACTAACGAACGGCTTACGCTTGAGATGACCCAGTCGTTCAACAACCTTGACGAAGCATTCCTTGAAAAGAGGTTAGCGGAATCGTCCGTTGTCTCAGCGGAGGAGAACCTGCGTGCGAGCCGACTGCAATATGAGAAAGGCGTGGAAACGCTGTCCGACTATCTTGAAGCGCAGACCTTGTGGCAACAAGCCATGCAGACACAGGTGGAAGCACGGATAAACTGCTATCTGAGATGGCTGGAGTATCAGAAAGCGGTTGGAAAAATTAACTAACGATCGGCATCGAGGTATATTTCTGCGTCCTTTCAAAAATGATTCATATCGTTTTATCTCGATGATGACCCGCAGAAGCGCCTCTCCGGGACAAAGAGGCGCACCGGACTCCTGCTTTTGACCCCGTATGCGCCAGGACGGCTAATACCCTAATATCCGCATCATCGAACGGTAACTCTGCTCCTTGGCGAACAGGCGGGTGTAATACTCGTTATCGCCCTTTTCGCGGTCGATGATAATGTGCTTCGGAGCCGGAATCAGGCAATGCTGGATTCCGCCGAACCCGCCCAGCGACTCCTGGTAAGCTCCGGTATGGAAAAACCCGATGTATTGCGGTCCGCCGTTCAGCTTCGGCAGAAAGATCGCGTTGGAATGCGACTCTCCGTTGTAATAATCCTCGCTGTCGCAAGTCAGGCCACCGAGAAACACCCGCTGGTACTCCTTGTCCCAATTATTGATAGCCAACAGAATGTACCGCTGGTTGATCCCCCAGATATCCGGTAGCGTGGTCATAAAGGAACTATCGATCATATACCAGCTCTCCCGGTCGTTCTGCTGCTTCTGGTTGATGATCGAAAAGAGGGTCGCGCCGCTTTCGCCCACCGTGAACGACCCGAATTCGGTAAACAAGTTCGGCTCCTCGACCTCGGCCAGGTTGCATATATTCTTGATCTGAGCGACGATTTCCTCGGTCATGTACTCGTAATCATAATTGAAGCCCAGCGAATTTTTGATCGGGAACCCCCCTCCGATGTTCAGCGAATCGAGTTCGGGGCAGATTTTTTTCAGCTCGCAGTAAACGCTCAGACATTTGCTCAGTTCGTTCCAGTAGTAAGCCGTATCTTTGATCCCGGTATTGATAAAGAAGTGAAGCATTTTCAGCTTGAACTTCTTATTGCTGCGGATCTTGGTCTTATAATACTCCACGATGTCGTTGTAACGAATACCGAGACGCGAAGTATAAAAATCAAATTTCGGCTCCTCTTCCGACGCGATCCGGATACCGATCTTGCATTCGGTGTGAATAGCGGCGTCCAGCAGATCGAGCTCCTCTTTGTTATCGACGATCGGAATCGTATTTTCGAAACCGTTATTGACCAGCGCCGCAATATTCTCGACATACTGCGGACGCTTGAAACCGTTGCAGATGATAAAGATATTCTTGTCGATAATCCCGCCGTCGTACAGCGCGTCGATGATATGAATGTCATAAGCCGACGAGGTTTCGAGGTTAATGTCGTTCTTCAGCGCCTCTTCCAGCACGAATGAGAAGTGGGAACTTTTCGTGCAATAGCAATAGTTGTAATTCCCCCGGTAATCCACTTTGGCCATCGCCACATTGAACAATCGCTTGGCCCGCTGTATCTGCGACGTGATCTTGGGCAGATAGGTCACCTTCAGCGGCGTCCCGTACTGTTTGATCACATCCATCAGCGGCACTTCGTGAAAATTCAGCTCGTTGTCGACCACGGAAAACTCATCCTGAGGAAATTCGAACGTCTGCTCGATCAGATCGATATACTTATTCTTCATCTTCAAACAACCTGTTTAAGACCAATCCGCCCCCGCTACTTCATCCGATAAACCACGAAGTAACGAAGCTACATTTAACTTATAGGACGCAAAGAAGACAATTCTTTTCAACAAAAACAACAACTCGGCCGAATTTATTTTGATTTTCGCTTTTATTTTTTTCCGACGAATCCCCATCCCGAACGAACGAAAATACGTCCGGGAGTTGTTTCTATTCCGAAAAAGCCCTATTTTTGGAAATCAAATCTAACGACTGCGAGCCATGGTCAACAAAATTATAGCGGACTACCTGAAAACCAACAAGAGACTGGTCGTTCCTCAGTTCGGCGCGTTCCTCCACAAGGACGACGGAACCGTTGCATTCGTTCCGTTCCTGAAAAAAGACGACGGGGTGCTGATCCAACTGATCGGTTCGGCATACGGCCTGAATCCGGGCGACGCACAGGCTGCGATCGAGGAATTTACCGCCGAAATCAAAAAGAACATCGCCGCGCGCGGCGCTTATATTATAGAAGGTATCGGAACCCTGAAAATCGATTCGAACAGCATCTATTACCTGGATTCCGGACAAAAGGCAGCGCAGGCCATCCCTGCGCCCCTTCCGGTTGCCGCCGCACCCGTATCCTCGCCTCCGGCAGCAGCACGGCAACAGCGCCCGGCGCCTACGACCGTCCCTCCGGTCGAAAAACCGCAACCGGCCGTCCCGCAGAAGCCGGCGACAGAGCAACGGACGGCTGCCGCGCCGCAACCTCAATCCGGCATCCCGCCCAGACGGTCCGTGCCGCAGCCGACGCAACAACGTCCCGTACAACAACAGACGCCGCCGCATCCGGGCAATCCGGTTCGGCAGACGCCGCCGGCGCAGCAAGTTCCCAACCGCGCTCCGCAACAGCCCTATCAACCGCCGATGCCGAACGCAGGCAACCGGCCTCCGATGAACCAGAGGCCGCAACAGCCCGGTTATCCGCGCAGGCCGCAGCAGCCCGGACGGCCGGTTCAAAAGAGATCGAAAGCGGACGGTTTTATCGTCATCGCCATCATCACCGCCATCATCGCGCTCGCCGTGATGATCTTCGGTTTTCTGGTAAGTCGCGAAGGCCCCGACATCCAGTCGATCATCCTGCCTGCACAGACCGATACCGCGACCGTACAAAGCGCGCCCGCTCCGGACAACGATTAGTCCGTACGAAAAACACCTGCGCCGGCACTCCTTTCCGGACTCCGGCACAGGCTACTTACTTAAACGAAAATGGAGTTAACGACCATAAAACAACGTTTCGGGATCATCGGTAACGACGAAAGTCTGAACTGCGCCCTCGAAATAGCCCTGCGGGTCGCTTCGACCGATCTTTCGGTACTGGTGACCGGCGAAAGCGGGGTAGGCAAGGAGTTCTTTCCGCAGATCATTCATGCGAACAGCGCCCGCAAACACGGAAACTACATTGCCGTGAACTGCGGAGCCATTCCGGAAGGCACGATCGATTCGGAACTTTTCGGCCACGAAAAGGGAGCCTTCACCGGAGCTACCGAAAGCAGGAAAGGCTACTTCGAGGAAGCCGACGGAGGAACCATTTTCCTGGACGAAGTGGCGGAACTGCCGCATACGACCCAGGTGCGCCTGCTCCGGGTACTGCAAACCGGCGAATTTATGCGGGTGGGAGCGTCGAAGTCCGCCAAAACCAATGTGCGGGTAGTCGCCGCGACCAACATCAACCTGCGCGAAGCGGTCTCCAACGGACGCTTTCGGGAAGACCTGTACTACCGGCTGAACACGGTGCCCATCACCATCCCGCCGCTCAGGGAGCGCAAAGGAGACATCACGCTACTATTCAGGAAGTTCGCCACGGATATTGCCACGCAATACCGGATGCCCGTCATCACCCTCGACGACGAGGCGCGGCACCTGCTCGAGAACTACCGCTGGCCCGGCAACATCCGGCAACTGAAAAACGTGGCGGAACAGATCTCCGCCGTCGAGGAAACCCGTCTGATTACCGGCGAGATCATCAAAAAATACCTGCCGGATTCCGCGCCGAACACCATTCCGATGGTCATGAGCGGCAGCGCCCCGGCCAGCGAGGTGAATACCGAAAGAGAACTACTGTACAAAATTCTGTTCGATCTGCGCAGCGACATGAGCGAAATGAAACGAATGGTCGCCGAACTGCTGGCCGAGAAATCGTACGACGCTCCCAAAAGCGATATCGCCGGGTTGCTGCCTCGCGGCAGCTACCCGATCGCACCGGCCGTTAAATCTCCGGCTGCCGAGGCGCTTTACACCGACACCGAAGAGGTCGTGGACGACGGCCCGAAGGAAGAGATGACCAAAGAAAAAGCGCAGAAAGAGGCAATAATCCGGGCTTTGAAACGTCATAATGGGAAACGCAGAGACGCGGCCCGCGAACTCTTCATCTCGGAACGCACGCTGTACCGGAAAATCAAAGAATTAGGAATCGACGAAATCCCGTAATCCCGGAAATGGCCGGCAGGGAAATGGAAAACGCCATGAAAAACAGACTGAAATACATCATCCTGCTCGTATGCCCGCTACTGTTGGGTACGTGCAGCGTGAGTTACTCCTTTTCGGGGGCTTCGCTGTCGCCCGAAATGAAAACGATCAGCATCGCCCGCTTCCCGAACAATGCGCTGTTGGTTGCCCCGATCCTCAGCTCGACGCTAACGGATGCGCTGCAGGAACGTTTCGCGCGCCAGACGAAACTGATCCAGGTGCCCGAAAACGGCGACCTGAATTTCGAAGGCGAAATCACGAATTACGCGTCGACGCCGGCGGCCATTTCCGGGGATGAGTACGCAGTACTCAATAACCTGACGATCACCGTACGGGTACGGTTCACCAACGCTGTCGACCCGTCCCTGAACTTCGACAAAACTTTTTCGGCTTTCTCCACCTACGAGAGCAGCAAACTGTTGCAGGAAGTCGAACCTACACTGATTCCGGAAATCGTGGATCAGTTGGTAGAAGATATTTTCAACGCTGCCGTATCGAATTGGCAGTAATCCGCCCGCAGATGAACGACGAAACGGCATCCCGAACCGCTCCGCTCCTTTGCGATCCGCCCGAAGAGGCAGCCGGCCGCTACCCGTGGTTCGTCGCCGCGCAACTGCTTCTATGGCAACGGGGAGGAACGATCACGCCTGCTCTCCGGTTGCGACAACAGTTCCGGCCGTTGCCGGATTTTTTACTGAAAAAAAACGAAACGGCAGCTACGCGGGACCCGTTCGATGTCATCGAAAAATTCCTGCAGGAAACTCCTTCCCGCCGTTCCCCGGCGACGGGAACGCTCCCCGGGGAGGATCTGTCCCGGGAATCCGTCACCGAAGACCCCGACCTGATTTCCGAAGAACTGGCCGAAATCTATGCAAAACAGGGATTTTATTCCAAAGCCAGAGAAATTTATACCAGATTAAGTTTGCTATATCCGGAAAAAAGTGTTTATTTTGCCGAGATTCTTACCGGGCTCGGCGACAGCGAATCCGATTAACTGACCAATTATAAACGTTTAAACCCATATTAGTAATGTATATTTTCTGCATCGTATTGATCCTGATAGCAAGCATCCTGTTAATTCTTGCCGTTTTGGCTCAGAACCCCAAAAGCGGCATGGCTGCCAATTTCGGAGCATCGAACCAGGTCATGGGCGTGCGTCAGACCGCCGACTTTCTCGAAAAATTCACCTGGGGGCTGGCTATTTCCATCGTAGTACTGAGCCTGATCGCAACGATGACCATGCCGTCGGCCAGCATTTCGTCGAGCAAAAGCGGCGTCGAAAGAGCGCTGGAACAATCGCTGGAAAGCAACGAAAACCTGATGCCGCAGGCATTGCCGGCAGCCGGACAGGACGCAGCCGCTCCGGCACAGACGACGGACTCTGCAAAATAGACGTTTCCGATCCGGCGGCGGCATCGGCCGGTTTCGCCGGACGTTTTATGAATTTATACAAAAAAGGTGTCCAACAAAGCATGTTGAACACCTTTTTCATTTTCCCGCAACATGATACGACCGCTCGAACCGGAAGATACGGACACCGTACTAGAAATATGGCTGCGAAGCTCCGTCGCGGCACACGACTTCGTGCCGCGCAGCTATTGGGAAGGGAAGTTGGACGAAATGAGAACCCGTTACCTGCCCGACTCCCGCACGTTCGTCTACCAGGACGAATCGGCGGAAAGCGTCTGCGGATTCGTCTCGCTGGTCGAAAACTATGTCGCGGCCCTATTCGTCCATCCCGACCGGCAGGGACAAGGTATCGGACGCCGCCTGCTGCAATGGGCCGCAGCGCAATATCCGACGCTGGAACTGAGCGTATACGCCGAAAACAAACGGGCCGTACGCTTTTACCTCCGGGAAGGTTTCGAAATCCGACAGGAACAGACCGATGCGAATACCGGCCGCAAAGAGCTGCATTTACTGCTTCGAAACAAGCGATATTGAACCATCCTATGTCCAATCCTCGCGTCACATACAGGTTTACGGCGATGCCGGTTTTGCAATTGCGCCCGCAGAAAACACGGCGCGACGCTTCCAAACGATAATCAAGGCAAAATCAGCTAATTGAATAAAAATATTCAAATAAACGGATCGGGGAAGTTCGATGAACTTCCCCGATCCGTTTATCAATAGAATAGTACGGCAATCTGCCCTTACCGAGTCACCACCTCCCACACCTTGATGCGGCGGTCTTGCCCGTCCGGGCCTTCGACGGTCAGCGTCACCGTCCATTCGCCGGCTTTGGCATAACGGTGCAGCGGATATTCCTCGGAGGATTTCGTTCCATCGCCGAAGTCCCACTCCCGGCGGGCGATCTCTCCGGTCGAACGATCTTCGAACAGCACGATCCGCCGGTCGCGGTCGACTTCGGTAAACGCCCAGTCGGCAGCGATTTTCGGCCGCAGCGTCTCTTCCAGCGGCATCAGCCGGAAAGCGTTTAGGAACGAAGCGTCGCGGATCATCCGGAAATCGTGCGACAGACACATCACCGGATCGGCTTTCGGCCGATCCACATCGAAATCGATCATACACCACGACATTCCGATCAACTCGTTCTCGGTCAACTGCGAAACGACCGAACGACCGGGCCCTTCGACCGCCGCGTAATCGAACGGCGTGATCCAGAACTCCATTTTCAGCACACCGGATTCACCCGGCCCGAAATCATAGTCGTACGCGACGTTGGCATACGGGAAATCCTTGATCCACGGCGTAGAACCCCATACCATCGCCCAGTCTTTCCCGTGCTGCACCGGCGTGAAAATGTGGTAATTCTGCGCATGGGCGCCATGTCCCTTGAAATGCAGGTCAGCAACCGGCAGCTTGTTGATATTGCCGTTGTCTTCCTTGATAAACGGACCGCCGGACGCGTCGCCGTCGACCACCAATTCGAAAATATCCTGCCGCAAACCCGGATCGGTAAAGTCCCAGCTATCGTCGTAAGCCTCCACATAGAAATAGAGCCGGTTCTCCCCGTTCACCCAACCGACCTTGACGGTCAGGTCGAACTCCTTCGGATCGAGGTTCTCACCGCGTCCGCCATGCGTATCGTACAACTCCGACAATCCAATCGCATAGGAATCGGGCACCATGTCCCAATCCGAAAAATCGCCGTCGATACGCGGAATAGCCGTCCGCGGAAACTGGAAAATCCGATACTCCTTCTCCGGCCGGGCGAACCCGAACGCCTGCTGCGCGCCGAAAATGCACAGCAAAACTCCCAATAAACAATTGATCCGTCTCATCCCTGTCAGTTTTCAAAGGTTTCGTCGCACATCGACTGCGGCAGGTCTTCCGGAGAACTGCCCCAGTTTTTATTCGGTTCGGGCCCCATCTCGAACGCCAGCGTCGCATTGCCGCCGAACAGGTCTTCGTGTCGCAGCCAATTCTTCGAATACGGTGCGCCATTCAGCGTTACGGACTGAATATAGCAATTTTCGCGCGATACGCCGTTCGCCCGGATCGTCAACACCCCGTTCGGATGCTTTACCGACATCTCCCCGAAAATCGGCGTTCCGATAAAATAAACGCCCCGACCGTGGGTAACGGGATAGAACCCCATCGAACTCATCACGTACCACGCCGACATCTGACCGGTATCGTCGTTGCCGCAGATCCCTTCGGGAGAAGTATCGTACAGCGTGTAGATCACGTCGCTGATCCGTTTTTGCCCTTTCCACGGTTGTCCGGCATAATTGTACATGTAAAGGGTGTGATGCCCCGGCTCGTTGCCTTGCGCATACTGTCCGATCAAGCCGGTAATATCGGGCGCTGGGTTGTCGCCGTGTATCTCGGAACTGACCGTAAACAGCGAATCGAGTTTGGCGACGAACGGATCGCGGCCGCCGAACAGATTCATCAGCCCCTTGCCGTCGTGAGGCACGAAGAAAGTCCACTGCCACGAAGTGCCTTCGCAGAAATCGTCGTCCGGCCGGTAGTGGTTCGAATGGAACGGATCGAACGGCGTCCGCCAACTGCCGTCGGAATTCCTGCCGCGCATAAAGTTCAGATTCTGATCGAAAAGATTCTTATACCAGCCGGCCCGGCCGATGTAATAGTCGTAGTCGTCCCGGTGCCCGAGCATCCGCGCCATCTGAGCGATGCACCAGTCGTCGTAGCAATATTCGAGGGTCTTCGAAACGGAAGTCACCTCCAGATCGCACGGCACGTACTCGTACTGCTTGTAATAACGCGTCCCGCGGAACGCTTTCAGAAAATAACCGAACGTATCGCGGTTGGCCGACGCTTTCATCGCCTCGTAAAGCGCTTCCGCATCGTAACCGCGAATCCCTTTGCAATAAGCGTCGGCAACCAGCGGCATCGAATGATAACCGATCATGCACATGTTCTCGACGCCGGCCAGCGTCCAGATCGGCAGTTGACCGCAGTGGCGGTAGTGCTCCAGCAAGGTTTTCATCAGATCGCGGGTCACGTCCGGCCTGAGAATCGCGATCAACGGGTTCTGCGCCCGGAACGTATCCCAAAGGCCCAGCACGCCGGCGAAATAACGGAAATCGCCCTTATATACCTTCGAGTCGGAACTGCGGTATTCGCCCGTCACATCGGAATAGAGCATCGGGTAGAGCATCGCGAAATAGAGACTCGTATAAAACACCTCCTTCTGCGGCGAATCGGCATCGGCGATCCGGACAGCCGACAGGGCTTCGTTCCAGTCCCGATAAGTCGTTTTCCGGACTTTATCGAAATTCCATCCTTTGATCTCGGCCCTCAGATTCTGCCGCGCGCCGTCCATACTGACCGGGGAGATGCCCACACGGACGACGACCGGTTTTCCCGCCTTCCCTCCGAAACGCAGCACGGCCCGCACGTCGGTACCTTCCAACTCACGGACGCCGTCCCGAAAATGCTTATGATCGAAAAGACGGCACGAAACGATCGGCTCTGAAAATTCGGCGTAGAAATAGACGTGCTGTTCCGGCGCCCAGCCGTTCGAAACCCGGTATCCCCGCACCGTACGGTCGTCGACCCATTCCAGCCGCGAGATTTTGACGGTATCGAAATCTTCGTCGGCGAAAATGGTCGTCGAATGCTCGCAGCCGTGTTTCAAGTCGATGATCAACTGCCGCATCGCCCCTTCCGGATACGTGTAGCGGTGCATCCCGCAGCGAGCCGTAGCCGTCAGTTCGGCATCCACGTCCGAATCGAGCCTGATCCGGTAATACCCCGGTTCGATAAACTCCTGCTCGTGCGAATAACGGCTGCCGACGCGGTCGGGACAAACCTGCTGCTGCGTCCATACGGCATCCGTAACCGGAAAGAACATGATGTCCTGATAATCGGTTCCGCCGCCGCCCGATTTATGGGTGTGGCTGAAACCGTAGATCAACGGATGGTCGTAGTGGTAGCCGGAAGCGGTGAAATAAGTATCCGGCCCCAACTGCACCATTCCAAACGGAGCTGCCGCCACCGGCACGACGCATCCGGCCGCCCCGGTTCCCATCATCGGCCGTACGCAGGCAGCCGGTTCCGATCCGGCGGCAAACCCGGCCGTACACCACAGCAAGGCGACAGCCGATACGATTTTACGATAATTCATCTCGCATTTTATTAAAAAAGCGGGAGCCTGCCGTTCAACAGGCTTCCCGCAATGAAATTTTCCGAATAACTACTTTTTACCTTTTGCCGCCTCGGCTTCGCGGTCCAACAGGTAGTAGATGTTGTCCGCGATAGCGGAAGGAGGAATAAACATACCGCCGTAGTTGCCCGTCGTCGCATTGTGCGTATCGGGGAAACAATAGTCGAACGCACCCTCTTTGTAACGGTCGTACGTCTCCGGAATATTGTGCGGACGCCAGTTGTCGTCGGTATGCACATTCATCCAACGGATCGCCGCATTGGTAATACCGCGGTGGAACTTCATCCAGTCGATCTCCGGATCGACCTCCTCCCAGCGGATGCCGTTGGCAATCGACTGAGCGAACACGGCGAGCACCTCCCACTGCACATGGTCGCGCACCCAGTTGGCGAAGTACCAGTCGCTCGAACTGAGCACCGGTTTGGTATTGTACAGCATCGGAATCTCCTCCGGCTCCCACAGGTGCGTGAAAGGCAGGATCGTACGCATCCAGTAAACCGCTTTTTCCTTGTATTTCGGATCGCCGAACTGCTCGAACGCCTTGTAGTTGGCGATGGCGGCATGTCCCGCGGCGAACAGGTTGGCCGCATGCAACGGGGTTTCCCAGAAGTCGCCGCCCTCGGGGCGCGTCATCGACATGCAGAAGTCGATCGCCTTTTTACCCGCGTCCAGGAAACGCTGTTCGCCGGTTTCCTTCCCGATTTGCAACAGTTCCATCGCCGGCAGAATCGTAATGTCGAGCGCCGTAGCCCCGTCGAGTCCCATCGGCTCTACGAAAGAGGTCGCTACCTTGAAATCGTCCTTGCGGTAGTGTCGTCCGTCCGGTTCGAAAGCGAACGAACCGTCGGCACGCTGGATTGCCAGAATTTCGTCCCCATGTTTTACTTGGCGGCCCTTCTTCTGTTCGGGCGTCTCGATCTTAACCATAGGAACTTCTTTGGGCTGCAACGATTCGATTTTGGCCTGCAACTCTTTAACTACCTGCGATTTTTTATTTTCGTTCATGTAACGCCTCAAAAATCCTGGAATGTTCGGGCCGGCCTCGTCGATCGAACGCTGCACCACGCCGAAACCATGCCCCTCGTGCCACAGGTTCGTATTATAAGCGCCGGCCATCAAGTCGAGCGCCTTACGGTAATCCCATTTCGGAGCCGAAGGTTCAGGCAGGCCATGACGTTTCACCCAGTCGGTTACCACATCGACGCTGTTCCCTTTACTGAGCCACAGTTCGGCGTCGAATTCGATCTTCTCGCCGATACGCAGTTCCGGAGCGATCTGCGAATAAATCTCGTTCTCATGCCCTTCGACCGAAGCGTCCGGAATCATCAGACCCATCAGTTGGTTATTCATCCGATCGACGAAATTCGGCGAGGCGAACACCGGTTGCGGATGCTGCGTGCGGTAGTTGAACCAACGCGCCGCTACCGCATTCGGGTCCCATGCCAGTCCGATACCGTCCCCCTCGTAGCTGATCGCCATCAACGGCACAGACACCTTGTTGGGGTGGGGGACGACGCGCAGCGCCCACGGGTCTTTGAAAAAGTCTGAACCGCTCGTCCACTCGTCGCCGATCGCCCAGTCCACACCCGGCAGGATCGCATCGTCCTTCTTCGTCCCGAACGACGATTCGCCCACCTTCAGCCATGGACCGCGCAGGTAGCGCAGGTAGTAATTACCGGTCGCCGTCAGATCGTATTTCAGTTTGACGAAAGGAGAATCCGGAGTGACGGTAATCGTCACCGTTCCGGTAATGGCCGGCTCGCCGTACGGATAGTGCATCCAGTTGTCGAACGAAGTGCCTTTCAACATCTCGCGCACGACCACCGATTTGACGTTGAATACGAGACTTTCGCCGTCGTCCGTCCTGACCCGGGACACCGAATCGGCCTCGAAACGCATCGGGATGTCCTGATCGCGGATCATCAGTTCGCCCAGATGATCCATCACGGCCATCAGCTTGCCTTCGGGCGTCAGAATTTCACCCCAGCCCCAGCCTTTGATCCGTTTGAAAAAGTTCATTGTGACATACTTGTTTTCGAGCGTCACCGACTCGTTGACATAACTGCTCTGCTTGAAATGCGGAGTCAGGCTGCCGTTGGCGGCCGTCGCGCTGCGAGCCGTAAAGACCGAGACGGACAACGCCGCCAGGACAGCCGGGAAAAACATTTTTTTCATATCGTTTCAGGTTATCGTTAATCCTCTTCATACCGGTAATTTGCGCGGCGCGACGGGGCCTGATCGCCATTGAGCAGGAACTCGTCGATATCCCCCAACTTTTGGATGCCGTCGGCCCAATGGAAATCGAAAGCCAGTTTTCCGGGCCCGAAACAGCTACGCGGAACGCTCACCATCAGCTCGTTACCCTGGTAGCGATAGGCTGCTTCGCGGCTTTTCCTCCATCCGGTCTTATCGTAGGTTTTGACCATGCTCTTACCGCTTCGGAAACCGTCGTTAACAAGCAGGTCGTAGCCTTCCCATCCGGTCGCATGCTGCCTGTCGGTATCGATAAACAGCAACATCCAATACGGATCGGTATGCGGAGTAAGCGGCTGCGCCGTTTTTACGTAGAAATAGACATACTTATCGTCACGCGCCACCTTCGACTCGATAATGTCGTTGCGCCCGGTCGCATTCACATACGGCCCGGCGGCGAAATTACCCGGACTGTCGCGGTGATACGTATCGCCCGCATGATCGTAATAAGTCTTTTTGACCTGCCGCCACTGGTCGAAACCGCCGTTCAGGTCGATCGTTACCGGTTCGCCGGCCGGTTCGGGCTTGGCAACCCCTTTGTACTTCCGGACATTGGCGATCAACTGGTAGTAATAGTTGTCGGTATGGCCGCCCTTCATCGGTTCGATGTCTCGGCTGAACTCCTGGTTGTACTGGTCGATGAAATAGCCTTCGCCCATTTTGACTTCGCGGCCGCCTTTGCCGCATTTGGCTCCGGGGAAAAAGTCCCATTTCTTCATCTCCTCGGCGTAATCCGGATTCGTCCGGTTCATCTGTCCGGCCGTCCATTCGTTCCAGCCGGTCACGAATATAAATTCCGGATCGACCTCCAACGCACGCTGCCACTGCTGATCGAAATAAAGCCCCTTATCGGTATCGGTCGTCGCATCGTACCGGTCGTGTTCCGGCTCCACGCCGTCGCGGAAACTCCGTCCGATATTCGACAGCGGATGCTGCGCGGATGCCACCGGCACGTACTCGGCCCGGTCGGGCGACTCGTGCCAGCCGACCGACTGCGGATAATGGTCCACCCACGGCCACTCGTCATGTCCGTCGTCGTACCACCGGAGCGTCGTCCACGCCCAGCTTTGTCGGATCGTGAAAAAATCCCGGATCTCTTTCGGGAAACGGACATCGTCCATTTGCTGGCGCCCGCCGATGATATGCTGCCCGAACATCAGCAACGGCTTGCCTTTCCAGCGGAACCACAGATCGGCATACAACCCCCGGCTGTAGATCTGATCCCAGAGCTGCTGCACCGAATTCTGGCTGGCCAGGCAGGCGATCTGCGGCGTGGTCTCGCCCTCGGAACGCATCTTGCGGAACACTTCGGCGATGAAGACGAAAACATCTTTGTAAATATTGTCGTTCGTATTGTCGAGAACGATCAGATCGACACCCGCGTCGGAGAGCATCCGCGCATGACGGCGGATGATCCACTCGTCCTTCATGATGTAGTAACCCGCTTCCGGCTCTCCCCAGTAATGGACGCCGCCGCCCCATTTCGGGTTCACCGGATCGGCCTTCAGTATCTCGGTCACGTTATAAGGACCGTCTTTCGCCCCGTTCTGGTTGTGGGTTACGAAATAGAACATCGCCACCGTGCGGTTCGTTTTACGCGGACCGCACTCCGCATAACCGGGCAGCGTCCGTCCTAGCGCATCGGTAGCCACCCACGTATCGGCCTGCAGGTCGCGGCCGCCGCATCCGGCAGCCTGACCTGCCGTTTGCGCGGAAACGCTTCCCGACAGCAGACCGAAGGCCGCGAACAGAGCCGCCCGCGAAATCTTAACAGTAAACATCGTATTCAAATTTATCAAAACCGGATTCTTATTTATCCGCCGAATCCCCGCCCGAAATAGGCGAGGATACCGGCGGATGATTCAATTACAATCTATTTCGATTGGGTCGGCATGGCGATCGGTTCTTTGTAAATAATCTGATCCCAACTGTCGATGCCGATGATTTTCTTAGCGAATTCGAATGCCTCTTCTTCCCGGTCGGTGCCGAAAGCCTGGAATACGAACCAGGCCGGTTTGCGTCCCGACGGATCGTCCTTATCGTCCGGGAAGCGACGGATACCGATCCTGAGACCTCCTTCGCCGCGCTGGTCGAACCAGCCGTGCATCTGATAAGCGTCGATTCCGTCGCAGGCTTCGAGCTTCTTCAACGCATAAGCCATTCCGGCAGCCTGTTCCAGCAGCGCTTCTTCAGAGTAATCTTTCGAATTGGGATTCTGTTCGGACAGATAAAGCGTACGTTTCTCCTTGCCTTTATAGAGCGCGCGCGGCTGCTTGATCCATGCGTCGAGCACTTCGAGGTTCTTGAACGTGATCAGCGGCGTATTGTAATCGAACGTCGCTTCGGTATCGAGCCACGCTTTCGGTTCGAACAACGATTGCGGATAAGGATGGTGTGCCACGCCCCATTTGAAATCGCCTTCGGCCTCGGTGTAATCGAGCAGCAGGTCGAGCAACTGGGCCGACGGGTAGCAATACTCGTTGTGGCGCGACTGCCAGTAGTGGGTCAGCGTAATCAACACTTCGGCATGCGGGTTATATTTGCGAGCCGTATAATAGAGCAAACGCATCGACTTGACGTAAATATCCATGAACCGCAGCGGCGTTTTGATCCCGGCATTGGTCCACACCCAACCGGCATCGACTTCGTTGTGGGCGATCCAGTGGTGGATGCGGCCGTACTTCTTGTCCGGGCGGTTGTAGCGCGAAGCGAGGAAATCGATCGCGGCGGCGTAAAGGTTCAGCGATTCGAGCGTCGTCATGTTCGGCATCGTATAGATACCCGCCGGATCGAAATCCGGATGTTCGAACAGTTTACCGGCGGCTTTGTCGGCAAAAGCGCGCTCCGGAGCCACCAGAATGATCGCGCTGACGATCATGTTTTTCGAAGCCGCGAATTGCAGCGTCTTGTCGAATCCGTCGATGGTTTTCTTATCGGCATAATAAGTTTTGCCGTTGTATTCGAACGGAATCGAATTGTCGGACGGAGTCAAGCGCATAAAACCGAGCCATATATTGACCGTAATGCTGGTCGCCTGCAGGCTGTCCGCATCGGAAGCGTACGGACCGTCGTGGAAACCGCCGATCCCTTTTTTGGTAGCCACCACCTCGTGCGGCAGATCGTACTGAGCCTTCACGTCGTCGGCATAACGCCCGTGCGAACAGATCAGATATCCCTTCTGCGACTTCTGGGCCAGCACCCAGCGCGAATAGAGGCGGTCGTACTGCCGCCCGTCAACCTGCGCATAGCGGTCGAATTTCAGCTTGAAGTTCGTCGGCTTATCGATTTTCTTTTCGGTAATGAAAGTCAGATCGGTCAGGTCGCCGAACATCGGCACTTCGCACAAATAAACGTCGCCCGGCATTCCTTTGATATTACCGGCCACTTCGACGCCTTCGTCGGTCACTTTCACGTCGGTCACCTGGCACGGGTGATCTTTCTTAAGGTAAACGTCGATATCGTGGTTCAGTCTTTTCTCGCGTGCTTCCCGTTCGGCTTTCTGCCGGTTCTGAGCGATCTCTTTTTCGGTATAAGCCCTCAGGCGCGGCGACTTGATCCGCATGGTGGTCGGTTTGGCCGCATTCGGAACGATCAGCAAGCTCAGAAAATCATTGGGACTTTTAAGCTGTTTGAGCTTATCGGACACATCGACCGAGAAAGTGCTCCATCCTTCGGCGATCGGCAGGCGGATCATGTTCTCCTCGATGCGCGACCGGTCGTTATTGACCGTCACGACCATGAACTCCATGCCCGAAGCGCAGAAATAATCGAAACTCAGCACCGCCACATCTTCCGGCAACTGCTCTTTCAGCGGGGCGAACTCAATCACCGCGTCGTTCGGAGCGGTCGTCACCTCGAACACTCCCTTTTCGACCTCTTTCATCACAAAACCCTTCGACTCTTTCGGCGCGACGGACAACGGCACCGCATCTTGGGCATGCAACTGCGAAACAAACAACAAGGCCCCGATCAACAGCAGGCCGACAAAACGTTTCTTACTCATCTCTTCGTTCAGTAAAATTAGGTTAAAGTTATCTCCGGCGGCATGCAAAACCACACGCCTTACCAAATACAATAATACGATTTTTTTGCCGAAAGGCCCGACGATTTGTCCCGAAAAATCATTTTACGGAGTATTATTATCATTTTACGGAGCATACGGAGCGCTCCGTACATACACTTTTTTCGCCTTTTTCCGTTTCGTCCGGTAGAACAACCGGGATACTGTTTTATCTTTGCAGCGGCAGTCATAACCGATTCGAGGTACGAGGGAAGCCTTTTTCCCCGGCTTCAGGTATTTTCCGGAATCCTCCGGTTGCGTACCTTTGCCCGGAAAAAATTTCCCGGTCTGACGATAAATGGAAAAAGAAATCATAAATAAACGCCTGTCGGAACTGAAGACGTCGGAAGAAGGGGTCATCACCAAAGTGTTCGGACACGGCTCTTTTCGCAACCGGATCACAGAAATGGGATTCGTTCGCGGCAAAACGGTGCGGGTCATCAAAAACGCCCCGCTGTCGGATCCCATCGAATACGAAATCATGGGTTACCGCATCGCCCTGCGCAAAAGCGAGGCGGAACTGATCGAAGTTTCGCTGCCGAGCGGCGGAACGGCGGGGTCGGGACTTCCGTCCGGCGGAACGTTCCGGGACGAATCGGTCAACCGTTTTCAGCACGTAACGGGCCGAACCATCAACGTCGCGCTGGTCGGCAATCCGAATTCGGGCAAGACATCGCTGTTCAACGTCGCGTCCGGCTCCCACGAACGGGTCGGCAATTACAGCGGCGTGACGGTCGACGCCAAACAGGCCGTTTTCCGGCAGGACGGCTACACGTTCAACCTGTTCGACCTGCCTGGCACCTATTCGATCACCGAATACACGCCCGAAGAACTTTACGTGCGCCGGCACATTCTCGACGCCATGCCCGACGTGGTTATCAACGTGCTGGACGCCTCGAACCTCGAACGCAACCTGTTCCTGACCACGCAACTGATCGACATGGACTTGAAGGTCGTGATCGCGCTGAACATGTACGACGAGCTCGAAAAGTCGGGTCTGAAACTGGACTACCGTAATCTGGGCCGGATGATCGGAATCCCGATCGTGCCGACCGTCGCCTCCCGCGGCGAAGGAATCCGGGAACTGTTCAAAACCGTGATCGACGTGTTCGAAGACAACGAACCGATCGTGCGGCATATCCACATCAATTACGGGAAAGACATCGAACACAGCATCCGGCTGCTGCAAGACGAGATCTGGAAAAATACCGACCTGGTCGCCCGCTATTCGTCGCGCTATCTGGCGATCAAACTGCTTTGTAACGATAAAAACGGATACGAAGTGGTCGAACCGGCCGCCAACTTCGCCGAGATAAGCGCCGTGGCGGAACATGAACGGCAGAAACTCGAACGCCAGTACAAAGACTGCGTCGAAACGATCATTACGGACGCCAAATTCGGGTTCATCGCCGGAGCGCTCGAAGAGACCTGCCAGGGCATCAACCTGCGTAAAAACCGGCCCGACGACCGCGTCGACCGGATCATGACCCACAAGGTCTGGGGACTCCCGATTTTCCTGCTGATCATGTGGATCATGTTCCAAACGACCTTTTCGCTCGGCGGCGTCCCGGCCGGATGGCTGGAAACCGGCGTCGAATGGTTAGGGGACTTCATCGGCGGAATCATGCGGGAAGGCCCTTTGCGCGAGCTGATCGTCAACGGGATCATCAGCGGAGTGGGGGGCGTGATCGTCTTCCTGCCGAACATCCTGATCCTGTTCTTTTTCATCTCGCTGATGGAAGACACCGGCTATATGGCGCGGGCGGCTTTCATCATGGACAAGTTGATGCACAAGATCGGATTGCACGGCAAATCGTTCATTCCGCTGCTGATGGGTTTCGGCTGCAACGTTCCGGCCATCATGGCCACGCGCACGCTCGAAAGCAGAAAAGACCGGCTGATGACCATGCTGATCATCCCGTTCATGTCGTGCAGCGCCCGGCTGCCGGTCTACGTCCTGCTGATCTCGGCCTTTTTCCCGTCGAACCAGGGACTGGTGCTGTTCTCGATCTACCTGATCGGCATCCTGATCGCCATCGGGTCGTCCATCCTGTTCAAAAAACTGCTGTTCGCAAAGGCGGAGGCTCCGTTCGTTATGGAACTTCCGCCGTACCGGATACCGACGACCCGCAACGTAGTCCGCCACATGTGGAGCAAAGGATCGCAGTACCTACGGAAAATGGGAACGGTCATCCTGGCTGCGTCAATCATCATCTGGGCCCTCGGATACTATCCGCGCAACGTGGAATATTCGGTCGATTACGACCGAGTGGCGGCCGAAATAGCCTCTTCCGGCCTGTCGCCCGAAGACGAGCAAGCAAAACTGCAGGAACTGAACGACATCCGCCATGCCGAACACCAAAAGCAGTCCTATATCGGAAAAATCGGTCGTTTCATCGAGCCGGCGATCCGGCCGCTCGGCTTCGACTGGCAGATCGGAATCAGCCTGTTCAGCGGACTGGCGGCCAAGGAGATCGTCGTCAGTACGATGGCCGTGTTGAGCAACAGCGGGGACGACGACGCTTCGCTGGCCGAGAACCTGCAAAAACAGGTATACACGCAAGGCGACAAGGCGGGACAACCGGTCTACTCGCCGCTGGTAGCCTACACGCTGATGTTATTCATCCTGCTTTACGTCCCCTGCATCGCGGCCATCGTAGCCATACGCCGCGAAGCCGGTCGCAAATGGGCCGTGCTTTCGGTCGTCTATTCGACGGGCTTAGCATGGTTATTGTCTTTTGTCGTTTACCAGATAGGAAGCTGGCTATAAAAAACGGTAAATATGCAGGGAATCATTACGGCAATCATCATCGCGGCGGCATTCGTTTACACGCTGTTTTCCATCTACCGGTGGAACAAGCGGAAAGGGTGCGGATGCGGATGCTCCGATAAAAGGAGCGGAGAGTGCGACCTGTGCGACGGCTGTTCCGAATGCAGTAAACGCGACCGGAAAGAGGGAAGGCGGTAAGAAGCGGTCTTTTAGGTTGACTTTATACGCTCGTTTTTATAATTTTGCAACTGTTTACGAGCGAACCAAACTACAAATAAAAGAACGATGAAAAGATTTTTTGCATTTTTGGTTCTCGTCGCCTGTATCATGAGTGGCTGTAACAAAGACAACGAAAGCCCTGAAATGACCATTGGCAACATCACCGTTTCCGACAAAAACGAAATGAACCAGCGGCTCTACGCCGACCGCAACCAAAGCGGATTCGAATTTACCGCCGCGCAGTCCTGGAACGCCACCGTCACCGAAACCGGCTCCAAAGCAACCAACGCCACGTCGTCCCCGGACTGGATCGAATTGAGCCGATACGACGGCCCTGCCGGAAAATACCGCCTGACGATCGATCTAGAAACCAACACTACCGGCGCGGTGCGCACGGCGGTCATTACGATCGTCTGCGGTGACACCCGCATCACAGTCACGATACGACAGGAAGCCACTACCGAAAGCGGAGACATTCCGGATGACGGCGAAGAGGTAAACCCTTCCTACGGAGATACGACGGTAGTCGATATTCCGGACGAGAATTTCAGGAACTTCCTGATCGAAAACAAAAACTGCGGTTCGTTGGGCGGAAAAATACGTCAGTTCGAACTGGATATGATCGAATACATCGACTGTTCGGGACAGAACATCGCCTCGCTGGAAGGGATCGACCATTTCAGGCGGCTGCTCGGTCTGAACTGCCTGGGCAACCCGATCACGTCGCTCGACCTGTCCGGCAATACCGTTTTGCGGGAACTGGCATGCAGCGGCAACGGTAGCGACACGGGCGAAGAAACGAAAATTATGTCGCTCGACCTGACCGGCTGCGAATCGCTCGAAAAGCTGACCGCATACAGTCTGGACGTGGAATCGATCGTCGGACTGTCTACCTGCAAAGAATTAAAGATCCTTATCGCGGAATCCTGCAAGATCGCCGCCGGACTGGATCTGAAAGCATGCAAAAATCTGGAATCGGTAAAATTGAACTATAACGATTACCCGGCAATCGACGTTTCGGGATGTACCCTGTTACAGACCATCGACTGCGGCTACTCAGACAAAACGCTGGAAACGCTCAACGTGACCGGATGTTCCTCCCTGAAAACATTGGTTATCAATGACAGTAAACTCCGCGAACTCGATCTGGCCGGATGCCCGTCTCTCGTCACGCTGACCTGCGAACACGGCGCACTGCAAAGTCTCGACCTGTCGCCCTGCAAGGCATTGTCTGAACTGAACTGTAATAAAAACGAGCTCACGCAACTCGATATCTCATGCTGCCCGGAAATAACGACCGTGGAAGTCCCGTACAACCGACTCTCCGAAATCGACGCCCGAGCCAACAAGAATCTCGAAAAACTGGACGTAACTTACAACGAAGCGGGCATGAACATCTACCTGCTTGAATCGCACAAAGCATGGCCGTTCGAACTTAAAAAAGACCACGACGCCAACGTCTTCTACGAATAAGACGCATCCCGAACGGGCGAAGCGGCGGAGCGATCGCTCCGCCGCTTCGCTTATACCGGCACGTCCGGTTATCCGACCTGTTCCAGCGCCCGGGCCAACTGATCGGGGCAGGAAGTGCCTTTTCCCCTGCAATCGATCCCTTTCAAACGGGCAATCGCTTCGTCCACAGGCATCCCTTTTACCAGCGAGCAGATCCCCTGCGTATTGCCGTGACAACCGCCGACGAAGACCACTTCGCATATTTTACCGTCTTCGACCGCCGCGTGGATCATTTTGGAACATACCCCGCCTACCGGAGTATAATCAATCGTTTTTGCGCTCATTGCATAAAAGTTTGAATTCGACTTGCAAAGGTAGCAAATTCCGGCCGTTTTATCCGTCACAACAGTAACGAGCGGCGCGACAGCAACTGCATGAAACGTTCCCGGTAAGAGTCGGACACCGGAATATATACCTTCCCGAACACGATCCGGTTCCGTTCGATCGTTTTGATCTTGTCCACATGGACGATAAACGAACGGTGCACCCGGACGAAACGGTCGGCAGGCAGGGTTTCCTCGATAGCCTTCATGCTCATCAGCGTCATCACGGAAGCCCCGTCTTCGGTATGTATCTTTACGTAATCTTTCACGCCTTCGATATACAGGATCTGATCGAGGCGCAGCTGCACCATCTTGTATTCGGTCTTGACGAAAAGAGTTTGCGCGGATCGGCCCTGGGCAACTGGCCCCTCCTGTTTGCCGTCCTGAAGCCCGAACCAACGCTGCGCTTTGTCGGCGGCCCGCAGGAACTCGGCATAACTGATCGGTTTGAGCAGGTAATCCAGCGCATCGACCCGGAATCCTTCCAGCGCGTACTGTTCAAACGCCGTCGTAAAAACCACCCGCGTTTGCGTTCCGATCATCCGCGAAAGCTCCAGCCCGTTGAGCTGCGGCATCTGGATATCCAAAAAAATCAGGTCGATCTTTTCGCGCTGCAAAACGGTCAGCGCTTCGACCGCACTGGAACACGCTCCCGCAAAATGCAGGAACGGCGTCTGCTTTACATAACCCGCCAGCAGGTCCCGCGCCAGCGGTTCATCGTCCACGACAAGCGATTCGATAGCCATCGTCAAAGGTTTATAATCAGTTGCGACATATAACGATCTCCCAGCCGTTCCGTCCGCAAAATGTGCCGGTTCGGATAAATCAGGTTCAGCCTTTTACGCAGATTGTCGAGCCCGATCCCGGAACCGCTGCGGTCGTGGTCGTCTTTCGGGAAATAGCTATTCTCGATCGTGCAGACCAGCGTATCGGCTTCGGTAATCCGGAAAGCAATGCTGACGAACGATTTTTCGGACGGGCTTACCCCATGCTTGAACGCATTCTCGATCAGCGTGATGAACAGCAGCGGAGCTACCATATACCCCCTGCCGTCATCGGGAATGTCGATATTCAATTTCACCTGATCGGACGACAACCGCAAGCTCATCAACTCGATGTAATTTTTCATAAATGCGAACTCCTTGTCGAGCGAGATCAAGTTCTGATTGTTGTCGTACAACACGTAACGCAGCAAATGACTCAGGCTGTGGACGGCATACTGCGCCTGCGGGGGATTCAACTGGATCAGCGCATAGATATTATTCAGCGTATTGAACAGGAAATGCGGATTCAACTGACTCTTCAGGTTTTTCAGTTCGGCCTGCGTCCGTTCCTTTTCGATCTCCTGCTTTTCGGCCTCGGTACGGTACCAGTTACCGGTCATTTTGATCGCCACGCTCAGAGCGACCGTCAGCGCCAGCAGCATAAAATTCCACATCAGGAAAAAATAGGCCGGAGGGCCGTGGTGTCCGTCACCCTTCCGGGGCAGATCGGTCATAACGTACAGTCGGAAAATCTCGTGCCAGAAATGCTGGAACAGGTCTACCGCGACGATCAGCAGCAAGTTCATCAGAATAAAACGTCCCAGATGCTTGCGGAACAACTGCCGGTCGATCAACACGCAGTAATTGATGTAAAACACGATGATGAACGTCACCGGAACGACACAGAAATCGAGATATCGACTCAACGAAAAGGTCGCGTCATTCCTTCCGTACGCAAAAAAGAACGGCGACGTGAACATCAATCCCCAGGCGATCGAATGGATTGCAATCTGGAAAAATCGGTTCTTTTTACTCTGAGGCATGTTCATTTTGTTTCCGTAAATTTAAGCGTTTTTATTCAATCCGCCAATCCGGCCCGGCTATTCGTAGCGGATCGCTTCGATCGGGTCGAGGTTCGAGGCCTTCTGGGCCGGATACCACCCGAAAAAGATTCCGGTCACGGTGCAGACGGCGAACGACAAAATCACCGAATAGGGCTGCACGAATACCGGCCAGCCGGCCGCATGCTTAATCACCGCCGACGCCCCGATCCCGAGAACGACTCCGATAATACCGCCCATCACGCTGATAATCACGGCTTCAATCAGAAATTGCCACAAGATATGCCGTCCTTTGGCTCCGATCGACATCCGCAACCCGATCTCCCGGGTACGCTCGGTTACCGACACGTACATGATGTTCATGATCCCGATCCCGCCGACCAACAGCGATATGCCCGCGATACAGGCCAGCAGGATGGTCATCAGGTCGGTCGTCGAACTCAACATCGAACTCAGTTCTTCCTGCGAACGGATGTTGAAATCGTCGTCGTCCCCCGCCTTGATCTTATGGTTCTGCCGCAGGATGGCCGTCAGTTCGTCGATCGCCTCGCCGGACATCTCTTCGCTGATAGCCGATGCGAAAATTCCCTGCAGATAAGTGATCGCCAGAATACGTTTCTGCACGGTAGTATACGGAGCCAGTATGAGGTCGTCCTGATCCTGTCCCATCGAATTATAGCCTTTCGGCGTCAGCACGCCGATGATTTTGAACGGGATCTTCCCGAAACGGATCGTCTTGCCGAGCGGATCCTCACCGTTCGTAAACAGGTTCTCGACCACGGTTTTCCCGACCACGCACACTTTGGCGGCCCGCCGGATATCCTGATCGGTGAACATTTCGCCTTCGCCGACCGAATATTTTCGAATCTCCATATAGTCCTGGTTGATGCCGTAGACCGAAGTAGGGGCGTTGTTGGCCCCGTTGACGACCTGTCCGCTGCTGTTCACCACCGGCGAGCAGGCGCTGATATAGGAAGCCTCGTGAATAATGGTCTGGTAATCCTCCATTTTCAGCGTCTGCATACTACTGGCGCTCTGACGTACGCCGCCGAAACGGCCGGCTCCCGGATGTACCATGATCATGTTCGATCCCATTTCGGAAATCTGCTCCCGAATACTGCGTTTCGACCCCTGACCGATGGCCAGCATCGCGATCACCGACGCGACGCCGATGATGATCCCGAGCATCGTCAAAAAGCCCCTGAACTTATTGTTCGAAAGCGCTTTCAGCGCAATTTTTATCAGATTCTTGTAATTCATAATCCCCGTTTTATTGGCCGCTGTCCTGCGGCAGCGAATCGAGTACTTCTTTGGCGGAACGGACTTGCGTATTCTGCACGTCCTCGACGATCCGCCCGTCGCGCAGCACGATGTTGCGGCTGCAGAACTCGGCGATCTCCGGATTGTGCGTCACGAAAACGATCGTACGCCCTTCCCTGTGCAGCTTTTGAAAAAGCGTCAGGATCTCGAACGACGTCCGCGTATCGAGGTTACCCGTCGCCTCGTCGGCCAGAATCATCACCGGATCGTTCACCAGGGCCCGCGCGATGGCCACCCGCTGCTGCTGGCCGCCGGACATCTGGTTCGACCGGTGATGAATTCGGTCGGCAAGTCCCACTTCATGCAAAGCATTGATAGAACGTTCTTTGCGATCGCGCGCCGAAACCGACGGATTGTAGAACAACGGCAGTTCGACGTTTTCGAGCGCCGTCGTCTTCGGCAACAGGTTGTAGGACTGGAATACGAAGCCGATCTTACGGTTACGCAGCGTAGCGCGGTCGTTACGACTCATCTCGCGCACCGAAATCCCGTCCAGGTAGTATTCGCCCGCGGTCGCCGTATCCAGACACCCGAGCAGGTTCAACAGCGTCGACTTGCCGGAGCCGCTGGTTCCCATGATCGTAACGAATTCCCCTTCCCGGATGCTGAACGACACCCCGCGCAACGCATGCACCGTTTCACCGCCCACGACGAAATCCCTGCGGAGGTTTTCGACCCGTATAATATACTTTTCCATGATCAAATCCTTATAAGTAGGAAAATCTATTTTTTCGCATTCTTACGCGCCCCCGGAGGAGACGGCATAAACGGATTCGCTTCGCCCTGTCCGTCCGAAATCGACGACACTCCGATATCCACGCCGGTAACTACTTTGTCGCCCTCTTTGATATCGCCCGTTATTTCAGCAAAAATCCCGTCGTTGTCGCCGGTCGTGACATTTACCGGCTGCAATCCCTGCGGCGACTGCGTCCATAAAACCCGCGCACGCGGATTGGCCGAATCTGCGACCGGTTCCGGGGCATTCTCCGGCTGGAAACGCAACGCTTTCAAAGGCACCAACAACACACTATCCTTCTGCATCGTATAGATCGTCAGGTTGGCCGTCAGTCCCGGCTTTAGCTTCAGATCCGGATTCGGAGCGTCGACAACCACTTCATAGGTAACCACATTCGACTCGGTGGTCGGCTGCAGACGCACCTGCGTTACCGATCCTTTGAAAACATCCTCCGGGAAGGCATCGACGGTGAACGTCGCCTGCTGCCCCTCGACCACGCCTCCGATGTCGGCCTCGTCCACGTCGGCGATCACGCGCATCTGGCGCAAATCGTTGGCGATCGTAAACAGGGTAGGGGTGTTGAAGCTGGCGGCAACGGTCTGCCCTTCTTCGACCGCACGGTCGATCACCACGCCGTCGATCGGCGAATAGATCGTCGCATACTCCAGATTCTGCCGCGCCTTGGTAATATCCGACTGCGATTTTTCATAACTGCTTTTCGCTTTATTGTATTGGTATTCGGCCGTCTCGTAATCGGTATCGCTGACCATCTTCTTTTCGTGCAGCCCTTTGATACGCAGAAAGTTTTTCTCCTGATATTCGTATTCCGTCTTATTGGACTGCAAAGTCGCGGAACTGGACGCCAAATCCGCCTCCAACGTCGTTTTGTCCAATTCGGCGATCACCTCGCCTTTTTTCACCACCGAGTTGTAATCCACATAAATATGATTGATGATGCCCGATACCTGCGTACCTACCTCCACCTGGACGATCGGTTCGATGGTACCCGTCGCGGTAACGGTATTCACGATCGACCCCCGGTGTATTTCCGCCGTTTTGTATTTCATCTGCGGCTTTTCGCTTTTGCGCAGGATCAGGAATGCAGCGACAGCCAGTACGGCGATTACGACGATGGCGATTCCTATTTTCTTCAATGTTTTCATGAATTATGTTTTTTTGATTGTTTACAGCGTAATCGGTTCGTTCTGGTAGAAGTTCAGCAGTTTGATCGACAGCACGGCCTGATACTTGGCCTGGATCTGTTCCTGCTGCGCCGACAGGTAGTTGTTCTTCTCGGTCAGCAGTTCGACCGTATTTTTCATCCCTTCGTTGAATTGAGCCAGCACCAAACCGTAACTGGTTTCGGCCGATTTTACTTTGTCGTTGGCAGCCAGGTAGCGGCTCTGCGCCGAAACGGCATCCTGGTACAGCGACTCGACGTCTTTCAGCAGATCCTTTTCCATGCTCTGGTAATCGAGTTCGGCCTGACGGGTTTGCAAACGCGACCGTGCGATCGACGACTTCGCCTTACGATTGTTGAAAATGGGAACGCTGAGCGTAATGCCCACATTCTCATTCAACTTGTTATTCAACTGATTGTAGAAAGAGTAGTTCGTTCCCGAAATATTCCCGGTACCGATCGATGCGCTGGCCGTCAGGCTCGGCAGTCCGTCTCCGGCAGCGATCTTCTCGCCCAACTGGGCCGACTCCACGTTCAAACGGCTGTTTTCGACCTGAGGCATCACCTCCAACGCCCGCTGGTACACCCGGTCCAGCGCCGGCACTTCGGCCAACACGTCCTCGCTGCTCAGGTCGGGAAACTGCACGTCGAAAGATTCGTCCAATCCCAGTTCGAGCAACTGTTTAAGAGTCAGAATATTCTGATCCAGCGATGTTTGGCTGACCGTCAGTTGATATTTGTCGCTGCTGTACTGCGACTCCATCTGGGCATAATCGCTCGGAGCGATCGAGCCGGCTTCCAGCAACGCCTTCGAACGCTCCAACTGCGCGGCGGACGACTCGACGGTCTGTCGGCTGATCTTCACGTTTTCATTGGCGTACAGGATGTTCAGATAGGCCTGCGTCACGGCGATCTCAATGTCGTTCCGAGCCATATCGACCTGGAACTGCCGGCTTTTGTTGATCACCTCTTGTTGCCGCAGCGAATTGGTCAGCTTGCTCCCGTTGTAGATGGTGATGCCGGTCTTCAACGCATAATTTCCGGAATAGGTTCCGTTAGCTTCGAAATTCCCGTCCGTCTTTTCGCTTTTCTGATTGACGTAATTCTGCGACGTCGAGAAATCCAGCGAAGGCACCCGTTTAGCCTTGGCTTCCGCCAGGTCTTCCTGTGAACTCTGCTGGGTCACTTGAGTCGAATGTACCTGGATATTGTTTTCCCGCGCATAGTCGATGCATTTGCGGAGCGACCATCCTCCCGGCGACTGGGCCCACGCCGCCTGTCCCGCGAACAGCAGGAGACAAAGGGCCGGAATCGGTTTAAATCTGTTTATCATATTCGGTTTGCATTATGAGATTTCTCAATGCAAACATAATTTTATCCGATCCGTACGGCAAATGAAATATAAGTATCCCGCATTTCCATCGACCAACGCCCCTTTTTCATCGACAGGTTCCGCGTCGGCACCCGATGCAGTTCATCCAGATGACGTCTCTTTCCGAAACGAAGGCGACCGCCCCATTTGGAGCGGCCGCCCGGTAGCACGACGGCCCGTCCGATTACGGCTGCGTCTGTATTTTGGCCGATTTTACGATCTCTGACATTTTACTGCCGAATTCGGCGGCCCACTGCGGCACCACGCCCATCACCTCCTTTAAAATCAACGGTTGCGTCGAAGCCATTTTCTTCCCCAGCGGGCTTTCGTAAAACGCGATCAGTCCGTCCAGATCCTCCTCGGTGTAATACTTGGCGTAGATCGGGGTCATCATTTCGAGCGTTTTCGGAAAGTATTCCGCCATCAGATCCTCGATCTGCCGCGAAACGGAATCCGGCATTGCGGGCACCTGCTGCTTCATCATGCCGATCATCTGTTTCGGCAGTTCTTTCATAACCGCATCGGAACCCGAAAGTTCCAGCATTCTCGTCATTTTCGCCGTATACTCCGGCGTCTGCGCCCGAACTTCCAACGCGAGCAGCGCAAGGGCTCCGCACAGTAAAACCAACTTTTTCATTTTTTCGATTTAAAATCCATACTCGATCATTTCCTTCTTTACGCCGCAGGTCGTGCGGTACGTCCGAATAAATAAAGATAGCAATACGTTAAATGTAACGATAAATCGAATATCCGCAAAATAATCTTCTCTTTTTTATAAAAAAACAACGGGGCGCAGTTTTTGAATGAAAACCGGCAATGTTCAACCATTAAAACAAGACATATGAATTACGGAATCAGCGTATTGTTCAGAGCCATACCGCTTGTAATGGCCCTGTTTTGCTTTTTTTACGGCGGCTACATCTACCTGTGGGGCGACGACTCTTCGCGGATGATCGCCGGCCCGGTCGTTTTCTTCCTCGGATCGATCTGCATCGCACTGTTTGCGACGGCCGCCACGATCATCCGCCAGATCATCCACACGTACAATCCGTTCGCCAAGTATTTTCTGCCGATTCTCGGATACTCCGTAGCCCTCGCCACGTTCATCTGCGGCATCGCGATTTTCAAAGACACCGAAGTCGCCGAATTTTTCGTAGCGGGGCACATCGTCTGCGGACTGGGGTTAATCACCGGATGCGTCGCGACGGCGGCCACCGTATCCACGCGTTTCTCGCTGATCCCCGAAAACAGCACTTCGCCGAGCCGCGAGATCAACGCCAAAGGATTTACCCAACAGCAGGAGCTGATTTTCGAATCGATCGCCGCATTCTTCGCGGCGCTGGCCTGGGCCTGGACGATCGTTCTGCTGGCCGGAGGCAGCACGCCTCATTTCGTAGCCGGAAGCGTGATGGGGGGGTATCGCCTGTATCTGCACCTCGCTGATCGCATTGGTCGCCAGCATTGTCCGTCAGGAGAGGAACGTCTATGCGGACCGGGAAAAAAAGATCTGGCCGAGACTGGTGCTGATCATGGGCACGATCGCCACGATCTGGGGACTGATCGTGATCTTCGTCTATTACGGCCAAACCCGCGACTTCGTCGGATTCGTCCTGATCGGCCTGGGCCTGGTTTGTTACAGCATTTCCAGCAAGGTCATCTTGCTGGTTAAAATATGGAAAGCCGAATTTCCGCTGGCCGCGCGTATCCCGCTGATCCCGGTACTGACGGCCTTGATCTGTCTGTTCCTCGCTTCGTTTCTGTTCGAAGAAGCTGTTTACAAAGAGAAATTTTTCGTTCCCGCCCGGGTAATCGTCGGTCTCGGAGCGATCTGTTTCACGCTTTTCTCGATCGTCAGCATCCTCGAAAGCGGCGCGAAAAAATCCAAATAACCTTCAAAAAACAGCAAAAACCCATCTTCCTTCACGGAAGATGGGTTTTTATTTTCATACGCTCCGACCACATAGCCGGACACGTCCGGTTAGAAACGGTAACCGAGCGTAAGGGCGAACACGTTATTATGAACTTTTCCTCCTTCGCCGGCGGAGATGTTCGCCACACCGATGTTGTAACGGGCATCCAGAATCAGCTTATTGAAAAATTCATAGCTTACGCCCACGGGGAATGCGAAATCGAACGACTTATAGTTATTGGTCGTCGTGAAAGCCGTCTCTTCGCCGCTCTCTTTGACCTTATCTTTGCCGGACAACAGCACGCCCGGCTGGATACCGATGTTGAATGCCAGTTGGTCGAGCACGTAGAATTTGGCCAGGATCGGCAAATTCAGGTAGTTGGTCTTGGCGATGTACTTGTCTCCGCCGCTTTTCAGCATAGCGCCTTCGCGCGAGAAGAGCAGGTCGGCAGACATCCCGATCCAATCGTTGAACCGGTAGTCGACGAATACGCCGGCCGTGAGTCCGGTCTTCGAATCGAGTCCGGTATTATTCATTCCCGAAACGTTCAGACCGGCCTTGACACCCCAGCCGAATCCCTGTGCAAACGAAGAGGTTCCGATCGCCAGCATGGCGACAACTGCAACAACAATTTTTTTCATGATCGCATAATTTTTAATTAGTAATCAATTGATTTTATCAGGTGTAATACGATTCTTGACAAAACGCGCCGCCGCCCAACCGTTGCGCCTGCGCACGCCGTCGGCATCCAGCCCGCACGCCGCCGCCCGGCTTTCGATAGCCGAAATATCGGCTTCGAGGATACCGCTCACCAGCAGCATTCCTCCCGGCGTCAGCGTCGCCGCATAAACCGGCATATCCGCCAGCAGAATGTTGCGGTTAATATTGGCCAGCACGAAATCGTAACGTTTCCCGGCCAGCAAAGACGCGTCGCCCTGCAACGGGACGATCCGTCCTTCCATTCCGTTGGCCTTTATATTCTCGGTCCCGTTGCGATATGCCCACTCGTCGATATCGACGGCATCGACCCGTACGGCTCCCCGTTTCACGGCCAGAATGGAAAGCACCCCGGTGCCGCTTCCCATATCCAGTCCCGATTTTCCGGCAAAATCGACATCCATAATTTCGGCCGCCATCAGATAGGTAGTCGCATGATGACCCGTGCCGAACGACATTTTCGGCATAATCTCCACATCGTACTCGCAAGCGGGATTTTTCGAATGGAAAGGAGCGCGTATCCGGCAACGTCCTTCGACGTCGATCGGCTCGAAATTGGATTCCCAGACGGTATTCCAGTTCCGGTCGGGAACTTCCGCCGCCGTATACCGGCAGCGATTGCGTTCGAGCGACTCCTCGATCGCGGATCTCCACATCCGAAAATCCGCCTCGGGAATATAGGCCTTCAAACAATCCTCCTCTTCGGTGAAGCCGTCGAACGGATAGTCGCTCAATTCGGCGATCAACATCTCCCGTTGCGACTCGGTGGCGGCCTCAATTACAAATTCGGTATATTTCATGCGCTCTAACGATTCAACCGGTTTCTTCGGAATCTGCAAAACCGATACCAGCTTTCCCCGTACTTTGTTTCTTTCAAAAAACTTGATTATTTTACAAAAATAGTAATTTTGACTGAAAATAAGCACAGGTCATGCGAGATTGGGATAAAGAGTTGAAAGATTACACCTTTTATATCAAACTGGAAAAAAAACTTTCGGACAATACGGCCGAGGCCTACCTGCGGGATCTGCGGCAAATGGCCGGCTATATGGACAGCGAATTCGGTATCGGGCCGGAACAGGTGCGCGAGCAGCACATCGAATCGTTTTTGGCATACTTGTACGACAAAGGCGTGAAAAAGACGACGCAGGCACGGATTCTGAGCGGGGTGAAAAGTTTTTTCAACTACCTGCTGATCAACGACCGGATCGAAAACCTGCCCACCGAATTCATCGACCCGCCGAAAACGGGACGCAAGTTGCCCGATGTCCTTTCGGTCGCGGAGATCCAAGCCATTCTGGATACGATCGACCTGAGCAGCCGTTTCGGACACCGCAACAAGGCGATGATCGAAACGCTGTACAGTTGCGGCCTGCGGGTTTCCGAACTGATATCGCTGCGAATCAGCGACCTGTTTTTCGACGACGGATTCATCCGCGTGATCGGGAAAGGGGACAAACAACGGCTCGTGCCGGTCAGCCGACAGGCCGTCCGGCTGATCGGCTGTTACCTCGAACAGCGCGCCGGGCAGGAAACCGACCCGCGTTCGGCCGACACGCTGTTTCTGAACAACAAGGGTAGGGGGCTGACCCGCGTTATGATCTTCCACATCATCCGCGAAGCGGCGAAAGCCGCCGGGATCGCCAAGACGATCAGTCCGCACACATTCCGTCACTCATTCGCCACGCACCTGCTCGAAGGAGGGGCGAGCATCCGCCAGGTACAGGAGATGCTCGGGCACGAATCGATCCTGACGACCGAAATATACACCCATCTCGATCGCGAAAACCTACGCGACAACGTTGAGTCGCACCATCCGCTGTCGGATTTTTGACCCGGCGGGAACCGTTTTACTCCTTGGGAGTCAGCTCGCAGCCGAGCAGCATACCGTCATAAGCCGACGCCACCTTGCCGATTGCGTTCACCGTGGCGTTCTGGGTCATATTAGCGACCGCAGAAACGATTTCCAGCAACTTGTCAGCCTTGAAAAGCAGCCGAATACGGTCGCCCGTCTTGCGGACGTAAAGGTTCAAAGAACCGGCGCCGGCAAGCCCTTCCACGGCTCCGTATTTCAGACTGATCTGCCCGGTCTCGCCGTCCACAGAAAAGGTTCCCCCGATACTGCGGTTCTTCAGTTGGCAGACAAAACTGCTGTCGGTATTGAACGTCACCGAAAACCGGTCGGCCGAGATGCCCGCTTTTGCATACAACTCCGCGAGTTTCGCTTCGATTTGCGAAGAGACGAGACTTCCGCCCACTTTTTTCGCCGCATCGTCGCTCTCCAGCTCGCAGGCGGGTTTCGAATACGCCCATGTCCCGGCCAGATCGGCCGCCGTGACTTTCGACGAAATCAGCGAACCCGCCAGATTTCCGACCGTTTCCTTGTTCAAAACGTCTTTCAGCGACCACTGGGCGTTTGCCGTCAGGCACGACATGCAGCACGACAAAAACATCAATATAAAGTATTTCATTTTTTCGGAATTAAAATTTCTAAAATCGAACCCGCCTTAACGCGAAGCGACCCGGATCGGCGCGTCGCCCTCCTTGTACCAATCGCCGCGGGCCCGCATCACCTGCTCGACCACATCCCGCACGCATCCCTGCCCGCCGCCGAACTGCGACACGTAACGCGATGCATTGACGATCTCCGCCACGGCGTCGGCCGGACAAACCGGCATGCCGACATGCCGCATCGGCTCCAGATCGGGCACGTCGTCCCCCATGTAAAGAATCTCGTCGGCGGAGACGTCCAACTCGTCGCAAAGTTCCTTCAGCGCTTTCAATTTCTCATGGCAGTCCATATAAACGTGATCGACGCCGAGCATGTCGAAACGCACCTTCAGGCTGTTTCCTTTGCCGCCGGTAATGATCGCTATGTGATAACCCTTTTTCAATGCCAGCGACAGCGCATAACCGTCTTTCGAATTGTACTTGCGGATGAAATCCCCTTCCGGAGTGACGGAAATCCCGCCGTCGGTCAGCACCCCGTCCACATCGAATACGAAAACCCGGACGCGCGCTATATCTTCTTTGAAGTTTCCCATATATTAAGGCTTATGTTTTTATAAAGGTTTTGTAGTTCGGGATGATTGTGCAGCATTTCGATGTGCTTGTGCCGGGTACGGTAGTCGTTGCGGCGCGCAGGGCCGGTCTGTACGGCCGCAGCCGACGGGCTGTCGAGCGCCTTGGCGACCGTTTCCCGGATCAGCGGCTTGATCAGGTCGGCGGGCAGGCCGTACTCCTGCAACAACTGCTGCCCGACGGCGAACATGTGGTTGGCGAAATTGCAGGCGAACACGGCCGCCAGGTGAAGCTGCATCCGCTGCCGCGAATCGGCGATCCGCACCCGCGTACTCAGCGCCCCGGCCAGTCCGGCTAGCGCATCGACCGTAAAATCGTTGTTTCCCTCGATAAAAAGAGGAACGTCGCTCAGTTCGAGACTGCGCCCCGCCGTAAAAGTCTGCAACGGATAAAAGACCCCTTTGTTCCGGATGCGGGGGGCCAGTTCTCCGAGCGCGACGCTGCCGGCCGTATGCGCGACGACCGCATCCCCGAAGTCGAAACTCTCGGACAATTTCGGTACGGCGCGGTCGCTGACCGCCATCAGGTAGATATCCGCTTCGGCGATTCGCTTCGGATCGTCGGCGCAGGCGCAACGAACCGCCCGGGCAATCGCCTGCCCGCGTTCCCGGTTGCGGGCATAGATCTGCACCAATTCGTAACGACTGGCTCCGATCGCTTTCGCCAGCGCCTCGGCCACGTTTCCGCTTCCTATGATAACGACTCTTTTCACTCCGTTCCGGCTGTAAATATCTTTATTCCGTTCGTACATCCATCAGTAAAACATTGTCCGCGCTGCGACTGACCGTCAGGTTCAGCCGGTTCACGATCGCGTCGATCTGCCGGAACTCGGGACTCTGCTGCAAATCGAGCGACGCCATTCCGCTCGCCTCGACCTGCTGGATCACGTCGCAGACCCGCAGCGTATGCACGTCGCGGGCCGGCACGTACAGGTTGACCTTATCTTCTTTACTGACCGTCGACACGATCAGCCCAGCCTTTTCGAGGTCGAAAACGGCATCCCGCACGATGCGCACCGGCAGGTTCAGATCCTGAGCCACCGTTTCGGACGATACGGCTCCGTCGCGCGCGAGAAAATGCGCGATAATCTGGTGCATCACCACGAGCAGCGCCTTCTTGCGGTACTCGTAACTCATCTCCTTGGCGATCTTTTCGAACTCGAACTTCCGGATGTTCTGGTAGGCGAACGACAGCTCGGCGCCGAACAGCACGATCTGCCAACTGCTCTGCAACCAGATCAGGAACAACGGCACGGCGGCAAAACTGCCGTATATCGCATTATAACTGGTCAGTCGCGACTGAATGAAAATATAGGCGATCTGGAACAACTGAAAGATCGTCCCGGCAATCACCCCGGCCGAAACGGCGCTGCGCAGCTTCACTTTCGTATTCGGCATCACCAGATAGACGAATGCGAACATCAGCCAGATCATCACCAGCGAAGCGAGTCCGAGGAATACGTTGACCACGGGCGACGAAGTAAGGTGCATCAGATGTTTTTGTATCTGCAGCCCGATACTGCTGGAGATGATCCACAGGATCGGCGTTACGACGATCACGGTCGTATAATCGCTGAATTTGCGTGCGAAACTGCGCGAACGGCGCACTTCCCAAATGTTGTTGAAAGCGCTTTCGATGTTCCCGAATACTTTCAGCACGGCCCAGAACAGCACGACCAAACCCACCGAAGCGATCAGTCCGCCCTTGGTACGCAGCAACATCGCGTTGGCGAATGCGATCACCTGGTCGATCACGACGGTATACTGCGGGAACTGGTTGTAAAGATACTCGTTCAGGCGTGTTTCGAGTCCGAACCCCTTGGCGATCCCGAATACGAGCGCGGCGACCGGAACGATCGACATCAGCGTATAGAAAGTCAGCGCGGCCGAGCGCACCAGAATCCCGTGCTGCCCGAAGCCCTGCGCCGTAAAGATGAACACTTTGAACTGGCGCACCGCCCAACGCATTTTCCGGGACTTGTATTCGTGTTCTTTCTTTACCCAGATGTCGTGCGTGATATACTGAATGATTTTCCTAATCATATTTTCGCTTCCTTGGCCGTGTAACAAAGGTAACTATTTATTTCGATTTTCCGTTTCCGGCAAAGCGCCCTGCGGCGGGATTCTGCGGATACGCAAACCCAGCCAGGCGAACAGGATCGACATCAGCGGACTGATGTAACAAAAAAAAGCGTAGGGCAGGTAAGCGACCGTCGCCACGTTCAGCACGCCGGCCTGCGTCGCGCCGCAGGTATTCCACGGGATCAGCACCGAGGTGGCCGTACCGGCGTCTTCCAGCGTCCGGCTCAGCACTTCGGGAGCCAGCCCTTTGCGCCGGTACGCGCTGCCGAAAATTTTGCCGGGGATCACGATGGCGAGGTACTGGTCGGATGCGGTCGAATTGAACAGTACGCAGGTTCCCGCCGTCGCGCTCACGAGTCCTCCGGTCGAACGTACGCGGCGGATGAGCGCCGTCGTGATCCGCTCCAAAAACTGTCCGGCCTCCATCACGCCGCCGAAAATCATCGCCGTGATAATCAGCCAGACGGTATTCAGCATCCCGGCCATTCCCCTCGACGTAAACAGCGAATCGACCATCGGATCGCCCGTTTCCGGCGATACCGTCCCGTACATCGCCCGGCTGACGACACGGTAAGCGCCCCCGGCCGTCAACGTCCCGTCGCCGCTGAGCGAACCGATCAGTTCCGGCTGGCATACGACCGCCATCACGCCGCCGAGCAGGCTGCCGACGAAAAGCACCGGCACCGGAGGCATTTTGAACACGATCATCGCCACCGCCGCCAACGGCACGAGAAACAGCACCGGAGAAATGTAATAATAATCCGTAATCATCCGCTGCGTATCGGCTACCGAAACATCCGCTGCAATTTTACCGCCGCCGATCGACAGTATCGTAAAAATAATCAGCGTTACGAAGATCGTGGGCAGAGTCGTGTACAGCATGTAACGGATATGCGTGAAGAGATTCGTTCCGGCGATCGCCGCGGCGAGGTTGGTCGTATCGCTCAGCGGAGAAACCTTGTCGCCGAAATATGCCCCCGAAATGATGGCTCCGGCGATCACCGGGTCTCCGAACCCGAGCGTCCGTCCGATTCCCAGCAACGCCACCCCGACGGTGGCCACCGTCGACCACGAACTGCCCGTAGCCAGCGAAATCAGCGCCGAAATGACCACCGTAGCCGGCAGGAAGTATTCGGGACGCAGCACATACAGCCCGTAATGGATCATCGCGGGAATAATTCCGCTGAGCATCCACGTTCCGGAGAGCACCCCGATCATCAGCAGAATCAAGATCGCCGGAATGGCTCCGGTCAGCGTCCGCACGATTCCTTCCAGAATATCCCCCCACGTTTTCCCGTTGCGAATCGCGATGCAGGCCGTAACGCCCGAAGCGATCAGCAGCGACATCTGATTGGCTCCCGCGAGGGTCTCGTCGCCCAGCAGCGTCACGTTAAGCCCGATCAGCACGATCAGTACGGCGACCGGAATAAGGGACTGAAAAACAGTGGGGGATTTAACGGTCTTCCGCATCGTCGGTCATCTTTTTGATGGGATTTCCTCCCCGAGCATCAGGGCGTACAATTTTCCTTCGATCCGGGTAAAAGCGAAAGAATCGTCCCCGCCCTGACGGATGCCCAGCGCGCGGGCAATTCTTTCGGCATCGAACGGAAACTCTTTTTTCAGTAGATTGCAGCGGGAAATTCCCGCCGCTTTCAGGGCTTGTTTCAGCTTTTTCGGCTGATAGAATGCCATCTCGCGGATCGGGTAGACCCGGCCGAAGAACCGGTCGGGCGCCTGCCGCGACAGGCAGTAACCGCTCTGCGATACGGCGTAGCATCCGATCCGGGCAGCGTATCTCCGTACCAGACGGGCCTTGCAAAGCGACACGTCCGGCACCAACAGATACCCGTACGGCGGCTCGAAATCCGACGTCTGCGCCGGCTCGCCGTCCCCCCGTCCGAATACGAGCGAACCGCAGCCGGCCGCGACCGCCCGGACGCTTCCGGCCGGCGCGTCCGGCGCCGAAGGAACATCGATCAACACCTCTTTGCACTCGCCCTGCCGGGAAACGATATCGACGGTTATGCGGTCGCCGAACAGTCGGAACGCCTCGTCTATGTCGAACAACGGCGACGCCTTGACCACGACCCGGCGCGTTTTCTCCCGGATCGCCGGCAATAGCGAGACGATGTCCGGAGAACACTCCTCGAACCGGAACACTTTCCGGTTCCCTTCGCCGCGCCGCGCCGGATCCGCATACACCAGATCGGCCGTCCCGGGAAACGACTCTATAAAATGTTCGGCGGAGTCGTTCACCACCTCTATGTTCGAAATCCCCAGCAGCGAAAAATTCACGGCGGCGACCCGGGCCGTAACCGGATCGCGTTCGACGGCGATCACCCGGTCAAAACTTTTCGAAAAATGGGCCGAATCGACGCCCAGACCGCAAGTCAGATCGATGCAGAGCGCACCTCCGTACCGTTTTTCGGCGGCGACCGCCTCGCTGCTGGCCTGCTCGAACGCCAGCGGCGGCAAAATACAGCGGGCCCGGTAATAGGACGGGAGTTTGGTCCGGGCACGCTGTAAATATTTCAACTGGGTGGCCAGCAACGCTCCGCCGCCGCCCAGCCGCAGCGCGAGTCGTTCCGGCCGCTCGTCCAGATATTTCAAAACCGTTTGCCGGGACTCTTCCCGCAACAACCAATCAACTTCTTCGTGCGTCATGTTCGATCATTCGTTCCAAATTCAACGGGCGACTCCCCCGAAATATTCTTTGCGAGAATCCTCCCGCCATTTCAACCCGACGGCCAACGCCGCCAATACGACATAAGCGGCCGCCGCGCCGTACCCGTCGAAGCGCACGCCCGAAACCGAAGCGACGGGCGTGCCGGCGGCCCACGTTACGATCCCGTTCTGCGCCTGCAACAAAGCACCCGCTACCGCGCTGAAGACCGCGTTGAGTCCGGGAAAAGCGAAAAGCACCCACAAAATCCCCGTAAAAACGGACAAAAAGGCCGTCAGGATAACCAACGGATTAATGATCAGCGAAATTATAGGTATATTCCCGAAATTCCAGGCGACCAGCGGAAGCGTCCCGATCTGCGCCGCCGCGCCGAGCAACACCGAACTGCACACCGCATCGGCGATCCGGTTGCGGCATAGTTTTCTGCGATACAGTCGCGGATAGAAAAACAGGATCGATAGCACGGCCATAAACGACAACTGGAAACTGAGGTCGTAAAGATAGAACGGATTGGCGGCGAGCATCAGCGTCGCCGCGCCGAGCACGACGTTGTAACCGTTTCCCGGAACCGAACAGGCCAGGGCCAACTGTGCGGCGGAAAGCATCAACGCCGCCCGCACAGCAGACGGCGACAGCCCCGCCATCACGGCATAAAACCACAACGCCGATATGACCAGTACGTTTTTCGCCACATGACCGTACCGCAGCAGCACCGTCCAACCGAACAGCAGGTTGGCAATCACCAGCACGAATCCCATATGCAGTCCCGACACAGCCAGAATATGCGCCACGCCGGTTTTCGAATAGTCCGCTTTCAGCCTGCGGTCAAGGTTCCGTTTATCCCCTGCGATCAGAGCCGACAGCAATTCCTGTTCCCTCTCGCCGACATGCAGCCGGTGGATACGTTCGACCGCCCACCGTTGCAGCGCCGCCGCATAACGGGTCGCCCGGCGCCCGTTCCCTGGCAGGCGCGAAATCACCTGATCCCCGCGCACATAGACGCGCGCGCCGATTCCGCGGCTGCGCATTAGCGTCCCGTAGCGACTCCCGGCCGTATCCACGGGATTCAGGTAGCCCGCCACGTACAATTGCTCGCCCACGGCGATCCGTTCCGCCGTATCGACCCGCAATTCGACTTTTTCATCGACGCCCCGCCAACCGCTCCCGGCAGAGTCCAGCGGCCGGTATGCCCCCACACGAGCCACGGTCTGCCGCCACCGGCCGTTCGAAACCGGATTCTGTCCGACTTCGAGCACCATAGCCAGCCTTTCGCCGCGCGGCATCGCTTCCTTCCGGGCGCTCACGGCCGTAACCAGTATCCCCGAAAAGAAGAGCGCGACAGCCACCGTCCACCACCGGCAGGAACCTTTACGCTGCTGCCATGCGACGGCATAGCCGATAACGGCGGCCGCGACGATCAGCCAGTCGGGGGCGGTCACATACCGGAAAGCGAGAATACCCGCCGCGAAAAACGGAAGTATCCTCGCAAAAGGCGTTATGTCGATTTTATCGGAAAGTTGCATCGCGTCCGTCGGTTTTTAAGCGCCCCACGTATCGCGGTCAAGCGTCCGGTAACCGATCGCCTCGGCGATATGCGCCGGTTCGATCCGCCCGCCTCCTGCCAGATCGGCGATCGTCCGCGAAACCTTGAGAATCCGGTCGTAGGCCCGCGCCGACAGGTTGAAACGTTCCATCGCCTTGCGTAACAAAGCGCTCGATTCGGCCGAAAGCGGACAGAATTCCCGCAACTGACGGCTGTTCATCATGGCGTTGGTATATACCGGTGTTCCGGCGAAACGTTCGGTCTGAACCTGCCGTGCAGCCACCACGCGGCTGCGGATTGCGGCGCTGCTCTCCGCAGCCCCCGGTTGCGACAACTCCGAAAAATCCACAGGAATCACCTCAATGTGCAGGTCGATCCGGTCGAGCATAGGCCCCGAAATCCGGTTCAGGTATTTGGATACCGCCCCATGCGAACAGACGCACGCTTTGGTCGGATGGTTATAATAACCGCACGGACACGGGTTCATCGAAGCGACCAGCATGAAATTGGCCGGATACTGCACCGTGTATTTCGAACGGGAGACCGTGATTACTTTATCTTCCATCGGCTGACGCAGCGTCTCCAACAGGCTGCGTCCGAACTCGGGCAGTTCGTCGGCGAACAGGATTCCATTGTGGGCCAGCGATATTTCGCCGGGCTGGGGCGACGTTCCGCCGCCGACCAGAGCGGCCTGAGAAGTCAGATGATGCGGCGACCGGAAAGGCCGCGTCACCAACAGACCCGTTTCGGCGCCGAGCTTCCCGGCTACCGAATGTATCTTCGTGGTTTCGAGCGCCTCCTGCAACGTCATCGGCGGCATAATCGACGGCATACGCCGCGCCAGCATCGTCTTGCCCGACCCCGGAGGCCCGATCATCAGTACGTTGTGCCCGCCGGCCGCCGCGATCTCCAGCGCCCGTTTCACATGCGCCAGCCCCCGGACGTCGCCGAAATCGACATCGAACCGTTCGGCATTTTCCCGGAATCGTCCTTCGAGATCGACCGTTGTCCGCGAAAGGGTATGCTCCCCGCACAGGAATCCGACCACCTCGCGCAGATGACCGGCTCCGTAAACCTCCAGCGATCCGACGACCGCCGCCTCCGCCGCATTCTGTTTCGGCAGGATAACCCCTTTAAATCCCTCTTTCTGCGCCCGTATGGCGATCGGCAACGCGCCCCGTACCGGCAACAGCGAACCGTCCAGCGACAACTCGCCCATCAGCACATAACGAGCCAGCGGAGCCGAATCCACCTGTTCGGTAGCCGCCAAAACAGCCACCGCGATCGGCAGATCGTAGGCCGACCCTTCTTTGCGGATATCGGCCGGAGCGAGGTTGACGATCACCTTCCGACCGCTCATCTTGTACGAACAGTTTTCGAAAGCGGCCCGGATACGTTCCTGGCTTTCGCGCACCGCATTGTCCGGCAGGCCGACCATGTAGAGTCCGATCCCCGCCGAGATATTCACCTCGACGGCGACCGTGATCGCCTCGATGCCGACAACGGCGCTTCCGTAACTCTTAACGAACATAACAGTCTGTTGCGTTGCTACGCGCCCCGGACAGATCCGAAGCGGTTATTCAAAAATCAAATCCTTTTCTCGTTTAGAACGGCGGATTCTCATCGTCCGGCGGCGTGCCGAAACCGCCGAGCTTGTTCGGCGCCGATCCCGACGGCACGCCGAATTCGCCATACCCGCCGAAATCGTTCATTGCTCCGCCGCCGGCATTTCCGCCGTCGATAGCCGATCCGAATTCGGAATTCATGCTGCTGTCCATCGAAAACCCGTCGCCGGAAATATCGTCGTAATCCATGAATTTCGCCTGTTCTTTGCGGAAACGCAACTTAATCGTATCGACCGCGCCGTTACGGTGCTTGGCGACGATGATCTCGGCCATGCCCTGCGTGGGAGTGCCGTCCTCGTCGGTCATCAGCCCGTAATACTCCGGGCGGTGGATAAAGGCCACCAAGTCGGCGTCCTGCTCGATGGCGCCCGATTCGCGCAGGTCGGACAGTTGCGGCCGTTTGTTGCCGCCGCGCGACTCGACCGAACGGTTCAACTGCGAAAGCGCGATGATCGGGATGTTCAGCTCTTTGGCGATCGCCTTCAGCGAACGCGAAATCATCGCCACCTCCTGCTCGCGATTTCCGCCGCGCGTATCGACCGCGGCGGTCATCAACTGCAGGTAGTCGATAATCACCAGTTGGATATCGTACTGCGTCTTCAGCCGGCGCACCTTCGAACGAAACTCGTAAATCGACAGGGCCGGCGTATCGTCGATAAACAGCGGCGCACCGGCCAACGGCTTGATCGACGATTCGAGATGCTTCCACTGCTCGGGCGTCAACTGTCCGTTGCGCACGTCGCGCGAGTCGAGTCCCGACTCGCCGACGATCAGACGCATCATCAACTGCTCGGCGCTCATTTCGAGCGAGAAGAAGGCAACCCCTTTTTCGAAATCGACCGCCACGTTGCGCGCCAGCGACAACACGAAAGCCGTCTTACCCATCGACGGGCGCGCCGCAATGATAATCAGGTCGGAAGGCTGCCAGCCGAGCGTCAGCCGGTCAAGGTGCGTAAACCCGGTCGGCACGCCGCTAAACCCGCCCTCGCGTTTCGAAGCCTCCTCGATCGCGAGCAGCGTTTTAGTCAGGATATCGCGCGACTTCTGCACGTCGCGCTTCACGTGGCCTTCGGACACTTTGAAAATCTCGCCTTCGGCCAAGTCGATCAGGTCGGTTACGTCCATCGACTCGTCGTACGCTTTCTTCTGTATCTCGGTCGCCGCGCGGATCAGCTCGCGCTGGACGAACTTCTGGGCGATAATTTTGCTGTGAAATTCGATATGCGCCGCCGATCCCACCTTCTGGGTCAACTGCGCGAGGTAGGCCGCACCGCCCACTGCAGACAGTTTGCGGGTTTGCTTCAGTTTTTCGGTAACGGTATACAGGTCGATCGGTTTGAGTTCCATCGACAGCTCCATGATCGCCTTGTAGATGATCTGGTGCGCCTCTTTGTAAAAAGCTTCGGGAGTGATGATCCCCTGTATTTCGATCACGGCGTCCTTTTCGAGCATCAGGGCGCCGAGCACGGCCTCTTCCAGTTCGACGGACTGCGGCGGAATCAACCCGACCGTATCGGTCAGCGCGGCCGCAGCCTCTTCATTGTTCGGATTCGGGGTGTAACGTTTTGCCATAATTCAATTCTCAACGGTCATGTAAAGATACGATTTTAATCGACACGGGGAAAGACCGCGGCGATTTTTCGGACTTACCGTTCGCCGCGCCGGTCTTTCCATCCGAAAAAATAACTTTTCTGCCTTCGCTTTTCGTCCTGCGAACGCGCGACATACACTTTTTCGTCCGTGTACGGATTTTCGCCCGTGTAAAACATCACCGACGACAGCGTCATCGGGGTGGGGGTCAGGTCCTGCACCTGTTCGAGCCGGAAATGCAGCCGCCGCGTCTCGGCCGCCAGGTTGCGCATATCCCGTTCGGTACACCCCGGATGGCTCGAAATGAAATAGGGGATCAACTGATAATTCAATCCCTCGTCCCGGCATATTTTCTGAAAACGTTCGTTCAGGTCGCGGAACAGCGCGAACGACGGTTTGCGCATCAGCCGCAGCACGCCGTCCTCGGTATGTTCGGGAGCCACTTTCAGCCGCCCGGATACGTGGTTCACGACCACTTCGCGCAGGTAATCCCGGTTGTTGTCGCCGAACAGATCGTAGCGTATTCCGCTGCCGATAAACGATTTTTTGACTCCGGCCAACCGGTCTACCTTACGGTACAGTTCCATCAACGGCCGGTGGTCGTTGTTCAGGTTGCGGCACAGCGACGGATAGATGCACGACGGACGGCTGCATTTGCGGCACAACGCTTCGTTGCGCCCGCCCATCCGGTACATATTGGCCGACGGCCCGCCCAGGTCGGAAATATATCCTTTGAAACCCGGCATCCGCGTCAGTTTCCGCACTTCGTCGAGCACCGACTCCTCGCTGCGGCTCGAAACGAACTTGCCCTGATGCGCCGAAATCGTGCAGAAACTGCACCCGCCGAAACAGCCCCGATGCAGGTTCACCGAAAATTTAATCATCTCGTAAGCCGGAATATCGCCTTTGCCGTTATAGCGCGGATGCGGCAAGCGGGTATAGGGCAGGCCGAAACTGTGGTCCAGCTCCTGTTCGGACAGTTTCGGATACGGCGGATTGATCACGACGAAACGGTCGCCGACCGGCTCGACCAGCGTCCGGGCTTCCATCCGATTCGATTCGGTTTCGATCCGGACGAAATTCTCGCCGAACGCCCGCCTATCTTTCAGACATTTTTCAAAACCGTGCAGCCTCAACGCCTCGTCGCCGAGCGAATCCACATACCTATCGTCGGCCAGGAAGGCCACCTGACGCAATTTGCGCAGCAGGTTCAGGTTGTAACCGTTGTGCATCGCCCGCGCGATGTCGAGCACCACCCGTTCGCCCATGCCGTAAGTCAGCAGATCGGCCCCGCTGTCGACCAGCACGGAAGGTTTCAGAGAGTCGCTCCAGTAATCGTAATGCGCGGCCCGGCGCAGCGAAGCCTCGATCCCGCCGATCACGACCGGCGTATCCGGGAAAAGCCGTTTTAAAATGCGGGTATAAACCGTTACGGCATAATCGGGCCGGAAACCGGCCTTTCCGCCGGGCGTATAGGCGTCGTCGCTGCGCAGCCGCTTGTTGGCCGTATAGTGGTTGACCATCGAGTCCATGCTTCCGGCCGACACGCCGAAAAACAGCCGCGGCTTGCCCAGCTTGCGAAAATCGCGCAGGTCGTCCCGCCAGTTCGGCTGCGGCACGATCGCCACGCGCAGTCCTTCGGCCTCCAGCAACCGGCCGATCACGGCGGCCCCGAACGACGGATGATCGACATAAGCGTCCCCGGAGAACAAGATCACATCCAGTTCGTCCCACCCGCGCGCCCGAACCTCTTTGACCGAAGTCGGCAGCCAATCCGTTATCTTATACGAAATCCCCATCTTTACCGAATCAACAGCGAACTGTCCCCGTAACTTAAAAACCGGAACCCGTTGTCCAACGCATAGCGGTACGCCCTGCGCCAATCCTCGCCGATAAAGGCTGACACCAACAGCAACAGCGTGCTCTTCGGTTGGTGAAAGTTGGTTATCAGGCTGTTCACGACCCGAAACCGGTATCCGGGCATAATCATGATCCGCGTGGAGGTTTTGATCTTCTGCAACCGCTCCCGTTCCATATAGTCCGCCAACGCCGCCAGCAATTCCCGGCCGTCCAGCCCGTCGGGAATGTCGTAAATTTCCCATTGCCCGACGACTCGTTCCGGATCCGGCTCCCCGTCGCGGACAATGCGGTAGCCGAGCGCCGCCAGCGATTCGAGCGTCCGCACGCTGGTCGTTCCCACCGCGGTAACGCGCCCGGCATACGCAATCAGATTCCGGATCGTGGAAACCGAAAACTCGAAATGCTCGGTATGCATCCGGTGGTCGACCACGCGGTCCGTTTTGACCGGCAGGAAAGTGCCGGCCCCGACGTGCAGGGTCACCTCGTCGGTCGGATGCCCGGCCCGACGCAGCGATTCGATCAGTTCGGGCGTAAAATGCAGGCCGGCGGTCGGCGCGGCGACCGATCCCTCGAACTTCGAATAGACTGTCTGGTAGCGGCTGTTGTCCAGTTCCTCGCTTTCGCGGCGCAAGTAGGGCGGAATCGGAATCCGCCCGAGCGTTTCGAGCAGTTGCCCGAACGACAAGTCGACATCCCAGCGGAACCGGACGATTTGTTCCTTCTCCCCGGCGGATACCTTTTCGGCGCTCAGGCGGCAGGAACATGCGCTCAGTTCGAAATCGATATGCAACGGGCCGTCCTTCCACTTTTTCAGGTTACCGACGATGCACGACCACTCGGAACTTTCTTTGGCGGCGAACGCCCGCTCGTAATCGGCCGGATCATGCGGTTCGAGGCAGAATATTTCGATCCGGGCTCCGGTTTCCTTATAGAAAACGAGCCGCGCCCGGATTACTTTCGTATTGTTGAACACCAACAGGCTGCCTTCGGGCAGGTATTTCCCCACTTCGAAAAAACGGTCTTCCGAAACCCGTCCGTCGCGGCAGAGCAACAGTTTCGACTGCTCGCGGCGTTCCAGCGGAAATTTGGCGATCCGCTCCTCGGGCAGCGGATAATCGTAATCGGATATACAGATATTTTGTTTCATGCACAGTTGACCGGCGAACCGGATTTTCCTGCAAAGGAAATAAAAAACGAACGGTTTCGAGCCATATCCGACCGGCGAATCCCTTTTTTTCGTACTTTTGGTATTCGAAAAATCACTAAACGAACATCTCGATGAAAAAAATCGTCTTTTGTTTTCTCGGCCTACTGGCCGTATTATATACCGCGTCGGCGCAGTCGTACACGTTCAACCACGGCCCATATCTGCAAGAACTCTCCGAACACGCGGTCACATTCGTCTTTACGACCAGCGACAAAGGCTTTTCGTGGGTGGAAGTGAAACCGGACGGCGGAGAAGCCGAACGACACTACACCGTCAGGAACGGCTTGCGCGACGCCTACAACACGTTCAACGTGATTCGCGTCGAAAACCTCCGGCCGGACACCCGTTACCAGTACCGGCTCTGTTCGAAGCAAATCGCCGACTTCCAGCCTTACAAAGTGACGTTCGGCGACAGCATCGTCTCGCCCTGGCGCCGCTTCTCGACTCCGGATCCGAAAGCGACCGCCTGCTCGTTCATCGCGCTGAGCGACATGCATCAGCAGCCCGATAAACTGGGCCGCCTGCTGAACCAGGCCGGCGTCGGCAGCGCCGATATGATTTTCTACGTCGGCGACATGATGAATTACTACGACAACGAAGAAACGCCGTTCCGGAGCTTCATCGATAAAAGCGTCGAGCTGTTCGCCTCGGAAAAACCGTTCGTACTGGTGCGCGGCAACCACGAAACGCGCGGCAACATGGCCCGCGAATACGCCCGCTACGTTCCGAAAAGCAGCGGAAAATATTACGGAGCCTACCGCGTGGGCGACATCATGTTCATCGTGCTCGACTGCGGCGAGGACAAGCCGGACGATTTCTGGGTCTACGCCGGACTGACCGACTTCGACGGATACCGTACCGAACAGGCCGCCTGGTTCGGCGAACTGATACGCTCGAAAGCGTACAAAAGCGCGAAATGGCGCATCGTGATGAACCATTTCCCGCCGCTTTCGCACATGGAGAGCGACAATCCCGAGCGCCACGGGATACAGGACATCACGGACAAATTCCTACCGCTGTACAACCAAGCGAAGATCGACCTGATGATTTCCGGGCACACCCACGCTTACGAATTCATGTCGCCGGACAAGTACGACCGACTGACTTTCCCGGTAATCGTCAACAGCACCGAAAGCGTCGCACGGATCGATATCGACGGACGCACGCTGAAAGCGAAAGTGACGGACACCGGAGGCAACACGCTCAAAGAATTTACAATCAGCAAGTAACCCGCCGTATCGACTTTCTACAAGGCCGGCGCCTGAAAATAAGGTGCCGGCTTTTTTCACGGCCTACCGGCAGGAACTTCCGGACGACGATTCTCCGGAAGATAAAATTAACGGCGGGACGGCCCGTATTTCGGTTTCATTTGATTACCTTTGCGGGGCACAGCAGGGAAGCTCTGTCGCTGCTCCCGGGGCCGGAATGCATTCGACGATATTTTGGTTCGCATACGGGAGGGGAGGAAAGTCCGGGCAACGCAGAGCGCCGCGCTTCCTAACGGGAAGATTCTCGCGAGGGAATGGCAAGCGTAACAGAAAACGACCGCCGTCCGCAAGGACGGTAAGGGTGAAAAGGCGGGGTAAGAGCCCACCGCGGCCGTGGCGACACGTGCCGGTCAGTACGTCCCGCGGGTTGCAAGACCATGTATACCGGCAGTTGTAGGGCTGCTCGTCCGATGTCGGGGGGTAGGTTGCTGACGAGCCGTGCGGGTGACCGCCGGCCTAGATAAATGACAGAGGCCTTCGCTCGCGAAGGTACAGAACCCGGCTTACAAGCCCTGCTGTGCTTTTTTACTTTTTCTGCGCCAGGACGAGGATCGGATGGTAGGTCAGCGCGACGCGACCGTCCGGCATACTGAAATGTTCCCGGTAAGCCGTTTCGAAATCCATCAACTGTTGCTTTCCCCAGCGCGCCTTGCGGATCGAGTTCACGCCGGTGGCCTTGATATGCCGCAATACGTCGGCCGGAGTGTCGAACGGCAGATGGCGCGTGTATTCGAGCGTTTCGACGATCCCGTATCCGGCAGCGGTCAACAACTCCTGCAACTGCTCGCTGGTATAGTAATGCAACCCTTCGCCGGTCGTAGCCCGGATCTCCCGGAAATTGTCGGTACCGAACGTCGTAAACGCGAAGTAACCGCCGCAGCAAAGGCTCCCGACCGCGCGGTCGATAAAAAGCGGCAGGTTGTCGAACCACTGCACGGCCGACGCCGACGCGATCATATCCAGCTCTCCGGGCAGCGGCAGCAGTTCCGCATCGCCCCACAGGTATTCCACATAGTGTCCGGACGCATAAGGCCGCAAATAGATTTCCGATTCTTCGATCAGGTCGTTGACGATCCATTCGGCGTCCGGATAGCGCCGCAGCAGGTAGCGCGTAAGGAAGCCGGTTCCGCAGCCGACCTCCATCGCCCGGCCGATCCGCCCGGGGCAGATCCGCCCGATCATTTCGTCCAACTGGCCGCAGATCTCCTGCTGAACGACGGCCAGCGAATCGTACTGCCGGAACGTGGCGGCAAAACGTTTTTTGAGTAACTGTTTATCGGTTGTCATTTTCAATCTTTTTTAAGTAGCCGGACACGATGCCGGGATCGCCGAAAGGGTAGTGCGGCAACGGTTTTACGACGGCCTTTTCTTTCCAGTAGGCAAGCATGTTCGCCGGCGGGAAAATCGCGTCCCGGTCGCCCACGACCGCCGCCGTCCAATCCAGCGACGGCATATACGGTTCGGCGGAGCGTTCGAACAGCACGCCGAGTTCGTCGAGTTTGTCTTCGAACGGCCGCTCGTCGAAAAACGGGGCGAGCCGGTCGTAATCCGCGCCGTAGGCGCGGCGGTTGAACGTTTCCGCCCCGCTGCCGCGCAGTCCCCGGAGCGTCGCCAGGAACACCCTGCGCGGAATGCCGAAACGGTCGTCCACCGGATAGGGCGTTCCGCCCAGCGCGACGGCGCAATCCGACGCAACGTCGCGGCACGTCCGTTCGGCGGCCCACACCCCGAACGACCATGCAAAAAGCGTGACATTCCGGTAGGCGGAAAACTCCTCCGCAGCGAACGGTTCCAGCGTACGGTAATCGTATACGCAGAGCATATCGTACCCCTCGGGCGCGAGGTGCTCGACCGCGTGATGATCCGCCGCCCAGCCCAGCATGAAAAGGATCAGGCCGGGATTCCCGTCCCGCGTCAACCAATACTTGCGCATATTTCGGTAAATTTTCGGATTTCGTCGGCCGTGAGCGCCGCGCTGAGCGACACGCGCACCCGAGCTTTCCCTTTCGGCACCGTCGGATAACGAACCGGCATCACCCAGTAGCCCGCTTCGCGGAAACGCCGGCTCATTTCAATCGCCCGGCCGTTTTCTCCGGCCGGCAGCGGAACGATGTGGGAACGGTACGCATCCCCGGTAATCAACCGCGAAAATTCCCGCAGCCGGGCGCGGCGGTCTTCCATCTCCGGCAAACGCCGCACCAGGTATTCCGACCAGCGCAGCGAAATCGGAGGCAGCGCCGTCGAGAAGATCAGCGTCCGGAGCCGGTTAATCAAGAAATCGCGCGTCAGCCCGTCCGTAACGACGAACGCCCCCTGCGACGCGAGCGCTTTGCCGAGCGTCGCAATACGGACATCGCAATCGTCCCCGACGCCCATCTCCGCGGCGACTCCGCATCCCTGCGGCCCGCAGGCCCCGAATCCGTGCGCTTCGTCGACATACAGCTTCGCGTCGTAACGCCGTTTCAGCGCGGCCAGCTCTTTCAGCGGCGCGCGATCGCCATCCATGCTAAAAATCGATTCGGTCACGATCCAAACGTTCCGGTACGAACGACGGTGGGCGGCCAATAACCGCTCCAAATGTCCCGTATCGTTGTGGTTGAACCGTTTCCAGTCGGCTTCGCACAACCTGAGTCCGTCGATCAGGCTGGCATGCACCAGCTTGTCGGCCAGTACCAGATCCCCCTTGCCGGTAACGGCCGGCAGCACGCCCGAATTGACCATGTAACCGCAGCCGACGACTAGTACGGCACGCCCGCCGAACAGTTCCGACAGCGCCATCTCAAGCCGTCCGTAATCCGGACTGTTGCCGGTAATCAGCCGCGAAGACGGATTACTAAGCAGAAAATCCCCTCCGTCGGTCATCCGCCGCATAAACTCCCGGTGCAGGCCGCTGCACGAAAGGCCCAGGTAATCGTTCGACGACAGATTCAGGTATTTACGACCTTCGTAAACGACGTATTTCCCGTCGATCCCTATTTCGGGCAGCGTCCGCAGGTTGTCTTCGGCCGCCAGCCGCCGCAATGTTTCGCGCATCATACGAAAATCTCCTCTTCTTTTCTTTCCAGCAGCGCGCACACCGCCTTCTTTCCTTCGGCCCCCAGATCGACCGAATATTCGTTTACGAACAGTTCGATATGCCGGCGCGTCACCTCCTCGCTGAGTTCCTGCGCATACCCGCGCACGAATTCCGCCGAAGCCGACGGCTCGGCGAACGCGAATTCGACGCTGCGCCGCAACACCCGGTCGATCTTCCGCTGCGTCTGCCGGTCAAGCCGCCGCGATACGGCGATCGCGCCGAGCGGCAACGGCAGTCCGGTCTTTTTCTCCCACTCCTCGCCGAGATCGGCCACCAGCCGCAACCCTTTTTCGCGGTACGTAAAACGTCCTTCGTGGATCAGCACCCCGGCGTCGCATTCGTCGCTCATTACGGCGTCGGCCACGTCCGAGAAAAGATAGACCCGCTTGTCGGTCACGCCCGGATACAACGTCGCCAACAGGCGGTTGGCCGTCGTGTGCTCGCCGGGGATCGCCACCCGGATACCGCTCACTTCGTCCGGGTAAATCCGGTGGCGGCTGACCAGCAGCGGCCCGTTGCCGCGCCCCAGCGCGCTGCCGCTGTGCAACACCCGGTAACGGTCGAGCAACTGCGGCACGACCGCATAACTCAATTTCGAAATGTCCGGAACGCCTTGCAACGCTCCGGCGTTCAGTTGTTCGATATCGGCCAGCGAAAGGTCGAATTCGAGACCCTCGGTGTCGATACGGCGGTGCACCATCGCATCGAACATGAACGTATCGTTCGGACAGGTCGATATATGAAGCTGTAATTTCATGTTCGCTCGGTATTTAAGAAATGCAACAATTCGCACAGCGAGTCGGCCAACGCGGTCACCGCCCCCCGGACGTCCCATTCCGGAAACGGATCGCCGACGCGGTTGGAAACGGCGCGCAGTTCCAGGAACGGCACTCCGCACTGCAGGCAGGCATAAAAGAACGCCGCGCCTTCCATATTCTCGATCTGCACCCCGACGCGATCGGCGAACGGAGTACCCGCGACGCCGACGCTGTTGCTATCGACCGCACGGAACGGAACCCCTGCCGGCAGCCACGGGCAGTCGTAACGCCCACTGAACTTCGGCGTGAAATCGCCGGCCACGAACGAACCGGCATCGGCGGCGCACTCCGAAGCGACCAGCACCGTCTGCCCGACGGACAATCCGCTGCCGGGATACGCCCCCGCGATCCCGGCAAGGATCAACAACTGCGGGTCGCAATCGCGGACCGCCGCCATTGTCGTCACAGCGCAGCGATACGGGCCGACCCCGGCGATCCGGATTTCGGGCCCGTCGGCGGCACCGTAGCGGAAAGGCGCTATTTCAGGCTCCGTCGGACTCAGTATGACGATCTTTTCGTTCTTCACGGCAAGCGGTTTTGATTCTCAGAATATGGATCGAGACGAACAAAGATACGGTAAAAAGCAAAACGGCGACCCAAATCCGGCTATTAAATACGATGCCGACGAACAGCATGGAACTCCACATCACCGACAACACGGTTATCTTGACCGACAGCGGGATTCCCTGACCGCTCCTGTAATCGCGCAGGTAGCGGCCGAAAACCCGGTTCTGAAGCATCCAGCGGTTCATCCGGGGATCGCTTTTCGAAAAGCAGTAAACGGCCAGCAGCAGAAAAGGCGTGGTCGGGAGCATCGGAACGAAAGCCCCGACGAAACCGAGCCCGACGGCCAGGTATCCGGCGATTTTGAGCAGCGTATTCTTCATAGTCGTACGAAACGGGCGCAAGATACGAAAAATCAAAAAAATGTTTACCTTTGTGACGCTTCCGGCGGCCGGCGGATCGCATCCGGCAGGTGCAATCCCCAGTTTCTCAAAAGGAACGCGTTGCGCACCGGAAACGCCTCGCAGGGAGCATCATCCGATAATTATCATTTTTATGTCAGAAAATTCGATACTTTCACGCCTCGACGGACTGAAGATCAAATACGAAGAGATCGGCCAGCAGATGACCGATCCGGAAGTGATCGCCGATATGAAAAAATTCGTAGCGCTGAACAAAGAGTATAAAGAACTGCAGCCGGTGGTCGAAACCAGCGAAAAATACCGGACGGCGCTGAACCACCTCGCCGAAGCCAAAGAGATCCTCACGACCGAAAAGGACGACGAACTGCGCGAAATGGCGCGCATGGAGGTCGCCGAGTTGGAACCGGAACTCGAGCGGCTGGAAGAGGAGATCAAGCTGCTGCTGATCCCGGCCGACCCGCAGGACAGCAAGAACGCCATCGTCGAAATCCGCGGCGGAACCGGCGGCGACGAAGCGGCCCTGTTCGCCGGCGACCTGTTTCGCATGTATACCAAATACATCGAGAAACGCGGTTGGAGATACGAGATCAACAGCATGAGCGAGGGCACTTCGGGCGGATTCAAGGAGATCGTGATGAAAGTGATCGGCGACAGCGTCTACGGCGTGCTGAAATACGAATCGGGCGTACACCGCGTACAGCGCGTGCCGCAGACCGAAACCCAAGGCCGCGTACACACGTCGGCCGCGTCGGTGGCCGTACTGCCCGAAGCCGAAGAGTTCGACCTGGAAATCAATATGAATGACATCCGCAAGGATATTTTTTGCGCATCGGGGCCCGGCGGCCAGTCGGTCAACACGACCTATTCGGCGATTCGGCTGACCCACATCCCGACGGGCATCGTCGTGCAGTGCCAGGATCAGAAATCGCAGTTGAAGAACTTCGACAAGGCGTTCGAAGAGTTGCGTACCCGTATTTACAACCTGGAGTACCAAAAATACCTCGACGAGATCGCCGGCAAGCGTAAGACGATGGTGTCGACCGGCGACCGCAGCGCCAAGATCCGCACCTACAACTATCCGCAAGGCCGCGTGACCGACCACCGGATCAACCTGACGCTCTACAACCTGAGCGCCGTGATGGACGGCGACATCCAGGAGATTATCGACAAGTTACAGGTAGCAGAGAATGCCGAACGGCTGCGCGCGAGCGAAGAGTAACGAACCTCAAAAACGAATACTCCATGACTTCATCGGAACTTTTCGAACAGATCAGGCGGAAACGCAGTTTCCTGTGCGTAGGCCTGGACACCGATCCGAACAAAATCCCGCAGCGCCTGCTGTCCGAAGACGATCCGGTTTTCGCCTTCAACCGGGCGATCGTCGACGCCACGGCGGCATACGCCGTATGCTACAAGCCCAACCTCGCTTTTTACGAGGAAAACGGCGCGAAAGGCTGGGAAAGTTTCGTCAAAACGGTGCGATATATCCGGGATAACTATCCCGAAATCATGATTATCGCCGACGCCAAACGGGGCGATATCGGCAATACGTCGCAGATGTACGCCCGCGCCTTTTTCAGCCAAGATCTGGCCGACGGGGTGACGTTGTCTCCGTACATGGGACGCGACACGGTCGACCCGTTCCTCCGCTTCGACGGCAAATGGGCGGTCGTTCTGGCGCTGACATCCAACCCGAGCGCCGCCGATTTCGAAATGCAGCGGCTCGAAGAGGGCGGCTATCTTTATGAAAAAGTGATCGACGTATCGAGCGGATGGGGCACGGCCGAAAACATGATGTACGTCGTCGGCGCGACGCAAGCCCGGATGCTGAAAGGAATCCGGGAACTGATCCCGAACCATTTCCTGCTCGTCCCGGGAGTGGGCGCGCAGGGCGGCAGCCTCGAAGAAGTGGCCCGTTACGGGATGAACGACCGTTGCGGCCTGCTGGTCAATTCCTCGCGCGGGATCATTTATGCCGACCGATCGGAACTCTTTGCCGACACGGCCGCGAAAAAAGCGGCCGAAATGGCTGTCCAGATGGCCGAATTATTGTCCGCGCACGGCCTGTAAAAAACGATTCCGAAAAATAACGCCCCGGAATATCATACGATTTCGGGGCGTTTTCATTTTCATCCGCATACGCCGACACTCTCCCGATCCGGCGACATAATTCCATGAGATATGAAAAGGATATTCCTTTCCGGTCTGTTTCGTTCGGACTTTTCTATCCCGCAAAAAACGGCGTGACCCGGGATTTCGCAAAACTGGCACTGAAAATGAGCACTCCGTTACGGCGTTACCCGACAAACCGTTCGAACCCTTCCGTCCGTTTGACGGGGTCGAAACGAATCGCTCGGTATATAAAATTTTCTATCGTTCAAAATTAAGTAATATTTCATTAAAAAATCAAACTATGGACAATTCTTTTGAAACGCTGCTCGAACATTCGAAACAGGCGATCCGTTACTGGTGGTTGCTGCTGCTGACCGGCATCGCGCTATTCATCATCGGCCTGGTCGTATTCCTGTACCCGGCGCAAAGTTACCTGGGCATGTCGCTGATGTTCGGTTTTCTGATCTTCTTTTCCGGCCTGTTCCAGATCATTCTTTCGGCCGGCAATAAACACTACATGACCGGACGCGGATGGATGCTGGCCGGCGGCATCATCGAGGTGATCTTGGGCGTCATCCTGATCTTGAATACGGCGCTGTCCGCAGCGACGCTGCCGATCTTCCTCGCTTTCTGGTTGTTGTTCCGCAGCTTCAGCGCGATCGGACTGGGTAGCGACATGAACGCGATGAACGTTCCCGGTTCGGGATGGACGATCGTAAGCGGCGTCCTACTGCTGCTGCTTTCGATGTGGATCCTGTTCCAGCCGATACTGTTCGGGACGGCGGCCGTGATCATCTGGGTAGGCATTTCGCTGCTTTTCGCCGGGATGTCAGCCTGTATTTTCGCCTTCCAACTGCGCGACGTACACAAACATATGAAATAGAATATTCGTTATTTTTCTCTGCAAATCCCGGCTCCGGCCGGGATTTTTCGTTTCGCACGACGCCTTTCCCGAAAAACATCGCTTTTGCGGTACAACCGCCCGTCCGTACGCGAAAGATCAGATCCGCAAAATCCGGAATCGTCCTCGATCCGCTTTTTCAATGGGAAAATTAGAATCTTTTTCTAAAAATCCGTATCTTTTGGGCAAAAATCGCCGACTCGCTACAAAGTCGGCTTCAACCCAATTTATTCAGGACATGGCTTCTTCTCAAGTATTTTTCACAAACCTCCGCACCACGCCGACCAGCAACCTGCTGGACAAAATGGAGCGACTGGTTCGCCGGGCGGGCATCGCCGGCATCGATTTCGAGAACCGTTTCGCCGCGATCAAGATTCATTTCGGGGAACCGGGCAACATGGCCTACCTGCGGCCCCAGTACGCCGCCCGGATGGCCGGACTGCTGCGTTCGCTCGGCGCGAAACCGTTCCTGACCGACGCCAACACGCTCTATTCGGGACGACGCGCGAATGCCGTCGACCACCTACAGAGCGCTATGGAGAACGGCTACAACCCGATCTCCGCACAATGTCAGGTCATCATTGCCGACGGACTGAAAGGCATCGACTACCGGGAAATCGAAATCGACGGCGAATACTGCAAAGCACCGAAAATCGGCGCGGCCGTCGCCGACGCAGACATTGTCATCTCGATGACCCATTTCAAAGGACACGAACAGACCGGATTCGGCGGTACGCTGAAGAACCTCGGCATGGGTTGCGCCAGCGTCGGCGGCAAGCTGGAACTGCACTGCGCGGCCCAGCCCGTCGTCAAAACGGAAAACTGCCGAGGCTGCAACATCTGCGTAAAACACTGCGCGCACGACGCCATACACCTGAACCCGGAACGGAAAGCCGAGATCGACTACTCGAAGTGCGTCGGCTGCGGACAATGCATCGCGTTATGCCAGTACGACAGCGCGTCGATGGGGGCCAACGATACATCGGAACGCCTGAACTACAAAATCGCCGAATACACGAAGGCCGTGCTGAAAGACAAGCCGAACTTCCATGTCAGCTTCATCATGAACGTCTCGCCGGAATGCGACTGCTGGAATCACAACGACGCCGCCGTCGTCCCCGACCTCGGAATCGCCGCTTCATTCGACCCGGTAGCCCTGGACAAAGCCTGCGCCGACCTGGTGATCCACGCGCCTGCGCTGCAGACGATCAACCGGCTTACCGAAAGCCGTCCGCACGAACACTTTGAAGACACCGACAAATTCCATCTGATGCATCCCGACACCGACTGGCTGGCCGGACTGACGCACGCCGAAAAGATCGGAATCGGAAACATGCAATACGAACTGATCGAGGTGAGGTAACGTTTCCTCCCCGAAGATACTCCGCAATACCGCAATCGAATAACTTTAAAATACAACTATGTTATGGAAACGACTGTAAAACTCTATTCGCTGAACTTCCGACAGGCCAAGACCTATTGGTTCACGCTGCTGTTCGTAGCCGGCAATCTGATTCTGCCGCAATTATGCCATCTGATTCCGCAGGGGGACTGATCCTGCTGCCGATCTACTTCTTTACGCTGATCGCAGCCTATAAATTCGGCATCCGGGTCGGCCTGCTGACGGCCGTGCTCTCTCCGCTGGCGAACAGCGCGCTGTTCGGGATGCCCGCTGCCGCCGTACTGCCCGAGATCCTGATCAAATCGGTCACGCTGGCCGTAGCCGCCGCTATGGCGGCCCGTTACCTGAAAAACGTTTCGATGCTGGCGATGGTCGCCGTCGTACTGACTTACCAGATCATCGGCTCGCTGTTCGAATGGGCCCTCACAGGCAGCTTCCTCACCGCCATGCAGGATTTCCGTCTCGGCGTTCCGGGCATGTTGTTGCAGATCGTAGCCGGGTACGCGCTGCTGAAATGGCTGGCCAAACGCTGACACGATGCCGGGAAAAACATTCGAAGAAGTGCTGACCCGTTTCCGGGAAATCCCGATCCCGGAAGATTTCGACCTGCTGGTAGCGATCGCCAACGGCGGGATCATACCGGCCGCGCCGTTGAACCTGCGGCTGAACAAAGAGGTTCGCCCGCTGCGAATCAACCTGCGCGACGAATGCCAGCGGCCGAAATACGACAAACCGAAAACGGCTGGCCCCGGTCGACTTCGACGTAAAGGGGAATGCGGACTACGCGCTGTACAACGAAGCTTGCTTCCGATTTCCAGGGATACTCTGACCGTATGAACGTACCGACGAAACTTTACCTATGCGCCGCAATGGCATGCTGCGGCATGATTTCCGCACGGAGCGCCGTACCGGAACGCTTCGCCGACTCCGTACGGATGGACGAAGTGATCGTGACCGGATCGCGGCCGGCGGTAAACCTCCGCAACCTGCCGATGAGCGTATCGGTCGTCGAGGAACGGCAAATCGAACGGCGGTTCGAACCGTCGCTGCTGCCGGTGCTGACCGAACAGGTGCCCGGACTGTTCATCACCGGACGCGGCGTGATGGGGTACGGCGTGGCGGCCGGCGCGGCCGGCGGTATGAAAATCCGGGGAGTAGGGGGCGAACCCACTTCCGGGGTGCTGGTGCTGATCGACGGACATCCGCAGTACATGGGCCTGATGGGGCATCCGCTGGCGGACAGTTACCAGTCGATGAACGCCGAACGGGTGGAAGTGGTGCGCGGCCCGGCCTCGATCCTGTACGGGTCGAACGCGATGGGCGGCGTCGTAAACATCATCACGAAAAAAGGGCAAGCGGATGGCGTCTACAACACGGCCCGCCTGATGTACGGCTCGTTCAACACGCTGAACGTCGAAGTGAGCAACGCCGTGCGGAAAGGAAAATTCAACAGTTTCGCCGCGCTGAATTACAGTCATACCGACGGACACCGCAAGGACATGGGATTCGGCGGTTGGGGAGGCTACCTGAAGCTGGGCTACGACTTCACCGCGCACTGGAAAGCGTTCGCGGACGTGAACCTGAACCATTTCGCCGCCTCGAACCCCGGTTCCGTCACCGCTCCGCTGATCGACAACGATGCGCTGATTACCCGCGGAATGACCTCGTTCTCGCTCGACAACCGCTACGAACGCACGTCGGGATCGCTGAAATTCTTTTACAACTTCGGATATCACAAAATCGACGACGGGCACAGCCCGGGACAACCGTCGCCGGACTACCGTTTCCGTTCGCGGGACCGGATGCTGGGCATCACAGCCTACCAGTCGTACCGGCTGTTTACGGGCAACCAGACGACGCTCGGAGCGGACTACCAACGCAGCGGGGGACGCGCCTGGAACCGCTATCCCGACCGAGACGAACAGTTGGCCGACAAGACGCTGAACGATGTGGCGGTCTACCTGAACATGCAGCAGACGCTCGCGAGATGGATGACGCTGAACGCGGGCGTCCGCATGGATTATAACCCGCACTTCGGCGCGCAGTGGGTCCCGCAGTTCGGGATCAGTTTCCCGATAGCGCCCGAAACCGTCCTCAAAGCGATCCTCAGCAAAGGATCCCGGACACCGACCATCCGCGAAATGTACATGTTTCCGCCGCAAAATCCCGACCTGCGACCCGAAAGGCTGATGAATTACGAGTTCTCCGTTACGCAGAGTTTCTGGCAACGCAAACTGTCGCTGAGCGCCAATGTTTACTACCTTAAGGGCGACAACACGATCCAGGCGGTTTTCGACGGCAACCGGCCGATAAACGTCAACACGGGCCGGATCGAAAACTACGGCGTGGAACTGACCGCGCGATACCGGGCCGTCCGGTCGCTGGCCTTCTCGGGCAATTACAGCTGGCTGCACATGGAATACAAAATACTGGCGGCGCCGCAGCACAAACTGTACGCCGGTATCGACTTTATCCGGCCGCGCTGGAGCGTATCGACCGGGGTGCAATACATCCGCGGACTCTATACGGATCTGAAAGCGCCGGGCACGGAGCAATTCGTATTGTGGAACCTACGCGCCTCGTGGCAAGCGAGCTCCGTCGTCGAACTTTTCGCGCGGGGCGAGAACCTGCTGGCCCAGGACTACGAAATCAACGCCGGTTACCCGATGCCCCGAGCCACGGTTTTCGGCGGCGTGAACCTGCGCTTCTGATATACTTCGAAAACAACCCGACTAAAAACAAACGCGATGGACAGACGAGATTTCTTAAAGGCGATCGCCCTGACGGGGGTTGCGATGATTATCAAGCCGGGCGGAACGATGGATCTGCTGGCCCAATCCGTCACCGACCCCGCTACGGGAGGAAAAACCGACCTGATCGCCGTCATGGGCGGCGAACCGGACGCCATGTTCCGCAAAGCGATCGCCGAAATGGGCGGCATGAAAAAGTTCGTCAAAGCAGGGGCCAAAGTGGCCGTCAAACCGAATATCGGCTGGGACAAAACGCCCGAACTGGCCGGCAACACCAATCCCAAGCTGATCGCCGAGATCGTAAAACAATGCCTGGCCGCCGGAGCCAAGGAGGTCGCGGTTTTCGACCACACCTGCGACGACTGGATCAAATGTTATAAAAACAGCGGCATCGAAGATGCCGCCAAAACCGCAGGCGCGAAAGTCGTTCCGGCCCACGAGGAGTCCTATTACCGCGACATTTCGCTGCCGCACGGCAAAATCCTCAAAAACGCCAAGGTGCACCGGGCGATCCTCGACAGCGACGTCTGGATCAACGTACCGGTGCTCAAACACCACGGGGGAGCCAACCTGACCATCTCGATGAAAAACCTGATGGGTATCGTCTGGGATCGCGGCGCATTCCACCGCGACGACCTGCAGCAGTGCATCGCCGACATCTGCACGCTGCAAAAGAAACCGGCGCTGAACGTGGTGGACGCCTACCGCGTGATGAAGACCAACGGACCGCGCGGTCAGTCGGCCGACGACGTGGTGCTCGCCAAAGGGCTTTTCGTATCGCCGGACATCGTCGCCGTCGACACGGCCGCCACGAAATTCTTCAACCAGATCCGCGAAATGCCGATGGAATCGGTCGGACATCTAGCCAACGGCCAGGCGCTGAACATCGGCACGACGGATCTCGATAAGTTGAACGTCAAACGAATCAAACTGTAAAAAGACGAAAACATCATGCTCAGAAAGTTGCGTGTGGTAGCGGCGGCGGCGACCTTTACCCTGATTACGCTCTACTTCCTCGACTTCGCCGGATGGCTGCCGGAAAGTTTTCACGGACTGGTCAGTATCCAATTCCTGCCGGCGGTGCTGTCGTTGAGCCTCGTCACGCTGGCCGGGCTAATTCTGGCGACGCTGCTGTTCGGGCGGATTTACTGTTCGGTCGTCTGCCCGACGGGCATTTTCCAGGATATCGTGAACCGAATCGCCGGCCGGTTGCAGAAAAAACGGAAACGGTTCGCGTTCGCGCCGGCGAAAACGATCCTAAGGTGGTCGGTGCTCGGAGTCGTCGTAGTCACGTACTTGTTCGGCCTGACCGTCGTGCTGAGCCTGCTCGATCCGTACGGGGCTTACGGGCGGTTGGTATCGAATGTCTTCAGCCCGGTCTACATGGCCGGCAACAACCTGCTGGAAGCGATTTTCACGAAATTCGACAACTATACTTTCTACCGCACGGAAGTCGCCGTCGTCAGCCCGCTGGCTTTTATCGTCGCACTGGCCACGTTCGGAATCATCGGTTTTTTGGCATGGAAACACGGTCGCTCGTACTGCAATACGATCTGTCCGGTCGGCACGCTGCTGGGTTTCCTGAGCAAATACGCGCTGTTCAAAATCAGGATCGACAAGAACAACTGCAACGGTTGCGGCGTATGCGCTTCGAAATGCAAAGCGTCGTGCATCGACCGCAAGACGCACACGGTCGATTACAGCCGTTGCATAGCCTGTTTCGATTGCCTGGACAACTGCCGGCAGCAGGCGATCCAGTTCTCGTCCACCGCATCGAAAGCGGCGGTTCCGTTGGCCGTAAAAAAGGGCGGTATCCCGCAAACGGTTCCTACGTCTTCGCAACCTGCCCCTTGCAGCCCGCCCGAAACGGCAGGCGTTTCCGAATCGCCCGACCGGTCGCGGCGGCAGTTCCTCGGCACGCTGCTGGCGACCGCCGCCCTGCTGCCCGAAGCATTCGCCAGGAAACAGGAAGAGTTGCTATCGGGCCGCAAAGGGTACAAACGGCAGCATCCGCTCTGCCCCCCGGGAGCGGTCAGCCCGGAGCACCTGCTCAAACACTGCACGGCCTGCCACCTATGTATCGCCAAATGCCCGTCGCACGTACTGAAACCGGCCGTAACCGAATACGGACTCGGCGGGGTAATGCAGCCGGTAATGTATTTCGACCGCGGATTCTGCAATTTCGACTGTACCGTCTGCTCGGACGTATGTCCGAACGGGGCGATCCATCCGCTTACCGTCGAGCAAAAGCACTTGACGCAGGTGGGGCGCGTCGTATTCATTAAGGAAGATTGCATCGTCTATGCCGACGAAACGAGTTGCGGCGCCTGCTCCGAGCACTGTCCGACGCAAGCGGTGACGATGATCCCGTACAAGGAGGGACTGACCATCCCGTCGATCGACCCGGATATCTGCGTCGGATGCGGCGGCTGCGAATACGTCTGCCCGGCACGACCGTTCCGGGCGATCCACGTGGAAGGCAATCCGGTGCAACAGCAGGCGAAACCGTTCGAACGGTCGGGCGGCAGCGACATCAAAATCGACGATTTCGGATTTTAAAATGCGCAGACCGCTTATGACCGCCGAAACCGTCCGACGAATCGCCGCATATGGCTGTCTGACGGCCGTATGCCTGTTCGCGGCTTTATGCGCTACGGCAAAACCGCAATGCGGAACGCTCGTCCGGCAAATCGACTCCGTGCTGTCCCGGTACCGGGCGACCGTCGGGGTGACCGTACTGTCCAACCGGGACGAAATCGTCGCGGCGAACGACAGCATCCTGTTCCCGCTGATGAGCGTATTCAAATTCCACATCGCCCTGGCCGTACTCGACCGCATGGACAGGAACCGCACCCGGCTGGACAGCGTCGTCCGCATAAAAGCTTCGGACATGCACCCGGACACATACAGCCCGCTGAGAGAACGACACCCCGGCCGGGACTTTTCGATTACGATAGCGGAATTGCTGAGATACAGCGTAGCGCACAGCGACAACAACGCTTGCGACATCCTGCTCGAATATGCAGGAGGCCCCGAAGTCGTCGAAAAATACGTGCGCGGCCTCGGCATCGAAAACACGTTCATTTCCGCCTCGGAAAAAACGATGCACGACCGGATCGAGAACCAATACCTGAACCGTAGTACGCCGACGGCGACGGCACGCCTGATCGAGACCTTTTTCGAAAACCGGCTGTTCGCATCCAAGTACAAAAAATTCCTGATCCGGATCATGACGGAAACCTCGACCGGGCAGGACAAGCTCAAAGGTCTGTTGCCCCCGGACTGCACGGTCGGCCACAAAACGGGCTCTTCCGACCGCACCTCAACGGGCGTCAAAATCGCCGACAACGACGCCGGATTCGTGCTGACGCCGGACGGCAAAAGATACTACATCGCCGTATTCGTCAGCGATTCGCAGGAAGACGATCCGACGAACGCCTCCATAATCGCCCGCATTTCCGCAATCGTATACGATTTTATGATACGTCCGACTGATCCGAACGTCCGACGCTTTGCCGCCCCGAAAGCGTGTCGGTCGACGATGCGGCCGGGAGTCCGTAAAAAAGAGAGCGCCTTGCCAAACAAACAAGCGCTCTTCTTTTTAACTTTGGTTGCGACGCCGCAGGTAGCGGGAAGCGGTACTTACGCTCAGAAGTTCGGCAATACAACCTTTATTCGAACGGATGATTCGAATAAAAAAACAAAACCGGGTTATCATCCTCCCGGGCTGTCCGCACACGGCTCAGAAAAACCGAATCCGTTGAATTTCCCCGGTCGGATACCGACAATTTCAATTGCTGTAAAGTCTGAGAGAACCCGACCACGGGATGCCCTCCGACGTGTTCGACGGCAAGCATTTCCCCGAGGAAAACCCCCAGACGTCCATCTTTAAGAGACCGCAAATAAGTTGTTTGCCGTCCTTCTAGATCGATCTTCCCCAATCCGGACAGGTTCGTCGTAAAATAAACCGTTTTCCCGTCTTCGGTGACGTTCGTAACGGAATAAACGTAACCCTTTACCAGCAAATCCCAAAACTCCTCCTGTGTCAATTGTACATTCAACCGCGACGCAGGGAAATTTTTCTCCCCGAAATCGATTTGGAACCAAGGTACGATTTCCTTCCCGTCCAATCGGTAGACCGTATTGTCGTACCGGCACGTAAAATTCAGATGATCGGAAACGACGAGCTGCCGCCCGATGGAATAGGTATTGAAAGGAATCGGACGTTCAAAAGGAATTTTTACAAATCCATCTTCCCGTCCCCGTTCTATCAGGGACAGATAATCGGCCGGAAACATCTGCTGGCTGTTAATCGCGACAAGGTACTTTTCCGTAAAAGCCAACTCTTTAAACAGAGCGTCCGGCAACCGGCTTTCATACCGGAAATCGCCTTGTACACCGCAATGAATCAATTTGTAGGGCTTATCGGCATAGATGATCAATTCTTCCCGGTCGGGATCGATCACGAAATCCGTCATTCCGATATACTCCCCGGGCCCTCTGCCGACCCGGCGAATATTCCATAAAAACTTTCCGGCGGTATCGAACACGCATATTTTATCATAGCGGTTATCCGAAACAAAGATCCGACCGTTCCACAGAACGACTTTCGAGATCATACTCAGCGCCGATTCGGAAGTGGTTTCCAGAAATACCGGTTTCGAATAACGCCAGAGAGAATCGCATAAACCCGTATTCGCTTCCCGAACAGTCACCGTAAAAACAGGGGCGGATCCGGATTCTGCGGACGAAGTACAGCCAGCGATCCACAAAACAGAAACCCAGAAACAGATAAACGACGACTTGTACATCGATAATCAACCGATTTGCGTTCTGCTTATTTCCGACATTGCCATATCTCCCACAAAACACTGAACCTCTCCTTGACCGTCGCAATCTACAACCTCCGTAACAAAATAAACCACACTATATTTACGACCACCAGACTCTTCTGTAACTGTGGTTTGATATGATTTCGTCGTCATCTCATAAGAATACGGTTTATCATCCGCTTCTTTTCTTGTTAAAGCTTCAACATTAGCCTGCAATAAATCACTATTCAAATGAGGTTTACTCTTTAAGTAAACTGTTACGGCAAAAGACACGCATAACGCACCTAATGCAATCCATCCTTTTTTCATTTCACTTAAATTTGGAATAAATAACTAAAATAAAAATCTTTAGCGCACCTACACAACAATAAATTTAACAAATCTTCTAATCTCTGTTTTTACCATAGGCATAAATATTTAAATTATATACTTATGTCCCGAAGGTAAACAAATTAATCTTTACCTGCAAATTTCATATCGGTTAATTCATAAAATTAGCATTTAAACACGTAACAAATGAATTAAATGCGAACAAAATACCCATCTTTAGTCTGCCCGTCGTTGATTTATTCCGGAAATCTTTGCAATATTGCATTCCGTGTCGGAAACACCCCGAACGGGTTTTAACCGTACCGTTCAAAAGTCCGTAAAACAGAAAATTATGAAACTTCATTCCTTACTGCTGTGTACGCTTTTCTGCATCGCGACCGGCTGCGACAGCCTGGCCGCCCGGCCGAAAGACCGCGACGACCGCGGATGCGCCACCTACAACATCCTGGACTTCGGAGCGAAAAACGACGGGACGACCGACTGCGCCCCGGCCTTCGAGAAAATATTCCGGCGGATGGAAGGCAAAAGGCAGGTCGAGATCGTCCTTCCGGCCGGATCGTTCCGGATATCCCGACGGATCGTTTTCGACCAGCCGCAGTTCGGCGGATACGATTACCATTCGGGAATTTGCGTCAGGGGAGCGGGGGAGGACGCGACCGAACTGATCTGCGACAACGAGGATGGAGGGCTTTATTTCAATCTGGCGACGAATATGCTGACCGTGACCGTCTGCGATCTTTCGCTGGTCGCCGTAAAAAAAGGCCTCGGTACGGCGGTCGAATTCAATACGGCCGACCAGAACCCCGGAGATCACCATTCGAGGATGTTCCAGGCAAGGAACCTGCTGGTACGGGGACCGCATTTCAGCAACGGCTATTTCGCCAACGGAATCGTCGTAAAGAACGCCTGGTATCCGATGCTGGACAATGTCAAGATCACGTCCGAGTACGGCGATTCGCACGGTAAAATGGCTGCGGGATTCGCTTTGCTGGACTGTTACAGCCCGCTCGTCGACAAATGCTACTTCTGGGGAGGGGCGGAATACGGCCTGCTGTACCGGAGCGAAATAGACAGCGAGGACGGGATCGTATCCGACTGCTACTTCGTAGGGCAGGACACCGGCATTCGGGTAAGGCTGTCGGCACGAACGGACGGGTGGGGCGAACCGGCGTTCCACCTGACCGACAGCCACATCCACTACAAGGTCAAAGGACTGGCCCTGAAAGGCATCCGGCAGGGATTCGTCTCCGGAAACCTGTTTTACTGCTTCAACCGGGCGGCGAGCAGGTGGCATGCGGATCCCGACAGCGTGTCGTCCTACACGTCGAAGGACATCGAATGCGACGCCGTGAACGATTTCATCGTGTCGCACAACCAGTTCGCCGAGCCGGCCTCGCCGAAGAGGGTGTGCATAGACATCCTTCCCAACTCGGGCAACCTGCTGATCGACGGCAATATTTTCAACATGGACGGCACCGCCATTCGAAACCGGTCGCAGGTCAGCAGCAGGTGTATCGGAAACGTGTATACCGGGAGTCCCGACTTTACGAAATCGGCCGACGGAGCGAACGCCCTGATCCGGTACGTCGATCCGAACGGAACCCTGAAAACCCTCGACTTCGAATAAGCCCGCAAGCGGCCGCCCGCCCGGCAACGCTTTCCCAACGACAAAAACGACCGGACAGCAACGTCCGGTCGTTTTCCCGATACGAAAGCCGTACCGCGTCTATTTTACGGCGATCACATCTATCTCGACTTTTGCGCCTTTGGGCAGCGCCGCGACCTGATAGCACACCCGGGCCGGCATCTGCCCGGTGAAGAATCGAGCGTAGACTTCGTTCATGGCCCCGAAATTGCTGATATCGTCGAGCAAAACGGTCGATTTGACCACGTTGTCGAACGAGCATCCGGCTTCGGCGAGGATCGCCCCGATGTTGAGCAGCGATTGTTCGGTCTGCCGGGCGACCGTATCGGGCATCGTACCGCTGATCGGATCGATCGGGAGTTGGCCGGAAACGTAAACCGTCCCGTCCGCTTCGACGGCTTGGCTGTAAGGGCCTACGGCCTGCGGGGCCGCCGCGGTTGCAATAACTTTTTTCATGGCTCTGTAATTTATCGGTTATACTGTCGTGCAAATTTAAAACATCATCCGGAATCCGGACGGGTTCTCGGAAATTATTATTAGCTTTGCTTGCCGTTTTTTCGGAGGGTATTTTTAACAATTACAAATAAAATCAACTTATTATGAAAACCGCACGTTTGATTCTCGCAATCGCTCTCGCCGTTTCGGTTACGGCCTGCTGCTCCTGTCGCAAAGGAAAAAAGAATGCCAAACCCCTGACCGAAACCACCTGGGCGATGGTCGAATGGGAAGGACAGCCGTTCAAAGCCGACAACAACTATACGTTGGTATTCAGCAAAGAAAAAGGCCGTTTCGGCGGACGCGGCGACTGCAATTCGATCATGGGCAATTACACGCTGTCCGACAACGGCAAAATCAAAATCGAATCGGTCGCTTCGACGCGCGCCATGTGTGCGAATCAGGCTCAGGAAGACAAATTCATCAAAGAACTCGACCGGGTGGATTCTTACCGGATCGACGGAGACCTGCTGATGCTGATGCACGACGGCGAAATGCTGATGGTGATGCAGGCGCAGGACACGACGATGAAATAAACGGAAACAGGAGAATACCTGCTAAAAAAAACGGATGCGCCGTCCCTCGGGACGGCGCATCGTTTTCCTGGTATTCCCGGCGCGTTTTTTGCGAATTGATTCCCCACGAATCAATCATCCATCCATGAACGCACTGCAAAATAAGACCAAGGCCCACCTCGGCCTGATCCTGGCCAATCTGGTCTGGGCGATGAATTACCCGTTTTACAAGATGATTATGCCGCAATACATGTCGCCTTACGCACTGGCGACCCTGGCGGTAAGTATCGCCGCGATCCTGGCTCTGCTGTCGTTCTTTTTCGTTCCGGTCGAACGGGTGCAACGCAAAGGAGACATCGTAAAATTCATCGGGGCAGCCGTACTGATGGGCGTCGCAAAAAAACTGTTCCTGATGGTCGGCATCCAGCATACCAGCCCGATCGACGCCTCGATCATCGCCACGCTGGGGCCGATCCTCGTACTGGTGATCTCGGTATTTTTCCTGATCGACCGGTTCACTCCGATGAAAATCGTCGGCATGGTGATCGGCCTGGCCGGCGCGCTCGTGGTGATTCTCAGCAACAGCGGCACGACGGCGGCGACGGCCAAACTGGGCGGCGACGCGATCGTCTTCCTCGGCATTGTCAGTTCGTCGTTCTCGATGGTATGGCTCAAAGACCTGATCATGCGCTACAAACCGATCACCCTGTTGCGCTGGATGTATCCGCTGGCCGCGCTGATGCTGCTCCCGTTCGGACTGAGCTCGGTGATCCATACCGATTTCGCCGCCATCCCGCCGCACATCTGGTGGGTAATCGCCTACGCCGTCCTGCTCCCGAGTTTCGGACCGAATTACCTGCTTATTTTCAGTCTGCACTACGTCAAACCGACGATTAGCAGCGTCTATTTCTACCTGCAACCGGTCATCGCGACCGGGCTTTCGGTCGCCCTCGGCATGGACAAACTGTCCTGGGATCGTGGACTCGCCTCGATCGCGGTTTTCGTCGGCGTACTGCTGGTAGTCAACGCATATAAAAACCATCCGTCGGCCCCGCGGCACGGCGGGGAGTGAACCCGCCGGCAGAACCGATTTCGCATAATCCCGGGATATTATTGACAATCTGCCAAAAAATAGCTATTTTTGCAGATTATTGCAAAAGTCAAGTTATCGAAACATGGGCAGTTCAAAATTCAAAGAGTATAAAGGACTCGATCTATCGCAGATCAACCGGGAAATTCTCGAACAGTGGGACCGCAACGACGCATTCCACCAGAGCATAACGACCCGCGAGGGACATCCGACGTTCGTCTTTTACGAAGGTCCTCCGTCGGCCAACGGAACGCCGGGGATCCACCACGTCATGGCGCGTACGATCAAGGACATCGTCTGCCGCTACAAAACGCAGCAGGGTTTTCTCGTACACCGCAAAGCGGGATGGGACACGCACGGACTGCCCGTCGAATTGGGCGTCGAAAAGAAGCTCGGCATCACCAAAGAGGACATCGGCACGAAAATTTCGATCGAGGAGTACAACCGCATCTGCCGCCGCGAGGTGATGACCTATACCGACATGTGGGAACGGCTGACCCGCGACATGGGGTACTGGATCAACATGGACGACCCGTACATCACCTACGACAACAAGTACATCGAGACGCTGTGGTTCCTGCTCGCCGAGTTGTACAAGAAGGGACTGCTGTATAAAGGATATACGATACAGCCCTATTCGCCGGCCGCCGGCACGGGGCTCAGCAACCACGAGCTGAACCAGCCGGGCTGCTACCGCGACGTGAAGGACACGACCTGCACGGCGCAGTTCCGGATCGTTCGCAACGCGAAAAGCGAGCCGTTGTTCGAAGGGGTCGAAGGGGCGCTGTACTTCATGGCGTGGACGACCACGCCGTGGACGTTGCCGTCGAATACCGCGCTGGCCGTAGGGCCCGCAATCCGTTACGTAAAAGTAGAGTCGTTCAATCCGTATACGGCCGAACCGATCACCGTTATCCTGGCCAAAGAGCTGCTGCATAACTTTTTTCCGAAGAAAAACGGAGAGTTGCCGCTGGACGGTTACGGCGGGGACGGCAAAAACATTCCGTACCGGGTGATCGGAGAGTACATGGGCAAAGACCTCGCCGGCGTCGAATACGAACAACTGATCCCGTGGATCAAGCCGGACGGCGACGCATTCCGCGTCATCACCGGCGACTTCGTGACGACCGAGGACGGTACGGGAATCGTGCACATCGCGCCGACGTTCGGCGCCGACGACGACCGCGTAGCCAGGCAAAACGGAATCGCCCCGCTGATGGTGACCGACCGCGCCGGCAAACGCCAGCCGATGGTCGACCGCACCGGGAAATTTTTCCTGATCGCGGACATGGATCCGGAGTTCGTGAAAACCCATGTCGATACGACTGCCTACAAAGAATACGAAGGCCGTTTCGTCAAAAACGCTTACGATCCGAAGCTGACGGACAACGATCCGACGCTCGACATCGACCTGTGCATGAAGCTGAAATTCGAGAACAAAGTATTCAAGATCGAAAAGCACACGCACAACTATCCGCATTGCTGGCGTACCGATAAACCGGTGTTGTACTACCCGCTGGACTCGTGGTTCATCAAAACGACGGCCGTCAAAGACCGGCTGATCGCGCTGAACGAAACGATTAACTGGAAACCGGCCAGCACCGGTTCGGGACGTTTCGGCAAATGGCTCGAGAACCTCGTCGACTGGAACCTGTCGCGCTCACGGTATTGGGGCACCCCGCTGCCGATCTGGGCGACCGAAGACCACAGCGAACTGAAATGCATCGGCTCAGTCGCCGAGCTGAAAGCCGAAATCGACAAATCGGTCGCCGCCGGTTTTATGACCGAAAACCCGTTCGCAGGTTACGTCGAAGGCGATTTCAGCAAAGAGAATTACGAAAAATTCGATCTGCACCGGCCCTATGTGGACAACATCGTGCTGGTATCCGACAAAGGTGAAAAGATGGTGCGCGAGAGCGACCTGATCGACGTGTGGTTCGATTCGGGGGCCATGCCCTACGCCCAGGTGCACTATCCGTTCGAGATCGGCGATGCGGAGTTCCGAAAAGTATATCCGGCCGATTACGTAGCCGAAGGAGTGGACCAGACGCGCGGCTGGTTCTTCACGCTGCATGCGCTGGCCACGATGTTGTTCGACAGCGTGGCGTTCAAAAACATCATTTCGAACGGTCTGGTGCTCGACAAGAACGGCAACAAGATGAGCAAGCGCCTCGGCAACGCCGTCGATCCGTTCGAAGTGCTCGAAAAATACGGGGCGGACGCGGTACGTTGGTACATGATCTCGAACTCGCAGCCGTGGGACAACCTCAAGTTCGACGTGGAAGGCGTGGACGAAGTACGGCGCAAATTCTTCGGAACGTTGTACAATACGTACAGCTTTTTCGCGCTGTACGCCAACGTGGACGGATTCACCGGCCGCGAACCGGAAGTGCCGGTCGAAAAACGTCCCGAGATCGACCGCTGGATCATCTCGCTGCTGAACACGCTGGTCAAAGAGGTAACGGACGCGCTCGAAAATTACGATCCGACGCCGGCGGCTCGCGCCATCCAGGAATTCGTCGGCGAAAACCTGTCGAACTGGTACGTGCGCCTGAACCGAAAACGTTTCTGGGGCGGCGAACTTTCCGAAGATAAACTGGCCGCTTACCAGACGCTCTATACCTGTCTGGAGACCGTTTCGCAACTGGCTGCGCCGTTCGCGCCGTTTATCAGCGACCGGATCTTCACCGACCTGAACGCCCTCAGCGGACGCCACTGCGATGCGTCGGTACACCTCAGCGCATTCCCCAAGGCGAACGATTCGCTGGTAAACAGCGACCTGGAAGAGAAAATGGCGCTCGCCCAGAAGGTATCGTCGATGGTGCTGGCGCTGCGCCGCAAGGTCAATATCAAGGTGCGCCAACCGCTGAGCAGGATCCTGATCCCGGTGCTCGACCCTGTGCTGAAAGAGCATATCGAAGCCGTCAAGAGTTTGATCCTGAACGAAGTGAATATCAAGCAACTCGAATTCATCGAAGACACAACCGGCGTAATCACCAAACGGATCAAGCCGAATTTCAAGACGTTAGGCCCCCGGTACGGAAAGCAGATGAAACAAATTTCGGCGCTGGTCGCCGGATTCTCGCAGGCCGACATCGCACAGTTGGAACGCACCGACTCGTGGACGGCCGAAATTGACGGCGTGAAGATCGAAGCCACGGCCGCCGATTTCGACATCACGTCGGAGGACATGCCGGGTTGGCTGGTCGCCGCCGAAGGGAAACTGACCGTCGCGATGGATATCACGGTAACCGAAGAGCTGAAGCGAGAAGGAATGGCACGGGAATTGGTAAACCGTATCCAGAACATCCGAAAAGAGAGCGGGTTCGAAGTCACGGACAAAATCCGGATAACGATCGGCAAGAACGGTCAAACCGACGGAGCGGTCGAATCGTACGGCGATTATATCGCCGCGCAAACGCTGGCGGTAAGTATTTCCTCAGCCGATTCGATAACCGATCCCGACACGCAAAACATCGAGTTGGACGATTTGACAGTCAGCATATTGGTCAAAAAAGCATAACCTGCGGACGATTATTTTCCGGGGTTACCGCCAAAAACTTTTGCCGATTCGTAAATTAATATTATTTTTATACATAAACCAAAAACTTTAGGGCCATGTCTGAAAATGAAAAAACACGGTATTCCGACGAGGAGCTGCAGGAGTTTAAGCAGATAATACTGGAAAAATTGCAAAAGGCAAAGGCTGACTACGATTTGCTGAGATCGACTATTACGCACACCGCAAGCAACGATATCGAGGATACCTCGCCGACTTTCAAAGTGCTCGAAGAGGGTGCCGCCACGTTGTCGAAAGAAGAATCCGGACGCCTTGCCCAACGGCAGCTAAAATTTATCCAGCATTTGGAGGCAGCGCTCGTCCGCATCGAGAACAAAACCTACGGCATCTGCCGCGAAACGGGGAAGTTGATCCCGAAGGAACGCCTGCGTATCGTACCGCACGCCACGCTGTGTATCGAAGCCAAAGGCGAGCACAAATAGCAATCACGAGGGTAGGGCGGAGGCTTCCTCAGGCCGTACCGGGGTCGAATTTACTAACAAAGAAGAGGGCGCGTCCCTCTTTTTTAACGCATATGCCGAGACAAATTACGATTTACACCGACGGCGCCGCACAGGGGAATCCCGGACGCGGCGGATACGGGGTAGTCCTGCTGAGCGGCCCGTTCCGCAAAGAACTGAGCGCCGGCTACGCCCATACGACCAACAACCGGATGGAACTGATGGCCGTCATCGCGGGGCTCGAAGCGCTCCGGTACGACCAGTGCGAAGTGACGATTTACAGCGACTCGCAGTATGTCGTCAATTCAGTCGAAAAAGGCTGGGTTTTCGGTTGGGAACGCAAAGGTTTCAAAGATAAAAAAAATGCCGACCTGTGGACGCGGTTCCTGAAAGCGTACCGCCGCCACCGCGTTCGCTTCGTCTGGGTGAAAGGACATGCCGACATTCCCGAAAACGAACGCTGCGACCGACTGGCCGTCGCGGCGGCATCTTTGCCGAACCTTCCTCCCGACACGGGGTACCGCCCCGAAACCTGAACGACCGCACGAAACGACCGGTGCGAACTGCGATAAAATGACAAAAAAAAGGCAAAGAAAACCGTTTTATTTTTGGTTTAAAGAAAAATCTGTCTATCTTTGCACCACCAAAAACGGAGATTCAGTAGCTCAGCTGGTAGAGCACAACACTTTTAATGTTGGGGTCCCGGGTTCGAGCCCCGGCTGGTTCACAAGAATGGCGTACAAAAGTACGCCTTTTTTGTTTTTTTCGTTGAAAAACAGTCTTTTGCCGGTCGTTTTGCATGGCCGGAAAAACGGAATAGAGTCCGAAAATCCGATATTAAGTACACATTTTGTTCCCGTTTGGGAACGTTTTGTCTTGTCGGATGCGTTTTCACGCGTCCGATTGCATCCTGTTTCCCGCTAATCCCGAGCCGGAGGCGCGCGTTGTTCTATGAGGGGAGCTGTCGGGCGCGGGGCATTGACGGATACGGCCCGTTGGCGGGCGAAAATTTCCGGCGGATCCATGCGTCGGGAATGTAAATTGCCGGTCGAACATAGCCTCGCGCCGCAGGACGTGAATATGGAAGGCGTTAGGATAAGCGGAAGTTCCGATATTATTTTATGTAATTTGTTACAAACGGTTGAAAAGGATGCAACGTTCGGATTTATCCGAACATCTATTTATTCGGAATTCCAAGACAGTCGACTGCTTAACTGTAATTGTATTTTAATTTAAGGTATAAGAAAAATTCTTATGAATACGAAAATTCAAGCCAGCAGTTTGCTCGCGGCAGCCTTGCTCGTGGTCGGAACAGTAGGATTCGCATCGTGCGATGATGATAACGGAGGCGGAGGAACGCTTCCCTCTGCCAGCGATATGTACGGGAATTATGTCGGTACCGTGCGGACGGTAGAGGTCACCCACAACGAGAAAACGGAGAGCAGCGAAGGCGGAACCTCCGAAGGAGCCGAGGTGAGTGTCAAAGTGGACAGGGATACGATTTATTTCGATGCTTTCCCTGTGAAGGACATCATTATTTCTCTCTATGGAGAGGAGGAGGCGCCGGCGATTATCGAAATGCTGGGCGACATAAAATACAGCGTAGGCTATACTCCGGCGCTCAGCGAGGCTCAGGATAGCGTTTCTTTCAGAATAGCTCCCGAACCGTTGAAAGCCACGGTGTCCGTTCCGTCGGAAAGTCCGGATGCGGAGCCTGCCGTACTGAATATCGAAAGCCAGATCTCAGCGGAGGATGTCGGAGATTATGAACTCGAGACCTCTAATCTGAAGTTCACGCTGACGGTAATGCAGATTTCCGTCAAGGACGAGGAGGGAGCGGACGTGTCTATTCCGAATTTCGAACCGATGTCTATGGAATTTAGCATGGCGAAAGCACAATAACTCCGGCTTATCTTCGAGCCGTTTCGGACAGAAAGCCGTAGCGATAAGCTACGGCTTTTATTGTTTCGCTGAAATCCGGGCTTGGCGCGTGACGAAAGGGAGGCGTTTCCTCGCGTCGTTTGGCGCGGAGGCTCGGAAGCTATCGGTGATTTTCGCACGGCGCTTTGTGGCTTTGTTCGGCCGGCATCGGTACGGTCTTACGGTCCGGGGAGCGGCTGCCGGCTGTTCGGTTCGGCCGCAAGGGGGCGGTCCCGGCTTCGGTCGGATGGAAGAAGCCGCGCGGACGGCGGGCGTGTCTTGTCCGTCGGGTAAAGCTGGCGGCGAGTCTTGCGTTGAAAACGAAAGCCGCCGTACTTTTCCGCTTGCGGTTTCGGTATCGGCCGGTTCTGCCGTCTCGACCGTCGGACTTGGTCGGACCTCGTCGGACAATAACGGTGTTGAAGCGTGATCGGGCTTTATGGGTTCCGTTGGAAATTCGGGGCGATGAGAGCCGGGGCTTACACCGATTTCCCCGAGGCGTATTGCCGTGTCCGGTGACCGCGCGTTTTTTCGTCATACCGGAATTGTTGCCGAAAAGGGGCTGCTGACCGATGGGAGCGTCCGAAAGAATAAGGGCCGGAAAGGCAAGCGCGAGACGATACCGTGAGAATTCGCAGTTTCTTCGACCGCTTTCCCGCAAGGTCAACGGTATGTCTGCCAGATGCTTGCCGTATTGTGCAGGTGCGGGGTCATTGT
>OLWB01000021.1_pt1 | contig 162190 bp, 184 predicted proteins | sample 1673331 | NCBI WGS metagenome assembly OLWB01 (sample SAMEA3178943, study PRJEB25190) | human gut metagenome | biome: human gut; feature: human-associated habitat; material: faeces | place: Austria | collected 2013
TTAAATATGCTTCTTCTGCTGTTTTACGTAACGTTTTAATAGTTTAGTTTTAATAAAAGTGTACCGTAAGCAAGATTCGAACTTACATTACTTGACTGAGAATCAAGTTTCCTATTCCAATTAGAAGATTACGGCAAACATAATTTTATTTAGCAAAATATGCAGGATTATATTTAACCTTACGCCAAACAGTTTTAGTTATATCTTCGCCCTTTTCATTCTTTACTTTTTCAACAAACTTCATGTCTAAAGCTTTAAAATGAATCTTTTTCATAGTAAATTAAGTTTAAGGTTTTATAATATCTTTCTTTCTAAAAGGTAAATTATATTTTTTACACCACTTCCTAACTGCATTATCTGTAACTCCATACGTTTCTCCAATTTTTGTAAAAGATTTTATTAAAAGTAATTCTTTTAAAGTTTCTCTTGAAGGAATTTCTAAATTATTATTTCTATATTTTGCTGCACAACTTTTACAGTAAGTAGAATTTCGCCCTATTTGTTTTCCACACGATAAACATACATTCTTAGGTTTGTTTATACTTTCTTTTCGAGCATAATTTTCTGTTTGAGAATGACAATTAGGACACAACATTTGTAAATTTTCAATCCTATTATCTGTAGGATTACCATTAATATGATGGAGTTGAATTACAATAGGTTTTTCTTGTCACGTTGTAATTCCGCATATCTCACATTTGTTTTCCTTCAAACGATTTATAAGTAATTTTTCTTTTAACTTTGCACTTTTAATATTACTATCTTTTACTAAATATTGATCTATTGAAGCGCTGGTATAAGATTTAGCTCTTCCTGTAAAATGAGATATATCTATTTGATACTTCTTAATTTTATTTTTAAGTGTTTGAGAATTACTGCCATGTATTGGAATATGCATTAACCTTAACACTTCACAGTAACTTGTAGCATTCCTACAACATTCTCGAATTATTTTTTCGTCTCAACAATATTTTGGCATAAAACTTTGATTTATAAGTTGGGATACAAAGATTCGAACTTTGGTTACTTGCGTCAAAGGCAAGTGTGTTAGACCACTACACTATATCCCAATAGTAATTGCTCTAGCGCAATTTAACTGTACTAGGGCAAACTGGGACCATCTTTAAAGTTACATCCTCTGCATCTTTATTTACTTTCTTTATATAAAGATGATCTTCTGTAGAATGAATCTCAAATGTAGTGCCATCGTTAGCTACTACAACAAAGCTATCACCTTCTTTAATTGTCATAGCTTTTCCATAATCTGTGATAATTTTCATATATTTGGTTATTTAAAGAAAGTTCAAATAAGTAGGAGAGGGAATATACTTTTAAAAACGCTAGCAAATCTATCAATCTCCTACTTTAATAATCCTACACGTTATCCCTTCAAAGCTTTATACACGTAAAGCTTCTCCCCTAAATAAGAATCGTGTATTATTCCTATATCCTCCACCCTCGGATTATATAAACTGGTGGGCCTAACAGAGCATGATTCTGTAACCTACTGATTATGAGTCAGTTGCTCTAACCAATTGAGCTATAGGCCCTAAATAAAGAACATTGATTACGGGTTCAATGTTCAAAACCTCTATAGACTTCCTACCAAAGGTAGAAGCAAAATTATAAAAGAGGATCACGGATTTTGATCCTCCGTCTAGCTACAAAGTAGACTTTGACAACTGCTGCAACAGTCTGCCTGTTTCGCATTGAAAATTTGCAGATTTTCGCACTTATCAGGACTGACTATAACACTATATTTACGATCGATTAGTATTATGTTATAGTCTTATTTTCTTTTTAAAATACATAATTTCCCTTTCTCAGAAATTAGATATTCACAATGTACTAATTTATACCCTTCCTTTCCAAGATTATTTAACCAATCATTAAAACTCTGAGTTTTTTTTGTTCAGCTTTTTTGATCGTATATTTTTATTATATATTCAAATGTTTCCATATAGTAAAAATTTATTTACTAAAATATTTAATATCAAATTCGTTAAGACTTAATGATACTAAATATTCCATAAAATCTGTAGTAAATTGTTTCTTTCGAAAGAAATCAATAGGTATAAAATCAAAAGCATTGTCAATAATAATAACTTTATAATTTTTATAAACATCTGGAAAATCAAAAATGTAATCTGATTTAGATATTTTATATTCTTTGTCATAGTTATAACAAAGATTAATAAAATTATTATTATTAAAATCAATCAAATTTACGTGATATTGTTTTCCTGCATAATCTGTTGTAGAATAGATAATATATTGATCTAATTTTCTAAGTTCGCGTAAATTTGATACTTTAAAACTTTTATCATTATTTATACAATAATTTATTTTGTTTAGCAATTCTAATTCGATTTCTGTAATTGCTTTAACGTCCTCGATAAATTTATAAATTAGTTCACTATCACCTAATTTGTAAATTGTAACAACATTTAAATTAATAAGTGTATCGGTATAGCATACTCGATAAGAATTAATTTCTCTAACTAATTTAATATTACATTTCGCTATAGTATTGTTAACTTTCTTTCCAATATAAGCGGTAATATGCAAATCTTTTGCAACAAATAAGTAATACATAATTTAAAAATTTATAGTAGAGTGTGTCAGATTCGAACTGCGACTCCGCATCCCAAATGCGGTATGTTACCATTACAATACACACTCTATCATAAGTTAATTGTACTCGGAGCGGGACTCGGACCCGCAAGAGCCTTTCGGCTCAAAGGATTTTCTGCTAACTGATTGATTATCAGTTAGTTGGACTATGTCTTCTCCATGCATTTCTGTTTAGGAGGTGGGTATATCATCCAATTAAAATTAGATGGTTACTTTCATTAAAATGAAGTAAAATTAGTTTTAAGTTCTCTAAATTTAGATAACTTAAAACAGCTTAAATTTGGAGTTACTTTTGATATATAAGATAAAAATTTTCTAGCATTTTTTGTACCACATCTAATAGAATATTTACCTTTATTTAATTTAAGTGTAAATTTTATACCTAACGTAGATAATTTATCTATTAAATTTTGACATTCTTCCTTTTCTCCGTAAACAGAAATAGTTAGATCATATGAATATATTTGTTTATTTCTTCTTTTTGAAGATAAACTACCATCATCCATATATAATATAGCAAAACAGTAAGCATCCATAGAATCTACGATTTCTTTAGAAAAGAACTTTTTATTATCTTTACTATATAATTTATCTTTAATATCTTTTAGTTCTTTAATATTACATATATTATTATTAGTGTGAATACTATAAGAATCATATCCACTGTTATTAACATATGTAACTTTAGAACATGGAACAATTGAATTTATCTCATTCTGTTTTCACTCAATATATTCCTTTTGTGTAGCACAATGTCTAATAAATAATCTATATCTATTATCTATACTACCATCTCCTAAACAAAAAGCTAATAATTTTACGTTCATATTTAATAATTTTACAGTCTCTACACATTTATAAAGTGAAAGTAGGATATTTAAGGAAGTGTACGGCTTTAATTTTTCGACCTACTAAGCACTCCGCCTATTCTATATGGTATAGACAACCTGTATTCCTTACAATATATTCACTTTAATTTAGCTCGGCGTTATTGTGTCGTGCTCACACCTTCGCCGAATTAGCCCACATTCACATCAAAAGTTTCCTTCTGAGTGCTCAAAGCTTTTCCACGATAATTATCAGTAAAAGAATGACAATTAGGACAGAGAATTTGTAAATTCTCAAGTCTTAAATCGTCTTTAATCCCATTAATATGATGTAATTCAAGAGCAATAGGTTTCCCTAATCATTCAGTTCTTCCACAACATTCACATTTATGTTCTTTTATTCCTTCTTTGAGTAGTCGTTCTTTAAGGTGATAAGTACTAACTCAAGTAGAATCTTTTACTAAAATTTCTTTTAATGACTTGGCTACTTTTACAGGCGTAAATCTCTTACCTTGATTTCAAGCCTTTCCAGTCATGTGAGATGTATCTAAATTTAATTCTTTTATCTTTCGTTTTACTGTATCATAATTACTTCCAGCAGGCTTTAAACCAAGTTCTCTAAGAACTCCAGCGTAAGATAAATTTGATTTTACAGCTTCAATGAACTGCTCATCGTTTCACTTTCTTTTACTCATATAAATTATATTTTGATATTAAAACACAAATATACGAAATAAAATTAAGTTTACAAAATTAAAATTAGATAGAAAAGCTATTTCTAAGTCCTTCGTGTCTGCCTAATTCCACCATCCGAGCAACATATTATTAATTACTCTCGAAAATCATCGTAAATTTCAATCTCATTTTCATCTATAAGAATGATTTCACATCTGCAAGTTTTCTGAAATTCAATTAACTCTTCTAGAGTATTAATTTCAATAGTAGATTCATATGTATAATCCGAAGATTTAGTTACTTTAAATTTCATAGCTATTCAAAAACTAAAGCGTTCATAATAGTTTTTTTTCTCTGAGAGGGTCAACTACTTGTTTTACAGCATTACTAGATTTAAAATATACTAATCTATCAAAAGTAGATAATGCAGTTGTTCCTGCGGTTTGCAGTATATTTTGATCCATACTACGTACAATTGTAATAAAATATTTATATTGAAATTCATTATTCCAATCTGGAGTCCAACCTTCATTAACTATTTCTGCTGCCTTAAGTAGCTTTTCAATCGATTGAATTCTACGATGTATTTTGGTTGAAAGATCTTCTGTAGAGTTACTTTCAACTGCATTATTTTCGATTTTAATAGTTATTTCTATTTTGTATAAAGTGTGACAAATATATATATAAATTATTAGATATGCAACTATTTTAAAGAAAAAATTAAGATAATTACAATCGATACAATTAAGCTAACTATTATTGCAACTCCCTCATACTTAAAGAGTTTTGATGGAAATCGTATCATTGTTTCTTCCAAATTTAGTACATGATAAGAGTATAAAATACTAAAATTGTAATATTTTTCCTATTCTATCCATATATCTATAATAAACCAAATACCTAAACTTACTACAAATAAAAGAATAAAGAAATAGAATCCAGGTAGCCATAAACAAGCAAATAATGCGCTAAGAACTATTGAACTTATTCCAATAGATTCTATGATTTTTAGTATTTTATCTACTTTCATCTTTAGAATCATTTTTCTCTTCTTCACAAATAGAGTCTAAAATTCTATTAAATGCGTTAAGAGATTTTTCTGGAAGTTGCTGTAAAGCTTCACTATTTTGATATAGTTCTACAGCAGTATTTACTGCAAATATTTGATAACAAGTAGTTCGATTAGGAGCTATAGTGTAAATTAATCCAAAACTAACTGCAGTAATAATGGATATTTTTGCAGTTTTCTTAATAGTTTTATCAGTAGGAATATCGTCTGTTGCGTTCATCCATATTGCAAAAAGTACTCCACCTGCAATAATACCTGATACTATTGTAATAACAGATGCAACAGTAGATATTTTACTAAATATATCAATCAGATATACTGTCCAACCTAACTCACTCATATTAGTATTGATAATAACGATAATGATTTAGATATTCTTTAACAACTTTACGTTCTGATTTTGTAGGAATAGAATCTGTAATTTCATAAAAAGCTTTTCCTGGAATCATATTGTAAAGTTCATTAACTCTTTTATGTGGAATATAAACTCCGCAAGAGGAGAATAAAATAATGAAGCATATAATAAATAGTTTCATTATTCTTTTTGTTTTAGACGATAGTAATAGGTAGTATCACTATTAATGATTTCTGTTTTATATATTTCATATTTATTATTACGAAAATCATTAATAACTTGAGTAGCAACAGAATAGCTTTTTGGAGCTACTGAAATTAGGAACCAAGTAGCACTTATAGAACTAATTAATAGAATAACTACAAAGAGCGATATATATTCTTTTTCTGTATTTGATATTATAGTAAACGCTAGTAAATTTATTGCAATTACAAGTAAAATTACTACACAAAAGATTATTCCCATGATTTAATCCTCTAATTCAAGATTTATTACAAGTCCCCAAACATTTCCTCTATCGTCTAGATTACATTCAAATGTAGCGGGAATATAAACTTTACCATCAATAAGAAAATCAATTTCGGCATCTCCACATTTATTTTCGTAATCTTCCAGAGTTCTACAAAGAGCCTTTAGATGTTTCAGTTTCATAAATAATATTCGTTAAAATGTGTTGTAGTATTGTATCAATAAACCGATTATAATCGTCATCAGAGTTAACTGTCGCACAAAATTGTGCAAATACTTCCTTTACTTGGTTCTCTTCTATCTTATATATGTTTACAGACAATTGAAACCATGTAACAGGAAATATGGAAATGTATATTTTATATGTATTTCTAAGCCAATCTATTAGCTCATATGTATAAGGTACAGTATACAAATCCTTAAAATCACTATTTTGGATTCCAGGTTCATCAGGGATTACACATTCAATTTTTGGATTATTGTTTTGATCTAAACAATAATAGACTTCATTAGGTTCATTATAACCTGCTTTTGCTGCTAATTTAGCAGTTTCATATGATATTCTTTTCATAATATTTAAAATAAAAGTTACTCCATAGATTCATGCCTTTGAATACAGTAACTTTGAAATAATATAAGTAAGCATCTCTACTATTTGCATCTTAACTTGATATTATGGAATATCAAAAGTAAAGTTATTCAATAAGATGTCTCTTGAATTTTTAATCACATTTGTAAATCTTTGAGTTGATATAACTAAATGCAATGACATTAAAAATTCTCAATCCGTTTCGTTACTCTTCTACAAAACTTATAAGTAGACTTACTCGAACGAACAAGAGTAATCATTTATTTAGACTGGATTAGTCTAAATAAACTTGGAGCTTTTACACTAAAGATTTAACTTTAATTAACACAAGCAGCTCTGACGATGCGATTTGATTTACGAATCAAATGAAACGATTCAGTTAAATATAAATAGCACTGATTCTACAATATAAGAAGATCATCTATATTGACTGCTTTGTGGATCCGTTTCTTGCAGTATATTAGAGTCTAATCCCGACATGCGGTTTAACCATTTATATTTAATTTATGTAATTATAAGTTATATTTTCCTGTAGTATTTAAAAATACACAAGATTTAATTAGTTTATTATCCTTTTTACTGTATATAGTTATATTTGGCTTAGGATACGTGTGTATGTCTTTTACGTAGTATCCTGGATTTTTTTCTTCGAAATCTTTTATAAGGATTTCTTTATTTTTCCTTATTGTTTCTATTGCAGTAAAAAATTCATTTTCTGCTTTAGCATAATTACTGAGCAATTCTTTAGCTGTCATCTCATTAAGATTTAAGTTGTTCTGCTAGGTATTGTAGAAATTCTTCTACAGTCATTCCAGATTCAAATTCTGGAGTTTCTTTCCAATCTTCTTGGATTTCTTCTTTAGTATGACTAGCAATATAGTCTTTCAGTTCTTCAAACATATAAATAAGATAAAATTAGGAACTACGGAAGGATTCAAACCTTCAACTCCAAATATAATTGCGCGCGGTGTTTTATCAACTTTAATTAAACTACGTAGTTCTGGAAGTAAGCTTTTAAATACAGTGTTGATACGCTGCCATCCACTGTCTCATACTCTCATTATCAGGTGCAACAAAATTTCGAAGGTTTTTCAAAAATTTTGAAGTCGAATTGATTTTAGAGTATACTCTATAGAAACCAAGTATACAATCTCGTCTAAAAACACGTTTGTCTTTGACAATATCGTATACTTGATTGAGAAGTTCTGCTTTATCGATAGCCATTTCTTTTTCTTCAATAGTGATTGATAAAGCACCTCTTTGAAATGTTTCTACAGAATGAGAACCTTTGATCAATTGAATTCCAGCTTTAATATCCAATAAAGGATATTTTTTTAAAAATCCATTTAATACTATATATGAAGGCAGTTTTTGTCGAACATATGATCTCAGGTAATCCTTAGTAGTCCAATTCTTTCGAAACGCATTAAAAATTATTGCGAGTTCTATAGGACTTTTGTTGGAGTTTATAACAATTGTTCTGAGAAAATATTTTCCTGGTTCTTCTTCAGCAAGATTTCTGAACGCTTTGAGTCGATGTTGTCCATCTATGACTGCACCAGATTCGGTAATATAGATAGGAAAAATATATTCATTTTGACGCATAGCATTCATAATCTGTGAAACGAGTTTCTGATCAGTATCTCTATTCTCAGGAATAAAGGATAAGTCCCAAGGATCTGTTACATGATAGATTTGTTCTGTTTCACAGTTTTTCAGTGATTTTAACATGGTACTAGAATATGTTTTGAGGCACATCTTGAATACCATGAGAAAGGATGAAAGATTGTGCTGAAGTTACTGAAATGTTTTTATTATTGAGGAAATAACCTCTTTGTGTGCGAACAAGACGATTTCCTTCGATATCTTTTCTAGACCAGAAACCAGGTTTATGTTCTTTGATTGATTTCCAATCTTTCTGACGAATGATTTTATTGGAAATTATAGGATAGAGATCAAGTTCGAGATTCATAATTTTTAAAGTTAAATTATTAATAACTAGGTGAGAAATAAAATAATTGCAATGAAAAGAGAGAAAAAGTTAGGTATAAGAAGAAAAAATAAAGAGTAATATTTGTGAGTTTAGAATGAAAATTGAGAGATTGGGAAAAATGATTGAGAGTGGGATAGGGATGATTAATCCACTCTCAATCAATTTTCAACCTCCTTAAAACTCAATCATTACTAAACTACGACCTTAACTTTCATTTTTTCGTATCACCTTCAAAGAAGTTCCAAGCCCAGATAACCGCAACGATTGCGATCATGATAAGGATGACACCTTGTAAAGAAATTACACTTAAAGGTAACATAGTAAGTATTTTTAGATGTTTAAAAATTTGTTTAGTATCAAAAATTGCTCATATTCATTCACAAAACAAACAGAACGAAAAACAAAATTTATTAAAATTAAGAATGAATATGAGCTTTAATTGATGTTATTTCTCATCTTTCTTTGAGAAAATCACATAAACGACCATTGCGAATAACATAAGACCAAGAATGATGAAATAATTCGCAATATCTTCACCAAGTGTTTCACCTATTCGAGCTAATGGTAACATGATTGAAAGTGTATTTTTATTTGTTTTTATGCAAAATTTTGTTATCGCGCGATAATATATGACAAATTATTTAATTTTCCAAATAAAAATGAATAAATTTTCTACTGGAATTTATTAAAATTAATAGCCATTATCTACTACAATTTCCTCCCATTCTCCACTAATCCATAGCGCATGACCATCTTCAAAAGCTTTCTCCATAATTAGATGTATTCTTTTGACTCTACCTCCAACTACTTCTCGGGTATATACAAATGAAACCCAATCATCACAGAAAAATCTTGTAGCAGATAGATCATTAATACTTGTTGCTTCACAAGTATGCCATTTAAAAGATTGATCAAGTTCTCGAACATAAAATATTTTACTATCCACATCCCACAAAATAGCAAGAGAATCTTGTTTTACATCATTTGCAATAACAGTTTTATTCTCCCAATTATATGCTGTAGTTCGAGTAATAGGAGAAACAAAAGCTCGAATTTGAGCATTACATGTTACTGCCCCCAATAATACCATCAAAAATAAAATGAATTTTTTCACGATCTTATTATTTATGTGTACTTAATTGATAATCAGGATGTTAATTACTACCTTATTGATTGTTAGATGTTTCAACTGTGAGATCTGTGTCCATTAATTAGAGTCTGATTATCAAGAGATTAGATACTATCTTATTGATAATCAAATAGTTAAACTGTAGGATTTGTGTCTAATAACATGTGGATTTAAACTTATACTGAAAATAGACAATAATAGTGTCATTCAGAACACAAAGTGGGTGCGTGTCAAGGTCCACACGAAGTGGGGACATTAAGTCTAGTTCCCACTCCGACAGGAGTGGAAGTATTAAGTATAGTTCTGTATGCATTTTTGCAATCGAGTGTATGCATTTTTGCAATCGAGTGTATGCATTTTTGCAATCGCTGAAAAAATGTACAGAAAAATTTGGAAAGGTCAAAAATTTTCTGTACATTTGCATTAAATAAAAAATAATAGTATGGATAAAAAACAAACTATACAACATTGTCAAACGCCAAATAATATGACGGCTGAACAAAATTTAGATCCAATAGATGTGCTAGTATATACATATTTAAAAGCACATATGAATCAACAGACTAAACAAGCGTTTCCATCTGTAAGATTACTCGCTAATGAAACTAAATTAGATGTCCGAACAGTTCAAAAGTGTTTGAATCATTTGGAAAATGCAGGAGATATTATAGTACACAGATCTAAAGGCAAATCAAATGTATATGAATTTAATCCTAAATCCAAAAATTTTGAAATGTTCAGTTATAAATTCTTATATGAAAATGATAACTTAACAGCGGATGAACGAGCTTATTTAATTGTAACTCAACAATATATGTATAAAAATGATAATTCAGGTTATGGTAAATTATCTTTAACCAATAAAGAATTATCTGAGAAAATCAATTTAAGTGAATCTGCAATTAGTCGGAGACATAAAACACTACAAGAAAAAGGCGTGTTAACTATTTCTGACGAATTTCAAAAAGATTGTAATTCAGGTTTATCATTGCAGTTAAAAATATTTGATTTAACAGCAATAAAACAAGATATGTTATTTGTAAAAGAAAAGGTAGCCGAACACGATCTTCAATTAAAAGAACATAATAAACGACTACTAAAATTAGAAAAAGAAAATGATGAATTACGTAAAACTATTAAAGTACTTATAAATGACAGCAAATCTAAAACCAGTCAAAATACCTCAGAGTTTACTTTTGAATAAAGACTTAACACTTGGTTTAAAGTGTCTTTATATTTATTTATTAACTTGTGCAATGAAGTGTAATGGTTATCCGATTGTACAAATATCCATTAGAAAAATTGCAGTTGATTTAGATATGAGTGAAAGATCAATTCGAAGAAAAGTAATAGAATTAAAAGATAAAAAAATTCTATTTCAATTAAATGAACAATATTTCACAAGTTATACTACAGGAGATCAAGGAACAAATCTTTATCTGATTAACTATAATTTAACTGAAGATCTTCCTCCTGCATCAGAAATATTACAACAAGTTGATTATGATAGAATACAAGATTACATATCTAAATTAAATAATTAAAAAGGAAGGCTTTTACACCTTCCTTTTTAATTTTTAGACTATTTAAAAACAATAAAATGAAAAAATCAGTATTCCTCTATTTCACAACAGTAGAATCTCTGACACCTTTAGCGGACTCTACTTACACGAAGTAGAGTTTCGATGTTTTGTTTAACGACTCTCATCAGCGCTATACGTCGTAAGCAGCAATAATTCACCATTCTTGTTTACTTTCATCCATAGGTAATACTACATAATACCTTTCTTTATATGTAAACCAACTGCGATAATTACGTATTAGATAATCACCACAGTTGGTTTCAAGAATGTTTACTGCTCATTTAAACTTACCTTTTATAGTAAGTGTTGAATTACGCATTTGCGATTTCGATGACAGGAACTCGAATGTCGCGATACTGATCTGCAACACGAACACCATCTGGAGTAAACTGGTTTACTTTACCGCTGATGATGTCGGCCACTCGAATCGCTTTGTTTGCGAGATATTCCAGTTTCGTATAGTTGTTATCCATGTTGTTGAGCTTTTCAGACAGCTCGCAGGCACGTCTCGGTTGACTTTCAGGAGACTCACGATAAGTCCTCTGCAAAGAACCGAGAGAGATCCATGATGGTTTGTTGTTTCGCAGACAGGCTACGTAATATGCTTCAGCATCAGCATTCTTCCGAATCTTGATTGCTTTCACCATTGTGTCCATGTTTGCTTTATAGGTTTCGAAGTCGTAGAATTCTATTACTTCACCTTTTTCGGACAGACCGAAAACGCCGATAAACGGCAGACCACTGTTCTTCAGCTTATCAGCGGTTACGGGAACGAGTGTCTGCTCTCCACGAAGAGGCAACACAGGTTGATTCTGTGCATCAAATGCTTTCATATTAAAAATCTTTTAAAAATTTGGTTAATATACCACGAATTTGTTACTACATATCTATGTAAGTCTTAGTTATCTATGTAAGTCTTAGTTGCAAGAAGTAAAAAGAGTGCAAGGACGAATCCCTGCACTCCTATAACATTTAGATGCGTTCAAAAATCGCAAACGGTCTCTTACGTAGTATCGGCTGCCCATTGTCAGTATAGGCAACTTTTCCACCTATAAAAGCAGTAGTATCGACAGGTACTGTTTCGACGACTTTGATTTCACCAAGTGACATCAACAGTTTAACTCGTTCACAGTCATCGCCTACTTCCATAAGCTCATAATTGAGCTTATGATTCTTGTATACCTCTCGCCACTCTTCTGCCATTTGTCTGGCAAAGATTCGAACAGGTACCCAAGTTGGTTTGCCGTTGATCCCGATTTTCATATACGGAACAGGCTTGTTGTTATATGTACTCTTTTGAAAGCACTCATCGCAAAATTCGCTTGGGAGTGTAATGACATCACCGACGATGAAGTTGATACCGCCGAACGACTTGCCAGTCTCTTTCAAGTCGTCGATACTTTTAAATGACGTTGCATTAGCAACAACATTTACAGCCGTAGCCATTTTCAATTCACTAGTTTTCATAATCGCTAAAGGTTTAAAGTTTGTAATTACATAATACATTTAGTCTTAGTAATATATACAATTAAAGAGAATGTACCGAAGCACATTCTCTTATATGCTATAAACTGATAGTTGCAGTTACAGTGTAACCACGTCGTCGCAACTCTTCAACCAACTCCTTATCGGAATGCTTATCGAGAACGTTATCGATAACTTTCTCAACAATTTCAGCATTTTTAATAAGTTTTTGGCGTGATGGAGATTCACGTGCAGCTTCCGCTTGAAGTACACGAGCTTCTTTGATCATAAATTCTGCTAATTTATGATTTGGAGCTGTCTTACATGCATTCCATATAAGACGATCTTTTACGGAATGTAAAAGTCCGTGTTTCAATAGAACTCGCTTCAGATATGTAGGAGCTACTTTAACTCCACAATCTCGGCATAAACCTCCGAAAGATCTAGGCTTGTCAATACTCTGAGCGATTCGAGAATCAGACCATGCGTGAATAGTTTGCAGTACTTCTAATACTGCATTAATTTCTGTTTGTGATATCATAACGTTATGACGGTTCACCTAAGCACCGAAAGGTTCAAGTTACAGAAGTATTTCTGTCTTAGAACATTTGATCCCAATCTTCCTTTGTAATACACGTAGTGCATATTACAATAGTGATAATAACAATGAAAACGGATATTGCAAGATACCCGTTTTCATTTAAACTATCAACGCTCATCAAGAAGAGTAGAACTATTGTCATTGTAATGTAGAACATTACTTTTTTGCAAAATAGTTTCATCCTTTAATGAGTTCAAAGATTGGAGCTGTTGCTCCGTTTGATAAAATTGTTTTCGCAACAACTTTAATTGTTTTGCCTTGTAACAACTGATGCAATTCAATAAAGTTTTGTGTACGATAGACTCTCTTCGTGAAGCTGTTAAAATCAGATAGTTCACGATAGTTACTGAGTCTTCGAAAATACCGTAAAGGTATTCGATCGATTAAACAATCATTAACGATACAAGACATCAATAACTTGTTATTCTTAATAACAATAGGTTCATTAAGGATTTTGATAACCGTTCCGACAGAACGATCAAAAGGTTTTGTATTCATGATTTTGTTTGTAATCGTTAATGAATTGTTTATGTGCGATGCGCAGTTCCTTACGAGTAACTTTACGATGAGAAAAGTTTACTCTCGTAATTGTTACATTCGCTTCGATAATAGTGTAAGAATTGTCACACGACTCATTACCGAAACGAATTGCACTGCGAAGTCGAGGACACTCTTGCCAGAGTTCAAGGAAGTCAGTAGCTTCTCGATATAAATTTGTAGTGGCACACATGGCACTATAGCACTTTACCTAAGGAGTGCGAGGTTCAAATTCAAACTGAGAAAAATTTTTGGTCTTAGTGAATTTTAATTTGATTTTCCATTTTATTAGGCCAGGGGGACTTTTTATGATGTGTCCTATCGCATACATCACATATATTATATTACATATACTATACACTATATAATACCGCTCAACATTTTGTAAAATCAATAATTTATTTTATTTTTGCAAAAAGCTAAAATTTATGAATAATTGATTAAAACAACAGTTAATATATCAACCTGTCATTAGAGAATCTAAAATCAATATAATTCCCGAACAGGAAACAATAATCTTACCTAAAAAGAAAATAAAGACTACCTCATTAGAAGGTTATACTCCAACTTTATTAAAAGAACCTCAAGAAAAAGTAATTATAGAAATACCTCAAGAAGAAACAAAGTATCCAAAAGTTTTTCAAAATAAATCGGAATTTATCAAAGTTATGACTCCTTTATATGAAAAGATATTAGCTTCTAAAGGTATTGATACTTCTTTTGCTAAAGCGTTAGTACAACAATCTGGATTAGAATCAAACTGAGGTAAATCACAATCTGGTAAATTTAATTTAGGAGGAATTAAAGGAAAAGGAACAAAAAGGCGTACAAGAGAAGTTATAAATGGAAAAGATCAATATATATATGACAGTTTTAGAGATTTTAACTCTTTAGAAGATTATGCTAATTATCATGTAAATCTATTAAACAATAATAGATATAGAGCATTTTCAGGTACAGTAAATGAATTTGCAGATAAAGTAGCTAAAGGTGGATATGCTACTGATCCTAGATACAAAAATATTTTAAGTAAAATGATAGCTAGTGCTAAATTTGGAATGAAAGTTCCAAAATACCAGTATTCAGGAAAAATACCTAGCACAGACATCCCAATTATTCGATATAAAACAGATTTAGATAAAGAAATTGAGAAAAAAAATAACGAATATGCTGCTACTAAAGATATCGAAAATTTTGCTAAAAGTAGAGACTATAGTGAAAATCATCTTAAAGAGTTAGCAGATAGTGTTAAAAATACAGAATTTAATTATCCAACTGTATTGCATTTAATTAACGGAGAAACAAGTTTTGAAATATTTCCTAATAATAATGCATCATCAGCACAAGGTCCTTTTCAATTACTTGAATCTACAATAAAACGCCTTTATCCTAAAAATTATGCTCAAATTATAAATGAGTATAGAAATAAATCTAGAAATTTTTCAGATATATTACATGATGGAATGGTAATGTTTAGAGAACACGCTAAAAGAATCAAAGATGGAGATCGCTCTTACGGTAGGTTAAAAGTAAACCATTTAGCTCCATATAGTTCTCAAACAGATACTATATCTGCAACTGCATGAAAGAGTATTAAAAATGATATTAAAAAGAAATTAATCTTTGGAAAATCTACGTATCAGGATTTAACAGATGCTTACAATGAAGAGTATGAACGTATATTCAATAATAATGAAGCTTACGATCATTCTAAACAAAAATTTAAATAAAATATGACAACTAAAGAAAAATGAACTTTAGCTGCTATTATAATAGTTGTAATAGTAGCAATCTTAGCAGCAATCAAATTGCTTCCATTTTATGTAACAATTATTGCGTTAGTAACGTATGTATTTGGAATTGGAACTGGTTGGTTCCTTAAAAGAATTAAAGATAAATATTTTGTAAAGTCCTAAAACAACAAAAGGCAGTCGAATTAACGGCTGCCTTTTTCATTTCTTAAATATATGTAAGTTCCTGTTGCACCTAATCCTCCACTAATTCCGAATGAATTACGTATTCTATTAGCTACAGATTCTCAATTGTACATAGGTATATTCTTTAAAACATCTTCAGATAATTTATATGGATGTGCTCTATTAATAAATGAATAACTTGTAGGTAGTATATCATTTGATATAGATGCTACTAAATCTACTTGCCCATCTGGATAAACATCGTGTTCAAGAACTCTAACTTTCTTAGCTGGTAATTTATAATGTTCTACTACTGTTCTTTTTAAATCTTTTGGATTAACTGAACTAACTGCTGTATCATAACTTCCTACATACTTTTCAGTTTCAGGAATTTCGTAAACGTTCTCACCTGTACGTTTATATTGTAAATCAGGTTTATTCTTTCCTTTAGGTAAAGCAATAGCTCTGTGTACAACCATCTTATCTTTTACTAATCCATCTCTTGCAAACATTGCTGCTCTTTTCTGAACTCCTGGAAGTTTACTAAATCCGCTGCCTATTGCTCCAGCAGTTAATAATGCTTCAAGTCCAGTTACAGCAGCTTTACCATATTCTCCATTTTTAATATCATCGTCTACTGTAGTTACTCGATCACTAGTTACAAAATCTGCAATTGCCGCACCGTTTAGTACTCTAGAAAGAGTCTTTAATATCTTTAATTTCCCAAATGGAAGTAATAATCCTAACGCAAAAGAACCAGTTGTTAGTAAATCATTACCAGCTTTCTTAACTAATTGTCCTTTTGCTGAATCTCAAAATGGAACGTCTTTAGGACGTTTTGTTCCATATCCGTCTATATAGTATTTATCCTTGTCTGATATGATCTATTGCTAAACATATAACTCCAGCTATGAATATAAATACACAACATGGACTATGTATTATAAACGTTGTTATTAATGTAAATAATATTACAAATATTCAACCTAATGCTCTAAGTCAATTCTTCATTTTCTTTTGTTGTAAAAGTATCTATTCCATATAATAAAGCGTCTATTAATATTAATCCCACAGGAATAGCCATAGGAATGATAGATAACATTCCTAAAATCAATGTAATTACCATAATACCTAAAATAATATCTGCCATTAGTTCCATAATACATTAAGCTTTAAAAAAGTAAATATTATTATTTTTATAATTATTTGTATCTATATGTAATCAAGTAGTCTCTCTGCCATTTTGATCTCATTTTTCAATACGAATTGGAATAGTTAATTCTAATTTATGTTTTTCTAATTCGTATCTCATATTAGATGCTGACATCTTATTGCTAATTAAATCAAAAGCATTACCTTTTTTATGTTGCGAATTTTTAGCTCCGATTTTACAATCTGGCTGTCTGTATCCACAATAATTTCTACTACCTCCAGATGCTCAATTATTACATATTAAAGGAATTCCTAATATTTCTCTAACTTCTTCTAATGCTTTTAAAGCTCTAGAGTCAAGTAAAGCTAATGATTTTTCCTCTCCTAATTCTTCATATACCTCTTTTGGAACTAGTTCTTTTATATCAAAATATTTATTTGCTTTCATTTCTTTTAACTCCTCCTAATTTATCTGCTCAGGCTTCAACAAAAAATTTGTAATAATCATAAGGAATACCTTTTTTACGCTTTCGCCTACAATTTAAATTATGTAATCCACTTAATAGCCCTACAAAAGGTAAATATAAAGGACCTAATCATTTAGATTGAATACCATGTCCAGCCTCATGTTTAATAGAATTTTTTAAACTAATTCGTATATTATTGTTGTTCCAATCGTATCTATTATAATCTAATAATACATAATAACCTAAAGAAATTCCTCCAGGAAATTTATCATAAATATAAACCTCCTGATCTTTATATGTAAACGTTTTTAATCTAGTTCTATTATAAAACGGAAGAAGTATTGCTCCTAGTAACGATTGAGGAAATTCTCAAGTTCATCTACGAATTTTGATAATTGTTTTCATTTTTCTTTCTATTAAATATTTTTACTACAGAATCTGCACCTAATAGAGTAGTACTACATATAAATAGAGTATCTACAATAACTGGAGCTTGTATCCCATGAAAAGTACATCATAAACATATAATAAGACATGCCACTCATCCTAAAACTCCACAAACTCGTTTACTACTTAAACCACTTTGTGCAGTGAATAATCTAATAAAGAAATCTTTCATTATTTTATTATATAGATAAATAGTCAACTACTGCTTTACAAAAACTTAGGAATTCTTCATCTGATAGATTAGAACGCATTGTATTTATACTATTACATACTAAACGAATGTTAGATAAAGAATATGCTCTCCCTGGTTTAATTCTATCGATAGAAACATTAAAAGGATTTTTGCCTGCTTTAATAACAGTTTGCATCTCTAAATTAGATAATGCGCACTTTCCATTTTGTTTTTCAAACAATTCGATTAATTGCTCTTTTGTTAAATCGAAAGGAATATTGTTTTTTAAAGCTCTAGTTTTACATCCAGATAACAATCGTGATAAAAATCGATCTCGATCGTTAATTTCCTGAGTAGCTCTTTTAATTTTCTTCCTTTCTTTTTCACAATCTTTGCATTCTCTAGAATATCCTTGTCGGCAAATATATTTCTCTCCTTTATAAAATTCTGAAACATCTTTATAAGTTTTACAAACATGACAATATAGTTCTCCATTTTCATTAAAACTTGGAATTCTTATACGCTTAGATTCTTTTTCCTTTTCACATTCTTTACAATGAGATCCGTATCCACACTTTACATTATTGCGTCTAGGAAAAAATTTAGATGTCATTGGTTTATATTTCTTACACTTAGTACAAAGTTTATAAATAACATCATTAATTAATTTAAAATTAGGTAAACCTAATGTATAATTCATTTGTTTTCCAAGTTTCTCAAATAAGATTTTTTGATCTTCTGAAGTCATAATTATTTATTATGATGTCATTTAGCAGCATTTCTAGCAAAATTAGCTCTCTTCTTTTGTAGCGGAGTTGCATTAGGATCATTAAGTACAGATCTAGCATGTTCTTGTACAGTTTGTCCAGCTCTTTTAGCACTAGCTGTAAACTTACCACGATTAGCCTTCTTTATATAGATTTTCCCACCCTTCTTTAAATGTTCAATCATATCGATAAACAAATTAGGTAAATCTATTGTGCTTGAGTTAGATAACTTTTGTATTTGTTTTTGTAAAGTTTTAAAATCTAAATTAAGATCATTCATATTAAACATATTTAGTAAGTTATTAGTTTAAATATTTTTATTTTGTATTTCACAAAAATAATAAATAAATTTGCAAAGTAAAAATAAAAAATTTAAAACTAAGTAATAAAATGTGAAATACTTTTCTAGATTGATTCTCATTTATAGTTGATAAAATTAAAAACTGGAAGGATGTTTGAAGAACATTGTTTATACTGTTAATTGTCTTTGCATTAAATATAATTACTAAAGAATATACCGAACGTTTAGTTATAAATTCTAAAACAGAAGTAGTAAATGAAATAAACCAAAGACATGATAGTATATTAAATCATGTTATTGAAAAATCTCCCGAAGTAGATAGAGTTATTAATTCTATTTTAGATAATTTAAATATTACCTATGGATTTAATCGTGCATCTCTAATGATTTATCATGATAATATCACAATGACTAATGGGATGCCGTATTTAAGAATGTCTATTTCTCATGAAAGAATAAGAGAAATAAAAATGAAAGTAACTGCTAAAAAAACTGAAATGCAAAATGTTCCATCATCTATGTACTCAGATTTAAATGCAGAATTATTAAAACATGGCCAAGTAATAAGAACTTTAAAATCTTTAGAAACAATTGATAAAAATTCCTATACTAGATGTTTGGATGAAAATATTAAGGGATATATTGTAATTCTTATACGTAATACAGATAATTCTCCATTAGCTGCATTATGATGTTTTAGTTGTGATGACGAAGTTCCAACTAGTCCAAATGTAGTACACGATTTAATGGGACAAGGACACGTTATTAGAGATGTATTAAAATACTAGTGATTTATGACAATGATTTTAGAAAAAGATAAGTTTTATAATGACTTATCTATTGATAAAGAAAATGACAATGTAATTTATAATGATCAGCAACACGTTTATATAGATAAAACAGATGGATCCTATTATATATCTGTTACGACACTAATTCATAATTATACTAATATATTTGATTCTGCTTTTTGATCAGCATATAAAGCATTAGAATCATTAACAGACGATGTAACGTTTGCAGCTTTAAAGAAAGTGTTACTTGCAACTAAAAAATTTGATCCATCTATTTTACATAAACTTAGTATTGATGAATCTCAATTTAATACTAAACGAGAAGAAATCTTACAAAGTTACGAAGATGAAAAAAATAAATCCTGTGAACGTGGCACTAAAATACATGCTAAGTTTGAAAACGCAATGTATCAAAATCCAGAAAAAGAACTAAAAAGATACGGATTAGGTGGGAAATTTAGTGTTAAGAAAGGACATTATCGACTTGATACAGAAAAAGCAGTATATCCAGAATTTCTTATTAGTGTAAAATCAAGAGATGGCGTATTGAGAGTTGCAGGACAAATTGATTTATTAATTAAAGATGGGAACGATATAATAATTATAGATTTTAAAACTAATAAAAAAATCGATCGCAAATCTTATTATAATAAATCAACAAAACGATATGAATGTCTAAAATATCCTTTAAATACAATTCAGGATTGTAATTTAATGCACTATACACTTCAATTATCAATGTATGCTTATTTGCTTCAACAAATCAATCCAGATTTAAATATTAAAATGTTAAAATTAATTCACATTGATCATTCAAATAAAGTTGAAGAAATTGAAGTAGAATATATGAAAAAAGAAGTAGAAGTACTTCTTAAACACTACAAAAAACAACTACTTATAAAAGAAGAATTATCAAAAGATACTCCAATCGTATATTAGTAATCGTTACAATTGCAAGTTAAAAGGTTATAAATATAATTGGAGTATCTTTTTTAAATAAAATATTATGGGATTTATAGATATATTAGATGGACATATTAAAGAATTATTTGGAGCTAATGAGAATTTAAGTAATAAACGTTTAAGGATATGTATGAAATGTCCATTATATAAAAAGACTCCAGTAGGTCCTATTTGTAATAGTTCTTTATATATTAGTAAAGATGGAAAAGATGTGGTAAATTACGGAAAAGAAGGATACGTTAAAGGGTGCGGTTGTAATTTAAGTAAAAAAGTCCGTCTATCAAATGCAAAATGTATTATAAGAAAATGATAATATGCAGATTAATATAAAACATATATTAATAGGTTGATACAATAAAATCTTTTTAAAAGAACAAGATTTAGCAAATTATCGATTAGATATTTGTAAGCACTGTCAGCATAATGTAAAATTTTTAGGTCAAGATAGTTGTGATTTATGTGGATGTATATTAGATGCTAAAGTCCGAGTAAGAGAAGAAAAATGTTTAAAAAATAAGTGATAAAATGGATTTAGGAAATAGAAAAATGGAATTAACAGGCATACATTATATGCCAGGACTCGATCAATCAGAAGATTTAACTACAACAGATAAAGAAGTGATGAAAAAATTGCAAGAACAAGCTCAACTTGAAATGGCAGATAATTTATGTAAACAAAATGAAGGAGTTAAATCTGCAGCTAACAAAGAAATTGTAGCTTGTAATAGTAATGTAATCATTAAACTTTATGATAGAAATCCCTATCGTAGTATTAAGACTAGTGCTTCAGGGATTATCTATGGTTTAGATGGACATGAAATGTATTTTAGTCACGAATCTGGAGAAATGGAAGAATCTCATCAGGAAATTATTTGTGCAGAAGTAATTGCTATTGGACCTGAATGTAAAAATGTAAAAGTTGGAGAGGATGTGTATTGTAGAAATATTCCTGTTCCAATACCTTTTGATAATCAAGGATATTATGCTATTACGGAACAAAATATTATATGTAGAATTGTAAATAAAAATTAATGATGCTAGAAGATAAAATATTTTTTAATCCTGGAGATTTGGTAATACTAAGACATCCTATTCCAAATCGTCCAGTTATGTATGTAGTAGGAAGAGTAATGCAAACGATAAAGAAAGGAGCGAATCTTGAATCCTTATTTAAAGGAATTAGATGTAGATGATATGATAATAATGCTACTTTACAGGAAGCAATCTTTTCTACTAAAGATTTAAAGTTTTATGAAAATGAAGATTTATCTGAATAATCTTTATATTAAATATATAGAATGTAGTGTAGATGAATTTGAGAAAATTAAAGACTTTCTTGACAATTCTAATACATATGTTCCTTATATTAAAAATATTCCTATAGAACCATATTATAAATATAACACGACTATTTGTTAAATAAAATGGACGAAAAGAAAATACAAAAATTTTTAGAATGACTTCCAACAAAATTTGAAGAATTTAAAGGTAAATCTTTAGAAGAAGTTGCAGAAGATTTAAATCGATTATATGAAACAGACGAAGGTAAACAAACTATTCAAACTCTAATGAATACGTTCTTAGAAGAACAAGATAAAAACTCTTCTAAATTTGCTAATGGAGGAATTCTTCCTACAAGTAAATTAGATTATATTGTTTCTTTGCATAAAAAAGGTAGCAAACTAAAAACTAAGAAATGTTCCTGTGGATGTGAAATGCACAAAGTATTCGAGAATGGAGGAGTTGTTGAAAAATGTGCCTGCGGATGTGATACTAAGAAAATCGTAAAAGCTGAAAATGGCACAAAAACTAAATCTAAATCGAAATCTAAAGTTGAAACTTACCAAAAAGGTTATTTAACTCCTTGAACTTTTGCATTCAACTCTGCTAAAACAACAGTTTTACCAAACATTGACGGAGGGGGCCAAAGAACAATACAACGTGTTGCTTCTCCATCAGGTAAAGTTATTGACCGTATATATGTTCCAGGTCAAGGTTATACGGAGAGAGTAATAACTCCAACTGATACAACGTTTACAAGAGTCATCTCAAATGGAGGAAGTGGAGCGCCAGATATACAAACATTTAGTAAAGGTATGCCAGATTTTAATTGATTCCAACAAAGATGGAAACAATATGGAGTTTACAAAAAAGGCGGAAAGGTATAAGAGATATCTTTTTGCTTTATAAGGAATAATATGGATTTATTTATATTTAATAATGATTTACAGAGATTAGAGATTAATGAATATTCTATTTTGCTAATTAAAGAATTTGCAGCTCTATGAAACGAAGACAGAAATAAATGTAAAGAAGATCCTAAAGGTATTAAACGTTTACGTGCTTATAGAGAATTTGCATATATTTATTTAGCTTTAGACTATAAATCTCCATATTTTGAATACTTAGAACAAGAGAAACATCAAGCAGCTATGGAAGATAGCGGACTTACTGAAAAAGAGTTTAATGATGAAACTTTTAGAGCTGCTTGTAGAAAATATATAGAACTTAAAGATTCATCAAGAATTCTAAGTTTGATTAAAACTGCATTTAGAACTCTAGAAAAGATGAGAGTATTTTTAGATTCAATCGATTTTAACGAAAGAGATGAATTAAATGGAGGTAAATATATTAACGATCCTAAAAAAATTATGGAAAGTTTAACTCAAATTGGAAAAATGGATGCTTATTTAAAGGAACTCGAACTTACATATAAGAAAGGTTTAAAAGCACAATCCAAATTAAGAGCAGATAACGAGCCAGGTTTTGGAGATATGGATCAACTCCAAAGATAAAAATATAAATAATGGAACAAGAAGTAAAACGAAAACGAGGTAGACCAAGAAAAAATCCTCCTGCAACTTTACCTACATTTGCAGACAGATATGAAGAAGAATTAAAAAAGAAATTATTTCAAGATATAACTGTATCAAAAACAGAAGACGAAGAGGAAAGTCCATATTATGAGTTTCCTAAGGAAGGACATAGAAAACGCAATGGTGCGTGAGATGTTCCTCTTGATGAAGAAATATTATATTTTGATCCAGAATTATCTTATGAATTAACTGGTTATAGACCTATAAATGAAACTCAAGGTTTAGATTTTGATCCAACTCCATTTACTGAGGCAGGTAGATTGTTTATGGAAAGAGGACATTATACAGAATATCCTAAAAATAGCAAACCTTATCGTGATTATTGAACAGAACAGTATAAACGTTGTGTAGATGGTTATACTGTTGGAAAATATAGGATAACTGGAGATCATTATTTCTTTTTGAATTTCTATCGAATGAAAACTGTTGATGGAGAGAAAAAAGCTGGTGCGGGACGTACCGAAGCATTTCCAACTTTTTTTGCAAAACAATATGAATATTTTCACTATCTAGAAATGTGCGAATATCTTTATAAAGATTGTGTTGCATTAAAATCTCGTGGGGTAAACTAATACCTGCCCTCTTTTATAGTAATATAAAAGTAATAAATTTCGCTATATCGCAGAAGACTAAGGTGATTAAAATCACTATGTTAACAGCGAGATAAGTCAATTAATCACTGACCATCGTAACGCATAGAAAGGAATCACAGAGATAAACTTTCCACGAGAGCGAAACATCCTAATATTTAGTTAAGGATGAAAATATATGCTGAACTTATAAGAAATTATAAGAGTCTAGGGATAAAAAGCCTTAGAGATAACAAAAATTGAGGTTTTTCAGAAATTGGAGCTTGTTTAGGTGTTCGTCCTTTTATTACTACTAAAGGTTTTACTACTATTTATACAGCATATACTGAGAGTTATGTTGATACTGTATTAGGTAAATGCTGAGTACAATTAAACTGATTAAATCAAAATACTGACGGAGGTATGAAACGACTTCGTCAGAAAATCGATAATATAAAACACAAACGTGCATCTCTTGTTGATAGTGAAGGCATAGAATTTGGGCGAATGGCTGATATAGAAGGAATAACAGCAGATCACCCAAGAAAAATTAGAGGTGAACGTGTAGATAGACTCTTATTTGAAGAGGCTGGATCTAATCCAATACTTTCAACATCGTGAACGCAAGGTACTGCTCTAGTTGAACTAGGAGGAGCTAGAGTCGGGATTAAGATCGCATGAGGGACGGGAGGCGATATGGGGCCTGCTCTAGCTGGTTTAGCTAAAATGTTTGAAGATCCATTAAGCGCAGGAGTACTTCCATATAAAAACTTCTATTCAGATGATGGTACTGCACAGTATACTGGGTTCTTTATTCCAGCATATGAATTTATGATGCGTCCTGGGTATGTTGATAATCGAGGAGTAACCGATACTAAACGAGCTAAAGCTTTTTATGAAGAACAACGCAAATTAAAATCAGGAGAACGGTTATTAGAGTATTGTTCAGAATATTGTTTTACTCCTAAAGAAGCATTATTACGACAAGGTGAAAATATATTTGATTCCGTATTAATTGCAGATAGAATTACTCAGATTCGAGTACATAAAATGGGAACTTCTCCTCAACATATAGCGTTATTATGAGATAGAGAAGATAACGATAATTCTCGAAATAAAGTTAAAGCAGTATCTAGTCCTAATAGTAAAATATTAGTTTACGAAGAACCAAAACGAGATAGCGAAAGCAATATATATAATAATTTATATGTTGCAGGAATAGACTCTATCGATCAGGGTACTGGGGATTCTGCAACACAATACGATGTATCAGATTTTTGTATTGTTGTAAAAAGAAGAATATTTGGTTTAAATGAACCTAAATATGTTTGTATTTATAAAGATCGCCCAAGAGACATACGAGAAGCTTATGAAAACGCAATGAAGATTTTAGTATGGTACAATTGTAAGGCGTTACTTGAACATACAAAAATCAGTATATTAACTTACTTTAGAGAAAAAAAGAAAGATTCTCTATTTATGCGACGTCCAAAATCTAGTTTAGGAGATATAAAAAAAGGAAATTCGGCCATGATAGGAGTACCTGCAACAGAAACTATTATTAAACACGGATTAGAATTGATCAATAACTTTGTAAATGATTACTGTTATGGAATTGATTCTGATGAAATGCTTGAACAGTTACTAAACTATTCATACGAAAATAAAAGAAAATTTGATATTGTAGCTGCTCTTGGGATGTGTGAAATGGCGGATGAAGAATTAACTGGAATTAATCCTAAAGTTAAAAACGAAGTTACTAAAACTTGAAAAGATATTGGATGATATATTGACGACAGAGGATATAAACGATATGGTATAATTCCAACAACATGACACAATTAGAAAAAGAGGTTTTAGATATTATTGAAAAAGTTACATGTTGTAAGTATATTGGACACTTAAAAGTAATCGAAAGTGAAGATGATTTTACATTAAACTTATATCTAAACCAAGAAATGTCTCCTATGGTTATTAATTATCAAGGAGATAAAGAATCATTTCTAAAGTTTATTGCTAAGGACTTACGTAAACGCCAAATAGAACGAGCACATCATTTCCGAGCAATTAAACATGAATGATATGAGTCACAATGTATCGATACAGACGATTATTGTAATAACGATATATTATAATGAATAATACAGATATTGAAAAAATTAAAAAGACAATTGCTGAACTGGTCTACGATAAAGTTAAGCTTAGAAAAGCATATAACTATTATCATTGTACTAGAGATGCAGAACAGTTTAGACATTTAGAAGATAATTTTGGAATAGGTACTCCTACCTCTATTAATTTTACTCCTTTAATTAAAAAACATATCGATGTATTAATTGGAGAGTATTTAGGATTAGAACCTGATTTAAAAATATCTTGTAAAGATTCTAAAACTGTTTCTAATATTATGCGAGAAAAGCAATTAAAAATTAACGAAACTGTCTATAAGTATTTAAAATCATATTTACAAAATTCTATTATTCCGATACTATTAGATAACAGAGAACTTGCAAATAATGATCCATTTATTCAGGCAGAATTAGATAAATTAATCGCAGATACAGAAGAATCTTTCACTTCTGAATATGAAATTGCAGCACAAAATATACTAATATATTTACGTCAATCTCGCAACATAGATTTAAAAAATAAGATGCGAGAGTTATTTTTAGATCTCTTAATTACAGGAACATGTTATTATCGAGTGATTCCAACTGAAAATGGAGAAAATGTATCATTAGAAATATTAAATCCTCTAAATACCTTTATTGAACGTAATACTAATTCTTATTATTTAAAAGATTCTTATCGAGCAGTTATTCGTAAGTACATGACTAAAGAGGAAATAATTAATCGATATCACGATGAATTAACTTCAGAAGCTCTAGAATCTTTAGATAATGATTTTCATAAGAATCAAGCATATTTTAACAGTGTATTTGTAAGAGTTCCAGCAGCTAATACAGAAATTAGAACTGATACAGGAACTATCTTAGAAGGAACAAGTACAGGTATATTAGGAGGATTAGAAGTAACTCCAATGTTGCCATTTGATGAAACAATAAATGGACATAGATTGCTTAATACAATTCCAGTTTATGAAGTTGAATGACTTGAAGTTAATAAAAAAACAGGGTATTTAACTAGACACGAAGGTGTAAAAATTGGAAATGATATTTATATTACTAGAGGTGAATCTAAATATGTAGTGCGCTCTTCTGATTATCCAAGTAAATGTACATTATCAGTTAACGGAACATTCTTTTTAGATAAAAACGGACAGCCGTTCTCTCTTATTTTAGCTACTTCTGACTTGCAAGACAAATACGATATGCTATTGTTCTATAGAGACAACTTAATTGCTTCTAGTGGAACTGTTGGTGAATGGTTAGACTTAGCTAACGTTCCTGAAGCATTAGGAGTTGAAATGCCTGAAAGAATTCAAAAGTGATTAGCTTGAAAAAAGAATGGAGTAGCTATTTTAGATAGTTCTCAAGAAGGGCAATCGTTAAATACTATTTTTAACGGATTTGATGATACAGTAAAAGTTCAAGCAATACAAGCAATACAACTTGCAATTCAATCTGTTGAACAACAAGCATCATCTATTACAGGAGTATTCCAAGAAAAACTAGGTCAAATAGAGCAACGAGACGCTGTTTCAAATGTACAAGTTGGAATTAAACAATCTACTCTATTAACTAAACAGTACTTTGACGCAATGGATTTAATGTATAAAGAAGTTAACTATGATATGTTAAATCTAGCTAAAATAGTATTTAAAAAGGGATTAAGAGGTACAATAATTTTAGGAGATAAATATGCTAAATTGTTTACTGCATTGCCTGAACACTATACTATAACTGATTTTGATATTCATATCGAAGATAGTACTCGAACATATAGAGATATGGAGGCTTTAAAATCTGTTAGTCCTGAATTAATTAAAGCAGGATTGGCTGATTCTGAGTTAGTAGTTAATATCTTCAAAGCTAAAAATATGAATGACTTAGAACGTTATATAACACGTTCAATGAAATCTAAAAAGCTTGAAAACGATCAATTAATGCAATTACAACAACGTATACAACAATATGAAGCTCAAATTCAAGAAAATCAAAGACAGCTAGAACAACTTAGTTCAGAAAACAAAAAACTATTAAATCAGATTGATAAAAATAGTAAAGAAAAACTTGATCTAGAGCGTAAACGTATTTCTTTAGAAGAGCAAAAAATCCGAGATAATAAGGATTATAATGATAGAGTAATTGATACAAAGGAAAAACAAATCCAAGTTGAACAAATGCAGCTATATGACTCAAATCCATATAACAATAAAATAAAAACAAATATTTAAACAGATGAGTGCATCACGTCCAATTGAAGTAGAAATAACTATGACGTCTGGATGTTATTTACAGGTAACAGATATTACAGGAACGTCTAATTTTGAGCATAGTTATGAAAAATGGCAAGAAGAAAATAGTGATTGAAAACAGCATGTATTTATTGATTTCCTAGAAAATAATTCCTATAGTACAGATGATTTAACTGTTCTCGAAGATTCTATAAGATGTTTAGATTTAGAAACAAATGATATTCGAACTCCTTATCTGTATAAGTTACCTAAAGATGGTTTATATATATATAACAAATATTGTATTGAAAAATTAGAACATCTTAAATCTTCAGATGCAGATACATATAATGCGAGTGGGAAATTGTTTTATTATAGTAACGGAAACACTTGAGATATTTATATAGGAACAACTGACGGGCAAAATGAAACGTTAACCGTAGAATCTGCAAAGAAAGTTGAAGATTATTCTGAATTATCTAGTTTAATAACTGATGAAATTGAATATTGAACGAATAAACAAATTGTATCTATTTGTTATTTAAATAAATGTTTAATTTCGTTACAAAAGAAGATGATTTATGATAATCTTAATAGTAAGTGTACATATGATAATTGCTCATCTGATGAATCTATAAGAAATATGCGAAATTTTCTATTTGATTCTGTATATATCTTAAGTTATTTAATTGAACAAGGAAGTTATTTAGAAGCACAACGTATAATTGAAGATTTGACTTCGTGTAATTATATATGTAAAGATATATTGGGAGAGACAAATTATAATAAATGTGATTGTGGAGCAACTATATAATATCTTTTTAAATGTGTATCTATCAGAATTAGAAAAATTAAAATTCGGATATACATATGATAAACAAACTTTAAAATTTCTAGATGATCTTATGAACACAATAGATTATATAGAAAACGGAGATATATCTAGAAACGATTATTTTAAAATAATTCAATATTATGAAGAGAACAATTAGTTCAAGAAATTTAAATGCTTCTAATATCGAAAATAATATTTCACGTCAAACATTTGCTTACAATAATACTATTGATTTCTATCGTGGATTATCGTTTAGATATGAGGAGTGAAATCCAAACAGTCATTACTTTAATGATGAATATACTGTCGATTTTGTTTCTCACGATAATGCTCTTTTTGCTTGTAAAAAAACACATTGATCTAATGATGTTAGTATTGACTCTGAACCATTAGTTAGTAAAGTAAATAATGAATATTGAACTCTAGTAATGCAAGGTCAACCTGGAGCACAAGGCGAAAAAGGTGCTGTTTTTATTCCTCACTTTGATCCTAGTTCAGGAATGTTAAGTTGAGAGAATAACGGAAACTTACCTAATCCAGATCCTGCTCTAATCAAAGGAGATAAAGGAGATCCAGGGCAAAAAGGAGAAGACGGAGAAGACGGAATTGGATTGCAATTTAAATGGGATGGGACAAATTTAGGAGTTAAAAGAGAAAATGAGGAAACGTGAATCTACGTAAATCTAATAGGACCTAAAGGAGATCCTGGACAAAAAGGAGATCCTGGACAAAAAGGAGATCCTGGACAAAAAGGAGATCCTGGTCCTAAAGGAGAGAAAGGAGATAATGTAAATTTAAGAGTTGCTAGTAATTATATACAGTTTTCTTATGACTCTGTTTATTGATACAATCTACTTCCATTGTCAGACATTACTGGAAAAAATGGAGTTCCTGTAATAATTAGAAACAATGGAATAGAACTTCAATGAAAATATGAAAATTTAGACGATTGGTATTCATTAGTTCCATTAAGTGAACTAATTGGTCCTAAAGGAGATACAATAGAAGATGTTTTTATTGATGAACGTTTTCATTTATGAGTTCGATTATCTTCTGAAAACCAAGCTAGAGATTTAGGAAATGTAAGAGGTCCTCAAGGAAATGATGGCAAAGATGGCAGAGAAGTATTATTACGAAGAGCAGATGGACACATACAATGGAAATATTATGGTTCTGAGGGAGGATGAACGAATATTTGTAGTCTTGAAGAAATTAGAGGAGTTGGAATTAAAACTTTACTAATTAATGAAAATGCTCATTTAATAGTTACTCTAACTAATAACGAAATACAAGACGCGGGTAGAGTATATGGAGAAAAGGGAGATAATGCTACTGTTACTGTTAATAAAACTACTACAGTAGAATATACTGAACCTGCTAATGTAAAAAATATTAGTTCTGACCCTACTAATGCAGTATTTGATTTTTATATTCCTCAAGGAGCTCCTGGAGATCAAAACATTCATGTTGGACCAGAATCACCTTGTGAATATAAGGAAATGCATCCTGAAAATCCTGCCTATGATGATTGTCAGAATATGATCTGATATGATCCAACGAATGCAGATGATGAACAATATAGAGGGCCGAGAGGTTATTCAGCTTATGAACAATATGTTCAAGGTGGAGGAACTTTGACAGAAGAACAATTTATTGAAACTTTAGGACAAATTGCTACATGGGATAATGTTAGTTTTAAAATAGTTCAATCTTTACCTGAATCTGGAGAAACTAATGTTATATATTTAGTTCCTAATCATCTTTCAAGTGGAAATGATTTGTTTGATGAATATGTTTGAATAGATAACGGGCAAGGTACACATAGATGAGAACTATGAGGATCAGGCAAAACCGTAGCAGATTTAACTAATTATTATACTAAAACCGAAATAGATCAGCAAGTTGATGTTTTAGAACAAAAAATTATTGCTGCAGGCACACTTACATGAATCGATATTAATTAAAACAATAATTAAATGGCAGTTCCAGTATTATTTTATAGAGGTCCAAAAAGTTCGTACGACGTTAGTCAACACGGCAATGGAATATACTTTTGTACCGATACCTATGAAATATTTATGAATAATCATTCATATGGGGGAGGTAAGGTACAAGATGTTACATTAAATTCTACAAATAATTGTTTAACTATACATTATACTAGTGGAGATACTACTGATGTAGCTTTAGCGAAAGCGTCAGAAGTATTAGACGGTTTGATGTCTAAAGAAGATAAAGCTAAATTAGATAGTTTGAGTGGAAATTATTCGTCTAGCTTGTCTTCAACGGTATCTACCGTAGAAAAACTGGGAGGAATTGCTGCTGGTACAACAGTAGCTCAATTAACTGGTAAAAGTTATAATGAAATTTTTGATACACTCATTTTCCCTACGGTTAATCCTACATTCACTAATCCTAGTGCTAGTATTTCTTTAAAAAGCTATTCTAATATTCAAGAAATTGGAGCAGTTGCTCCAACTACTGCTAATTTTAACGTTAGTTTTAATGCTGGCGCAATTAATTTAGCAGGTACAAAACAAAATAATAGAGCTGGTGCACAAAACATTGAAGCTTCTAAAATTTTATATGGTTCAAGTAAAATAGAGGATCTTCCAGAAACAGTAGTGGCTGGAGCAATGGATTATTATTATCGTGCGGTGTATGCACAAGGTCCTCAACCAAAAGATTCAAAAGGAAATAATTATCAAACACCACTTCCTGCGGGATCTGTAGATTCCAGTAAAGTAACCGTAACAGGTTATCGCCCAGCTTACTCAGGATTAGTTTCAACAAATAATATTACTCAAGAAGTAATTAAAGGAATGACTAAAACTGTATCTGCAAAGAAAACTGTTAAAGTTTCTGGACCAATTACTGAACAATATATTTGTTTTGCTGCTCCAACAGGATGGAACGTATCAAATATTAAAGACAGTAACAACTTTGATGTAACTGGAACTTATACTACTAGTACCGTTCAGGTTACTTGTTTAGATGGACAATCGGTTAACTATACCGTATATCTATCGGGTAAAATGACTCAACCTAGTACTTACTATGTAAACTTTAACTAATCATGGCAGAATATTTTGGTAAAGGTATTTCGGTAGGTTCTGGGTTTGATTTAGGTGCGAATCTACCACTCGACAATAGAACAATCCAAGCATCTATTGCTGATCGTGACGCAATGCCTACGATTCAGTTAGTAGAAGGTCTTATTGTTTATGTAAAAGAAAATAAAACAGCATACATATTAAAGAGTTTTGATGAAGATGGTTCTAATAGAGTTTGGGAAACTCTTGCAACTGGAACTGTTGTAGAAATTATCAATTCTCTTGAAAGCGATAGAACAGATGCTGCTTTATCTGCTGCTCAAGGTAAAGCTTTAAAAACGCTTGTAGATGAGTTAAGATCTTCTGTCGCTTCAGCTTTAGATTATAAAGGTACAAAAGATACTTATGAAGAACTTCCTTCTGAAGGAAATAAAAAAGGAGATGTATGAAATGTAGTTGCAGCTCATGAAACTACTCCTGCTGGAACTAATTATGCTTGGGATGGAACTCAATGGGATCCGCTAGGTGGAACTATTGATCTTTCAGGTTATTATACAAAATCTCAAGTTGATGGTGCTATTTCTGAAGTTAAAACAGAACTTGAAGCTACTGATACAGATTTACAAGAACAGATTACTACAGTTACTAATCAACTTAATAATAAAGTTGATAAAGTAGAAGGTTCTGGTTTAATTTCTGATACAGATCTTAATCAAATTAGAACTAATAAGTCTAATATTGAATCTTTACAAACTTCTGTTGAAGATAAACAAGATTCACTTACTGCAGGTGAGGCGATTACAATTTCAGAAGAAAATACAATCGATCTTAAACTTGACGCTGCTACAGATTCAGCATTATCTAAATCAGCAGATGGTTTAAAACTTGATTTAACAGGTTTAAAAGGTTCAACAATTAAGATTGGTACTGCTATTACTGGTGGAGTTGATGTTGGAGCAGATCAAACAATTGTAGCTGGAATGCAAGCTCTTAGTAATAGTATTCAAACAGCAGTATCAGGAGGTATTACATCTCTAACTAGTCCTAATGAAACATTAACTATAAGTGGTTCTGGTACTTCTAGAAGTTTAGTAGTGAATGTAGCAAAAATTGTTTCTGCTAATTCTGCAATTCAAGTAGGAACGGATGGAAAGTTAGATATATTTTGAAATGAAATTTCATAAGTAATCTTTTATTAAAATGGCAAATACAACTAATTTAAGTTTTTCTAAGTTAACAACGGTACCTTCACTAAATTTAATACCTGGACGTATTTATTTTGAAACTTCGACTGGATTAATTAAAATAGCAAAAAGTGAAACCGCAACTGATGTTTTTGGTGGAGTTAGAGATGCTCATTGAGATGAAGAAACAAAACATCTAACTATTACTAACGCTAACGGTACAGTTATTGATTTAGATTTATCAGATGTAGCTTCTGCAACAGAAGTTGCCTCTGCTCTTAGTCAAAAAGCAGATACATCTTACGTTAATACAGAGTTAAATAAAAAAGTAGATAAAGTTGTTGGTAAACAATTATCTACAGAAGATTATACTACTACTGAGAAAACAAAACTCAGTGGTATTGCGGCTGGTGCACAAGTAAACGTTATTGAAACTATTAAGGTTAATGGAGAACCTGTATCTCCTGGAAGTAATAAAGACGTTAATATTACAGTCCCCACAGTAACTGTAACTGGTGTAGCTTCTGAAGATAAAATATTAAAGTTAAGTGGTGGTACATTAAGTTCAGAATTATCTTTATCTTATAGTACTGAAACAAAAAAGATTATATTATCTGGGCAAGATAGTGTAGAAATTGCAAGTATAGATGCTACCCAGTTTGTTAAAGATGGAATGGTACAAAATGTATCATTTGATCCTGAAACTAAAGTTCTTACAATTGCATTTAATACTGATGCAGGTATAAAAAATATTGAAGTAGATCTTGCATCATTGGTAGATGCTTATACTGCTGGCTCAGGCATTACCATTAATAAAAACGTAATTTCAGTTGACACCTCTACAATTGCTACTAAGCAATCTGTTACAGATATTGATACTAAACTTGGAAGTGGATTTAGTTCAGAATCAACAGTATCTCAACAATTAGCAGCAGTTAAAACAACTGCTGAAGCAGCAACTACAGTATCAGAAGTTGATAATCAAATAGATGTTAAATTAGCTGAATTAACGGTAGCAGATAAAGATAGTGGATTTGTAAGGTCTGTTACACAAACAAACGGGTTAATTGAAGTAACAAAGTTACCTATACTTGAGACAGATATTCCAAATCTTTCAATTAGTAAAATTAATAATCTGCAATCTGAACTTAATAATAAAGTTCCAACTACAAGAAAGGTAAATGGATTATCTCTAAATCAAGATATAACTTTAAAAGGAAGTGATATAGCTCTAACTGGATATGAAAAAGGAACTGAGAGTAGTTCTATTGTTGCAACAGATACAATTAATAAAGCTATATCTAAACTAGAAAATAAAATTGATGTTGCTGCAAGTACAGGTGTCCAGTCTATTGGTGGAGCAGTAGGAGTAATTACATTACGTAATGGACAAGCTGCAACGTCTCCAGCAGTTAATTTAACGATTGCAGAAAAAGAACTACGTGCTGATGTTATTGGAGTAGCTACTACAGCACAAGGAAACAAAGCAGATACTGCTTTACAAAGTGTTACTGCAAGTGGTTCTAATTATTTAACATTAACTGCTAATAATAAAAGTGGAACAACTCAAAATCTAACTGGATCAATTACTATACAAAGTATAACTACAGCTAGTTCTGAACAAAACGGATTAGTTGAAGCTAATGATGTGAAAGAATATGTAACTTCAATGTTTCAGTGAGTTGATTTTGTATAAAATTAAAATATAAATAAATGGCATTAGATATAAGTTTTTTACATTTTACAACTAAAGCCTCTTATGATGCTGAAAAGAGTCGTAATGAAACAGACGGAACTTTAGAAGAATTCGAAAGTTGTATTTCATTTATTGACGAGGGTCCAACTATTTGTACTAGAGGTAAAGAATATAAATGTAGTGTAGATCAAAACTTAGTAGAAGAATTGATTAATTCTGCAGGACATGCCACAGTTTCACAGCTAGCGGATTATTTACCGCTAGCTGGCGGAACTATGACAGGAACTCTTAATTTTGTAAAAGATATAAACAATATAATAACCATTTCGACAATAAATGGAGAAAAAAATTTATTAAATATTGTTGATTCTAAGGTACATGTAGGTCAAAATACTGATAATATAAACGGAACTGTAATCAATGTTGCAGATGCAGGATTAGAAGTATCGCGTCCATATAGTGCTAGTAACGCAATTGTATATGATACAGAAAATTTAACAAGCTTATCACAATTAGAAAACGATTTAAATTTAGATTTTATTCCAAATAATAAAATTGGAGTAGCTAATGGAGTAGCATCATTAGATAGTAGTGGTTTAGTTCCTTCTAGCCAGCTACCGTCTTTTGTCGATGATGTATTAGAATATGATTCGTTTAGCGATTTTCCACCTACAGGAGAATCGGGAAAAATATATGTTGCGAAAGATACTAATAAAACCTATCGATGAGGAGGAACTCAGTATGTAGAAATTTCTGCATCTATTGCTCTAGCTAACACAGTAACTGGAAATGATACAGCATCTACTGCATCTAGATCAGATCATAATCATAACAATACTTATGTAACCCTAGCTACAGAGCAAACAATTTCGGGTAAGAAAACATTTTCAACAGGTGATAAAGCAATTACTTTAACTGGCAATACTAGTACTCTTATAAATGGAAGAGATCATTATACTATTGCTCTAGCAGCTCCGTTAATAGAATCTGATTATACTAGTTTATTTGGAATAAAATTAGCTAACGGTAATACTGCTGTTTTTGGAGGCACAAATAATAATATTGGATTAAATTTTTATAAATCTGATAGAGTTGAAAATGGAGTTGATTGATTTTGAAATTATACACAGGAAGATAACATTGCATACTTAAATACTAATTTTGAAATTCGTTCGGGAGATATAACTATTAATAGCACTCAAACTAATGGGTTAACTATTAATAGAGATACCACAGCATCTGCTGGGATACAATTTAGTAATATTAGTAAGGGAAATCTTGGATCAATAGAGTTTGCTGATAATTTTAATTTCTATATTAAAGATGCTGATGGATCACAATTAGCAGTACTAGATTCTACAGGAAATATAACTTTTGTAGGAAGCGTAACCGCTACTTCTTTCAGTGGAAATGCTAGTAGTGCAACTAAATTATCTTCTGCTAAAACACTTTGAGGACAATCTTTTGATGGTTCAAATAATGTTAGTGGAAATCTCTCAAATGTAGGAGATATCGTTCCTCAAGGCACTGTTTGTATTGGAACTTCTACTAATAGATTTTCCTATGGTTATATAAAACAAATATCAACTGGAACTAGAACTACTCTAACCTCAACTGGAGACGGAATAGTTCTTGGTTCAGATGGAACAATATCGATATCTGCATCGACCGCTAATCCTACTATTTATTTCAGTAAAGGAACAACATACAATGCGGATAATTTCTTAAGATGAGACGGAACCGCAATCGTGTCCACAAGTTTGTTAAGTACTACCGCTAGAATGAAAGCGGCTGGAGGCTTTTGTGTTTCGCAAACTTCTCCTGAAGGATATGGTATTAGTTTAATAGAAAGTAGTATCGCTTTAGCGCCTGCTTACGGAATGTACTTTGGACCAACTGCAACATATGGTACTCATGGAACAGTAACTGGAGATCACGCTATATATTTTAGCATTAATAATAATGCAGGCAGAGGTTTCATATTCAAAAATAGTGAAGTTGGATGTATAGCATCTATTGATAATAAAGGTAATTTTACTGCGAATCAAATATATAAAGGAGTTAATTTTACAACATCTGACATTCGATTAAAAACAAACATTAAAGACGTACAACGTAATTATATATATAAATCACTTAATATAAGTCCACTTCGTTCTTGAAATTATAAGAAAGATGGGACTTTTGCAATAGGTAGAATTGCTCAAGATGTTCAAAAAGTATTTCCTGAGCTAGTAACTAAGAAAAATGGATTATTATATATTGATAAAGAATCCTTATTAGAATTAGAAGTTGAAGCTCTTAATTTAAAAGTTCAACAGTTAACTACTAAGTTAAATAAACTGACTAATGAGAAATTTGAATGACAATAATATTGTAGTGGGTAATTATGCCCCACTACAATTCTAATACATATAAAATATGACAGGAGATTTAATTGTAGATTATAGAACCCAAATAACTTCTGCTCAATATGGATTTGGAGGACAAGTTTTAGGAAAGCTAAAGGAAGGTCAAACATATACGTTTATAGCATGTGGATATTGTAGTCAAGAACAATTAGATGGCTATGGTCAGTTAATGATATCTATGTATTCTTCAAATCAATCTAAACAGTGTGAATTGTATTTTAATTCTACAACGCCTGTTGTAAAACAAGGTACGTTTGTTCCAAATCCTTCTAATTTAGATACTTGAATAACAGCATACTCTTTTCCTAGTGAAACTAACGGAGGTCCCGCTCAAAATGTAACTTTACTTTGATATAAAGTAGTTGAGGGAGAATATGATTTTGATATTTATGATGCATATGGATTAAATGGACCAGGTTTTAATATACTTAGAAATCAATCTCGGGGCGGTAGTGTAGAACATTGAGCTAGTATAGGTTCTGCTAATGATATATTAGGACTTGATACTACTACGTTTGAAATTTCATGTATTAAAACTAATGGTGCATGAATGAATGCTAGAGATGCTTTAGAATTTAATGGATTAGAATTTAAACCTAATACACCATATACTATTTGTTGAGAAGCATATGTACCTGAGAGTAATGGAACAACTAGTTTTAAAGTTCCAATGGAAAACTCTACAATGTTAGCAGGTGATCTTACAGTTAGTGAGGATCGTTTAAATCGTTGAGTTAAATATTGAGCTGTTTGTCAGCATTCTTCTAGAGGTAATATAACTTTTTATGTAAATAATCGGAATACATTTTATTATTTAAGAAATGCTAAGTGAGTTGAAGGTGATCATAGATATTTTTTAAATTGAACAGGAACTGCTCAAAATGTTTTGCCGTTTACAGATAATTTTGTAAATTTGCAAGGTTTATGTAGAAATATTCCTTATTTTTGTGGATCAAGTTTAGTATATAAACCAGATGGTTGTGCTCAATTAATGTCTGAAGAATTTAATACTAATTGAAAAAGTGGCGCTCAAGGTAACTGATCTATTGTGGACGATGACTCTATGGGTAAAGTTGTACAATACGAACGTATTAATGGCACAGGAAATTATCAATGAAGTATTAGCGAAGGTGTATATACTAATTTAGCTAGTTTAAATGATAAAACCACTTCAATGTGGATAGTTGTAAAAGATAACGGAAATAATTGAATATTTAGTCAGTGAACAGCTACAAATGCTACACTATCTCCTACAATTAACGATAAGAAAATTGATTTAGGAAACGGATGATATTTGTATTATAATGTCAGAAACGATCGTGTATTCAAAGATAATTATGCAGCTGGAATTAATAGCATTTTAGGTACAGTACAATTTTATTCTTGCGGAATTTGTGAAGGAGATATATCTCCATTATTTGATTTAGCTGCATGAAACGGATTTTATTATAAAATATCAGAAGAAGAAAAAACAGAAACTAGTGAAGATTGAGTTACTACTTCTATAAATATTACTAAATCACCTACAACAAATATAGCTAATACAGGAGGTACTGTAGCTTTATCTGCTACTGCTACTCAAACTAAAGGAAGTATTACATATAAAAGAGCTATTTTTTCTAATGGAACTTGTAGTGATTGATATCAAACAAATTCTTCTAGTGAAACTCAAACAATAGACATTAATTCATTAGCTACATTTAGTAAAATAAGTGGAATTGGTTCATTATCTGAAAGAGTTATAACTTTTGATGAGAATAAAACTACAACAACTAGATCTGGAATATATAAAGTTAGTTATGATGGAAAAGAAGCTCAAGTTACTATAACTCAATCTGCTGGAACAGTTCGATACGAATTAGTATTAAGTGGAATTACAACAATTCCTGCTTCTGGCGGAAGTGTTACAATAGGCGGTACTTATAATACCTATTGAAACGGATCTTCTACAGCAACAAGTAGTATTTCTGTTACTCCTATATTATCTGCTACTTCTACTCCAAACGGATGAACATTATCTGGTAATAAGATTACTGCTCCTTCTAGAGGAACTACAGTAGGAACCATTTTAACTGCTACAGGAACTGCTTCTTATGGAAATGCAAGTTTAGCTTATTCAATTCAACAACAAGCCAATAATGCTACGTATTCTACACCTAGTGTATTTGCTCGATATACTAAAGTTGTTCCTGCTAATGGTGGAGATTCTGGAGTACCAACAGTTAGTTATTCGCAATCTACTACATATACATCTGGAGCAACTAATAATATTACATCTGGAGCAACTATTACATATAAACAGTCTTTAGTTGTTTCGCCTGTTGCTAGGTTATCTCAACCGTGATTAGCTAATCCTGCATTTACAGTAGATGTAAAAAATGTATTCGTATATGATAATGCTAATTCTGGCAAGTGTACTTTAACGAGAGTTGCTGCAACAAATCCTGTTTCAGTAAACGGAGGATATATAATGCGTTGGCAAAACAAAGGTTCTGGAACAATTCCTAATTTAGGAGGATTTGCTGTGTCTTATACTGGGCTTGCCAGCAACACCTATTATTGTACATTTGTTGCAAAAGTACCTAAAGGTTATCAAATTGAGCACAGTTATAATTCTCTAGGTACAGGAGGAACTTTTAAATGATTAACATCTGTAAATGGAACGGGTGATTGACAAAATTATACAGCTGAAGTATCATATGGTACTGGAACAGTAAGTAGTATATTCTTTTTTAACATCAAAGGTGGAAATCCAGGAACTGAAGCAAATCCACTTACAGTTGATTTAGCATATATAACAGTATTAGAAGCAGGTACAAGTAGTACTGGACTTAATACTTCTACGGGGGCTTGAACACTTCCTAATATGACTACTAATATAGATAATTTATGTGCTCTTAGTACTGCAGATCATAGAGGAAGAGTAACAGAAATAAATCTTACTTTAAATGGGAAAACAGTTAAAGTATTTGCTCAACCACCACAAGCAGCTAATTATGTAACAAATATAGCAGTAGCTCAAGGTACTGAAACAATTACCTATCCTACAATTCCAGCTAAAGGTGGCACGTACGCTGCACAGGGAGGAGGACAATATGCTCAAACTTTTACATTTACATCTGGATCTACATCTTCTGCAACTCCAGCTTCTACATATGGTACATTAAACGGAAATGCTGTTTATTCAATGACTCCGACAGGTACTTTTACAGGTATGGCTGGTAGTCAAGTAGTTGTATCATCTAAGGGCTATACAATATCTGCTGCAACTCAGTCAAATCCTATAACTCGAACGTTTACTCTTACTTGAACACATTCTGCTAATTATACGCTAGGTGGTACTAAAACAGGGTCATATAGTAGAAGTGATATTAAAGCAACTCAAGCACTAAATAAAGTAGAATCAATTACAGCTCAACCACAATCAGGTTATACAACGAATTTAACATATCCTGCAGGTGATATTCCAGCTAAAGGTGGTACTAAGAATCCTGAAGGTAGAGGAGCATGTAAATATGTATTTTCATCGGAAACTGTAAAAACCTCTGCTGATTCAGAAGTTAATAGTCTCTGAGCACAAACAGTAGTGAGTAGAACGTATAGTGGTTCTGCAACAGGAATGTCTGTAAATTCTAGCGGTATAGTTACTGGAGATAACAGAACTACAGTGATTGGGGCACGTAGAAGTATTAGCGTAAACGCTAGTTTAACTTTAAAATTTACTAATCCAAGTTCAGTTGGAGGAGATACTCTTACAAGTACAGACACAGATACAATAGTAGTTTATCAACAAGCTAATGCCGTAACTGCAACTAGTATTACTAACGCAAATTCTACAAATCAAACAACAACGTTTGCAGTTGGAGGACAAACTATTGATGGGTATTATGCTCATCTAACTTATACATCTGAAAGTACTAATTTTGATACAACTGTTGCACCAGGTAATATATGAACAATATCTGGAACTGGATTTAGTATAGCTCAGTCTTCTTATCATAATTATGCAGTAAAAGTTACTGCAGCAGATAGAACTACAGTAGCTGGAGCAGCTAGAACTGCTACATTAAGATATTCAAATTCTAGTATTTCTGCCAATGCTACACTAACTTTAACTCAAGCTGCTAACGAAATAGTAAGTTATAATTATGGAAATTGAACTGGAACGTTAACTGTTCCATCTGGAGATTTACCCGCTGGAGCTGGATCTAAAACAATTACTTGAGGTTCTATTAGAAGAACAAAAACTCCTGTATATAGTACAGGTGATGTTGGAACAGCAACTACAGAGTATTGAACTGGAACTGCATATTTAACTTTAAGTGGAACAGATTATTTATCATTAAGTAAAAGTAACTATACAAATAGTTCTAGTACAACTACTAGTACATTAAATAAAACTTCTTACAATAATGTAATTAGAGATCGAAAAAGTTATACAATATATTTAAGACAGAGTTCTGCAACTGGTACAGTTATAGCTCAGGCAACGTTTTATACTGCAGCTAATGCTAAAACATCTATTACTTATGGTAAACCTACTATTAATACTTTAACTTATAGTGATATAAATGCAGCAGGAACAGGAGTAAGTCCTACATTATCTTATACACAGAGTAGAACACAAAATTATACATCTGGTTACACCGAAGCGCTATCTAATTTAACATCAGGAGCTACAGCTAAATGAACTGGTACAAATTCAGTTAATGGGGGTGCTATTAATGCTTCAACGGGAGTAGTTACAGCAAATTCTTGTGGTACAACGTATACTACAAGGAGAGTAGTACTTAAGGCAAATTTAGTAATAACAATGAATGGAGTATCATCTGATACTAAATCTGTAGATATATATCAACAAGCGAATTATGTAACAAAAGTAGCATTTAATAAAACAGAAAACTTAACATATACTCAGATTGGAGCAGGTGGAGGAAATTCTAGTCCATCTACGAATAGTGATAATGTTATAACTTTTACATTTACATCAGGAGGAACAACAACTACAACTCCTGCTGCAACATACGGAGCAGGCAGTATGGCAAGAACATATTCTTGACCTGGATCTTCAGGAACATTTGCGACGCTTAATACTTCTACTGGAGTAGTAACTGCAAATTCAAAAGGTGCTACAGTTTCGGGTGTAACAACATCGCCTGTAATTACGAAAACTCTTAAATATACATGAACTCCTAAGAGTCCATATTCAGGAAATACATTAACTATTAATTCAACGACTACAGGTACAGTTCAACAACAAGCTAATAGTAAGTCTTATGGAGATATAGATATAACACATCAAATATCTGCTATTCCTGTAGCTGGCGGCGGAGGGCAAGTATCTTTATCAAATTATATAACTGGTATAACGCAAGAAGTAACTTATACTTCAGGATATAGTGCTGGAAATGAAAATATACTTGATTCTGCAGTATGTACTTATACTACAGATGTTTCAGGGTGAACTATAAACGGTTCAGTTCTTACTGTTTCTGCTAATAATACGTCTACGGTAAAAACAGGTACTGTTAAATTTACAGCAAATCATCAAGGAAAAACTAAAACTGTTAATTTAACAATTCAACAGAGTGCAGGGACTAAAACTTATGGTCCTATAACAATTACTAACTTTACTTATCCAATTGCACCTGCTGGAGGTGGTTCAGTATCTCCAAACTTATCATATTCTCAAACTTATGGATATAACGGAGCTACTACTGGAGGTGGTACAATAACGTCAGGAGCATCGATTACATATTCTGGTACAAATGTTGATGCTAGAACTGGCACTGTTACTGCTCCTAGTTTAGGAGCTAATGCTACAAATGGAGATACATTATTAACTACAAGTAATGTGTCTGTAATTATGAATGGAAAACAACAGGTAGCTACTATAAAAGTTTATCAAGAAGAAAATTATCTTATGATGCCATCCTTTAATTCAGGATTTTTTAGTCCTATGATAGGAGATAAAAATGGAGGTACTTGTTCTATGACAGTAATGACTACAGGAACTTCTAAAATGAAATCTGGATATACTATATACTCAGGTACTTATGTACAGGATTATTTGTTCTTTTCTGTTAATGTTGCTTGAGCTACTGTTCAGGGAACTGGACCTGGTAATAATTCATTTGTTTATTATACTAATTTAGGTCCAAGTAGAACTCTTAACTTTTCTTTTGTATGACACGATATGAGTGGAGTAGAAAAAACTCAATCATACACCTGAAATCAAAATGGGGGAGGATAATTTAAATAACAAAATGGCAGTAAAGTATTTTAATAAACAAACTCAAAAATGAGAGATATTTCCTGGCACTGCAGGAATATCTGCTTATGAAGCTGCACAAGAAGGAGGATATAAAGGAACTGAAGAAGAATTTAATGCTCAAATAGCTAATTTTGAAACAATATTAAGAAAAGAAGTAGAAATTACAAATAGTGCAGATGATGTACATTATCCAAGTTCTAAAGCAGTAAAAAATTACGTAGATAGTAATATAAAATCTGTTGAAGTAGTAGATAACTTAACTACAGAAAATGCAAGTAAAGCACTATCTGCTAATCAAGGAAAGATATTAAATGATAATAAATTAGACAAATCAACTTATACTATAGATAAAACTAATTTTGTTACTAAAGAAGAAATTCCTGATATAACTAATTTAGCTACTAAAACAGAGTTAGTAGATAGATTGAATGGCAAAGCTTCTAAAATACATACACATTCTATTTCTGATGTAATTGATTTACAAACTACATTAGATGTTAAAGCAGATAAGTCAGAAATTCCAAACATAACAAATTTAGCGACTAAAGAAGAATTAAATAATAAAGCTAATAAGATTCATAGTCATGTCATTAGTGATATAACAAATTTACAAAATATATTAGATAACAAAGCGGATACAACTGATATCCCTAATATAACAGATTTGGTTACTAATTCTGAATTAACTAATGCGTTAGCAAGTAAAGCAGATAAATCTGAATTACCTGATATTTCAAATCTTGCTACAAAAGATGAATTAAAAGAAAATAACTTATCTGTTATTACTTATACTACAACTACAGGAACTAATGCTACTGCAAATAAATCATTATTTGATAGTATTAGTTCCGAAGAAACATTAGCTATTAAATATATTACATTAAATGGAACAGTATTAGCTAATCTATATAAAACTGATGATATTTTAGTATATTATGTTATAAATAATTCTATAAAAATAGATAGTTTTGATAATACAACAGGAATATTTAAATCTGAAAAAAGTTACGAAATAGACAAATTATCATTATATAACGCATCTATCTCAACTTTAACGGATGATGAAAAAACAAATATCCGAAATATACTTGAGCTTTCTAGTATATATTTTCCAATAAATGGAAATACAACAACTGATCTCAATGAAAAAATATCTTCTGGAACTTTCTCTTATGAGGAATCTACTAGTAATTCTCCTAATAATCTTTCAGGGACATTAATTGTATTTACAAAAACTAATGTAGTTAATCAATTAGCTTGAGATTCAAACGATAATATTTGGAATAGACAAAAAATAGATGAATCTTGAGCTCCGTGAAAACTTTTATCAAATATAAAACCAACTAGTGTAAAAGGAACTTTTACTTCTGCTGCTGGAAATATTTCGTTAAGTATTACTGAGGCTAATATTAAAGTTGCTTTGATAAAAAATGCCAATGCTAATCCTTCTTTAATGCTATACTCGATTTCGGGAACAGAATTAGTTGATTATAGACGATGGTCTATCTGAGGAACATCAGGAATAGAATCTACCAATGAATCTGGGGACAATGCTACTTTAACTACAACGGGAGTTACGATAGATGCAGAAGTTTATATGAAAACTAATGAATCTGGAACATTAATGATTCGACAAATAAGTACAGGTAATATTTATGAGATTAGAAGTATGATTTCAGGAAATGGTAGTAGAGTAACTATGTGATATACTAGAATAATCTAAAAGTATTATTAATATATAAGCATGTATTAATGGATCAAAAATATTTTCCTCAAGTTTTTAAAAAAGCAGTTAGTATCTGTAGTAAATTATTTGAAATTTCGGAAGATAAAATATTAAGTAAGAGTTCTAAACGTAATATTGTAGACATAAAAAAGTTAATAGTATATAAATTTTATAGTTTAAAACAACATGATAAGGATAATTTAGTTAATTTAATTTCTAAAGAGTTTAACTGTGGACATTCGAGTGTAGTATATTGATGTAATAAAGCTAAGGAATTATATTCTAGCGATCCTGCCTTTAGAAGTAATTACGGTGTATTTTCAACTGAATTAGATTTGTATATAAAAAATTCTAAAAAATCATAATATAATTTTTGATTTTAAGTGAAAGGTTAATAAATTTATTTCTATATTTGTAGTGCAATTGTAACATTACATATATGTAATAATATTTATTAACCTTTTAACTTTTTATATTATGATGGAAAATGTGATTGAAAAGCATTATGTTCCTACATCTGGAAGTGGTCTTGATGCTAATTTAGTTGCTGCATTAATGAATAACAATAATAAAAGTCTTGATCCAGCAACAGTAGCATTACTACGAGATAACAATAAAGGTTTAGAGACAGCCGCTTTAGCTAATAACGGCGGAATGTTTGGCGGAGCAGCTATGTGAAATAATCCGTTAATAAAAATTTTATTAAGTTTGTTTAAAACATACTAGGCATTATACATAATTTTAATGTAGTGTTATAAAAACCGTCAAGGTGATAGAAATTATTATAAAGTCAGTAGTACTAACAGAGTTTATAAAAAATTTAAATAGACTTGCAATAATACATAAGCGGATTTAAAACTCGGTGAATTCAGGGAAACTCTCACGTAGACAATCCTGAGCCAAGTCTCTTATAAAACTAAGAGAAAGGTGCAACGACTATCCTTATGGAGTAGATTTCAAGTGAAATCGAAGCGCCGAGCCTCTTTAAATTTAAAGAGTGATGATATAGTCTGAACTCTATAGCAATATAGAGAGAATATATGGAAACGATATATTCGCAACAAAATATTATGTATCTTGTTTGGATGTGGATAATGAGATGGATGAACGGCAACGGAGAATGAGGAAACGGACAAGGTTTAGCTAATCAGTTAAACAATGATGCAAATACTAATTTAACAATTCGAGCAATTGATGGAAATCGGGATGCTTTAAGAGAACTTGCAACTAATCTTAATTGTGATTTTAATACTTTAAATTCGGCTATCTGTGGAATTAAAGGTGCTATTGATAAAGTGGGTTGCGATGTTGGCTTCTCAGCAGAGCGAGTAATTAATGCTATCCAAATGGGTGATAGTAATATAATTAGCAAAATGCAAGATTGTTGCTGTACTACACAGAGATCAATAGATGCAGTTAATCTTAATTTAACTAAAATGAGTTATGAAGATCAATTAGCTGTTCAGGCACAAACTAATCAGCTAATGACTGCAATTAATAACGGTTTCTGTAATGTTGGACAGCAAATTGGTAATCAAACTGTTGCAATGCAAGCTGGATTCCAAGGTATTAAGGATCTATTTACGCAACAGAAAATCGATACCCTTCAAAATCTTAATTTACAATATAGTAATCAATTATCACAATTGGCTCAAACTGCAGCTATTCGTGAATTGATTGATCCGATTAAGAAAGAGCTTTCGGATATTCAATGTGGATTACCTAAACAACCAGTGCCTGCAATTCCTGTAAGTTGTGCTTATCCTTATGCTGGATATGGCGCAGGTTATGCTGGATATTCTGGTTGTGGTAGTTGTGCGTAATTAATATTATCTTAATGTTATTCACGAAATATGGCAACAACTAGTTCTAATCCAACAGTTACAGGGACTCCAGTTTCAAATCCTAACAACGAAAGTCCCGCCACACTTCAGCGAAAGCTAATAGTTTTAGCTTTCAATTTACCAGATAATATTGTTACTACTTCACCAATTGAAGATCAGATTACAGTAACAGTCGATTCAGTAGATACCGCTACATTTACAAATCCTGATGGAACAACCAATACTGATTATCTTGTTATAGTTAAAGTAGTACAAAATCTCAGTTACTGTACTAGAAGTTTAGTAGGTTATAGAGAAGTTACTCGTACTAAAACTACGTATGAGTGTTTTATTATGCCTCAAGAAGAAGGCGCTTCTGCACCTCAGATAAGCGCAACTTACGATTATGATGTATTTATTAATCATTGTAATTATGTTGTTCCAAATATAGCAAGAACAAGAAATCACGCAATTGTTGTAAGTATAAGAAATAGTGCATCAGCTTAAAATTACTATAAATATGATATTACATCCTGAACTCATTAAGAAATATTTTAGTCATCCAAAACAACTTCTAATGGTTTGTAAAGATCACTTAGCAGATGCTTGCAAAATTTTAGAAGGAGAAGATGAGTATAATTCATATAAATCTTCAAGCCGTTTAAGTAAGAGTGAAGAAATGGATTATAATTTTCATTTAGCTAAAGTATGTTGCATTTTATGTGATTACTTTAAAACTGAAGGTTTAAATCCAGAATCTTATTTGAATGAAGTTACAAGATATAAAAGAGAAGAACGCTAGAATTTAGATTTCATAAGAGAGGGATATATGTAAATGTATTCCTCTCTTTTTACTTTAAAATATTTTATGGTTATGTTTGCTAATTCAAAAGTTAATGATAAGTTATACTTCTTAAATATTAACAGTATAACAAAAAATCCTGAATTATATATAGGAACAATTCTAACTGCGGGAAATCCTATTGATCCTCCTCTAAAGCCAGGAGAGTTTAGAAATCCTAATATACCTGTAGAAAAGATAATGTCTATTCGTGTAGAAGTATTTGGAAATGTATTAGAATATACCGTTCCAGCAAATGCTACATCTGTAAAAGACGGAGATACAGAAATATATTTAAGACGAGATGATTTAGAAACTAAATTAAAATCTCAAGTAGATTCTTATCGAATAATGTTTGAATCAGTAAACAAACAGAAACAATTGTATGAAAAATACAACGATTTATTTCAATCTGTAAAAGGAAACTCCCAAGAAAATGTTACAGAAGAGAAATATAAAGAATTAATAGCTAGAATAGCAGAACTGGAAGAGCAGTTAAAAGAAAAGGAACAGCCTAAAGAATAATTATTTGAAAAGTTAAGAATTCGTTCTTAACTTTTTTTTTATTTAAATATTTTGTATTTTTGTACAAAATTTATAAATAAAAATTCTATGGCAGATGCTTTACATAAAAATGCAGAAACAGTAGGTTCAATAAGTAAAGATTTAGTATTAAATACTTTTGGCCGAATTTATATAAGAGTTAGAGATAAATATTATGAATTAAACTACGATAATACTGGATTAGATAATACATCAAATGATTCAAAAAATGATCCTGATATTATTATTTTAGAAAGTAGCGATGATCTTACTTCTATAACATATCCTGGAGATAGTAAAGTGATACTTACACTAGATGGGGGATTCTATATTACAGTCAATGGAGAGTATAGACCTTATACCGTAAAACAAACTGGTAGTTCTTGAGAAATTGAAGATTTAACTGTAAAAAATCCAATTAAAATTCTAACTACTACTGAACCTCCATTTATTATTAACTCTAAACAATTAGTAGAGAATTTAAATGCGCAGTATTTAAATGGATATACTGATGATAAATTTGCTAAAAAAGCAGAAAACGAATCTATCTCTGGAAATTGAACTATTAAAAATATCTTATTTATTGATAATGTTTTAAAGAGTACAAATAATAAAAATACTTTAAATGATACAATATTAGATTTTGCTAATAGTACATTAGATATTGATTATATCAACGTACGTAAAGCAATGCGTGTTTATGAGTATATTATTAATCGAATTAAATGTACTAATGGATCTTTTTGAGTCTCAGACAGTGCTATAGTAGAATATAAATTTTCTCCTACAATTAATTCAGGCGATGATGCAAACACTTGATCCTATACAATTGTTGATTCTATACAAAATGATTATAACTTTGGAACATTAGATAATGAGTGACATACATTAGAAGAATGATATAATATATTTATACCTGATTATTCAAATCAGCCATATATACCAATTGATATTAACAATAAAACACAGGTTGATAATGCTACAACATTATTAACAGGAAGAACTCCTGAAGGAATTATTACAAATGAAACTTTATGAAACAAAACTAAAGAATTATATCCTACGCAATATGGAGAATTAAGTATACTTAATTTTTTAGATACATTGTATAATAGTTTTTACAATATTGATGGAGTAATTGAAAACTTTGATGATAACATTGTTAGATGTACTATGAAAGATGAGACTTCTTCAAATTTAACTGTATTTTGAGTTAACGATGTTATTAGATTACAAAAAACTGTAGGATATAATATTTATAATATCGAAGGAGTCGTTACTCGTGTAGAGAATAAAACTGTATTTATTAAATTATCTAGTAAAAGTAATGGAGTAATTGAAGAAGGAGATACTTTTGTTCGAATTGATAATGTTATTCATCCTGATCGGCGTGGAGCAGTTTATATGACTTCAGCAGATTATAAGGCTCCTTACATTGATGTAATTGATAATACTAATTATTCTTATAGTAAAAACGATTATAACGAAGATATTACTGATGAACCCTATGTAAATAATTCTAATATAAAAATACGTTTAGGTAGATTAGATGGGTTAGCTTATGATGAGGTATTTGGTAGAATGTCTGGAATGGGAATTTTTATTAAAGGAGATTATAATCCAGATTATGTTTCAGAAGCTACAACAATATTAGGTCAAATCGAGGAGTTTGCTCAAAATAATAGTGGCGGTTTATATATTAAGGATGGGTGTATTGCTCTTGGTTCATATGCAAATTCTAATAGAAAAGTTGGAATATTATTAAATAATGATGGATCTGGATACTTAGCGCAAGGACATATTTATTGAAATAAAGAAGGTACACTTTATTTAGATGGAGGAAGTAATAAAGGTTTAATTATTCTTAACGGAGATATTAAACTTGGCCCAAACAGCGACGGTTCATATAGAATTGAACTAAATAATATTGGTTCTGCTAAATTTGGAAACGGATCGACCAAATTTTATGAAGATGGAGGAGGTTCATTAGCAAATGGGCATATTACATGAACAATGTCTAGAGCTGTTATTTCAGATATATCTATGCATATAGGAAATAGATCAGCATGACTATTTTCTAAAGATCGAAATAATTGATCTGATCGATTTCCTACAGTAGGAGCTTCAGATTTATGTTATGCTATTGGGAACGAAATGGAAGTAATTCCAATATATGGAGTAGAAATATATAGTAAAACTACTTGAAATTCAGGTATTCCTTCTACACTTTATTATAGTTTTACATATCAAAGTCAATACAGTATTGATGGAGGGTTGACATTTAAAGATTGGAAATCAAATGTACTAGATTATATGCCTGCTCAAGAAGTTCAAATAAAAGTAACTAAAAAAAGTGGGCCTGCTGCATCCCAATCTACTGTATATACAAAAACTTATACGAGTAATTATATCTATGGTATTCAAAGTGATGATGAAGGAGTAGGTTCAATTGGATTTGGAAATTTATATTGAAATAGCGCTGGCAGTATTAAATCGAGAACTGCTTTGTTTGAGGATATTACTATATTAGATGAAACATCTCAAATATATTATATAGATGAAAAAATAAATTTAATTGCAAAACCTACTAGTTCTGAGTTAAATATTGTATTACCTGCTGCTAACGATAAATATATTGGGAAAAACATTACTATATATAAACCAGTTAGCACAGGTTCTGTATCTATCTATGTAGGAACATTTACTGTTGATTCTCCTACTTTAACTATTCCCGCAAACACAGCGCAATTATTAATATATACATATAATCCATTAGCAAATTTAACTACCCGTCCATGATCATTAAGTAACGGAGAAACTAACACAAGTGCTGTATTATATTCAGGACATATTTCTATACCTACAAGTATATTATCAGATCCTTTTAGTTGTACTCTAACAAAATATAGTTCAGCTCCTAATATAGAAGTACAGAGTGTACAGTATCAATACGCATCAAATCCTGATGTTAATCAAACTAATAACTGATTTGGATATATATACCACAATATAGGACATACTAATTATGCTATTAGTTTAACTCCTGTTCCTTATGAGTATTGAGTTACTGATCCAAATAGAGGTATGGATATTAATGATGTAATTTGTCGGGTAGTAAAAAAATATAACAATACGTGTATATTTCAAATTAATAAAACAGATGGAGCTAGAATATATCAAGAGTTAGATTTTGTAATATACGGCTCTATTTAAAATAATAAGGACTAATATGAAATTTAATATAGTAGAAAGAATTCTTTTACCTCAAATGATTAAAACAGCAATTAAACAAGGTAATTTAATTGAGATGATGTCTGTTGAACATATAATTAAGAAGGTGAGTTTTGATGAAGATGAGATTAGTAAATTTGAGTTAAAAACCCTAGATAACGGAAACATATCGTGAAATACTAAAACCGCTATCGATAAAGAAATAACGTTCACTAAAGAACAAATTGATATATTAAATAAAACAATCAATTATTATGATGAAAATAAATTGATTGAACTAAGTATGATCTCATTAATTGTTAAAATTAAAGATTTGAGTGAAAAAAATTCTGATTAATATAGGTATTTATACTATACTAATTCTTATAATTGTTTGATTATATCATAGTAATCAAAAAAATAAAGAAGCTTATAGTATTGCTGAAAGTAATTATAAAACTGAGTTACTTGCTAAAAATGGAGAGAATAGAATTTTACAATTAACTTTAGATCAATTTGAATACCAACAAGATTCTATTATGAAAAAAATGGATAGTGTCATTCAAGATAACAAAATCAAAGCAAAAACTATTCAATTTTTAGCATATCAAAAAGTAGAAATAACAAAAACTGATACTATCAGACTTGTTGATACTGTATTTCAAAAAGGAGTAAATATTGATACTACTTTAATTGATCCATATTATTCTCTTAATCTAAAATTAAAGTATCCTTCGGAAATAATAGTTTCTCCTAAATTTATAAACGAGAATTATATTATTTCTCATTATAAAAAAGAAACAATTAAACCTAGGAAGTGTTGACCGCTAAGGTGATTTCAAAGAAAACATATTGTAGGCGAAATTACAGTAGTAAATTCTAATATATATAGTTCACAAAAAGAATCAAAATTTATAGAGATTATAGATACAAAAAACAAGAAGTAATTTCATAAAATCTTTTTTAAAATTAATGTCAAAAAAACAATAATATTTACTTTTGATTTTAGTTTTTAAAAGTCTAATTTTGTGAAATTAATAATAAGAAACAATAAGTTAATGGCAGAATTACCAAATTTATTTGATAGTTTACTAGAAGATAATAAAACTACTACAACTGAGCAAGTTGAGGTAGAAGGATCTAGTACAACTGAGACAGGCGAGATTAGTCAACCTGAATTAGAGAATCAAAGTAATAGTGATTCAAATGAAGAAGTAGATATTAATCCTATTGAGGAATTCTTAAAAGAGAAAGGTATTGAAGATGTTTCAAAGATTAAATATGAAACAGAAGATGGAGAAATTCAAGAAGTAGATTTTAATTCTTTAAGCGGAAAAGAACAGTTAACAATTCTCAAAGAACTTTCTACTCCTGACTTATCTGAATCAGAAATAAACACGGTACAGTGGCTTAGAAATAATGGAGTTACACTAGAACAAGCAATAGATTATTTTAAACAGACTGCTGTTGAAGAATATAAAGCTTCATTAAATAATAATGCTCCAGAACAACACTACGATGTAGATTCATATTCTGATGATGAATTATACTTTGCAGATTTAAAAGCAAGATATACTAGTATGTCAGATGAAGAATTAAAGTATGAATTAGATAAAGCAAGGGAGAATGAAGATTTATTTAAAAAGAAAGTTGAGATTATTCGAAATGACTATAAGGAAAAAGAGAAAGAAGCTGCCTTAGAAGCACAAAGAAGAGAAGAAGAGGAATATAATCAACTTCGTTCTGCTTTAACTGAATCTGTTTCTAATTTTAAAGAAATATCTTTTGATTATAAAGATCCAGAAAGTGATGTTTTGGTTATTGAAGATGATGAAAAATCTAAAATATTATCTTATTTACTAGAACAAGATACTAATGGATATAGTCAGTTTTTTAAAGATTTAAATGATCCAAAAGTTTTAGTTGAACTAGCATGGTATAGACTTTTTGGACAAGATGCTATTTCAAATATTAGCGAATATTGGAAAGATATTTTAAAACAGGAACGTCGTACAGCAAAAAGTAATAAAAATTCTTCTGCTAGTCAAACAGTAGTAGATAAAACTAATGCTAACGATAAATCTGAAAAACCTAAAACACTTTCTGATCTATACGATAAATATTATAGATAAGAATAAAAGTTATATTTTTTTAAACAAAATTTTTAATAAGTAATTATGAGAATATCTAATTTTACAACAGTACGTCCCGAAATGGCTTCGACTCGTACTGCAGAGGACTTTATGAAGTTCTTGGGTGGATGAGCGCCCCTTTAGGTAGAAATACTTATTGAAAAATTGCGTAAAATCGGCGAAACCGTCCTAATTCTCAGCGGCAACACCGAGGTAAAATATATAATAATATATATATTCACCGTAGAGCATAGAGATTGAAACTTTATTTATAAAGAATATAATATCTCCAAGAGTACGCAACATCTATTAGATGAAAACGTATGCCGACCTTACAAGATGGTAAATTGTAAGAACTATAAGATAAAAAACTTATAGGATAACAAAAGCATGGCAAATCCTGCTCGTTTAGGTATTGTATCTTCATTATATGATCAGTATACTGCTACGCATCTTACTGAAGCATTAATGAATGTATATACTCTAGACAAAGGTAGACCTAATGCTTTTCAAAGTATTAACTCGTTCATGGTTGAATGGGATATTAATGTAAACCGTATTAAAAGAGTACACTTCCTAACTGTACCTGAAGGTAATGGCGCAAATGGATCAGATATTATCTTCCATTTCCCTGAAAACTACTATCAGAAAAACGATACCTTTATTATTGAAGGTTCTCGTCAACAGGTTATTGTTCTAAATCGTCCGATTAGACGTCGCGACAACGATTGGGAAGTAGTTGGTAAATTACAAGGTGACGATTATAGTGAAGTACTTGATCTTTCTGCTTGTCAGCCTGGTATGAATACGCGTTTCTTAACGAACTATCAACCTGAGATGCATAAACTTCTTTGTGCACTTGTAGCGTAAGCTACTCGATTAAACTCTTCTAATTATGGGAAAGCTAAGTCTTATAATAAATAAGATATGCCAATCCATAGCGAAGATCTCTTATATAGAGATTGTGCTTAACGACTATCGAAAACATAACTTATAAGAAATATATAAGTGAAGAAGTGAGTAGAGTAGGGTAACACCGAAACGGAGAGCCTCTTTATAACGGTAATAGAAGTAAAGAGGGTGATATAGTCTAAACTTATTGGAAACAGTAAGAAAATTAGTTGTAACTTGGAGGAAGGTTACACAAAATACCAGAGTAAAACAAAAATGTATTGCTCCTTTGTTGCGTAAGCAACATCGAATAATCTCTTTAATTGCTGGAAGCCTAAGTTAAAAGTAATATGGTAATCAGCAGCCAAGATTTAGATTACATAAGCGTCATTGACGAAATGCTAAATAAGGTTCAACGACTATCCCAATAGGGAGTAAGACTACAGTCTGAAATGGGAGATAACTTTATAAAAGTATAAATATGAAAACAATTCTATATATTACAGTAAATACAATAAATAATAAAATCTATATAGGAGTTCACTCAACAAAAAATCCTGATATATTTGATGGATATTTAGGTTGCGGTTGTTATTTTAATCAACCAAGTACATATAAGAATTCTAAGACTCCTTTTCAATATGCTATAAATAAGTATGGAGTTAACGCTTTTAGAAGATATACATTAGCTGTATTTGATACAGCAGAAGAAGCATTTTCTTTAGAATCAAAAATTGTAAATGAAGAGTTTATAAAAAAACCGTATGTATATAATGCTATTGTTGGAGGAAAAAAAGGTCCAGATCAATCTATTACTATTTACCAATATGATCTTGAAGGAGCTTTTATTGATTCTTATAGTTCGTATAAAAAAGCTGCGGAATGTTTTGGTTGCTCTACAACTAGTATTGAAAATGCGGTTAAATTTAAATCTACTTCACAAAAAAGTTTATGAACAACCTATTATACATCTAAATTAAACATTCAAGATTTTAATATTTTCAATCCTGGAAGTATTTATGAATTTAATGAAAATTTAGATTTTATTAAAAGTTATGATTCTGTAACAGATATTATAAAAAAGTATTCCGTAAGTAGAACTACTATTAACAGGGCCATACAAGGTAAATATTCTGTGAATGGTAAATATTATTCTAGAGAATTTTTTGAAAAATTTCCTTTAACTCAAACAAAGTCAATTAAAAATTGTAAAATATACCTATATAATTTAGATGGAACTTTTTATAAAGAATTTTCTTCTCCAATAGCTTGTGCAAGAGAATTTGGACTTAAAAGTTCTTCATCTATATCTTCAGCAATTCGTTTAGGTAGAACATTTAAAGGATTTCAGGTATATTTAGAAAAAGTCGATTGCGCAAAACAGTTAAAATTAAATAACCAGAAACAGATTGTACAACAATTTGATTTAAAAGGGAACTTTATTAAAGAATTTTCCTCAATTACGGAAGCGATACAACAATATGGACAAGGCGTTCGACGCTGTATAAAAGGCCAAAGTAAACATTGTAAAAATTTCATATTTAAATTAAAGGAAAGTTAATGATATAGTCTGAACTTATAGGAAACTATAAGATAACATAATGAATACCGAAAAGCATCGGACATTTATCTCGACCCATCGTGCAGATGTAAACTGGTCTGCTAAATATGCCGCAATGGAAGATGTATTTATCCAAATCGGTAAAGGTCAGCAAGACGATCCTGTTTACAAACTTAATCCTGCACAAAAAGATTGCTTAGATACCTACATGTTTGCTCGTAATAATGCATTACTTTGGGGTAAAACTAATGTAGATAAATTTGGCAAACCTAAGATTTTTGATCCCGAAACACAGCAACCTAAAGAAATAATGGGCTGCTAAATTAGTAAACTAATTAAAACAACTCCTCTAATTGCTGGAAACTCTGAACATGAAAGATGAAGACAATCAGCAGCTAAACTTAAATAATTTATTTAAGGAAGTTCAACGACTATCGAAAGTATAATTAAGAAGAAATCTCTTAATGAATAAATGAGTAGAGTACATTTGATCAAATGGAAACGGGGAGAACTTTATACGCGGTAACAGTATATAAAGTTAAGATATAGTCTGATCTTATATGAAAATATAAGTTAACACAAATATGATTATTTCTGGCGATGGTATCATCAGCCAAATTGAACGTTTTGCTGGAAAATATGTATTTAGTGGACATCTAAATGTTCGTATCTTTAATAAGGTACTTGCTCAAATGACTACTAAATCGGAAAGACCAACGGGTAACAAATATATCTTTATTTGCAACACGTTGATGTGGCATGAAGTTCAAAATGCACTTTCATCTTGGATTCGTGATTGGAAGACTGTTGGAACATTCTTATTCTCGAAAGCTTCTAATGGATATCTTGATTTAGGTGCAACATATCAATCTTATGAATTTGCGGGTAAATAATTGCTCCTTTATATTTTAATTATAAAGAAAACTCCTTTAATTGCTGGAAGGCTAAATGTAAATATTATACATGCTAATCAGCAGCGAAGTTCTAATTATTAGAAAACGTTCAACGACTATCGAAAGGATATACAATAAGAAAGATATTGTAAAATAACCAAGTAGAGTAGGATTTATTCCGAAACGGGGAGAATTTAATATATGGTAATAGTATATTAGATTAAGATATAGTCTGATCTTATATGAAAATATAAGTTAACATAAATGAATCAAATTACATTTAAGATTGATCGTTCGTTTGATTTTGAATATCCTGATAAGAAATACGGTATATTTCTTGATCTAACGGCAGATTCAGCAACTGGTAAACCAGCACTTCAAATGTTTACATTTAAAGGTTGTGATATTGTTCATAACTGGATTAATGGTGTTGGTGGACAAAACGGAACGTCAAGCGGTCAAGTTTCGTCTCCTGTAGCAGCTTCTAAATATATTAACTGGGGCTTAAATTACGCAGCGTAGGTCCCCTATATTGGTAACAATATTGTAAAATACTCCTTTAATTGCTGGGAAGTCTTATTAAGATAATCAGCAGCCAAGACTGTTATAACAGTAAGGTTCAACGACTATCGAAAAGATAATTTACGAGAAAAACGTAAATGAATAACTGAGTAGAGTAAAGATATTTATCTTGAAACGGGGAGGATCCTTTAAACGGTAACAGAATAAAGGATTAAGATATAGTCTGTACATTATAGCAATATAATGATTAACAATAACATAGACGCAGGCGTAGGCGTATTCAATCCTTATCGTTCATTTATTTTAATTAGCTCTGACTAATTAATATAATATAAATTGTAACTTCCTCTATAATTGTGTAGGGGAAGTTACAATTAATTTATAGATTAAGACTATTTTAGATAAATTTTTAAATAAGAACAAGTTTAATAAGAATAAATATGGCAAATACAATAACTCTAAGAAGTGCTTTTGGCAAGGTAAAATCTGTATGGTTTAATCCAGTAAAAGATAAGAATGGAATGTATCCTCCATTTGTAAAAGAAGTTCGTATGAATCCTAACGGAGAATCTGAAATGATTCTTAGTGAAAAAGACCTTAATGACCCAGATCGTGCTGGTTTTATACCCGCTGATATGGAAATTTTAGTTGAAGATGGAACTACATTTAACCTTGATAATATTCTAGAAAGGCACAAATGGGAAGCTATTAAAAATAGTGAGTTGATTGTTGAAGAGAGAGGCGCTAGAGATGAAAAAGGAAATCTAATTATAGATGGAGATAAAAATCGCTATGGTCGAGCAGAATTTTGGGTAGAAAAACCTGGAGAAGAATCTGCACGACGCATTAAAAGAATTCAGCTTATTACAAAAGCTAATAATTTTATCGAGCAAGACTCTGCAGAAGGTCGCGCAACTAAAGTTAAGCTTTTAGGTAAACGTATGTATAATGCTCCTGATTCAGATATTCAGGATTTCTTATATCAAAAAGCAGAAGCTAATCCTAACTTAATTATCGATTTGTATACAGGACAAGATCAGCAATTACGTTTATTGTTTATTGAAGCTACTGATAAAAACATAATTAAGAAAGTAAGTGGTATATTTATGTACGGAGATGTTCGCTTAGGCGTAAATGATGAAGCCGTTATCTTCTTCTTTAAAGATCCTGCTAATAAGCAAATACTAGATGAGATTAAGATTCAAACATTCCCTGAATATAAACCACTAATTAATAACTCAGAACCTAGTAGTTCTAAAAAATAGAAAATTATATGACGGCTAAACAAGTATATGAATCTGTGCTTATAGAGATAAACAAATTAGGCGCTCCAAGCTTATTGTTGGAGGATTATAATTACTTTGTAAAAAAAGCCGTCCAACAATATATAAATAAAGTTTACAACCACTATGATATTAATCAACAAAGTACAGATGATTTAAAAGTCTTGACAAGACATATTAGTATTGAATTACAACCAAATACAGTAAGTAATTTTAGTAAACGTTATGTAGGAAATCTTCCTGATAATTATTTACATTTATTAAATTGTGTTGTAGAATATGAATCACAAGGTACAAAATCATGTACTACAAAAGGTACATCGATTTATTATGGTGCGCGTAGAGCCACAGCAGATATGTTAGGACAAATTATTAATAATGCTTATATGAAGCCAACTATTAAACGTCCATATTATTATATTAATAATTTTTCTAATAGCTCTAATTCTTCTATTGAAATATTATGTGGAGATAAAGTTGATTATTATGAACCAAATAATGTACATATAGATTATATTAAAAAACCTGAAAATATAACTTTATCTTATACCGAAATAGAAGGTATAAGCGAATCTGCTGAATTAGAATTCCCAGAATACGTCTGCTATGAAATTATTAATGATACAGTGAAGTTAGTTTTAGAAAACGCTAGTGATCCTAGGTTACAAACTAATTTACCAATTAATCAAACAATAGCAACGGGAGTTCCAATAACTAAGTAAATAACATTTTAAATTTTTAAAACTATGTTTGATTACACAAAAGAGACTATTTTAAATAGCGTAACAGACAAAAATGTACAAGCAATTACTGGTTTACTAAGAATTTTCCGTGTTGGTGAATATAAAGTAGACTACAAAAGTACAAATATTGCTGACGGAAAAGTTTATAAAGCTAAAGGTACAGAAGGTACGAAAGCCACTGCAACAATTACTGCAGTAGCTGGCAATTCTGGTTCAAATGGAGGTAAATATCGCGTTACGGTTAATATGAAAAATAATTCTAAATTTTATGCCGATTACGCAACTGCAGTTTGGAAGTTTCAAAAGCCTATTTATGCTGAATTTACAGTAGTTGGAGATAGCACCGACAATACGGCAGCTTTAATGGCTACAAAAATTGCTAACGCAATTAAATTAGCACTTCCTGAAAATAATAAGTACATTACAGTTACTGTAGATGACGATGATGTAATTATTACAGCAACTGATGCTACTGATATGTTTGAATCAGTTGTAATTGAAAAATATGAACCAAATTCTGTACTTCCATCAGAAGGTCAATATGTAGTATCGACTGTAGTTGGTACTATAGCAAAAACTGATAATAAAGTACCATTTGCAACTGGTGACTGGTTAATTGAAAATCTTCGTTTCCCAAGCTATCCAAATACTCGATACAATTCCATCAACGGAGACGAAAAGCCTGTTCCTGGACAACTTTATACACAATATTCTTTCCGTTATATCGCTGAAAGAAAGAATTTGAGCGGTATTGGTTCAGTAGGACAAAGATTAGTTTCAATTACTAATCATGTATTCTATATTCCTAGTACATTAGAAGCAACATTTGAAGCTAAACTTAAAACTGCATTTGGAGAGGATGTTATGGCAAAAGAAAAAATTATAGAAATCATAGGAAACGATAGCATTGCTAAAGGTAGTACGGTTACTCTGATGGCTAATGCATATAACGTAGAGGGAGGAGAAGTTGCTCCCGTAGATATTACATGGTCTCTACCTGACGGTAATGACAGTGGAAATCTTGTACTAACTGGCGATCAGTTAGAAGTTAAATCTTCAGCTACAGGAAGCAGTGTTAAAGTTAAAGCTACTGCAACTGGATTTACAGAAGCAACCAAAACTATTACTCTTACAGGAGAATAAGTTTCAAAATAAATGCACTTATTTTAAAGGCAGGACGGGATTCTTTCCTGTCTTGCCTTTATTTTTTAATATCATCGTAATATGACAATAAATGAAATTGCTAGTGCAATATATAATGATGTAGTTTCAGGTTTAAGAGGAATTACTTCAACTCCAACAATGTCTATTGAACAATTAGAAGATGAAGTAATTGAAGAGCGTTTAGTTGTAATTAAAGAATTATATCTAAGAAACTTAATTTCTTTAAAAGATATGATGCTAGCAATTAACTGTATTGAGGTAGACTGTAAAGATTTAGCCAGATGTTGTAATTTTTCAGCAGGAGAAAAAGCATTACACTTTGAAATTCCTCAAATCGTTAATGATTTAGGAACAAAAGCTCTTGAATTTGTAGGAAGTATCGATAGACAAAAGCAATATGTAATATATACCGATACATCTTATCAGTTTCATAAATATAAGAAACGTGGAGCAGATGAGCCTTATGTTTATATAGAAACAACTCCTAATGAAAATGGAATGTATGATGGATTCATTTTTAATGTACCTTTTGTCAAATACATTTCTGTTATAGGTATATTTAAAGACCCTAGACAACTTGAACAATACAGTTGTTGTAATTCCGAACATTATTTAAATCTATCTTCTATTTCTAATGAAGTTAAAAAACGTCTTACTGAAAAGAAATTAAGATATTATAAAGCTTTCTTAACTCCTGTAACTCCAAATACTCAAGAACCTAAATAATGAAACTACATAATTTTAATTCAGTTTATTCTTTAGCTCAAACTTTATATGGAACAAATTTAACTCCAACTGCTTTTGAAGATATAGCTTTAAATGGTTGAGAAAAAATTGGAAATAAACACACTCGTTTATACCGTTATAAAGCAGATGCTATTGATAAAAAAATAGAATTACCTTGTAATTGCGATATAATTGAATCAGTTCATCTACCATTGTTAGATGCACAAATGACAACTAATCAAACAGTATTTAATCAAATCACAACATTATTTATTGAAAATTATGTTGAAGCTTGAAAATGCTTAAATAATCCTTATTATCATCCTGGAAAATTAGTTAAATACCATCAAGAAGATAATTCTTTAAGATTTGATAGAGATTATAAAGGAGTTATAATTATATATCATGGTATAATAGTGGATGACGAAGGACTACCATTACTAAACGATAAAGAAGTAACTGCGTTAGCTGCATATATTGGATATTGTGATTTATATAAACAAGGTATTGCATTAAGAGATAAAAATTTAATTGAATTATCTGAATTAACGAGAAGAGAATGACTTCGAGCATGTAGTGCAGCAAGAATCCCTATTAAATTTACGCAAAACGATATGGATGCTATATTAGATGTTAAAACTAGATGAGATCGAAAAAGTTATATGAAGTCTTTCAAACCAATATTATAATCAATGTTTTACAAAACAGGATACTGCTTTACTTCAAAAGATTTATTTGATAATTTTAATATTTCTAGATTAACTACTAAAAAGAAATTTTGAGGTAAAGATTGTAAAGGTGATAGCAAACTAGACTTAGTTGCTAAGGTTTTAACATACTGTTTCTATTTGATTATTTTGGATATTATTAATAATAATATTACATTTGTATTACCAACTGTACATAAAGAAGCAATGATACACGTAAAGCAATTTACGGGAGAAACGTTTAGACATATGTACAATATGGGGAAATTTAATGATATTGATTATTTGATGTCTAATTTTAAAGGATATCAAATTTATTATCGATATCAATATAAAGGCGGATATAGAGAAAAACCAATTTATATAAATTCTGCCTTAAAGAAAATATTTATTGATAATATTAATAAAGGTAAACAGTATTACTAATGGAAATCAAATATGTTGATGATTATGTAGATAAAGTATGAGAAAAATTCCCTTCATTAACTAGAAAGGAAATCGAATATATTTTAAAATTTGGATTAAGATCTTTTTATACACATAACGTATATGGGGGAGATGTGTTACTCAAATCCCCCTATTTTACTCTTTACTGTGGTAAATTCTTTAGAGATAATTTAATATTTTATCATTATTGAAGAATTAAGAATAAAATTAAGCTACGTATTAAGTATAAAAGAGCTAAAAAAATATTTAATGGAGAATACTATTTCGGACTAACTGATAAAGAATTTGAGAATTATAAAGCTCAGTTTAAGTCTCGCGGAAGAAGAAGACAAAGAGTTAAGTTCGATTATATATATGCCTACAAAATCTTAGAAGAGTGTATGTTAGATAGAGGAAGAAAACACTTCTTTGTGCTATACTTTCCTACAGATGTAGGATGAACCTTATATCAAAAAAATTATGAAACTAGAAATATTAAATATATTTATAGAAGAACAAAAGATGGTTTTAAACAAATATAATAGAATGGATTATGTCTAGACAAGAAGCTACAAATACTTTTAATGATGGAATGATTAAAGATATGAATCCATTAACTACTCCAAATACAGTATTAACTGATTGTATTAATGGAACTTTAATCACATATAATGGAAACGAGTTTGTTCTTCAAAACGATATGGGTAATTATAAACTCCCATTAGCTAGTTTAGGATCTGATTTTATTCCTGTTGGAATAAGAGAATATGGAAATATAATATATATTATTTCCTATAATCCTATCAAAGATTTATGTCAAATCGGATCATATCCGTCTCCTCAACGTATATTTATATCTGAAAATGATTCTGATGGAAAAGAAACTAATATTGAGATACTTCCAACATTTGAATACAATTATAAATTATATACAGAATTTGAAAAATCTTTAAAAACCTGGATATATAGTAATGATGACAATTATAAATTATACTCAGGTGATTTATTTCATTTATATAATGAAAATATTGCACAATTAATTGGGAATAATAATTGATATGAATTATCTCATTACGTTTTTACTGAAGAATCTAAGCTTATACCAATTACTATATCCTTAAGCGATATTACAACAGGTAAAATTTCAACAACAGATACAAAATTATGAAACGTTGTTAACTGAACTACTCCTGGGTGAATTTGTTGCAAATCTAGAGTATTAAATATCTCTAAATTGAGCTTTTATATAACAAATTTAAAATATAACCAATTTGAAGGAAAAACATTAACATGTACATTAATTTTAGAAGTTTGAACTGATGACTATTTATATACTACAGACCTTTTAAAGAATATAAATTTTAGAATTCGCTATGATGGGGATGAGGTTACCTATAAAACAACAGGTCAAGTTATATCATACGGTTCAGAAAATATTACATATAAAGATAATACTCAAGAAGATCCTGAAAAAACATACGGTACACTTTTAAGTGAGGATGTTACTCACTCAACACTAGAATATCCAGAAATTCAAACCAAAGTTAAGACTGTTAAATTAGATTTAACTGTTACAAAAAATGCACAAACTGAACAAGATATAAAGATTATAAAAACTTCTCTATATGTAACTCCTGTAGTTACAAAGATACCATATAAAGATGTTAACGAAGAAATAGAACTTAAAGAGATTATTTATGATCAATTTACAACTAAAATAGATATATCTTCTGAAAATATCTTTAATAAAAATACAATATCATTATTAAGCACATATAAATATCTAATTAACGATAACGGAATTACTTTAAATTATTTTATTTCTGGGCCTTTTAATTCTAATAGTAACATTATAGCTAAATATGATATTAAAAAACTTAGCGATGATGGCGAGTTAGTTTCAGTTTTTGAAGAAAAACAAGAAATTATTGATATAAATCTATATGGACAAAATACGCTTAGTATAGAATGGAATAGTAAGTTCGTTGAAAATGATATATATACTTTCACGATATATTTATATAATAAAGACTCAAATGAAGAAATTACTTCTGAATCAAAACTATTAATAACTTCAAGGTTATTAAATACGTTCTACTTAACAAGAGATGATTTTAATGAAATTTATTTAAATGAATGAATCTCAAATTTAGCTACATATGGATCAGGTTATAATGTTTCTAAGACTGAAATTACTAATCTTCAACTTGATCCAATGACACAGCTAGATTCTACAAAATTTCCAAATACTCTTGCTCCAGAATATTCAACTTATATCTCTAGTTCATATATTAAAAACTTTACAGCTTCTATAACATTAAGTTGTGACTATACTGCTACTCTTGATAATTTTGAAAAGTTTTTGCCAAATTATAATAGAGGCAGATTATTTAAGAATATTGAAGTTTCCAGAACATTATCATATAAATATAATGAAAGTTCTGGAGCAATAACAGATCTTGTTGTAAACAATAAAACTGCAAATTATCCTGATCCATCAAGAACTTTTAATATTGATGAAAATCTTACCTATAAAACAATATTTAGTAGAACGCAAATTCAAACGTGTACTTTTGAAGCTATTAATCAATCAGAACCAATAATACAAAAAATAGAAGTTCCATTAATACATTATATGTCAGGAAATTATGTATTTGAAAATAGTAGTGATCAAAAATTAGCTAGTTCTGATTTAGGAATAAAACTTTATGGAACAGGAGACACAATTGGTTGTTCATTAAATAGAATAAAGGAATATAATAGTGATAAAACATGAATCAATCCTCCTGGATGAAATGTAAGTTCTGGCGAAACTAACGAAAGTGTAGAAAACATAGCTGAGACGTGAACTAAAGCATCGGAAGATTGAGATATGTTAATAAATAGTGATACAATTGGAAAAAAGTATTGTATATTTGTAGTTTATATAGAAGCTGTTATTCCTATGAAGTTTAACATGCGATATAATTCAATATATAATAACATACCATATACTGGAGGGTATGCTATTCTTGTTAGAACTAAACAAGGTAATCAAAATACCTTTGTATTTATTCCGTGTGAAATAGCTGATAAGCAATATGATTGAAATTTTAATATTAATGGAACTGTAGAAGAACAATTAACTGAAATTAATAAAGCAGTACAGTTATTAGGAAAATATCTAGTCTTAATTAAAGAAGGTGGGACTACAACTTATGCAAATGTAAATGTTAAAAGTGATTTAGTAGAACCTGGCGATTGGCAATTTGTTTGAAAGTCTCTAAATGTATCACATAAATATAATAAAATCTTATATAAATTTGGAGATAGTTCGTATGATTTAATTAACGATACAAGTAATTTAAGCGATTTATTAAGTAAATTTGGAGTTGAATCAAATAATTTAAGAAAATTAAATGAATCTATAATTAACATTGAAAGTTTATATACTGTGAAAGTTCCAGATACTATTACATTAGATTGGAATATTGATTCAAAAATACAAACAAAATATAACGAGTGAATATCGGATAACGAAAACACTATAAGCGAATATATAAAAAATCATAAAAATGACTATTCTGATATTTTAAAAAATGCATCTTCTGAAAATTGAAATACTATTAAGTGAATTGGAGATGATTATGTAGATGTAAATAATAGTTCTATAAATAGATTAGTCAGTATGTTAAAATGAGATAAAAATAATGATGTTATATATTGTGATTATAATGGAGAGTTAGCCGAAACTTGATTTTACAATAATGGAAGCAGAGGTTGTTGAAGAGTATATTCAAATACCAGTACGTGTCCAATTATTCCTAAACTAATTAAAAAATAATATGACAAAAATAGGTATACAGTGTATTAAATTTAATCAAGAAGGAGATTTAGCACATGAGTATCAACCATTACATAATATTATCGATCGTACTGATAAAACTGTAAAATATCAAGAAAGTGATATAAGTTATTCTGATCAGATTAAAGATTTTGAAGTGCCAAGTACAGAATTAGGTATAGATTTAAATAATCCTGTTGATATAGAATGCCAACCTTCCTATGATGGAACAGTAAATTTAATAATAAATGATGATAAGAATCCTCCAAGAATTATTAATTCTCGTTTCAGTGTTACAGAAGACAATAAATATAAAATAATAAGTCGTAATCAAGTTACTCAAACTAATTTATACGATAAAAATAACGTTGACCGTGATACACGTTTATTTAGAAATGTAAATAGTATACCAGTTATTCAGTTAGTAGAAGTTAGTAATTATGGACAATTAAAAGGAGGAAATTATACTTTTTATATTAAATTAGCAGATAATGATTATAATAAAACAGATATTGTAGCTGAATCTGGAACAGTATCTATATATCATGGTACAATTAGTGATGTTACGACAATATATGGTGCTTTGTTAGAAGAATTAACAGATAAATCAATTGAATTAAAATTAAGTAATATTGATACAACTTTTTCTAGAGTATATTTGTATTATACTAGAACTTCAAGTGATTTAAATGGAGTTAAATATTCTAAAAGTTATGAAGTTATAAAACCTTATGATATACTTGAAAATACCATAACAATTTCTTTAAATGGATTTGAGGAAGTAAAAGAAATTGATGAGGAGCAATTAAATATTAAATATAATTTAGTTACAGCAGTTAAGACTCAAGCTCAAGTCCAAAATATGTTATTTTTTGGAAATACTCAAGGAATTTTATTAAATCATAGAGATTTACAAACAATATCGTATTATATTGATGTACGTTGTACACAAAAAAATGAAACGATTGGATATTTAGACAGTGATTATAAAATTCAACAAAACGATAGTGTTGAACAAACAGAATACTATAACCCGTTAAATACATACTTCTATTTAGGATATTGACCTGATGAGATGTACAGATTAGGCATTGTTTATATTATGCAGGATGATTCTTTATCTCCTGTATATAATCTAAGAGGATGCCAATTTACAAAACTTGAAGCTACGAATATACCTTCAGATAGTAAATATAATAATCTATATATAAAAGATAGTGAAAAATTAAATTATTTACCTGCAGATATATTTATTGAAGAAAAAAATCTATCAAATACAAAAGGAGTTTTTAAATTACCTAATATTAGTATTTTTTCTGAAGGTGAAACCAAACCTTTATATTTTAAATTTACATTAAGTAAAGATATTGTTTCTGAATTAAAAGTAAATAAAGTTAAAGGATTTTTCTTTGTTAGACAGAAAAGAATCCCAACTATATTAGCACAAGGTTTAAGTATTGGAATTGACACTACTAGTTATGTTCCGATTATATATAATGATAATACTAGCCGTTATGAAACAGAAAGTTTCATAAGTCAAACTTCAGCAGTTCTTACAACATCATATAATAATAGAATTATAAAAATAAATAATAAAGGTTCTTCTGCATTATTATGTTTAGATGCTTGTGTAAATCCTTCACTACAATCTACTTTTAATGGAGCTGAATATACTTTATCCAAATTTATTTCAGGAAAGGTAAATCAAGTTACTAGGAGGTATAAATGAACATTTAAAGAAGCTACTTTAGATAGTGGAATTTTTAAATCTAAACTATTATTTGTTCCTGATGATACTCCCTTGAAATTTATAGATCAGAAGGGATTTACTACTAGAGCGGGTTCTGCAGAAGATGTATCTCAATTTGTATTTGTATCTGAAAAAAGTTATAACTGAAACAATTATAAATTAGCAAGAGGTAATTATGTTCCGTTTGTGGCAACAAATGTGCAATTAGATGATAACTGTATTTATAATATTAGAATTTCTAATTATTCAACATTATTTTTAAAGCAATATTTTACAATTAGAGCAAATGATCAATCTGCTTATTATGCAATTACAGATAGATACGATATAAATACCTTTATAACAGATAGTGTTATCGATGGTTATAGAGGAGATTGTTTTACTAATACTATAACATTACGATTACAAAGAAATTTTATTGATTCTGACGCTCCTGTAACAGAAATAATTGTAAATCCAAATACATGATTAGATAATTATTCAGGATTAACTAGTATGAATAAGGATTCCTGAAGTAATATTAATAGAGCTGATGTTAATACAGTTCCAATTGGTTCTTGAATTACATTTAAAGTATTATCTAATTATAATTTAGGATTAAGGTCAGAGGATACTACACATACTGAAGAAGCAGCCTTAATGGGAAATAATAGATCGTTTTATCCTTTAAAAGGAGATAATGTTTTTTCAACAAGTAAAGTACCTGAAAGTTTTATCCTAAATGAAGGTTATTCTACTTCTTTAAGTGCTAAACGTTATCAAATTGTTCCAGATGTTCCTTATGTTAAAGAACTTTTTGATACTAGAGTAATGTTTAGTAATGTACAAGTAGAAGATAGTTTTCAAAATGCATATAGAATATTTCAGGGTTTATCTTATAAAGATTTGGATAGACAGTATGGTGCAATTGTAAAATTGTTACCTTGAGGTGTTAATCTCTTCTGTGTATTTGAGCATGGATTAGGAATAATTCCAATTAATGAAAAGGCTTTAATATCAACAAATACTGGACAGTCTATACACATGTATGGAGCAGGAGTCTTACAAAATCAAATTACTTTAATTTCTCCTGATTTTGGAAGTATATGAAAAGAATCAATTGTTAGAACTCCATTAGGAATTTATGGAGTAGATACGTACGCTAAGAAAATATGGCGCTTTAGTGAAAATAAAGGTCTTGAGTTACTTTCCGATTTTAAGGTCCAACGTTTTTTAAATGATAATATTAACTTAAAAGAATTAGAAAAATACCCTGTTATAGGATCTAGAAATGTTAAAACTCACTTTAACATGTATAAAGGAGATGTTATGTTTACTTTCTATAACGGTAACTTAACTTGGAATTTGTGTTATAATGAGCGTCTAGATAAATGGATAACTGAATATACTTGAACCCCGTTATATTCCGCAAATATTAATAATATTTTTTATTCGTTAGATCGAGAAAGAGCAAAACGTTTAGGTGCTGTATTTGCAAGTAAATCTGATATAGGAATACATTTATTAAAAATCGATGATTTCAGTAGTCCAAAATACTTATGAGATGTTTCTTTAGAACCTATTATAAGCGGTGAACAAGAGATAGCAAAGCATTATAATATTAATAATTTTAAAGCCGCAATAGTATACAATTCTAACTTATTTAATACGTATAAATTTAGGATCAACTCAATTTCTACATTTTCAACGAATGATTCTCAAAATTGTCCAGTATTATTATGAGATGACAGTCTGCCCGTTGAAGATAGTGGAATAGTTGGATTAGAATATGTATCAGATTATTCGGGATATGTATTACCTTTAATATCAGAGACTAATACTTCTTATATTGAAATAGATCCTAAAATAATTACTACTAAGATTAAGCAAGAAGAACAAAGAACACAATTTGATGATTATGAATTTAAATATTATGATTTATTGTTAAATATTACAGTGTTTCCAGGAGTAACTCTAAATCAAGATAATAAAGTTGATATTTGAGGTAGTACGGTTACACAAAATATTGCAGTTGCTATTGATTCCGATAATTTAAAAGCGTTAGATAAAGAAAAATATAATGAATTATTAAATAATGCATTTTTTGTTCACGGTCGAGCAGGTATATTTGACGATATAAACTATTTTGATAGTGATATCACTAATCAGATATTACCTACAAAATGATATGATAAACAGCATCCGTTTGAATTTGAATTTGTAGTAAATAATTTAACAGGTTTACATAAAATATTTAATAATCTTGTGATTATTTCAAATAACGCAGAGCCTGAATCCTTTGAATTTGAAATAATTGGAGATAGTTATAGTTTTAATAAAGCAGGTATATATAAAGCTGAGACCTTTGCAAATAATGAATCTGAAAAGAAAAGCTATATTTGAGGGAACGATAATCCTCAGCGTCCTGTTGGAGAATATGTAGAAGAAGGATCAAAATTTAAGCGTTCTCAAGATTTTAAGTTACATAAAAATTCTAAATGAGATATTAAAATTGATTGAGATCCAGTATTAAATCAATATAGTTTAGTCATTCCACAGGAAGCTAAAAATATAATTAAATACGGAAGAGTTAAAGGTAACATTCAATATAGAGAGGATTCTTGGCATCTTGTAATTAAACCTATTTTATATAAAGAAAGTATTGCAAAATATATTAACGGAAAGTTAGATGAAAATAACATCATTTATAACAATACAATACAATCAACTAGAATTAGAGATAAGTTTTTAAAAGTAAGAGTTAAATATTCAGGAAAACAGTTAGCTATTATTACAGGATTAAAAACTTTAATGACTTTAAGTTATTCATAAAATGGATGACGCACAACAATTGAATACAATTGCTTCTTTAATAGGAGGGCAACTTCCAAGTTTAAAATTTAATTCCGTTACTCCTTCTATAAAATCATTACCTTCAATTACTTCAGGAGTTTCTAATTTAATTATTCCTGAAAATTCTTCTAAATGGAATAATTTAGGAAACATTGGAGGATTATCTATTACAAGAAAAGCTAGCAAAGATTATAAAATGTCTAATGGATTGCAAACTGGCTTAACTGCCGCTACTGCAGTTTTAGATAGTGTCGTTCCTGATAATCTAGATGCTAGTCAAAAAGCAATGAAATCATCTATGAAATCACTAATATCTCTAGCTGGGCCTGTTGGAACTGCTATTAATTTCGCAGATAGTGGTTTAAATACGATAGGTTCTATTGCAGGATTACAATTAGATAAAATGGATAATGTTGCAGCATCTAGAGCAGGAGTTAGTAGTGCAGGGCTAAATAATACTATTATGTCAATTCCTGTTGTTGGATCACTTGGAGGATTTATAGCAGGCAAGACACATAAATCGTACAAGTCTGGAGAGATAGATGATATGCGAGGAGCATATGGTGGATCTACTAGAGATATCGATGCTGCTCAAAATTTAGGAAATAAGCGTTTCTTATTTGGAAAAAGGAAAGCAAACAGGTTTATTGATCAAGCTAATAGATATAATGAATTAATTACTGATATATCTACTGAAAATAAATTAAGAAAACAAAACACTTATGGAAGTGATTTAGCTAGTCAAAACTATATACGTTTTCAAGGTTTAAATCCAAATAGGATGCTAGTAGGAAAAACAGGAATGAAGATACCAGTGTTAGAAAAAGCTAGAGAAATACTATTAAATTTAACAACGAATTTACCAATATATAAAACTGGAGGTAAACTAAACATCATTGTTGAGGGTTCGTTACATGCACGAAAAAATAATTTAGAAAATACTAACTCAAATTTAAAAGGATGTATTACTAAAAAAGGTATTCCTGTCATTTCATATTCTGATGGTAATATTATACAACACGCAGAAATAGAAGGCGGTGAATTAATACTAAATAAAGAGCTAACAGAACAACTCGAACAATTATATAAAGAGGGAACTGAAGAAGCAATGATTAAAGCTGGTAAGTTATTATCCATAGCTTTAATAAAAGATACTGAAGATAAAACAAAATCTATTTTAAATGAAACAAATAACAATCGAAATAGAAGATAAAGAATATGAAGTTCTAGTAGCTGAAACCGAAGAAGAGAAAGTAAAAGGTTTACAAGATGTTATTGAAATGGACGATGATGAAGGAATGTTATTTGTATATGATAATCCGCAGCATGTAGATTTTTGGATGAAAGATACAGAAATACCTTTAGATATTGTTTTTATCGATGAAGACGAAGAAGTAATATCTGTTAAACAGGGGATTCCGTTTTCAGAAGAATTTATAAGTGAAGATAATGTTAAATACGTTTTAGAAGTAAATCAAAACTCAGGGATAAAACCTGGAGATGATGTTGACTTTGATGATGAAGACTGAGAAGAAAGTCTGTCTACAATGCATGTAATTGGATCTGATGGAACTTCTCAATTTGAATTACTCGGAGGAGAACGTATTTTTAGTAGGCCAAATACTAGAATATTAGTTAAAGGCGCTCGGCGAGCATATAAATCTAAAAAAGATTCAGACTACAAGCGTCTTGGGAAACAAGTCTTTAAATATTTAAAAATACAAGATAATAACGATCCTAGTTATGTAGAAATGAAAAAAGCCGAGTAAAAATACTCGGCTTTTCGACTAACCTATTTGTTTTATATTATTAATGTAGCATCTCCGTAGAGAATGAAATACATTCTGATTATTATTTTTAGGTTATAGTGCAAATATAATAAAAAATAGTTAACTTTCAAAAAATCGAGAATTAAACTATTTTTACTTTGTATTTACTGAAAATATTACTAATTTTGAAAATCAAATATCAGAATAGATGCAATTGACAAATGGTTAGAGATATTTAGTAAATAACAATATAAATTAAAAATTTTAAGTATGCTTATAAAAAAATTTCAATCAGGTGGCCAAATGCCTGCTGGACAAGTACAACCAGCACCAGAACAAACTGTACAAGATCCTTTAATGGAACTATATCAACTTGCAGTACAAGCTTTACAAACTCAAGATTGCCAAGCTGCAATGGGAGTTTGCCAAGGGTTTATAATGATTGTACAACAAGCTCAAAATGGAGCAGGAGAAGTTGGCGCACCACAAGGAGAACCTGTATTTAAAAAAGGTGGTAAAATGAAACGTAAAGGTGGTTGTAAGAAGTAATACAACAGATAAAATGGAAGATTGGATCTGTTCTAGTCTTCCATTTTTAATATATAGCTACAATAATTATGTCACAAGTAATAAGAAAATTTGATAATGGGGGGCCAATGGCAGTAGCAAGTAATCAAATGCCCCCTAAGAGAGGCCACTTAATAATTGATGGAACTTCATATGATGCAAATAGTGAAGGATTTATGGATCAATTTATTAATTTCTCAAAACAAAATATTCCAGAAGATCAACAATTTGCAATTAAAGATGTTATTGATCAACTTAATCAAGGAAAGGATGTTACAGTCGATTCTTTGGGACATAAAGTAGGAAATTTTGATGTATCTGAACTTACTTCAAGTCAACAGCGAAGAATGAAACGTAGGCAAACAGGTTTAGGACAAGCATTAGGTAGTTTGTTCAATACTGAAGTTCACAGAGCTAAAAGTGGCTTAAACGCTATACGTAATTTTAAATATATCGCTCCTCAGAAAAAAGAAGAAAAACAAGCTGTATTTCCTAAAACTACGATAAATTTTACTAATCGTGTTATTGATTATAACGACGAGAATGGGAAGAAAGTATTTAGCAATCGTCCATCTAATTTGGGGATAGTAAATGATATAAGAAATTTAATCAATTACTTTAAATTAGGAGATAATAACGATAGTCAATACGAAATTAAAGGGATTAACGTTAATAACGCTAGAGCTTTATTTAATCAAGACAATACTATTTATGATCAGTTGTTAGAAAGAATACAGCAAGGTACTACAACCGAACAGGATAAAGATGTATTGTCTGATTTATTAATCTCAATTGGAGAATCTCCTATAACGCCTGAACAACAAGCAGAAAGAGCAACAATAGCGCAAGAAAATCAAAGGAAAGCGTTAAATCGTTCTGTTGGTTTGCCAGAGAATTTTTCTTCTAACATTCAATTAGTTAACGAAAATGGAAGATTAAAAATAGCTAATTGAAATGAGTTATTTGGAAATTACAATAAGGTTCACTTCAACGAAGCATCTCCGTACTGAGGAACTAAGTTTCAAGATTATGTTGGAATGAACGGGTATCTTTATTCCCCACAAGATGTTATTAATAATGTAGATAACGTCGGAGCTGAATTTGCAGCTTATAAACGAGGATGAACAAATCTTGATCCTGAAGCCTTAGCACAATCTGGAGTATATTATTATAATAATAGCGGGGTAAAATGAACTCCATTTAATCCTAAAACTAATTATGTAGAAGGAGTTTGAGATGTATTAAAAAATTTAGAAGGAAGATTAAAGGATAATCAACATTATTTACTTACAAACGTTTCTAATGCTTATAATTTACCTGAGGGAGGATCTCTGTATGCATATCTTGATCCAAACAGTCCTCGATCTTATTTAGGACAACCAAAAGTTAATTATATTTACTATAACCCTACCGTCTCTCTTGCGTCAGGAAATTATAAAGGTTACAATAATACTCAAGCAATTCCCTATAAAACCCGAGCAAGTTTAGATGTTGGATCTCCAATATCTATACCTATTTCAAATTGAGAATCTAATTTGATTCCAAATACACAATTAGCAAAATATACTTCGTTTATTGATCCACAACGTAATATTGAATACAATGTATACCGTGGAAAAGACGGAGCGTTTTATATACAACAACCAAAAGGTAATATATCTAAAGTAGAAAATCTCTCATTATTAAGAAGAATTTTAAATAAAGAAATCGCTCCAGATAGAGAAAACTTATCTATATTAGTAGGAAATCAGGGAAATAAATCTTTTGAACAACGAGTTAATGATTTAAATTCTCAAAATGTAAGTAGTTTTCAGTTTGGAGGAGTGTTTAAGCAAATACAAACAGGAGGTACTAGTGATCCAACAAAAACAGAATTAGATTATATTCCAAATCTATCTAGAGCTGAAATTAAACCACTTGATATTACAGATGATTCTGTAAAATGATCGACTGCAGATAAATGAGCACTTGGTGCATTAGGTGGAGATATGCTTTCATTAGGAGTTAGTTTAGTAGGAGGTGGTAATCCAGTTGCTGCTGGAATTGGAGCTGGAAGTACAATTGCACAGTTTGTTTCTGATGTTAAACGAGATAAATTAGATTGAGGTGATGCAGGAAGAGCTTTAGGTAGTCTAGGATTAGACGCTATAACGTTGCTACCTGGAGTAGGAGTGTTTGGAAAAAGTCTAAAAATTGCTAAAGGATTACGACGTTTTAATAAAGTATTACAATCTGCTTTCGTTGCAGGAGGTTTAACTGAAGCTGCGTCAGCATTAAGTAAGATAAATACAGAAGGAAATTTAAAAGATACTTTAAAAAATTTAAACGTAGAAGATATTAGAGCGATAGCTCTTGGAATTCAATCTATAGTTGGAGGAAAACGATTACTCTTAGATAAAAAATTAGCAACTAGTAAGAGACCGATTATAAACCAAAATGGAACGCCTGCATCTTCTGTAACTTTGAATTCTAAAACCAACAAAGATTTATCAATAAAATTAACAGAATCAGAAACAACTCGTTTAAAAGATTTGCCTAAATCAGAACGTAAAGAAGCATTAAATGATTTAATAAAAAATAAATTTAAAGCCGCATATTCTTCTTCAACGCATAAAAATAAAGAGATGGATACGTGGTTTGATAAGGATGGAAATATTAAATCAGATAAAACTGAACAGTTACTGTCTGATTTTGGTTTAGGTAAAACAACAATTGCCTCGAAACTAAAATTTTGAAATTCCGACAATATTCCTAAAGTACCTAAAACAAGAATTGAAACCAAAAGAGTACTAAATAATCCTGTAGCTTATCAAGATGGGGAATGATTTTCGAATATTGGGAGATATTTTAAAAATAGAGCCATCAACAGATATGCTTTTACTCATCCTGATTTAGTATATGGTAATATTCCTTCCGCGAATGTTGAAAGACATGGAGTATATGATTCTTGAGGTAGACTTATTGGAAGACGCACAACAGATTTAGGAATTTTAAAAAATGCTGGATTTACTCAAAAAAATCTCGATCAGATAATGAAAAAGGGTTATATTCCATCTGTAATAAAAAATAATAATGATTACATATATTATTTAAAAACACCTCAAGAAAAAAATATAAATTTTACACATTTATCTGAATTAAATAATTATATCAAAAGTCACAAAAAAGGTGGAATATTGAAATTTCAAAACGGAGGAGAAAACGATACGAATACTAAAAAGTGAAAACTACCTAAAATTAGTTCAGATTCTTTATATAGTTTAGCAGATCTAAGAACTTCAAGGGTATATAATAGAAAGGTTCACGATGAAATTGAAAAAGGAATTAGATCAGGATATAATGCTACACTAAGTGCACCGCAAGAAATTTACGATAGTTTTAATACCTATGGAGTACCCATTGCTTACGAAAATAAAGCAGTTAGAGAAGAAAACTATAAACCTGTCACTTCTGATGCTGTATTAGCAAATGCTTTAGAACAACAAGGTCAATCTCAAGCAAATCAAACTCGATTGGAAGGAAGATTAAAAACTTCTGAATTATTTAGCGATTATTTAAACAGAAATAATGATTTAAAAAGACGTTATGCTCAAGTAAGAGCAGATGTCGCTAATCAAAATAGACAAATAATTGCTAATGTTAATATGCAGTTAGCACAAAATAATGCGTCGCGATTAGCTAATAATTATATGGGTTTAAAAAATTGAATATTAGAAAAAAGAACACTAAATGCTCTAAATAAAGAAAAAAGAGACAGTCTTAATTCAATTTTACTTCAAGGAAAATTAGAACATGAGTTAAGTGGCAAAATGAGAAATTTAATGAAACCTTATCGCAATGAGTTTAACACTTGATATAAAGATGATGCTAACAAAGATATTAGAGATAACTATTCTTTTGAAAGTTGACTAAACGAATATAAACCAGAACAATATAACGATATTCAAAATCAACTTTATAATTTAAAAGTAGAATCAATAATACCATATTATAATTCTTTATTTAATCGTCCACAATTTAATGCAGATACTTATAAGAGTATTTTAACTCAAAAAGAAGGTGGAAAAGTAAATTCTCGCAGTCGTTATCATAGACCTATACACGAAGAAATATGAATACAACAGAATAAAGCTGTTAACGATGCGGTTAAATCACTTAATAATAATATAATTAGATTATTTATAAAAGCAACATCTCATGAAAATAAGAAAATATAATGCAGGGGGTATATACTATACCCCCTTTATTCCTAATAATGCATATGAGAATGTTCAAGGAAATATATCTACTGCTACTTCAAATAATACCTTGTCAAATGATGATACATTTACAAAAGAGGCATTAGAAATTATATCAGAAAATGGAATTCCAACAGATGTAGATACATTTTTGCGTAAAGCAAATGCTGTATTAGATAAAAGTAAAAATTTTTCTGCTAACTTATTTGGGGCGACTAATCAAAGTTATAATGTTTCAGATATTATTAAACTACGTTCATTAGCAAATAGAACTAAATTTAATAAACAATTATATGATGCTGCTACAGAACAGCTATCCAAAGAAAGATCATGAGCAGAAGCAGCTGTTGATGATAAAGGTAGAATGTATGTATATTCTGAAAATGATGGAATTTCAACAGTAGATCCTTCAGAATATTATTCTAATAAAGATAAATACCAAGCTTTAACTAATTCACAGCTCTTAAGTTTAAGAGAACATCAACCTGAATTAGCATATCGACAAGATATATTAAATAATCTTTCTAATTCAGTTGGAATGGAAAGTATTGTTAATTATCTGAAAGGTGTTATAAAAGATTTTGGAACTAAAACAATTGAAGGATATACCTTAAAAAATAAGGAACAGATCGAAGATGGTTTTAGAAGTTTATTAATGGGAGGACCTGATGGGTATTATAAAATAACAAATAAGGATCAGGGTACAGAAAGGGCATTAGAGTATCTATATACTACACTTCCTAGTAACATGTTACATGCTTTAAGAGTTAAAACTGCTGCAGAAGGTGGAAATCCAAATTCAAAAACAGAAGTATTAAATTTACTTGGATTAGCGTTAACTGAACATACTACACATTCTAGAGAATTAGCATTCCAAAAAGAAATGACCGATAGTTTAAGTAGTGGTAGTGGTAGTTCTAAAAAACCAGATGAAACAGAACTTAGTCAATTAGAAGCTCTTGCAAATGGTAGAATTGTGAAAGGACGTCAAATGTTATTAAGTCCATCAGACTCAAAAATAGCAATTAGCGCTTATGCTCAATCATATGGTGCTCCTGTAGATAAAAACGGCAATATAGTACCTCAAACTAATTTACAACAATTACTTGATAAAGCAGATTTTGGGAAAATCGTAGATAAGTCATCTATATATTTTGGAGATCAGAAAGTAAGAGATATAGATATTAATAAAATATTATGAGACGGAACAAGTCAAGTTAATAGAGTAATATTACCATTTACTATTGAACGAGACGGTTCATTTAAACCAGACTTTGAATCTCATGCTCGCTTTGAAGAATTTCAGAAGTTTTTAGATGATTTTCCCGATATCACTTCAATTCAAAAATTAGAAAAAGCTAAAACGTTAGGGTTAGATGTAATATATGATGAAAAAACAGGAAGGTATATTTATAATCCCGATTCAGTTATGTCATTTATAGTAATGACAGGTTATAGTAGTAGCAAAACAATGCCGTTGGATGAAGATTCAAGATGATTGTATCATCTTACTAGACCTGAAGGAAGAGAAGTTACTGACTACTATGATACTCAAATTAACTACGGAGAAGGATTTTCAACAAAATCTAAAAAACCAGCTAATGAAGCAAAATCATCAAGAGGTACTATGTATAAATCTACTATATTTATGCCGATTCCTGATGAAAGACTTGCGATATATCAATCAAATAATGAATTAGTTCCAACATCTAATTATAGGGATATATATAATCAAGCAATTGCTAAACGTAATCAAAATGCAATAAAAACAAATTTTTAATTTAAGCAATAATATGGAGAATAAGAAGAACGATTGGTTTGCAACACTGCTATTCCAACCTAATATGACTCTACAGGATTTTGCTAATAATGATATTACTCCAGATAATACAAGTATAAATACTAGAGAATATTATAAAAATATTCCTGAAGTAATTGATGCTTTTAAAAATGAGAATGGACAATTTGATGAAAATAAATTTAATCGTTTCTATCAGAGTGCCTTAACTGTCTATAATGATTATGCAAATAATAAGTTTGAAAATAAACTCTTAGAAACTTATGAATATGATCCATTCGATTATTTTGCTCCTGCAGGAAGTAAAGTAAAAGATAATTTGCCTTCAATACAAAAGGTTGCAAATCCTGAAAGACGTTCTGCTGGATTAGAATATGTATTTGGTAGAGGTAATCAAACAATGAGTTTTAGAGAAATAGCTCAACAGAATAAAGTATTTAATTGAGAAACTCAGAAGTTTGAAGATTGAACTCCAAATGAAAAAGGTGGAATTTGAAAAGCTTTAAATAGACCTACATTAGTATTAGCTACATGAGATGAAGATGGAACACATGTAGTTGATGGACGAACGTTACAGCATAAGAAAGGAGATCTCAAATTTAATGAAGATGGAGATACTTATTATGAAACATTAGGTAATCGAGAAATATATGGTAAGCAAGTTTTAGGTATTGAAGATACTTTAACAGTAGACGGATCTGCGTGAAACAAATATGATTTTTTTGATTCTGATGGTTTAGATAAAAGTTTAGGAGGAACTATATCAAAACTAGTATTTAAGGTAGGTCCTATGTTAATACCATATGTTGGATCAGTGTATGGAGCTTTATCTGCAGGAACGGAATTAGCACAATTAATTCCTACTTTAATGAAAAGTATTAACGGAATTATTGGAGGAGATAATGATTCAGATTTTATTAAAAAATTAAATCAAATAGAAGGTTATGCAGCTAGGTTTGATTCTAACGTTTCTGATTATTCTCAACAAAATATGTTTAGTTGAGAAAATCTTGGAAAGATGATTGAAGATACATCTTTACAACTTTTCCAACAAAGAGTTATTGGACAAATACCAAGAATTTTAACTGGAGCTCCAGAATCAGTTCGAGTACAAAAATTAGGTAGAAATCTAGCACTTGCTTATATGGCAGGTACATCTTCTCAACAAGCTTATTCAGAATTTAAAAATGCTGGAGCAACTGATGCTGTTGCAGGTTTAGGTATGTTAAGTGTCATGGGAGGAATGTATGGATTAATGAATATGGATTACTTTAGAAATTTCTTATTCAAAGGAACGTATTTAGACCAAAATCCAGCTAAAAAAGCAGTTAAAGATTTAGCGCAAGAGGTAAAAGAAAACTTAACAAAATGATCTGTTACAACTCCTAAACAAGCTGCCAATTTTATCGTTAGAGGAAAGCAATTTTTTCAAAATCAATTTGCAAAGTATAGTAGTAATGAATTGGTTGATTCTGCATTAAATGAAGCAACAGAAGAGGTAATGGAAGAAGTAACTTCTGATTTAACCAAAGCTTTGTTTGCTGCAGGAGATGCTTTAGGCATTGATATGACTGAAAGTGAAAGACGTTTAGATTTTGGTTGATCAGCTAGCGATGCTGCTCAACGTTATGCTATGTCTTTCTTTGGAGGTGCAATTGGAGGACCCGTATTTCAACTACATGGAAAATGACAAAATAGATTACACGGAATTAGTAGTAATTTAGCTACTACATCTGATAATCAAACTGCTCAAGAAATTGTTTATTTAATACGTCAAGGACGTACTGATGATATAAGAAATGAATTAGCTCGTTTACATAAAAAGGGCAAATTAGGCGATGTAAACTTATCAGGAAAAACATATGAGTTAGTAAACACTGGAGATGAAACTCAAATTAAGTTTCATAACGCAGAGGAGGGAGAAAGTCAAAACGATGTTGTATATGATCAATTACTTGATTACATTGATAGAGTAGATAAGTTAATGTCATCAGAAGGTTTAAAAGTATCTGATGAAACATTAAAAAAACTTCAAGTATATGATCAAGAAGGGAGACCTTATGATAAAGTAGCCGAAGCCGTACTAGCATCAGGAGTTACTACACAAATATTTAGTGATTTTAATAACATTACAGAACAAATTGTTCGTAAATCTGCAGAATTATCTAAATTAAATCAACCTACTCCAAACACTCCTATTACTAATGAAACGCAAAAAGCAATTGCAGAACAAAATGCACAAAATTTAGAAATACAAAAATTAAATCAAGAAATCAATAATTTACGTGCACGTAGAGACGCTATATTAAATGGAGAACGTACTGGATATTATTTTGGACAAGCTATTTTTGCAACTAATAGTGCTATAAATCAGGCATTTGTAAATATGGGTCTGCACGATTATGTAAAAACCATGTATGGAAAAGACTTAGATTTACTAAATGAAGATTTACAAAAAACAGCTAAAGAAAACTTTAGTGCATATACGCAATTAGATGAAAAAGCTAAAGTTTATAAAGCATACGATTTATTTTTAAATTTAAGTCAACAGTTAAAAGACTCTCTACTAAAAATAAATGACGAAACAAAAGTTGCAGATAATATATACGGTTTACGTTATTCTACATTAGGTAGAATTGCAAATAACTTAGATGCTATTAATGCTAAAATAGAGGAACTTAAAAGTAATGAGGAAAAAAATTCTGAGGAAATAAATAGACTAATTTCGGAAAAAGAAATACTCCAGAATATTCAAAAACAATATACTGAAAATACAGCATTACTTATTGCTAATCCGATATCTACTGAAGGACAAGATATATTACATCGTCCAATATCATCTACAACAACTGATATAGATAGTTATGCTCAGTCAATATTAAATTTTTATAGTTATCTAAAAAATAATAATTTATCAGCAGATTTTGGAGATTTAGACGTATTAACTTTATTACGCTCTGTTAAAAAACAGCAAGACGAAAATAGTTTGTCTTATAAACAACGTTATATTACCTGACTTCAAAATTTATATAAAAATAATCCCGACTTAGAGCTAATGGGAAATCCAGTTTCATTTGACTATAGTATAACTGGATATGAAAACTTCAATAATTTGTTAGATGAATTACAAGCATCTTTAGATGAGGATCCTGAACAAGTGTTATCTAAATTTGCTGAAATAAGGAATCAATTAGAACAAACTGATTTAGATGAAAATCAAATTGAAGATTTCTTTAATTATGTATTTCCAAGAATTGGAACTTATCGTTTAGATGAATATTTAAATGAATATTATAACATTAGATCCCAAGTTAAGGCATCTCCTATATATGAATTATTGAATGTATTTGCAATTAGTTTAGGTGGGCAACCTAGTCAATTATTAAACATTATTGCAAATGAACATAACAAATTTATAGCAAGTAAAAACATTAAAGATTATATTATTCAGGATAAAAACGCTAAAACTCAATTAGAACAATTATTATTATTTCTTAAAGGAATAAAATCTATATTAAATGCTAGTGTAAACTTTGATGGAGAAGGTATAAATAATTCTATTAATAAATACCTAGGAAATTTATCTTTACCTGAAATTGATTTTGAAACATTTTATAATCTATCAAACGATATTGAATTATTAGAAAATAAACTAAATATTTTACTCGAAGTATCACAGAAAAATCAAGAACAAAAAGCTCGTGTTCAAAAAGATATTACAATTAATATGAAACAATTATTTGTTAATTCTTTAACAAATGAGAATAGTCTTATTAAACAAAGAGTATTTGATATGTTTCATATTAATTTAAATGAAATTTGAAATAAGTATAAACCTACAGAAGAAGTTACTGAAGAAAATTTTAATACTTTTGAGGATTCAGCAATTAAATTTGAGACAGAGGTATTTGAAACGATTTATGAACAGAAACTTACTAATGATGATTTAGCGAATAAATTAATTGCATTATTTGACGATAAAGAGTTGTATAAACAAAAATCTACTGATCTAAATACTAATAATGATAATATTATAACTGATTATGATGTATTAATGTATTTAGCATCTATTATGATTACTCCGAGCCAAAATTTTTATGCAGCTCTAAAACCAATTATATCTAGTGATGAGTTTGATAAAATTCCAATTTTTTCACAGGAACATGCTGTAAGAATCGGATACGCAATGAATTACAACAAGGAACTATTTAATAAAATTATTAATAGTTTAGTTCCAAGTAATCCAAATTTAAGCGACTATATTAAAAATAAATTAAAGCTATATAATTTTTATTGCACATTTGGAGGAGCAGGAACAGGTAAAACTACTGCTGTAGGTTATTTATTAAAAACACTGTTTAATGAAACAAGTTCCTTTATTTCATTAGCTCCAACTTCTGAGCAAGCTAGTAAGTTAGCAACTTCAATTAAAGCAGATAATAGTAAAATATTTAATAAAGCTGATTTTATTAAAGCTATCCTTGGAAGAGAGTTAACTACCGACGATTATGAATTACATAATGATTATATCACGTTAAAAGATTTTATAATTCCAAAGGTAACTAGTTTATTTGATAATACTCCAAATAAAATTTTATTTATTGATGAGATAAGTCATTTTACTCGCCCTGAATTAGAATTAATATCTAATTGAGCTATTACAAATAATGTAATGGTATATGCATTTGGAGATAAAAAACAAGATAGTTCTATAATTACAATTAACTCAAAAACTGTAGTTGGAGGAATTGAAGATACATATCTAATTAAATCTCCAAATCTAACCGCTACTTTACGTCCAAATAATATTGCAAAAAATGATAATTATATAACATTAAATGCAATATTAGAAAAAGGAATTAAATACTATGAAGATAATCCCGATATTGATTCAATCCAGTTGTCGAATCATGCAAAATCTTATTGAAATAGCGGAATTAAATTAGAATATTACGAAAACAATAATACTTTTGTTGGAGAAAAAATTGTAGATACAAATGATCAACTTTTAGACTATATTAACAAATTATCACATCTATCAAACGATATAGCAATCATAACAGATAATCCTAAAAAATATACGGGATTGCCACAAAATGCTAAAGTTATTAATTTAGATGCAGTTCAAGGATCTGAATTTGACTATGTTGTTATTGATAAAGAATGAAGAAATAAAGCTCAAGAGTGAGGTACATTACGTAATCTATATACTTTAACACAACGTTCAACACTAGGATCAGTTATATTAGATAGTGATAAATATCTTAGAAATACTTTAAATATAACTACACAGTTTGATGAAACGGTTAATAATAACATTGAAATTAAACAAAATGATATTGACGCGTTTAAAAATTGAAGACTACGATCGCTTTTAAATATTGAAAGTAATCCAGTATATTCTAATTTAACTTATGAACCAGAGTTTTCTACGCCTGAAACTCCTATTGCTCAAACAACAATTGATAAAGATCAAAAGGAGAATCAACCTACAGTAGTAAATACTCCTATTGATAAATCTCAAAAATCAGAACTAACTATTGCTAATAGTGATATTGGTGAACGTAATCTAAACGAAACCCAATTATCATCTCAAAATACAGTTCCGTCAGGAGAAATTCCACTAGAGAATGCAATTGAAGATACTGTTTCTGAGACAAATTTAGAATCTAAACCAAAAGTTTATTCTAAAACTGATGAGAGTACTTCTATTGTAAAAAGTGCTCCATTATTAAGACCAAGTAATACAGATATAACAATAGAATCTGATTTAACCTTAGATTGATTTACAAATAATTTATGAGATTATGATGTAAATGAGAACGATAAATCTATTTATAAACAATTTGAATTTAGAAAATCTATTCCTAAATCAAAGTATATACAGTATATTTATCGTTTATCAAATTATTTTTTACATGGACATCATAAAACACATAATCAAACAAAAAATCGTCTAGAAATTTCATTAAATCAATTAGCTCCTAGTAATAGAAATAAAAATAAAGCTATTGTTAATTCGTTACAAGATGCTAAGTTAAAGATTGTTCCATATAATAGGGGTAAACAAGGATTATTGGTAGCCGATATATCAATTAATGATAATAAAAGAATTAGAAGTGTACGCATTCCAATTCTTTTAACTATTAATAGTTTTGGAGACTACAATGGTGATATTAAAATGGTCCAAGATATAACGTACGATTCCGATGGTATAGTAAATCGAGATGTTTATAACTTAAATGCTAATAATTATTTTACAATACTTCCCTATTATATTACCTTTGTAGTTAAAGATGAAGAGTTAGATTCTATTAAAGATGAACGCACTCGCACCGTTGCAAAAGCAATTACTGGTAAGGCAATGGGTTTAATTAGTAGTGATCTTATGCTTAATAATATGGAATTTAAGAAGGATATGCACCCAACTTTAGATTCTGAAAATAACGTTACGTATTTAGTTCAATCTGATGCTCGATTTGTATTATTTGGAGTTCAACAAGTAAAGCAATTGTCTGAAATTATTACAGATTCTAGAGCTAAAATAGCAGAAAGACAAACCGCATTAGATCAAGCTAAAAAATTAGGTGAACCAATAAATAAAGTTTATGCTGAATATGCAAAACAGAAGCATCAAGTTGTTTATACTACTAGAGCAGGACAAATTACAACGGAAATATTAAACTTAGCAAAATCTAATTCAGGGATAAGAAAAACTCTATTTAATAATTTAAGATTGCATATAACTAAGGAAAGAGATAATCAATCTAATAGAACTCCTAGAGAAAGTAGTTATAAAAATGTTCCTGGAATTATGTTTACACTAAATTATTTGAACAAGGATTCAGGACAAAATGAAGTAAAATCATTCTTAGTAAAACAAGAATATGATCAATTTGTATTATATAGTCTCGACAATAAAAAAATTAAAAGTATTGATAAGAAAATAACTTCTGTTTCAAGTAATTCAATTGATAATCTTTATTTGTTAATTGAAAAATTAGGAGATATGTATGAATTAAATTTTAGAGAATACATTGATCCGAAAACATTACAGACTTACTTAGTTCGATATAATTATCAACGATACATAGAGTCTAATGGAGCATATAAGTGAGTTCCAGTTAATTCTGTGTGAGGATATACAGCAAGTGAAACGTTAGATGCGTTATCTGTTGGAATTGAAAATTTAGACGTTCTTAATGATATTATAACAACATCTAGTCTATTTAAAAATGGCATTTATGCACAGGATCATAGAACCGAAGAACCGATTGCTCAATATATATTTGGCCTAACAGATCCTCGTAAAGACTATAAAGTAGATATATCTAAATTTCATGGGCCTATATATGCAATTGATAAAACACAAATTATTAAAACATCTATTCAACAAGAAGAAATTAATCAACAAAAAGAACAAGTTGAACAATTAAATAAATTTAATACGTTTTTAAAAGAAAATAATCTATCTCCTGAGACTAGTTTAGATATTAATCAAAATATTGAAAAAATTAATGATAGATTAAAACGTTTAACTAACGATATCACATATTCTCAAGTAGAAATAGATTCTATAACAGGTGAATATAGGCTTATTACTGTAAAGGATATGGATAATCTAATTAAAAATAAATTAGAAAACGCAAATTTACCTTCAAATAATTTTGTTCGGATTCAGGATAATCCAACATATACTTTGAATTTTATTCCATTTTATATATCTTTGCAAAATGAAACTAGTGGGTATACAATAACAAAGATCAATAATAAGTGAGAATTACTTAGATTTGATTCATTTAACAGTTATAAACAAATGTATGAATACTTTATTAGTATTAAAGATATAATACCTTCTAATATAAGAAAGTCTATAACAAACTATTTAAGTGATCTATTTTCTAATAAAGAAATATCTGCTGAAACAGCTAATATGTATTATCAAATATTTAAACAACCTGAACTATTAGGTGAAAACTTGCTTATATTAGATGAATATATTCAAAATTATTTATTAGAAAGATTAAAGAATAATGAGTGCTAAATGTAATTACTCTGCAAAATTTTTGCCGTTAGTAAAACGGATGCAAACAACTAAACCTGAATCATTTAAAGAGTTTCTAGATGAATTCTTTAATGACTCAGATAGGTTATATAATATGTTTACGGAAGGTGCTGTTATTAGCACCTCTCCGTTAACTATTAATAACATAGATCAAGTAGATAATAAACTAGGATTAAAATTAAATACAGAAACTGATTCTACCCCTGATTTTTACATCGGAAATAATGGACAGTATTCAAATATGTTAAGACAATTTCGAGCTAAATTAATCGAAAGTTCTATATTTAATAGATATTCTGGGGAGTTTATTAATGCTAATGAAAAGAAACAAGAATTTGATATCACTTTTTTAAATGATTCTATTTTAAATTATAAAAAAACATTAGCTTCTAATATTTCAAAATATTTAGGTAATTCTGAATCTATAACATTAAATTTAGAGAATCTTGCAAATTTTGATAATAGAGTTTCAGAAATATTAACTAATTTTGAAACTGTATTTAATTCAGAATTAATTGATCGTAATAGTGCTTTTAATAATGCATATGACGCATATGTAATTTTAACTCAGTTTGATAAGTTATTGCAGAGTGAGATTCCGTTTATTACTATTAATCCAAAATATACAAAGACAAATTCGTCTTATGTAGATCGTTATATATACAGAGGTCCTAATGTAATACACTATACTGGCTTTAGTACTAATGAAGATACAAACGCGGAAGACCATGCTAGTGATTTATCAAAAATATTGTTAGACTACTTTCCTGAAGTAAATGCAGTTGGTTTAGAAATAGATAATACTAGTATTACTTTAACAGGATTTAATTCTGTAATGACAAAACTTATTAAGACTATTCAAGAAAATGAAAATTTAATAGAATATCGTTCAGAATTAAGCAAAGGAGTTAAAGCAGATATGTCTGTGTTAATAGACGCATATATAAATAATATACTTTCAAACAGAATTATATCTAAAAATTATAGAACATATTTATTAGATAAATTACGAGGTATTAAGAAATTTATATATTCGCCTCAAATGTCTTCTGAAATAAAAGCTATGTTTACTCAAATGGCTTTTAAAACAGTGCCATCGCAATATATAGCATATGGCTTTGATCCACAAAAAAAGACAATTGCTAGCAGAGATTTAAAAGAACGACCAGTATCACAGCAAGCATACGATATTAGAAGTTTAATTCAGGCATCAGGTTTTTATTGAAGATCTAACCCTGATTTATTTAAAGAAAAATTAAATCAGTATGGAATTACTATAGGTAATGATAGAATCGTTATTGAATCTATTATAGATAACATACCTATTACATTTACTATTACTTATGAATTAAATCAAAATGGCAAAATGATATATAGATCGTTTGGAGAAATTAATGATCAATCTTTGAACGATCTGATATATAACTTTATGTCTTTTATAATTCCAGAAAATATAGCTGAAATTATTCCTCAGGTATATCCTGTTGAAAAATATACAAAAACAGAACTATTTGTTCCATTGTTAGCTACGACGTTATTAGATGGAAATAATAGTGATATTTTAACTAAAGAACATGATCTTGTTAATTTAGTTCCATTTACAGAAGATATATGAAAAGTAGCTAATGTATTAAGTGTAACAAATGGTTCGGATACTATTAATATTATTAAAAATGCAGAAGGAAATAATTTGCCATTATATCAAATTATTAGTTTGGTATATAATCATAACGAAATATTTGATAGACTAATTAATCCACCTACAGAAACAATTGAACATCCAAATAATGTAGCTGCACATAATTTGATAGTACAAAATATCGAAAGCGGTTTTTTATTATCTCCTAGAATTCGATCTGATATAAACATTAATGGAAAAATTAAAAAACCTGCTAATTTAAAAGTTAGTGAAGTTGCAAGATTATCTATCATGCACGATTTTTATCAAAATCTAGTAGATAATTTAGAGGGATTAATTTATTTACAACCGACTACTTTTTCTGATAAAAATAAACATTTTCTAATAACATATAATATAGGTAAAACCATCAATACTTCTCTAGGAGAAGTAAACATTAAAGAAATTTTAAATAACTATTTAAAAGGAGATGGAACTTTAGATCCTTTATATCATCTTTTAGGAGAAACTAGAAAAAATCAAATAAATGCATTAGTTCAGAATATATTGTTTGACTATAGTCTTGCTTTTGATACAGAATTTACATCATTAGAACAGATTGATGAATTTATTGCGAAATATAATCACAGTTTAAAAAGTATTCAATCTGCATTTAATGCTAAGGGAGTTGATTTCTTTTTAGATATACATGCATATAAAACTGCCTTAAGTAAATACCCTCGAACTAACGAAACTATTAAAAACTTTTTTAAAGTCTATAATGATCAAAATAAAACGTTAGAACGTTTAGATAGAGAAAAAAGAAAATTCCTAAAAGATTTACTTGTAAATAACTTTAATTTAAATATTAATCAGGATAGTTTTATTTCTCAAACATTTAATAAACCTGAATTTAAATCATTAGTTAATAAAAGAAATGGAGAAATTACATTAGCTGAAGTAACTGATGAAAAAGATAAAAGAATTAATCTCAATAAAATAGTTGATTTTGATGCTTTACTTAATCCAAAATGAAAAGTTAAACTAAATCCCATTTTAGAATCATATTTTATTACTGATACTCTATTATCAAATGAGTATAATAATATGATGATAGGAGGTGTTTATGCACATCCGAATAAAAACAAAGACGGAAAGTTAGATAGCAAAGAATATTTTGAATTTAGTGAAGCTAATCGACTAATTGCTCAATATAAACGTATGGTAATATTTGGAGCTACTTATCATCCATTTGCTCAAAATTTAGAAAATGGAGTTGCTTCAAATATTAAAATTGCTGTAATTAACGATGAAGCGGGAACAGCCTGAAATATGTTAGGAGATGAAAATACTGGATTAGATACTATGGATGGATCTGGTTTATCAAGTCCACTTGAATCTAGAGCAGAAAATAATTCACTCTTAGATGCAAGAGTTGGGCGCGATAAAAAAACTATTATGCATGATATCGATTCTCGGTATGGTAGACCAACTTTATTAAAATGGGCTGTTTTTGATATAAGTAATGAAAGAAGACGCATTTCTTATGGTTCAGATATTTCATTAGAAAATATCTTTAAAAAAATGCATAGTATTCCAATTAACAAATCTATTATTTTAGAAAATTATTATAATATATTTGATCCTATATATTTTAAAGATATTCGAACTAATAAATATTATAAAATAAATTCAATCAAAACGATTTTAGATCCGAATGGATTAATTGAAGTTGTTAGAGATCTAACTGAAGTTGAATCTAATGGATTAGAAACAAACAATACTATTCAGACAACTCATATAATAAATACATTATACGATATTGATCAAGTATTTGGTGGATCTTGAGCAATGAAATTTAATGAAGACATAAATCGTTTAGAATATTCTGAATCTAATATTGATATACTTGAAAATATTGTTAACAAAGAGCAATTAAAAGATAAGTTTATTGCTTATTTAGTTAATAAATCTGCAATCAAAGTTGGAGCAGGAAATATAAATGATTCAAGTAAATGAAGTAACTCTGATGCATTTACTACTATTGAAATGTCTACTAAGTTTGGAGGAGTTCAAATGAACGCTGACCACCATTTAGACATGTCAGAGGTTACTGAAATGACGCAAATGATTAGTGCTTTAGAGCAAAATGGATTTACACATGAGTTAGTAACTCAGATTTATAAAGAAATTGGTCAGATTGTTAAGGAATCCATGAATGATTTGCCAGAAACAATTAAAGCTAAAGATAAAGATCAATTGTATACTATATTAGGTAGATCATTAATTAAAGCTTTTATGAATGATGACAAAGATACTTTAGGGTTAGCACAATCATTTGTTTATTTAGCTAATGAAAGTTTTAAAAATGCAAATTTAGATTATAAATTACCATTTAGCGCAGCAACAATTAATGGAGCTTTTATTGCTACTACAACATCTAACTTAGTTAAAAGTGGAATTAGACGTAAATATTCTGGTATAGCATCTGTACTAGTTCCTTCCCATAATATGATTCAATACTATAATGTTGATGGACTTAATTATCAGTATGAAGAATTATATAATTTAGTAAATACGAAAGGTATTGATCATTTATACGATGAAAATAGAAATATTATAAAAAGTAAAGTTGAACGTGCTTTAACAGAACCTATTATTGATGGAGAAATAAATCCTTTTATAATTCCAATTGAGCCAAATGATATTGATTTCGAAGATACAATTGTAATATTTAATGAAGAAGATAATCCTACTGTTATTAAAATCGATTCCTTAGAAAAATATGATTTATATAAGCACCAAGCAACTTTAGGACAACAATACTATAACTGAACAATTAAACCTAAAAATCTAAAACAGTCAAATACATTTTTTGATGTAGTTGTAGGCTTAGATGGATTTGGAAATGAAATAAATAAACGTTTTAGTATATATGACTTAGATGCAGTAAGAGCATCTTATTATTTAAGTTCTCGTAGAAAACAATTAAAGAACTGGGAGGATTTAACAGAGTATGAAAAAACATTACTATCATCTGCATTAGGTTTACATCCAATCGATAATATACCGTTAAACATAGATAGTCTATTATCTGATTTACAACAAAAGATACAATTACAACTAAATAGTTTAGCTGACAATCAATCTATTATTAATAATACTGCTTTTGGTATTACTAATCTAAATGTTAGAGTTGTTAAAGTATCTAATGTTAATGTTACTCCAACTCAAATTGTAATGGGGAAAAGGCAAGCTCAACAATTTGGATTGCAAAAAGGAGACTCTATTGCTCAGATTAGACAAGAAAAAGAAAATTTCTTTTATAATCGAATGCAAAGTAACTATAACATTGGAAATCCAGATAAATTAACATATGATATTATATTATTTGATGGAACAGGAAAACAATTCTATGTAAAAGTTTTAAGAACAGAAGAAGTTCCAAAAGTATTTACAGGTAGTATTACTCCAAATCCTGATTTTAAAATTATTAATAATATTGTATACTATAATGAAAAAGAATTTTCAACAAATGATGAGAAACAATTTTATAAGTATACAGATACAAATGGAAATGTTCATGATTTAATTATTATAAATTCTATAGATCGATTAGGTGAATTAAGAAAATCAGGATTAATTAATACATATCAATTTAATTATACTAGTGAAAATACTAAAAAATTATTACCTTATCAATTTCGTTATAATATAGAAAATAATATTCCTATCACTTTACATACCAGAAATAGTGAAGGAAACTTGCATGAAGCTAAAATCAATCCAACAGCAGATATTAGTTACGTAAGTTTAAACCAAAATGAAATATATAACTTTAATCAAAGAATAAAACAATTAGCGTTTAATCAATATGAAGCATTTGAAAAGTCTTTACTTCATGTAGGTACTCGCATACCGTCACAATCAATGCAGTCATTTGCTCCTATGGAGATTGTAATGTTTACAGATAGTGAAGTAAATGATGTTTATGTAGCTAAAGTAGTTACGTGAATGGAAGGCTCCGATTACGATAAACTTATCATGTCGTATTAAAACTCTTTTAATTGCTGGAAACTCTGACCGCGTTATGGCGAAGACAATCAGCAGCCAAGCCATATAAAAATGGAAGGTTCAACGACTAATATTAATAACTTAATAATTCGACTTTAATAGTATGAAACAATTAAAAACACGCTTAAATAAAACAGGAAGAAATTTAATAATTGCTATGTCTATTGGGGATGGACATATACATACAAAAGGTTATTTAAATATAAATCATTGCAAAGCACAAAAAGAATACTGTTACTGAAAATGAAAACTACTTAAAGATAATGGAGTTAAAGTAGGTATTTTTAGAGAATGAGAACAAGTAAATGGTTATTCTAAAGGTAAAGCAGTAACTAGATACGGATTTCAAACTTCTGTATCAGATTTTTGTAAAGTTCTTCGAAGAGTTGAGTATGAAAACGGAAGAACAAAATATAATAGTAAATTATTGAAAAGACTTGGTCCTCAAGGTTTAGCAATTTGAATTATGGACGACGGTTCGTTATCAAGACGTTCTAGAATTAATAAAAATGGAGATAGAGTTTATGCAGGATTTTATATTACTATATCTACTTATTGCAAATTAGAACAAGCTGAGGATATAATTAAATATTTTAATACTGAGTGAGATTTATATCCTACAAAGGTTTTTGATAAACGACAACAATCTTATATAATTAGTTTTTGCGCTAGAGAAGGACGAAAGCTAATAGAAATAATTAAACCTTATATGTGTCCCCATATGATGTATAAGGTAATTCCTGATAAAATAGAGTGTGAAAAATATATGAAGTTATTAAAAGAGACAGATGAAAATACTGTCGAAGGTACACTTGAAAAAGTGGAAATGGAGAGGTCTTAATGAATAATATATTAAGATAAGATATAGTCTGATCTGTATAGAAATATACAGCTAACACCATGATTGATAAACAGTATATACTTGGATATTCTGTTAAAAACGATGGAACTTTATATTATCCTTCAAGATTAGCAGATACATATGATTTAAATGAAGTTAGACAACTTCCTTTACCAAATCACAAACACTATACTATTGATAATGAAAATGGATATTATGTAACGAAAGAGGAAGTAGATGATGTGCTGTTAAATGGAAATTTAAAAATATTTAAATCGATTTTAGAAGGAGACTACAATAGTATTGCATTTGACGAATCGGTAGAACCAAACAGTCGTTATATATTTTTGAGAGACTTAAATAAACATGCACAAACAGAACTTACTACAGAGCAAATAAACGAGGGTTTAAAAAATAGAGTTGTTGATGGAATTTTAGATGTAGTTTTAAATCCAAAGAATCAAATTAATCTACACATTCCTATTAATATGGATGATCCTCAAAAGGCTGCTCAGAAATCAGCATTAGGAAAAGAAGAAAAATTAAGAACTTCTGATAATCCCGCAAGTAAGTTTGTTATGCAAGAACAAAATATGGTAGGTAAAGAAGTGATTGGTATTACTGCGGTATCGCTTAAAGTATATTTCTTACTTTCTAACTATTACAATACTAAATATCGTGAACTTATTGACCTATTAAAAACGGGAAAGAATGATGAAGCAGTAGAATTACTTGATCGGTTAATGTTTACTACTCGAATACATAATCATGGAATTGTAGCAAATATTAATCTAGACCCTATTATAAAATTCTTAAAAGATAATCAAATTGAAACTATTACATTAAGTAATGGAACTGTATTTAATATTAAACAACAAATAGAGCAACTTAGAGATACTGCAAATGTATCTGATGCTTCTTTATCTATAAGTGCTCTTCTTTCAGCAGCAACGGATAGAAATTTTTAACGCTGCAGATAAAAATTTTGTATAAATTAAAATATATACAAGATTTTTTATAATGTCCGTGTAAAATCTCGTGAATTCAGGGAAACTCCTTAGAGCTTTAACTACTAAACAATGTTAGTAATAATATTGTGGATGAATTAATTATTCATGTATAGTAACAAGGTTAAAGATTGGACAATCCTGATCTAAGTTTCCAATTACTTGGAAAAAAGAGCAACGACTAGTTATTTTAACGTAAGATTCAAGTGAATCTGAAGTGCGAGACACATTTATGTGAAGATATAGTCTGAACTTATAGGAAACTATAAGAAAATATACGGAAACGGTATATTTGTAACATCATTGAATGCTAAAGAGCTTATATTAGCAAAAATTAATGCAAGTGCTAAGTTCGTAGATATTTATACACATTTGTTGATAACTGGTATGTCATTCGATCAAATTGCAGATATAATGACTTCCCCTATATTTAATTATGTGGTAAAGGTTACGGATGGAGATATATTTGATAAAAGTACGTATAAATTTTCCATCGAATCTGCAATTAATTTTTATTTAGGAGAACATATATTACCTTATTTAAGTGAAACGTCTTTCTTTAAACTAATTGAGCCGTTTGTAGATAGGAAATATTTTTGAGAAACTGTTATTAACGATGCTAATAAGTTAGAAGAACTTGAAAATAATATCTTAAATAATATTCCTAAACGTAAATCTGCTTATCTAAGTGAAGATGTTGATGAAGAACTATTCGCAGAATATAGTGATTATTCTGAAGAATTCTTTGATGAATTCTTCGATGAGTCTGAAGATGGAGTAAATATTAATTTGAATATTAAATTAACTAAAGAGGATTATATTAATGCATATAAAGTAGTTAAATCTTTTATAACAAGAAAACTTCAACTAGATAATACTCCTAACTTACAGGAACAAATTGATAATCTGCGATTTATTGTAAATAAAGTATTACCTGCAACTGAGGAACAATCTATTCTTGGAGCAATGGCAGGAATAAATCAAGGTATCAGAACTAGTTCTTTTGATAAATATAATTACATTAAAAGAATTGAAGCCTTTGTTAATAAGCGATTTGATCAGAATCCTAACTTTGATTTAATGCTATTCTTAAATGATCCTATAAAACAGCAAGAATATATAAATAGATACGAAAAAGTTAAATCAACATTTAATATATTGGAAGCTATTACTACAGTTCCACATTTCAAAGAAATGTTTCAGGTATTATATCTAGATAGAACTGCAATTGATAGTTTAGCAGCAAAAAATTATTTTGAAACTAAAATAGCTAACGAACTAGTTTCTCCAGATAATAAATTAAATGCAATCGAATATAGAGAATTATCTAAATATATAAATGATGTATTTATATATAATTGAATTCAAACTCTAGATAGATCAATACACATTCCTATTGGACAAAAATATTTTGCAAATAAATTTGGAATAGTTAAAACAAACTCTATTGAAGGATTTGAAATTAATCTAAATAATGTTGAAAATATAGCAACATTTAAACGTTTAATGGACGAATATATTATTCCAACTTTAAAATCTGATCCAAATTTTGCAAATAATTTATTTATTAAATTATTAACATGAGGAACTATAAATAATCCATACTCCGATAAACCAAATGTATTTTATAAGTTACCTCTAAATATGATGCAAATAGATAAGTCTTTAAGAAATCAAACATTGTATGAAGCAATATTACACGATTTTAACTTATTAAATGGAAAGACGTTTGATGGATGAAATGTTATCGATTTATTCTATTTATATAATTTAGTTGTGAACAAAGATGCATTTGGACAAAGATCATTTACGAGGTTATTTGAAGATATTACAAAAATTAATTCAAGTAATTTATTAGCAACTCAATTTTATTCATATTTATCAAATTTAGATTATTCTATGGATAAATCTATTAATTATGATATTAGAGATGCTAAGTATCGTTTAGGTATTGTTACTAATAATCCAAAAAAGTTAAATATTGAACGAGATAATGACGCTGGAATAATATCTGTAAATAGACAAGAAGTTAATTTGCATAATATAGATACTTCATATTTTACTTTAAATATGCCATTTCTAGAAGGTAACAATGCAAATTTAGCTAAGAACAAACTAGTTGAAATTAAACCTAGGACAACTTCTTATTATCATCAAGAGTTAAATTCAGCAGAAATTCTAAATGCAATAACAAGTCGACTAAGAAATATATATCCTGAATCACAAATACAAGTTATTACAGATAATGATATAAATACTAGTGACGATATATCTATTCGAAACTCTGAAGCTTTTATACAAGATGGAATTGTATTTATTAACATAGATAAAGCTAGTATAACTGCTCCATTACACGAGTTTACACATTTAGTATTAGCAGGAATTAAAGAGAATAGTCCAGAGGTTTATTATAATATATTATCTAGTATTGTTACGCATCCAAAATACAACGAGATCGCAAGTAATCCGATGTATGCAAATAAACATGGATCTGATCTTGACGAAGAAGTATTTGCAACAATATTGGGAGAATATTTTAAAAATAAGGTTTACGAATGACCCGAGAATAATTTATTAACTGATACAGACAATATTACTAAAACTGTAATTAATCAGGTATTGGATATTAATACAGGAGATATTAATATACAAAGTTTAATGAATTCTTCATTAGAAAATTTATTAGAAACTTTTAGTAGTGGAATTATATCGGGAGGATTTACAGATCTAGTTAATATAGAATATATAAAATTGAATCAAAAATTAGCTACTATTAAAAATAGTTTAATTTCAGATAAAACAATAAAAGAGGATTGCTATGAGTAAATGTATATTTACAATTAATATAGATGGAAAGGAAAGGACGTTCAACTCTGATTTTGAGTTGGACTCCTTTCTTAAATCACAATATGCGGATAAAAATGTTACTGTTAAATTAGATAGAACATTTTCAACTACTCCACAGGCAGCAACTTTAAATAACTTGAATTTTGCTAAATTAGAATATAAAGAAAGTGCTGTAGAAAATATCCGTATTAACGAAGATGGAGATAGTGAAGTTATATTAAAAATTCCTAATTCTATTTCTGTTACTAGAGCCATTACTGAATTTGGAGATCCTACCGACTTAAGTAAACATATTATTACTCCATTTAATATTAAAGCTTGAAGAGAAAAGCGTATCAAAGAATGATTAGCTACGGGTTTATCTGAAAGTACAGCTAAAGATTTAGTATTACAGGAAGAAACCTCTTGAAAACAACTTACTAATTATGGAACAGAAATTCATAATTTAGCACAAGCTGTTATTGAAGGTAGAGAATCTAATTTTAAAAGTTCTTTACTCGATACAGAACAACAAGAAAGATTTATTAGTGAATTTAAAGCGTTTATCGCTGATATAAAACGTAGATATGGTAATGAGGCAAAAATATTTACAGAATTAGCTATTAAATCTCGGGAACTTAATGAAAACTATCGTAAAGGCAATAGACGTTTGATCGATGGAGCTGGAAATGTAGTTGAAGATAAAAATCCTATTAATTCAATTAATGGGCGAATAGATATGTTAGTTGTTGATGAAAATGGAATAGCTCATATATATGATTTTAAAGTATCTCGTAAAGGAGTAGGAGATTGAGATATGATGCGAAATGATATCAATAAAGAAAATAATACTTGGCATAGTACTAAGAAACTTTCGGCATCGTATCAAATGACTTTTTATAAGATGATTTTAGCACAATATGGAATTAAAACAGCTGATATAAATGTAGTTCCAATTCAATTAGATTTATCTTATGATACTAAAGGTTTAACAGTAGAGAATTTAAATGAAATTATTTTTGATCCTACGAAAATTGTAAAAAATCCTAGAGGTACAGAACCAGGTGGAAAGATTTATGAAAATGTCAAAAAAATAGTTCCAGTACGTTTAAATGAAGATACTAACGTTGATATAATTGAAAAAATTGCAAAACCGTTTAATAAATTATTTCCTGATGTAACTTTATCTCGAAAAGTTCAAACAACAAACTCTACTTATGAATACTACCGTCATAAATCAGGGATTGTTAAAAGAATTGCTAACAATTCTACTGAGTCTGAAAAAGGTAAATATAAGTTTTGAGATAAATACAACAGAAAAGTTTATTATGCCAAAGATGAAAAGGAATTAGAAAAAGAGTTATTAGAGTTTATTAATCGCATTAATGAACGAAAGAGCGGAGAATTAGATACTTTAGCTGGACGCATTGAAGCCGCAATAAACGGAGATATTCCTATTAGCGAATTATCTGCGGATAAATCTTCTAAGAAAGACTTATATTTAGAGAAACACTTTAAACAATATATTGATCAAAAATGGTTATTTAGAAAAAACAGTATTTTAAATAATTTAGGAATATTTGTTTTTGAAAAGGAAGGAGTTACCGAAATAGTAAATATTACTAATAATGAATTATCTACAAGATTAAAATTAGCTAAAGGTACATCTATATTAGGTACATTTGCTCCTGATATCGGAATAGATCCGAAAGCTATTATGAGTGCTACTAACGGCAATATCGAGTTAATGAAAGTAATGATGTATTTAAATGAATTTGCCGATTTATTTTCAGGAACTCGAATTAATAAAATTAAAGTACTAAATATTTGAACACAAGAAGATGGTTACGAAGATTATAATGAAACGTTATTAGATAATTTTACTAGATTGTGTGATTATGCACACATACCTGTAAAACTAAAATCTGATATCTTTTTTACAACCTTAGAATCTACTCTGTTTGATGTACAAAATCTTAACCGAGAAGAAGATTGGATGCGAATGATTGATTGAGATATTAGTTTTACAGAAAATGATCTTGAATACAAAAAAGATTGATTACTATCTCGAATTCAAGAACTTAGAAGAAAATACCCAAAACTTGCTAATGAAACTAATCCAAATTTTAATGATCCAATCTGAGTATCATATAACCTCTTATTACGAGCTTTAAATTATTTAAGTGGGTTTAAGTATTATATAGAACCTGATCCGAACAAATGAATTGGTTTTGGAAACGGTCCAAGTCTCGGTATTGATATTACTAGCCCAAATTACGCTGAATCTAAAAATATTAGAGAGGTTAGTCAAATAATTTCTTTACGTAATGAAGAGTTACGTAAAGAAAATGTTAAATGAGACAAAACAATTCGCCCAATATTACAGAAATTTTATAAAGCACATCATCAAATAACTAGTGCTGCTGTTGGTTACAATATTTTTGAAAATTTATTTGAGAAAGATCCCGATGGAAAAATCTCTAAAGAATTTTCTTTAAAAAATCCAGATACATTAACTGGAGCAGATAAAGAATTTGTTACAAAGTTTTTAGAAGTTATTAATGATTTAAAATTCAATGGAGATTCTACTGCTATTGAAGAAGCAAAATTATCTGGAGAATATTATCAAGTTCCATTAGTAATTGGTTCAACTAGATCTCAATTAAAACAGGGTGGAGTCAAACAGGTATTAAAAACTACTTGAGAAGAATCTACTAACTGAACTAAAATATTTAAAGATCAAAGTGAAGAAAAACAACGATCTGAAAGAGAAAACTTAGGTGTATATAATAGATTTAAAATAGATCAACCAACTCGTTCAAAGATTATTAATCATGAAGGAGTTGAAATGATGGAAATAAATCTAGAAACTATTTTTAGAGAATATACTCACACGTATGCTTCTGAAAAAATCGCATCTAAATATATTCCTCTAATTGAAGGATTTAAGATGGGTATGTTATACCGAGAGTTTTTTTACGGACAAACCGTTACTAATTTAATAGAATATATAAAACAGTATACAAAGATTAATATTTATAATGAGCCAATTATGGATCCTGGATTATTGCCAGTATATAGATTTATGTCCGTTTTAAAACAAGCTACCAGCATGACAGTTTTAGGTGGTAACTTTAGATCAGGAGCAAAAGAATTACTACAAGGAACATGAATCGGACTATCTAGAGCAGCAATAGGTGTGTATGGCAAAGATCAATTTAGTTTTAAGGAATATAGTAAAGCATTAGGAATTGTTTTAAAAGAAGCGCCTAAATCTATTGATAAAGTTACGCTATTAGAGTATATGAACTGAATATACGGTATGGCTAATGCCGATGCGGATCAATTAAAAGAAGAAATGAATATTACACAAAGTGGAATATTTAGTATGACCAGTCGGCAATTATATGCTTTCTCGCGGGCTCCAGATATGTTACATCGTATGTCAATACTTGTAGCAAAAATGATACATGATGGTTGTTTTGATGCACATAGTGTTGTTAACGATGAATTAATATATGATTTTAAAAAGGATAAACGTTTTAGTTTATTATCTGATCCTAATGCGAATAAAAATACCGAAGAGTATCGTAAGCAAAGAGGTTTATATACAACGATGCTAGAAATGTTTAACCAAGAAGGATATAATTTAAAAGACGGAGACGCTTTACCTAAAGCATATACAAATCGTGAAGCAACTAGTATTAAATCGTTTTCTGATCTCTGTTATGGGCATTATGATAAAAATACACAATTGCTATGTAAAAATATGTTTTTAGGATCTTTCTTTTTTCAATTTAAAACATTTATATCTGCAAAATTAGAACAATGAATTCTAAAACCTGATATATATGACCAAGGTAGTATTCAGCAACGGGTTGATGAAAATGGTAATAAATATGTAAGAAAGTATGTGCCTGATGAAAACGGAGTTGTGAAAGTAATTATTACAACAGAAGATAAACTAGAACCTGGAGATAATTGAGAATATTATACCGAATGAAAAGGTAAATTCCAAGAAGGGATTTTATATACTATGATTTCATATATAAAAGCTTTTAGAAAATTAAGTCCAAAAGAATTTAGAGATTTATGAAATAATGAAACAAAACGAGCTAATTTATTCTTGTTTATCCACGATATGGGAATTATGCTGTTATTAGGATGATTAATTAAAATGATATTTTCTACTAAAGAAATGGATGAAAGTACACCTTGAATCAAACGAACAACAGCAAGTATATTATATGGATCATTTCAAGACGGACCAGTTCAAAATATTATTGGAAGTATGTTAGGAGATTTAAATCCACCTATATATACAACTATTAAAAGCATGTTTAATAATGTTGGAGAAGTACTAACAGGAGATAGAGAATTATGAGTAGGAGTAACTGAAAATTTTGGAGCACTTCGAGGTTTAGGTACATCTACATCTATATTTTAAAAAAAATACCCTACACGCCGAAGCATGTAGGGTATTTTATTTTATATGTTATTATTTTCGTTTTGGAGTACCATTATTACAAACTGTACATTTCTCAGCTTTAGTGCCTTGATTAAATACACGTATATATTTCCCATAAACTGCATCTTGATACTCATGAGAAATTTTATTTGATTCACAAATAGGACATCTTTTAATCGAACAAGCCATCTTGAACTAATTTTTTACAATTATTAAATAAATCTCTCAATGTTCCGTTATTTTCAATTAAATAAGAATAGGCTTTATCTTGATAAAGTTTATCTAATTCTGTTTCAGAAGAATGAGAACTTTTTTCACAGCCAGGTCGAGTTATATGAATAATAACAGCACCTAAATTATATGTAGTAATATTTTCAATAATAAATCTTTGGTCAGAAATAATAATATTCGATCCTCTATTATTTAAAGTAGACAGAATTCATAATCTATCTCCAAAATAAAAACGCATAATTTCTGTTCCAAAATATTGTAATATTTGTCTAATAGATAGAAAATAATTTTTTGTCAAATTTGGATTTACACGTTTGATTTCTTTTGTAAATCTTGTATCTGACAATATTTTATCTTTAAAAGCATTAATATTAGATTCATCAACGTGAATTAATTGCAACGTATTAAAATCTACATAATACTGCTCTTTAAACTCTCTATCTTCAAAATTTTGTACGTTTGTATTTAATAATATTGCTAACATTTCTTTCATTTTATCAGCATAACGTACAATTTTATAATCTTTTTTAAATCATTTTAATCTACAGTATAAATCATATTTATGTAATATTTTAGGAGTACTAAGAAGATATTGTAACATTTTTGCTACAGTATCCTTACCACTTCACTTATTCCCCTGAACGGAGATTATTTTTTGCATTAACTAAAATGTTTTCGTAATTGAATATCCTCTATCTCGGATAATCTTGTTACAGGAATTGAATTTTCAATATGTTGAAGTTCAATATAATTATAACTTTGGCTAAGGATTCGTTCTATAGAAGTTATCTGTTCTTTAGTAATAGATATATTATAAAAATACCCACCATATAACAACATCGAACCTGATTGTTTAATCCATCCATGTTCTTCTAACCACCTATCTGGAGTATTACAATCCTTTGGAATAATCCCTTGTTGTTGAAGTAAATCTGCAATCTTTATATGTAAAAAATTTGCTTTAGTTCCATTTAAACCATAATATTTTCCATCAGGTGCAAAATATCCTGCATTACAACAAAGTAGAGACGGATGTATTTCACTTAATTTATCTAATTCTAGTTGAGTAATAATATATCGATCAAGTTTTCCTTTATCATATAATGTTGCAATACTACTTGGATGATTTAGCTTATAAATAGTCTCTCGTAGTTGTTTAGAAGCTTTAGAAACTCGGTCCGATATATCAGTATTATTAGGAAATAATTTCTCAATAATTATACTAATATTAGCAAATGTAAATAGATCTTTATCTAAACTTTCTTTTAGACTATTATAAGCGTATATAATTGGATCATCTAATAGTGTGGTAATATAGTTCTGAGATGAATCCGTTAATTTAATATAATCTGTAATATCAATAGTAATGCTTTTCTTCCAGTAAACAAATTGTCCGAATTGAATATCTTTATAAGCATCAGCAATACTATTAAGCTTACATTCTATTAAAGATAAAATATTCAAGGGATTTGTTTGAGGTACATCTACAACTTCTCCTTTGTTATTATCAGTATATTTTAACGAATATTTTCCAGTTAATAATTTATTAATGGTTTGTTCATCAAGTCCTTCTAAACTATCTTTAAGTAAATTATAACCTTTATAATAATCAAAATCGCAACCTACTTTTTTCTTGCGCTATTTTTAGTAGTAATTCTAACATTTTTATATCTAGTTTAGATAACCTCTTTTAATAAACTCTTCGTGTAGAGGATGAGCTAATTCATAAGCTTGAGGATGAGCTGCTTTGGAATCTCTTAGTTCGAAGAAATGTTTCCAATCGGAAATATATCCTGTCATTATAAGTTCTGTCTTTAAGGAGTTTGGTAACACTGTTCTTGCTTGTTGGGGTTTCCATCCTTGCTCTAATAAATCAAAGTAATCATGTTCAGACCAAAAGCAATCCGATAAGAATCTACCTTCAGAGGTGGTAGTTAAGGGATAAGCATTAATGTTGTTTTCATGTAACATTATTTGCTTATATTCACCATCCTCATAACTTTGTTTACTTATGTTGGTGTATTTCCCTGTTGGAATATCTATCCAACAAGGAATAATAAAGGTAACTTCATTACCAAACTTATCCTTATTAGAATAGTTGCAATACCTTGTACTCTCCTGAGCAAATGAAAATACTCTATGTCTTACAAATTCCAAATGTTACATTAAGGCTCTTTATCCTTAACTCTCTTCTTTTCAGAAGAGTATCGGACTATATCATCATCCTTTACAGGATGCCCAGCGCTCGTGTTAGTATTATATTCTAAAATAATATGCTTTATATCACTATATCCTAATCCTGTAGCAGTTCTAATAGGACGTAAGTTTTCTAAGGTAAACTCAGTAAATGGATTATTTTGATACATCTCAATTACTTCATCTATTTGCCATTTTGAATGTGTTATTTTCATATCATATTAAATTAGTTTCAACTATTAGTCTCTGAACCTTCCAACTTTTTTAAAGGTTGACTTGGCTGCTGATTAGCATGATTTAGAGAATATTCTTTTTGCACAAAATATATTTGTTGCTTAGTCTTTTTAATTTCTTTTTGAATTTGATTAATTGCGTATCGATCTTCTTCTAAATTTGCAATTATTGAAATTAAAGGTTGTTCTGAATACATATCTAAAAAGCGCACAGAAATATCATTCTTATTAAGAATAATACTTGCATTATACCCTTTATATTCTCTTCTAAGTTGGTATAACTTATTTATAAGCTCAGAATGTTTTTTATTTTTCATATTCTCTATATTTTAGCTTTCCAGCAATTCACTGGGTTTTCTTAATATATCACTATATTAAGCCACAAATTTCTTATGGGATACTCCTCTATCGCAAATAAAACGTACCATGACTCTCCTTTCATGATGTTCAGTAGGTTCACAGAGATATTTAAGGTCATCAAGCCAACCTTGTTCTATCAACACTCTATAGTTGGTGGTAACATAATAAGTAGGAACAGGATAATGGTTATTTGAATATACTACATTTACATTAGTATAAGGATTGTCTTTATACTTACAATAAATATATATTTCTGAAGGAGTTAATTTAAGATACACAGTACCGTGCTCCAGCATAGCCCCGTGTCCCGATTTAATCATTCTATCTACGAATCCTTTAGCAGAATCAGGAGTTATTTTATCAAGGCTCCTGTAACACGTCCTTCCTGCCTGTTCAATTATTTTATAAATACCTTCAAGTCCAGGTTCCTGTTCTATAATTTCAAAATAAGGTTTAATTAGCTTCATATTTTTTAATTTCTTTTTCTAAATTATCTTTCGAAATACTTCCAACATATCTTCATACTTCTTTATCATCTTTTTCAATAATTAAAGTAGGAATATTTTTAATGTTATATCGTTGAAGTATTTCTGCTGAAACTTCATCTGTATCGTATTCTACTATATTAAATCTAGATTTTAATTCTTCTAGAATAGTAGTTATAACACGGCATGGAGCACAATAAGATGCTCCAAATTTTATTATTCTTAACATAATAATTTTTATTTAGTAATTCTCAGAATCCTATTATATTTTAAATTTTAATATAATTTGATGTTATTGTATATAAATTTATATTTATAACATCAAATTATATTAAAATTTTTAATTTAGAATAAACTTAATTGTTTTTGTTTAAAAAAATTAACGATTTTTTGAGCAGCAGCTATGTAATAACGATAATTAATATTTTCTGGCAAAGGTGCATTAGGATCAATTTTATTTAAAATAGTTACTCCAGAATTAGTTAATAATTTAATATATTTATATCGTTTACCATTGTTATCAACTTTACATTTATAGAGTCAAGGACCATCTGTCGATACATAATAGCGATTTATTCGCTGTATAAGTTTTCCATCATATTCTACTGAATAATCCTTACTAACTTTTTGATAAGTTAGAAACTTATGAATATCTTGACAGTTTCTAATTGTCTCCTCAACAGGAATATTATCAGCTAATCGTTTAATTATAGCTTCAGGTATAATAGTAGCTGCCATCCCTTTACCAAGTTTTACTTGATCTATAAATAATCCCTTTGTTTTAAGTAAACTAGGATCATGTGTTTTTGAATAACCTTCTTTAATAGCTAAATAATCATTAATTGCAAATTGAAACATTGCTTCAAAACGATCTTCTTCTAAAGTTAATTTTGTTAAAGATTCTCATTCTTTATAAACTTTTTTTACTTTTTCTAAATTAGATCGTTTAATTACATAAAATAGACCGTCCTTTACATTATGTCTTTCAACATAAACCCGACTATATCTTTATATAATTTCATACTTGTACTTTTCTTTTAAAATAAAGTTGTTTCGATTATACTGAGTACTAGTATATCCTCTTCACATATTTAAAAATCTGTCACATTCTGCAAAAGACTTTAGAACAATAATATTATCTTCATAATATAGCTTAATTTGTTTTCTTTGTTGAGAAAGCTTTTTTATTTTTCATCCTTTGTATTCACAACCTGTTTCTAAAGCTTTTTTAACAGAACTATTCCCAGCAGGAATTCCAGTTAAATGAAAGAAGTTTGCAAATTCGATTCAAGAATTAAATAATATTTTTTCATGATTATTGCTAATTTCGATTTTGCAAGCGTTTTCTTTATTATTTTTAGTTACCTTTTCAAGAGTTTCAGGACTATGCTTGTATAATTTAGATTTTTCTCTAATGTGTTCTTTTCAAGAATCAGTTAACTTTTTATTTTTATTCGGAATCCCACCTTTAGTTGGATTCTGACAGATATTATATAAAGGTTTTAATTCATTGATATACTTTTCTTCTTGTTCTAATATTTCATTAAGTGTTGCGTTATTCATTACTTTAAGTATATCAACCTGAAAGTTTTCTATACCGTATTTTTCATATGCTTTTCATAATATTGGATTATCTAATCTACCTCCTCTATTAAGAAATAACATGAATTTGCCGCAATGCTCTTTAAATCGATCTTTAAAAGAACGAATAGTACTTCCTATATAAAAATTCCCATTAATCTTATTAGTAATCTTGTAAACACCTTTACTTTCTAGTAAGGTTTTATTTAAATTGTTAATATCAAAAAGTATTTCTCTTATCATAAATAATTATTTTTTAATTTATACAAAAATAACACTTTTTGACATTTTAAACAAACCATCTGTACAAAAAATTATATATCTCGCTTTTCCACTATTATAGTGTACTCCTTTCGGATAGTCTGTGAACCTTTATCTTAAACAAAAAATTTAAGATACTTGGCTGCGGATTGTCACATAATTATCTATTTTTAAACATTCACACTTATTATTACTAATTATGTTGTAGTTAGATAACCTTCGCGAGTTTCCCGCAATTAACGAGATTTTAAAACACCAACGGTCACTTAGTGTTTGCTTGTTTAATAGTTGCGCCAACTTTAATCAGCTGTTCTGCTAACATAAGGAGTAATAATTGACCATTAATTCTAATCTGCATAACGGTAAAGGGACTATAACAAAAATTATGCTCATTTTGAAGGTTACCCGAGAGTCCATTCAGAGCTAATTTTAGTGTTTCGTTCTTAATCTTATTTCCATTATGCTTAGCTTCAATTCGTTCGTTTTTAATTTGTGTATAAACTTCTAAGAACTCTTTACCTAAGTGAGGAGGATAAAATTCATGTTCAATTATCATACTAGGGTATAGTGCAAGTTCCCCAGCTACTTTCGACTATATCTTAATTTTTATATCTTATTTGATTTGAGTTTAATTCTACATAATGTCATTTATATCCTTTATATGAGGCTTTTGTTCCTTGACAACAACCTTTGATGGCTTGTAAATAAAAATCTGGATATTCTTGTTTAATATCGTCTATTATTTCATAAATTTTTATCAACTCATCAGTTTGTTTATTAAACTGCCCAATACGAAATTTACGATTCTTATAAGCTACACTTCGACGCATCTGTTCCTTTGCATCAGGGTTATTTGCTCAAAATTCCTTTGAACGTTGTCCAATGATTTCTCGTTCTTCTGGATGTAATTCGTATCGTTGTTTTTGTGCGTTACTTAGTCGTTGTCTTGTTTCTTCTCGTACAACACAATGTGTTTCAGAATCTAAACGTATGTTATATCCATAATTTCTATCCAATGCTTTACATTCTTGTATTCAAAATAGTTCTCGTTCAGCAAGTATTTTGGAGTACTTTGTAATACCTTTTTCTGAATAATCGTCTACTTCTATATACTCTAATACAGAGTATTCAAAAGCTGTACGAGAGTGTTTATGTCAAGCATTAATCAAATAAATATTTTCGTCTTTTGATTTTGTGTTTAATTGTGTAATATGTTGTTTTATACGTCTATGAATATCTATAGCTTTTCCAACATACACTTTTTGATTTACTGTATTCTTAATACAATAAATTCCTCATTTACCTTTATCCTTAATATTTGCTTTCATATAATTGTATTTAGAAAACAAATATAGGTATAATCTTGGATATTACTAAATAAAATATAAAAATTTGTGGCTTTTCGAGAAAATTATTTCTCTACTCCTTTCGGATAGTCTGTGAACCTTATTCCAATTTTAAGTTGGAATCTTGGCTGCGGATTATAACAATAACTATGTTTTTACGTTCTAACAAGCGTTATCTTGTCTGCTACACTATATATTACTATTAGCTGCCGTAATAGCTATTTTTGTTAAGTTCCCGCAATTAACCACATTTTAGTTGCGCCACTGCACGTTTAACGCAACATCACAATCAATTAATACCTCATCAGTATTAGGAATAATCTCTTCAGGCTTATTAACACTATGTATACCTCCAACTCCTACACAATATTCTAAATTGTCCAGTAAAAAATGTTTTTCATATCCTTTCCGACCTGGAGACACCGTTTGTTGTTTCATTTCTGTTAATAATGATTTAAGAACAGGTGTTTCAAACTTAATAAACGGAAGAATAACTTTACTAAGATCAATACGATCACAAGGAGATCTTAAATCTTTAATTTGATTCCAAGTTTGTCCTGTTTTTTCGAGGTACTTTTGAGTAATAATTTTCATTCCAATGTTTACTCCATCTTTATTTAATACCTTTACTCCATATTCATCTTCAATAGCAATTCTTAAATCAATATCTTTTTTACATCTATAAAGTAGTGCTTCAGTACTATTAACATCATTATCACAATAACTAACCATATTTGGAATTTCTGAAACAGGTAAATCAGAGCAAAAATCCCCATCATATTCTTGGACATTATGATACTGCATAGTTACCTGCATTTCTTTCAATCCTACTCTTAGCTTTTGAGAATATAACATTGTTAATAGATCTAATGACTCAAAATAAACTTTATATTTTCATTTACTTCAGGATGTAAAATTTCCATCAGTAGATGTAATTATAAGACGATTTAAGTTATAAATTGATTGACAGATTTCTCTATATGTCTTATATTGCATGATTTGATGATAATCGATAATATAATTGATAATTGGGGTATCATAATGCAAAATATTATCAATTTGTTAACTTATTAGCATTTAACTAATAATTCTATATATTACTATATAGTTCAGACTATATCATCTTAATCTATAAAAGATTAAGTCGGGCGCTCGTGTTTCTATTATTGTTTGTACTACTCAAGAATTAGTCGTTGAACGTTCTACATACTTTTATGTACTTCTGTAGCTTCGCTGCTGATTGTCCCAGAGGGAGTTTCCAGCAATTCACCCGATTTTCTGTTACATAGTAACAGGGACATTTAGAAAATTTCAAATTTATCCGCACATTATTTTATCGACATTAAATTGTAGATCAGTAGTATAATTTTTGTTTCAAATACTCTTCTGGTCTTCTGTTTTAATTTGCCAAAAGAGATCTACAATTTTCATCAAATCATTACGTTTAGAAGAAATTTCTAAATGCGTTATTTCTTTTGTTTCAGTATTTTTAACAGAACAATGAAATACATTTGGAAACACTTCTATATCAAATATATATACTGTTTTATTTCTAATTAACATTGTACTTCATCGTATGTTATTTTAAATATATCAGGCTTACAAGGATAGAATTCGCCTTTAGCTCCTCTAATAATGTAATCTCCTATAGAAGCTTTCATTATACCTTCTAAAGTTGGAATTCCTAGTTGATAATCATTTTCTTCTTGAGTATTATAATGTAAAAGATTAGTTCCTACAAAATTTTCAATTTCGCTAAGGTTATTACCTGTATATTGAATAGCGTCTATTTCAATAGGTTTCTTTCTATATTTCTTTATCATATTTTTCTACTATACATATTTTGTTAAAATCATTTTCACTTATTCAAAACGTATACTCGTTTCAATTACAGTAGAATCCTTTAACGCGTTTATTTTCTAGATGTTGGATAGGTACCTTCTCAATATCTTTAAGATATGTATATTTGTCCATTGAAGTAGCATCTATTTCTGAAGTTAATATTTTGTATCGCATTCGGTAGAAAGTATTACAAAAGATGCATCATAATCTAACATTAAATCGTGATGAATATCTGTTATATAAGACGAGATAATTGAAGAATAACTCGAAGAATCAGTAATAACCACTCCATTTAATATATCACTTGTGAATTCTATATTATTGATAGTTGTATATAAGATATATTTAAAGAAAATAGTTTTTTCTAAGTATGGAGCGTTAATATCACTTATATTCATTTTATATAAATATCATTGCTGTTTATTAGGTATATAAATATAATTATAAGCCTCTCTTCATTTAATAATATCTCCAGAATAAAAATTTAAATCTTCTCCTCGATCTGTGTAAAATGCAGTACTACTAATATTTTCACCTAAACTACTTATATGCCCTTTATCTATTAGTTTTTGAACATCTTCTTCTTTTGTTCAAAATTTATTTAAAGTTTCCAAGGCAATATCTCCATCAAAATGACAATATATCCCTTTGTAATTTCTATTAGATAATTTAATTGTAAGTGTACAGTGCGTAGACATGATTTCTATAGTTTATGATAACTTTGAGAATATATTTTTTCATCTACTTTGTGTTTCCACTCTTCATTGACAAAGTAACTAAGTGCCCCATATTGATCAAGTCAAGTATCATCATTAATAAGGCAACAATTATTATCAAATCCTTCTTTATCTATATAAGATTGTATTTCTGGTCATTCTACAATTACAAATTTAGATTTCATTTCCTTGAAGTTTAAGAATAATACGATCAATATTATCTTCTATTATTTTACATATCCGAATATCTACATTATTTATATACACCCTACTTGTTCCTCATTTACGTTTAATTTGGCTATACGTAAAATTAGGATTTGTTATAAGAAGAATCTGAAATATTTTATCACAATAGTCTATAATTTCTTCGTTTAGAAAAATCAATCCTTCAAAACCTTCTTCTAAATGATCTTTATACTTCTCATTAAATTCATTACTCGTCATCTTTCGGAATTGTTAAATATTTATCAATTGTATTAGGTAAATATTCTAAACCTAGTGAAATTAGTCGAAATACTCTTACCATTTCTTCATAACTAGCATCCCACGGTAATTCAAAAGTTGCGTTAATATTATTACTAGTTACTCCAATTTTAATGTTTTTGTTAGAAGTTTCCATAATATACTTGTAATGTTAATAATCCTAATTCTCTCCAAGCTTTAACTACCTTATCTCGATCATCAAAAACACATAAAACATTATACTTATCTTTAATTACTTTATTATAAAGCTCTATTTTAATAATTTCATCTGGACGATAATCACCTTCGTTACGCATAAATAAAGTAATAGGAAAGTCTATATATTTAGATAGCCATTCAAATGTATCAGTATAACATTGCTCTGTACCCTCTCTTCCACTAAAGAAGAATATATGTATGTTATTCTTAAAGTACAAGCTAATTAAGTTTAATAAATATTGTAATCTTGGATCACAACAATCCTCTTTAACTTTTGTTAAATCATAAGGATTGCGATCTTTCATGATACTAAGCGTTCCATCTAAATCACAGATAATACAATTTGGGAGATTAAAATATGGAGTTAGAATTTTTCTATTATCAGTATGTTTAGTTTCTTTTAAATATTTTTCTTTATAATATCTTTGATAAAAACGTTTAAGTACTTTCTCTCCAACAGGTCTTTCTCGATTTCGATCTCTTTCTAACGCTTCTTTAAATGGAATATAAAACTCTCTATATTCAATACTACAATTTAATTCTGTTGCTAAATCATTCCACTTTTTAATAGTTTTTGGATTAAGATTTGTAGCATCTATAATTACATTTAAATTATGTTGAATAGCAGATCGAATTTGAAATTCTTCAACAGAAGATATATAATCCTCCTGTTCGGGAACCCAATAATCTCCTCTAGATTCTCTAATAGAATCCCTAGAAACTATAACCCATTCTTTGTTATTTTTAATGAGTCCTCTAGCGCAGGTAGATTTTCCAGAAGCTAGATTTATGGAGGACCCTGTAATACTAATATCTTAGACATACAGGGTCCTCCTATTATTTAATTTATTTTGTTTCATTACTATAATTTAAAATTATGCAAATAGATGAAGTAATACTTAATTTATATAGTTTTATTTAAACTTGATTTGTATATTGGGTTTACTTCTTCTAAGAACATTTTGATTATGTCAGATTTTATATAATTCTGGTTAGTAACATTAACTCTATTTACTCGATATTCTTTAATAATTTGAATTGCTCATAAGCATTCTTGTACACATTCATTATCAGAAAGTATTCCTGATTTAACTAATTTTCGAAACGCTAAAAGATCTGGTTTAGAATATATATTTAAATATTCCTTAATTTTATTTGCTTTAGAAAGAATAGAACATACATAAGGAAGAAGACTTCCTGATTGCATTCTAATAAACCAATCATCTATTGTAAAATATCGAACAATGTTTGATTGAATAGAAAATGACTTTAGAAAGTCTTCTTGTGATAGATCGCCAATAACTATATATTCATATCCTTCTTTATATAAAGAGTTAGCTATTCTATAAATATATTTAATCCTTTTTGACTCTTTCAGAATCTTCAATGATTTTTTGTTCATAGCCTAATACTTGTTCATACCCAGGTGCATCTAAATCTATTCCAGATAAATCAGATTTAGGCAAAAATTGATTTAGATAGTTTATATCATAAATAAAATAGATTCCGTATAATTTCTTTTGATAAATATACTGTTCTTCAAAAGTAAGTTTTCGAACACAATATTTCTTATAGGGAGTGCTAATGAAAAACCTAATTTTTCCTGTTGTAACTAAGCTTGGAGAATAACTACAGGTTATGGTAGAAATAACATAATCCATATCCTTATAATGTTCGTTAATTGGGTTTACAAAAGTGTATGGTTCAAATTTATCTTCTTTTCTCTCATATTCCCAAATTAATTTAATATCTATATCGTTGATATTATATACTAAAATATTAGAGCATACGCACTTAGGCTCAGTATTAATTAAAATATTAAATAACTTCCAAATACGATCGTCCATTATAGGAAGTTCAACTTTATCCTTTATTTCCATATAATTATTGATTTGATTCAATATCAATTTCCCCTCTATCTAACATTTTAGATTCTTTTTCAAGGAAATTAATTGATTTAAGTTTATATACATCTATACCATTTACTTCTCGACGAAGTACAATACCTTCTTCAGGAACATTATTATTACATAATACAGACCTTTGTTCAAGATACATATTTCTTAGATTAGTTAAAAATTCCTCATGCCAATGTTCATTAATATTTAAATTAGGAAAGAGGTTTTCTGCTCTACCATAATAGAGTTCCTTAACTGAATGCAAACTGTATTTTTTACAAAATTCTTTAACTTGTTGTGTTGAAAATTCAAATACTTTTCCATCAACATTTGTATAAGTTATTCGATAAACAATAATATCAAACAATCTTGCATGGTACATTTGTTTAGGGGTCATTTTTTGATAATCAAACGATTTAGGATTATATACACATTTATAATCGTAGTCTTTTTGAATCATTTGTCCCTTAGGCATATATCCAACGATTTCTGCATATACGGTTAATCCTTTTTGTAAATACTCTTCGATTACATTAAACGCAATATTCCATATATCACAATCATAATACCCTTTTGTTAAATTAGGGTTTAATTTGCGATCCTTAATAACTTTACGAGATGAACAAAATTTGTAGTAATGTTCTTCTGGAAAGATTGGATATTTAAATAATGTTTTAGATATCTTATTAAGGACTTTCTTATAAAAGGAGAGATCGGTTTTAGTTAATAAATTACAAAAGATTCCGCTAGTTCCATGTTCCTTCCATGATATTTGAATAATATCTTCTAGATTAATATTAGTAATTGCTTTTTGTAACTGAACAGTATCCACATGAAATCGAAATTGATTTTCAACTATATTGAGTACCTTTTTAGGTTGTTTAACACCTAATTTTGAATTAGAAATATTAGTTTTAATAACATATTTCCAAACAAATAGTTCATCATTAATTGTGTCAAATTCTGTTCCAATAGGATAATCAAAACTAACATTATCGTTTATATAAGAAATTAAGGAATTTATAGGCATAATAAAACCTTCAGAAGCAATCCCCCTGAGTTTAATACATTTAACTCTTCCCGATTCTTCAAAAAATCCAGATTGTTCAGGATTTTGGTTCAATTCCTTCTTCCTATATAAATTATGATATTTTAAAAATTTTGGATTAATTACGCATTCAACGGGAAAATATATATATATTCCTTCAACGCTATCAATTCCTGTAGAAATTATATATCCTTCTACTGTACATAATTTTAGTTTATCTGCATTAGGATGCGGATGAAATGTATCAACTTGTACAATTCGAGCTAAATAATTAATGTTAGCATTTTTACTTATTGTTAGTTTCATTTTTATATAATTTATAATATCTGGCTGTTTCTTGAAGTATTAACATAGCTTGCTCTAGTCCAGCATTACTACTTAATATAATATCATATTTTGCAGGAGAACTTATGTAGAAGCTATCAAATACTTCTAAATAATTTTTATATAAAGTATATTTGTTAGGTTCTTTAGAATTTACTATAATTTTAGCGCCTAATTCCTGAGCGTTTTTAATAATCATTATAGCATCATTAATAGAATGTTTAGTTTCATTTGATTTTAAATCAAGATCAACTAATATACTTATACTACCTTTATCCTTCCAAATATTAAATAGTTGTTGTATATAATACTTAAATGTATTATTATATGATGATAATATTAATCCTACATCCATATTTGTTGTCCTAATATAATATCTCCTTCTACTTGGGTTAATTGTCGATAATAATATTCGTAGGCTATATCGTAAATATCTTTGTATTTAGAATTTATGCCTTTTGAAGTTAACCAATCTGGAGATTGATAATTATTCATATATTCTGCAGTCAATGCTGAAGCTTTTTTAATGATGTCCATATAATAATTGTTTTGTAAAAATTGTTTTCAATTCATCATAAGATATAGGTGTAAAATTGTTATTATCTACTCCTACATCATAACTTGGTAAAGCCCTATGTTGAATATAATCGTAATCAGCCTGATTTTGATTATAAGGACTTGTATGACTATGTCCAAAACAATGTACTGCTCCATTCCATTGTCCTGGCCAAGTTGTTAAACAATAATGACATAATATTAATGTACTATAATCCTCCAATTCATTATCATAAATTGCAACTTGAGCTATATCACAAACTAATTCAAAACCTTCATAATAAATTTCATTTTCTCGATCATGATTACCCTGAATTAGATATTTAGTTCCATTTAATTTGCTACAAAAACTTTTCCAAGTTTTTCTATCACCAAAACAGAAATCTCCAAGATGAAACACAATATCATTAGGAGCAACAACTTTGTTCCAATTTGATACTAAAGCGTTATTCATATCAGAAGATGATTCAAATGGACGATTACAGTATTTGATTATATTTCCATGTTTAAAATAGCTAATGAGTGTCGCTGGTAAAAAATACCTTGCGACACTCTAAATCCTCCTTTTTAAATGTGATTTTTTTGCATACATAAAAATTTATTAAAATTAGCATGTAAATTTTTACTAAAATATTATATGATATAACTATATTATTTTCACTATTTAATTAAAATTTGCACACTAATTTTATCAGATGATATAGTTAAGAATTATATAGTTGTTGAATTTCTTCAGAATTTAGCTCAAAATATCTCCCATTTACAGGATCATTATACATATCTTTATTTAGTACAATAAGTGCGTAAAGTTCTTTTATATTACAATCTTCAGGATTTGCATCATTTATATACCAATGTAAAGTATTTCTTCTATCTTCATCGAACTTTGATTCAAATAAATCGTAGAAAGCACTTACTATAGGTTTATAAAGATCGGAATTATATATATTTATTCCTTCTTGATGTAGTTTAGAACATTTATTTAAATATTGCTGAAAATTTTCAACAATATTTTTGAATTCAGTAAAGGTCATTATTCTAATATATCTCTAATAGCTTTAAAAACTGGAAGATTTGGAACACCATATGGTGTTAAACCAAAATATTTTACAGTCCCATACTTACCAATTATCTTATCGATATTATTACGATATCAGTCTTTTAATTGTCGATCGCCAATTGGTTTAGCGTCAAATAACTTTCCGTTTGAAGCCTCAAGAGAAAAACACATATCTTCGGGACGCAATCCTTCAGTAATTCCGACTATTTTAAACTCAGAATCGCAGAATTCTTTTATCTTGATCATACGGTTATCTCTCTTATTAAAGCCATACTCCTTTTCGGGATTTCTAATTACACAACCTTCAAAACCTTCCTTAACGAATTTATCATGAAGTTTCTTTATATTGCTTCAAGAGCTAACGGGAATATGATCAACAATTACTATTTTATCGGATCCATCAACAGCAATTTTTAATTCATCAAGCATTATTAATCGATCTTTAAATACTACTTCTGGAATAGCTAAATCATAAATTCAATACTTTAATTCGGAATGTTTTTCATCAAGAGTTTGTAGTCTACATAATCCAGAAATATAAGGTAGAGATCTGCCATGAATATATAATTCCCCATCTAACATTACTGTAGGATTTTCCTTAAAATACGCAATTAATTTTGGGTCCGAAATAATATGAGTAGCAGCAATATCATAATTATTTCCTCCTCTAGACGCAGTATGTATTTCGCCTTCAGAATAATACATAAGACATCTAACTCCATCTAATTTACGAGATCCAAAAAAGTCATGTTCGAAAACAGATATTGCGCAATCATCTGCTGATTTTGCTAACATAGGTTTACGTATTCCATTTGTATCAGTAACTTCTAATGGCAATAATTTATCTACATTACAATTTTCTAAACTGTTAACTCCAAAATCAGCTAGATTCTTATACCCTTTATCAAGATACTTCTTAATATGACTATTATATGTTAATTTAGCTTGTTCAGTAACAGTTCTTCCTGCTTTCCCACGATCTATATTTATTATTGGTTGTTCTGTAATTTTTCCTCCCATTTGACTTGTTTTTCTAACTAAAGCAAATCCATGTAGAGCATCTTCTCACTCACAACTAATATCTACAATTCTAATTTTACCTCTACTATCACGTGTGATTAATATATCGTGCATAATATTTATTTAATTAACATACCTATATCTTTACGAGTTCTTGAAAGAGCTACATATTGTAATTGACGAAGTAGTTCATAATTATGACAAGTTAAAATATTATCCATATCAACTAGTACAGTATTTAGATTTGAGCCTTGACTTTTGTGTACAGACATACAATATGCATAATCTAAGCTTTTTCGTCTAATTATTCTTCCTTGATAAGTTAGGTCAACAGGAGTTAAAAACGAACTCATTAAATTAAAATACTCTCTTCAAATTTTGTTAGCTTGTAGTTTTGATTTAGTTTGAATTGCTGATAGGCGAATACTTTCAATCATAACCGATAGACCTTTTAACTTATCATCAGAAAGATCTCTCGATAAAATAAATATATCAAAACATTCATTAAAATCTAATGAATACAGATTTAATAAATATCCAGGATAATTGTCTAATCCAACATAGCGGTGACATTTAGTAATCTGTTTAATAACATATTCAGAAGAGTTAATAATAGTATTTTTTAGAAAATTCGCTTTTCCATATTCTGAGTTATCATATCCAACTAAAATTTCTCCAATATGGTATTCTTCCTTATCATTAAATAATGAATCTCTAATAACTTTATTAAAAGCCTCTATTCGTCGGTTAGTAAAAGCTAATAGTTTGATTAAAGTTGGATCTTGGGTTTCTATTACTTTTTTAAATAGAGGAATATATTCTGATATAAATTTTCTTCAATTATTATAGCACTTAAGAGTTCCATTATTTGAAGTAATATTATAAAATCTATTTTTAGGCTTATCTCTTAATTCTGTAATAATTTCTAATAATGGATTATCTTCTTGTTGGCGATAAACTTTATTTAGATGAAAATCGTTTGTAGTCTGAAAAGATTTTGATAGAGTATTTGATTTAACAGGATATAATTGTTTTTCATCTCCCTGTCATAAAACTTTACAATTTCGATCTTTAGCTCTTTCTATTATATAATCAAACAATGTATCATTAATCATACTACATTCATCAACAATTAATATTCCGTTTGTTGGAATACTATTATCGATAGTATTTGATACAAATTTAAGATCTTTATAATCTAATTCCATTATATCTACATTTGGACGTAATTGTAGCAACTGGTGTATTGTTATAACATCACGTTCTGTATAATTAGCTAATACTCCCTTAGCTTTATGCGTAGGTGTAGCTAAAACATATGGAATTTGATTTATTTCTAAGAATCTTGTAATTAATTTACATATTGAACTTTTTCCCGAACCCGCTGCACCAGAAATAGATAGAGTTATTCATTCTTTGTTTATTAAAATAGAAAAAACTTGAAGAAGAACATCTTTTTGTTCCTCTCCAAGTTTAAAATCTAAATATTTGTTTTGTAAAGTTTCTATTAACTCTTCTAAATTCATTATTTTCCAGTTGATCCAAAACCACCTTCTCCTCGTTCAGTTTGAGAAAGTTCTTCTACCTCTTTAAATTCGACTTTGGGATAAGGAAGAATCATAATTTGTCCTACTTTATCTCCAATCTCATAACAAGCAAAATCAGCTTTTATCCATTGAATTGGAGGTATATTGTTATCACTAACTACAAAGTTTCTTCCTGGCTGAGGATTGATAATTCTTCGATAACGTAGTTTTATTTCTCCTCTATAACCAGAGTCTATTATTCCAACGCTGTTACAAAGCTGTAAATCATACTTAGAGTTGCTAGAACGTGGAAATACATACCCAACATAACCTTCAGGGATTTCAATAGCTAATCCAGTACCATATTCAATATAGTATTCATTACTATAATCAACAGAAGTAGCTACTAAATCCATTCCAGCATCTCCATATTTTGAATATTTAGGTATAACAGCGTTTTTGTCAAGTTTTTTAATTTTAATCTCCATATTTGATATTAGTTTCATATATATAAGCTGCTGATAAAATAGGTTCTAATTTACCACAATAAGGATGATCTAAAAATTCATCTTGATGCTCTAAAAAAGATTCTACAGCAGCTTGAGCATCTTTTGCATTTAAAGTCATAGTTAAACATCCTTTAATTGGAATACTTAACGTAAACTGTTTTGTTTTTAAATCAGACATATTAGTGATTTTTATCCTCCACAAGCACTATATCCGCAAGAAGAACATATATTACACCCTCCTTGATAAATTAATTTGTCTCCACAATCTGGACATTTTTCATGAGAAACTATTCCGTCTTCAACAAACATTTTAAGCGCTCTTTTAACTCCTGTTTTCCAAGTATTTAAAGTAGAAGAATTAAGATTCATTCCATCAATAATTTTGACTACTTTATCTACTCGAATTCCTCCTCTAAGTAAGGCAGAAATTAATTTTGCATAATTCCAATATTCTTGATTAAATACTCTAGATAATCCTCCTAAACGATTTGTATATCCATATTTATCTTTATATTGAAAATCATACCGTTTTTCATTATCTGTTTTAACTTTGATAATTTCTCCTTCTGTAATTGATTTTGGAACAGGAAACTCTTCCATATCTACTTTTCCAGTAAATATTTCATAAGGTTTATTATTAATCAGTCCAACTAAGGCAATCCAATCTTCATCTCCATTTTTAAATCGAACAACTTTTGCCGAAAGAATTTCAGGACGTTTAGTTATTTCTGAAGATATATTTTTAGTCACATCTGTACTAAGAATTGCACCGCGTTTACAATTTGAACGAAATATTGTTATTCCCTTTAAATTATTTTGCCAAGCTTTAATATACAAATCTTCTACATCCTTAACTGTTGTATTAGATGGTAGATTTACAGTAGAAGAAATACTAGCATCACAATATTCTTGATATAAAGCTTGCATTTTAATCCTTTCAATATAAGGAATTTGTTCGGCAGTTACAACATAGTCAGGTAGATTTTCTTTATTTATACCTTTATCAATAAACTGCCTTTTAATAATAGGAGTAAATACATCATAATAACGTTCTTCATTGTGTAAAGATTCTGTTTTACGAGTATAATGTGTAGCAAAAATCGGTTCAATTCCTCCAGTTACTTGAAGCATTGAACTTAAACTACCTGTAGGAGCACAAGTAAGTAGCTGTGAATTTATAAGACCATATTTTTTAATTAACTCTATGACATCTAACATCTTAGCGGCAATTCCAAGTTTATTAGAATATTCAACATCTTTTTGAGTAAGATTTTTTATAAAATTAGTTTCTAATACTCTTGAATCATATTTTGGGTATGTCCCAAACTCTTTTGCTAATAATGCCGATGCTCTAAGAGATTCTATCATTATTAAACGATAAATAGGCTCTAAGAAATTAAGAGCTTCTGGAGAACCATATTTTATATGTTTAAGAATAAGTAAATCACCTATTCCCATTATTCCTAATCCTATTTGCCGTCAATCTCGGACTGAGTTACGCTGTTCCTGCAAAGGGTGTAATGGTAGACCTTCGTCCAATACTTCGTTCATAGCTTTAACAGCAATATGAACTGATTTAACTAATTCCTTATAATTAAAATTTCCTTCTTTAAAGAACGCTGCTAAATTAAGACTTCCAAGTAAACACGATCCTCCAGCAGGCAAGGGTTCTTCAGCACAAGGATTAACTCCTGCGTATTCAAACTCAGGATTATTACTTAATAAATTTCAATCTTTAATTTGATCTCAAAATAATAATCCAGGTTCAGCATAATCTCAGTTCAATTCTGCAAGTTTATGAAATATTAGATAAGCATCAATTTCTTTTTCAATAACTTCTCCAGTTTCGCAAGTAAATCTACAGAAAAACTTCTGTTGATTGATAACAGCTTGCATAAATTCATCAGTTACTCTAACAGATATATTAGCTTTTGTAATTTTATTTAGATCTGATTTAACAACAATAAACTCTTCTAGATCAGGATGTTCACAGCTAATAGATATCATTAATGCACCTCGACGACCTGCTTGCCCAATTAACCCAGTAATGTATGAATAAAAATCCATAAAACTAACTGCACCAGAAGTAGTATTTGCAGCATTATTAACTTTAGTACCATTAGGACGTAGATTAGAAATATCAATACCACAACCACCACCATATGAATACGTTCGAGCCAATTTAGCACCTGTTTCAAAGATTGATTCAAGATTATCCTTAGGACTTTTAATAACATAACAATTAGACAATGTTATTTTCTTTCCTTTGTATTGTAATCCTCTATTTGCTAAAATACGTCCTCCAAATAGGAATTTTTTGTCTTTAATTAACTGTTTTACTTCTTTATTACCTCCACTAACTCGATTAAATCACTCATCTAAAGTTTCATCTTTATACTGATATTTATTTTTTCAAATATTTAATGGAAGTTCGTCATTCCCAAGCCAATCTTCAACAGTCATATTACAATCCAAATAAAGAGTTAATAAGCAATGTTTTTTCAAACTTATTGATTATATCTTTCTTATCGTCCTTAATGATTTCTGTAAATGCATTATAGAAATTAAATACAGTTGAATCTTCATTGCCAACATAATATTTAGAAGAAGAATCGAAGTAAACTCCATTATAAGCATCTATAACTGTAGATGGAGAAAGTTTAACTTTTCCTCCAGTTCCAGTATATTCTTCTAAAACACATTTTTCAATTCAATTACCTAATCTATTATGTCGTTCTTCTACATCACTAGAAAGAACTGTATTTTTCATTTTCTTAATTGTTGCTTCAAAATGAGATACTTTCTCCATTAAAGCAGTAATATGATATATAAAATTTTCTCCTGGTTTAATTTCGTTTACTTCCATTCAAGATGGATCAAAAACACACAAATTTGTACATGCGCGATTTAACATTCCACGATATACTTTATAAACAGGAGTACGTACATCTAAACCGTATACTAAACCATATACTTCATCATGATTTTCAATACAATATTTTTCTGGTAATATTGCTTGAATTCATACTCTATTATATGTTACATCGTCCGATTCAGCAGTTGTTGTAATCTGAGTAGGAAGTTTAACCTGAACAGTAAAATTGTCTGTAAATTTAGACATTTGATCCAAAAACGGAGAAACATAATCAGAAGTCGGAAGATATTCTTTATTTTTAATAATAGTAGCTTTACCTTCTAGTAGTTTCTCAAGGGTAATTTCCATTTAAATACATTGGTTTTATTAAGTTAATAGCTCTTAATACTGGTTGCTTAAGACCTCTCTTTTTATTGATTAATTGATTTGATTTTAAATCTAGCGAATAATCATTGAAACCAGTTAATTGATAATTATATTCATCTAGAGCTGCATTTATCATGTAAGCTTCTAAAACTCTAGATTCATTTTCTGTTAAATTATCATTAACTGTACATATAATTAATCTTCCAGGATATTTTTCAGTAAATGCTTTAATAAAATCTTTTTTATGTCCTGTTGGGCGACTACATCAGGGTCGAGATGGTTTATCAGAAGTAAATAATCCACTGCCTATATAAACTAATTGATATTTTAAGGTTCATCAACAAAACTGTTGAGAAACTTTATTTCATGAATCTAAGTATAAATAAACAGTACTATCTCTTAAGGAATCCTCTCTAAATTGGAATATTGTATCGACATTCACCTGTTTTATTTGATAATCAATTGTATAATTGAAGTTATTTTTCTTTAAAACAGTAGAAAATAATTTTATATCCATAAAAAGAAAAGGGAGATACAACTAGTATATCTCCCTTTTAAAGGTATTGAATCAGTTATTTATTAACTATATGTTAGAAAGAAGAAGCTTCTGTTCCAAATACAACATATGTGCCTTTCTTTGCAGAAGTCGAAGGTGCATACTTCAACTCAAATGCAATATCCTTACCATCCTTAACCTCATAAACGATCTGAGCATACATATCTTCACGATACTTAACCATCAACTCTTTAGCAAGCTTCTCTGCATCAGATTTCTTTGAAGCAGTTCCTACTACTTCATCGTTTCGAGTCAGACAAATCTTAATAACTCGTTGTGTTTTACGCTTTCCTTCAACAACATTATTAACAAACTTATAAGGACGTTCGCGAGTATCCTTAGAGCCAGGAGCTACTGCAATAACGAGGCCAGCGCCAGCAAGACCAGCAAGACCGTTCTTACTTAGAGCTTCTGTACAAAATACCTCCAAATTCTTTCCTTCAATAGGACACTTAGCATTCTTCCAAGATTGAGTTACATTCTTTACAATTTTCAAACCATTCTCTTCTGCTAAATTCTTTGCTTCTTCCAAACTGTAAGCGTTTACTGTAAACTTTTTCATAATTTTAAAAAATTTTAAATATTAAACATTAATTCTTATTATCTCTTTTTGTTAGTGGTACAAAGATACTATTGATAATATTAAAATACAAATAGAAAAATAAAAAAATTACATTTAATTTTTATTCTTTGATTTGGATTTTATACAAATTCAACAATTTCCTCGTAACCATAAATCTCGTAATATGCAACCATTTTTAATAACTTTGTTAATTCTTCAAACCCTTGTTTTACAAGCCGATTTGGGATATTATAACAATGAGATCGAAACTCTCCAAATGTTTCAACAACAATAATATTAGATAGAAATTTATAACTGGAATCAATATTATATGTATTAACACAATATTGTTTTAACATTCATAAATACATTGCAATTTGTCTAGCATAGTGATAATGAACAAAACTACCATATTCTTTCATAAAGAAAGGAAAAGGTTTAGAAGTAGTTTTTAAATCATTTAAAACTATTGTTTTTGTATCGTGATTAAATGTTCAATTATCTGCTTTCATTTTTAAACGCAATATGATCTCCTTATCTTTATAGGTTACAACAATATCTAAAAATATAGAATCTTCGTTATATGTTTCTACTTCTAAATAGAATTCATTATTAGGTTTAACTACTTCTACTACTTTTTTATTTGAGTGTAGTGAAGATAAACATGCTTTACAAACTTCAGTATCCTTATCAGATAATACTACATCGTTTGACTGAATATATTTAGAGTTTATATAATATTCTAAACCTTTTTTAATAATACTTCTAATTCTATTTAGAGTTAGACTATTTACGTAGTATTTAACATCCTTACAAGCTAAATGAATTGAATCTCAAATTGTTTCATTATTAGATCTATGATATCGAATTCTGTCAATTACCTCGCCAAGTTTTGCTGTAGGCTTGTGTAGGTTCTCACATAATCTAAATGATTCACTTTGTAAAAATAATTCATGAATAGCACTTCCTAAACGCAATGATGCAGTATCTTCAGATTTTAGTCCGTTTTTATAACTTTCAGGAGTTCCTCCTTGATCAGGATTAATTAATTTAAGCTTAGAATTACTTATGAAATTTCTATAATTAGGTCCAAAATACTCCTCGTCTGATATATCGAGGTGATATGCTGAAGATATAATAGGTTTAATGTTAAAAGAAGATAGAGATATCTTTTTCAATTATTTTATTGTAAGATTTAAATCATATATTCTATGATGTCCAACATCATAGTATCTATTATGAGGAGCATCCATTAAGTAACAAAAAATCCCATTACTAAGACATTCCTTAAATGTTTCAGCTTTATCGTCAATCATAATATCTACTTTGAGTTCTTTTAATGTATCGATTTTAGATACATTCCAAGGTAAAGTGTATATTTTTGCTTTAGGTAAATTATTACGCTGAATAGCTTCTTGAGTCCATTCAATAGGAATTGATCGAGCAGTTACGTAATAATCTACTTCAAATGTTGGACGATTTATAATAGGCATATTAATCCAAAAATCCTTATCTTCCTTAAGTGTTTTTAAGTTTTCTGACATATTATAATCTCCATTCCAATAATCTGAAATATTAACTCCAAAGCGTTTAGTATATGATCCTAAGAAATCGAATACACAATCATCTAGATCTAAGGCAACACATGGTTTAACTACTGGTGCAATTATTCTATCATCACCCTGAGGATAAATATGATAAAATTCACAAAGAATAAGTGCATTAGTTGCAACTTCTGCAATATGTAGTAACTTTTCGTTAATATCTACATAATCCTTTCCTAATTCAAACTCATTTAAATGCTTTTTAAGAGAAGATAATACTTCTGTCCAACTCATTCCATACTTCCATTGATTTTTATTATATTTACTTAATTTATGAGTAAGTATTTTAGAAATTTCTTTAATACCGTGAGTTGGAACTAAATCGTATCTAATATCCATGTTATTCTATAGGTTTATATTCTCCGTTTTCATCACATTCACATTCGTCTATCCAATACCAATTATCATCAATTTTTATCATTTCTTCATTATCAATAAAAAACCAATCGTCACCTATATTTGCAAAACTATCAAACGCTGCATCAACATAATCTTGATCAACATAGTCGTATGTGTCAAAAGATCTATCATAAAAAACTTTTACTGCAGTATCTATTGCAATATAAGAATCTTGATATTCACTATAAGTAGCACAATTCTCACACAAATAATCATTTAAATAATCTGATCACATACCTTCATCAGATAATATATGAGTTCCGCAGCAACAACAAGTGTTATAAGAAGTATAACTTCCATCAGAATCTGATAAAAACCTAATACAATCTTTTAAATTATCATTATAAACATTACTTAAATAAGAATGACCTTCTAAGCGATAAAAATAACGAAAAGAATCTAAGTATGGAAATCAATCATAATCTGATTTTACGGGTATTTTCAATTCAGAATACTCATATTGCCATGTTTTCTCATCATCTAAATATTTAAAAAAACAATCTTCTTCATCGCTAAGTAAACTATTATCGTATCTTATTCTTCATTTATTCTTTTTGGCATATTGAATAAATTTAGAATAAATTTCATCTGCAGAATAATAAACTCTATCCATATAAACATTATTATCTATAGTTCATAGTAGAGCTCTTCCAACTAATCGATTGTATTTAGTTAAAATCAACATAGAACAATATGGATTACTAGTATATATTTCAAACCAATCTTGATTGTCTATGTGACGCATACAACTATTACTTAATGTACCTCCTCCTGATCTATTATAATGAGTTTTATTATATCAATACGCAATATCTTTTCCTGTTACAATATTTCATTTATAATCTGCACCTAATACAATTGCTTTTAAGTGATTATTAAATACCTCATAACTATGATCTGTATATTGCTTAATAAGTATTTTATGTAAAACTCTAGATATTTTCCCAGATATTCAGTTCTTTTTAGTTAAATTGCCATTCGAATAAACTAAATTTTTACCTTTAGGTAAAAAACTTAACATAAATGCATTAGGATCAAAATCTAGATAACATGCATAATCGGTAATTCTACTAGCTAATTCTGCTTTACCTCACATTTCCGAAATAGATGAAAATGCTTTAATAGTTAGTAATTCAGTAGCTATTTCATCATCAAATCATTCTGTAATTTGTGATAAATAAGAAGCAAGCGTATCTGAAATAAAATTTAATGGTTTTTGAACAGATTGATTATTCATATTAAAAGATTATAAATAGTCCGCGTTAAAAAGGTCTAACGCGGACTTAAGTATAATATATTATTGTTGTTTTTCAGATGGAGTAGATTCATTATTAGCTCCAAGAGCTTTACAGAAAATATCTGCAAATTGTCCAGCTAATCCGAGATCAGTATGAGGATCAACTTTTGGAGAAAATCCAAGTTTCATATCAAGTTCGTTCTTTTCTTTATTTAAAGAAAGTATTACAATAACTTGTTGCCCATTTGAATTTTCAAATGTAACTTTACATGTATTCATATTTAATTTCTTTTATAGGATTTAAGTTAAATGACGATGGCGTTACTTTAATAGTATTGTCTAAAAGAAGATTTTTAGATAGACTCTCAGGAGGATATAAATAGCATTTAATTTTATTTTGATTGAGTAACGAATTATAAAAATGTGCACCAAATGCAATTTTACCCCAATCTAAATCTTGTTGAAGTAAATATTCAAATGCATCTTCACTATATTTTTCTTTTGATCTACCAGATGGCATAAGAGGTAGTAATACAAAGTATAATACTGTATATTTAAATTCTTTATAAATATCCAAGAATTTATTAACACTTTCAATATCTTTGATAATATAGTGAATATTAATATTTGTATTCCCAAAAGTATCTAATTTATATATAGCTCTTCTCCATGCTTTACTAATATGTTCTGACCACTCATTAGCAGAAACAGCAACTCCTCCAACAAAACGAGAGGTATAGTCAAGTATTTTAGTACTAAGATCAGAGTCTTCTGCTATAGTAATACCGTTCGTTGTATAGTTTGGAACAATTCCTAAGTAAAATAATGTTTCAAGAAACTCGCAGAAGCTTTCGTGCAAACTCGGTTCGCCTGTTGACGTTGGCGACAGTAATATTTCTATTACCACAGAGTACATTTTCATCCTATAAGGATGTCGCGCCCTTCAAAGTTTTATATTCTTCGTTAGAAGGTTCATCCATACTCGTTACACTACTTTAACATATTACCTTTAAAGTTAGCACGGTGTTACCATATCACTTCTGACTTAGGTTTCACCGTTAGCCTCATTAGAGACCTCCGAATTTATTTCATCGGATTGGCGCGATACAATACTAGAATTACTTCCAGTATGGGCGATTTCGTATTTAATTTGATAAGTACATTTATCAATTAATACTAAAATTATTATTCACCAATTGCCACTTGAAATGGCCTTTCATTTTCTGTCATTTGTCCAAAAAAGAATTTAGCCTTTTCACAAATATCGGTATAGTTTACTCCCGAACTTTTAGCACTAACATAACACATTGGACAATTAAGATTACACTTAGTATTAATTCCAATATCATAAAACTCAGGATAATTAAGTTCGCTAGCCTGTCCTGTTCCTAATCGGAGTGTTTTGAGATTATACCATATTGCATTATAATTTTTATCTGGAAATACTCTTCTTTTAATTCCCCAACTTGTCCAATCTTTCATAATTTAATCTCCCAAATAATATCTAATTTTATAATTTGCTTTACCTATTTTCTTATTTAAAATTCCCTCGAAACCAGAAATATAAAATTCTTTTACTGAATTCTTACAATAAGGATAATCTACTTCAATCCATTTATCTGGCAATTCTTTATAAAACTGACTTTTTAGTTCTGATTCTTCGATGTTAGATTTAGAACAGTAATCAATACAAACATCTATTTCTGGTTCCTGCCTATATCCAACGATACTATCTAATATCTCATATATTTCTTTAAGATGTTTTTCAGAAGTTATAGTACAAAACAATTCAGATGAACTATTAGTTATAATATCTGAATAGCTTTGAATTGGAATTAATTTACCGATCTTCATATACTTCATAGTTAAATAAACTTCTTAAAGAAGAAAGAATTACAGCCGCTTCAATACACTCTGTTGTATCTTGTTTTGGAGTAACCATTAAATCTGAACTATCATCATATAATATTTCAATTGTAAATAAATCATCTGCTTGAAGTGTAGATCCGCTTATTTTAAGAAGATCATTAATAAGCTCTTTAACTGTGTTAATAGCAGTCTCCTTTACACGAATAAATACCTCTGTACTGCTATTTGTAACTATATCAGTAATACTTTGTATATTAATTATATTCATATCCACTTGTTACAAAATATCCTCCATTCGGAAAATGCTCAGAAAGCAATTGTTCAATTAGTGCACATATATTTTCAGTAAGTTCTTCGTTTTCTCCATATTCCACCTCAAATGTAATTGAATATGTTTTAATAATACACGATCTATGATATTTAACTTTAAATGGAAGAAAAGAATTTAAATAATCTTCAATATTTTGAATTATCGTCTCAAAATCACTTTCTATAGAGCAAAACACAGTAGTTGATGAATTAGTAATTACATCAACATAAGACTGAATATTAATGCCAACTTTCATAATATATATTCGGATATAAAGAATCTTTTATAGATTGCCATGTATCATAATCCATATGATCCCCTAAAACTACAAAAGAACAATTTTTATACTTATCTAAATCATTGTTTTTAATTGCTTCTCGTAGCGCGTTTCGATAGTCATCTATATCAAACCCGTCACATATTGTTTTAGGTGGATTTTTAAGATATTTTCTTATTTCAGGTAAGAGTATTTCTTTTCGTTCAAGATACCACTGAAGGTCTCCTATATTTTCTACATATAAAAAATCTTCAAATGCACTGCTATATCTATCTCCTTTAACTACAAATAATTCACTACTACTATTAGTAATAATATCCGAGAAAGATTGAGTTTTTAAAATAATTATTTTCATTTTAACCTAGATGATAACGTTTACCAAGTCGTTCAAATTTTTCTTGATATTCCCATGTAGGATTATCGTCTTTAGAATACATTGCAAAGGTAGTATCAGGGATCATTGCTCGAATTGTTCTTAAACCTTCAGGCAGATATTTAAGACTAAGTTTATTTATATTAGGATCCCAATTTTCGTAATCTTCATAAACAAATTTTGGTTTTAATCCAAAATGTTTAGCAACTCCTGTACGTTTTGTATTTTCCTTAGTAATAGGAATATTTCTAATTTCATAATCAAAATCTGACCCACCATATACCCATTCTAAATATGTAACTAATTCATCATCACGCATTCTATTAACCTGTATTGGTTCATTATATTCCAGGTTCCAACAAGGATGAATTAAAGAAAGAATTAATACTAAATCTTCAAGCTCTCTATTTTTAAATACAAATAATTCGCTAGAACTATTTGTAATAATATCAGTTATAGATTGAATATTAAATTCAAATAAAATTTTAGTATTCATATTCTCCGAAACTAAATAAATCCGACAAATTTTCAATTTGCTGTTTTAATGCATCTGTATTAGGTATAGTAGTTTCAATTGTATAACGAGTAAAAATTAAACCGTACTGTACAGTATCATTATATATTTTAGCCATTTCTAAAAGACTACTACCTACATTTGAGAGCATATTTTCAAGTAGATTCCATTTGCCTAAACTAGCATATTCTAGAAAAGTATTAGAATCAATACCAGAATTTTCATAGACAATTTCAGCTAGAGTTTCTACCTGGCCACTAGACAAATCACTTAATGAATCATAATTAACTATTTCTTTAACAATAATCGATGAATTATTTATACCATAAACTTTTAAAATAGTATCAATAAGTAATTGTAGGTCGCTAACTGAACCATTACTTATACAAAAGGTTTCAGTACTAGAATTAGTTATAATATCTCCAAAAGATTGAATAATAATTTTCATATTTTAATAAAATAAAAATAGGAGATCAAAAGATCTCCTATTTAGTTTACAAATAATATTTTTTAATAAGCTTATAAAATAGTTTCTTATCCATAATAACAGCTTCTCCAACAGAACAAATATTTATTTCCTTCTTTTCTTGTTTATTTCAAATTAATACGAAATCTTCGTTATTAATAGACGATTCTTCTCTAATCTTAAAATAACTAGGAGTATTTTGTACACATTTCAGTTGTATTCCTAAAGGTAGTTTTTGTTCTGTATCAATTAAATCCTGTTTATTATCATCTGCTCTTTTACTTTCAGATCTTGAAGTTACTATTCCAGTAAATCCTAGTTCTCTTAACTCCTTAGCTATTCTAACTTCATACGAATGTCCTTTGACTCTAGAATATCCTTTAGATCGTTTCCTCTTTGGTTTTATTTCTTCTGATACTGTCTTCTTCATCAATATATTGTTTTGCTGTATTAATTAAGTTAATTGTTTTATCTAATCCGTACTTTTTATAAAAATCTGAAATATCTTTACAATGATACTTTCTCGGAATAAATATAATAAATAAATCTGGATATTTTTTTCTAATCTTATTCATACTAGAAATCCCAGCAATGTCCGAATCATAGAATAAAACAATTTTCTTAAACTTAGCTTTTAAACGTTGATATTGTGAATCAGTTATAAAACAGTTTTCAGAAATTGGAGCAATAGCTGGAAGATTACTACATTCATATATAGTCATTACATCTTTTAGAGATTTTGTAATAACTAAATATTCTCCACCATTTCTTGGAAGTTGTTTAGCACCTTGTAATTGAATTTGCTTTCAATTAGAAATAAACTTATATTTTCTATTACCTGGATAGTAGATTCTTCATTGTTCTATATCATCTTTTATTCCTCCAAAATATCCAAATACTAGCTGGTTTTCTTTATATAAGTGAAATATTTCTCCATTTAAAAACACATTTTTACACGAGTAAACTCTAAATTTCTTTAAAGTTTCCTGCGAGATTCCAAACGATTGTCACCAATCTAATTCAAATCTATTTCAATCTTTTAACTCTACTTGAATAATAGCATTACCTTTATCTTCAAACTTCGTTTCAGAATATTTCTTAATTTTTGATGGATTAATGGTTAAATCTTTTCTAGAGATTATTCCAAAATCATTTGCAATTATTTGTAATGCTTTGTAAAAAGAGCAGCCAAATTTATACATTACTACCGATACACAATCTCCAGAAAAATCTCCTCGAAAATCTTTAAAGATAATTGTACCTTTTTTATTTCTGTAAAAAGCACAAGTTGGACGAGAATCAACTCTAAGTGGAGACTTAAATAAGCCTTTTTTGACAGGAATACCTAAATAATGCTCCATTAGAGTTTCTTCTCGCACTTTTGATAAAATCAATTCTTTGGTAACTGTCGGTTCTAATGTATAATTCACTAAATATATTTAAATACTAGAAGGGAAGGTCATCATCTTCATTTACATCTGCTGCTCCAAAATCTGATTTCATATCACTTAGTACATTATCAGATTTTGTCATATTTGTTGGAGTTGCAGTGGCAGCAGCTTGAATTCGAGACATTTCATATGAAGAAAGAGTCAAATCCTTGCCAATTACTTTAGAACTAATATAAACAATCCCCTCTCTATTAATACTAGCTACATAACTAGGAAGACTTGCATATCCATTTTTATTTGGAAGCAGTTTAATTTGAGTTTGTGTACCAACTTTTGAATCGAGAATCTTTTTCAAAAGTTTTACGATACCATCAAACGAACTTGCTTTAAACTGAGCCTCTCCTTTTTCAATTTTTTCACCAGCTTCAGGATTCAAGGCCATAATAAGTTGTTTACATTTAGCCATAAATTGTTCAGCAGGAGAAGCCTGTTCACGTTCAACTCCATTACGATCAGTTGTAGTCTTACGTTCAGCCGAAGTTGGTTCAAACATCTTATCATCGAAAATACCAGAACCGTCTACAGCTTCAAAATGAATATCAATAGTACCTACTGCATTAGGACCAAAGTCCTCTCCACGTTCAATCCCTTTAAATATTACATCATGAATTCCACATTTAAGACGATTATTTTCTACCACTCGTGCAGTCGCAACTGCACCCATATCAAACATATTTCCCATAGTTATATTAATTTATAATAATTTATTAATTTTTCTGTATTAATTAAAACGGAAGAGAATCTTCTTCATCAGAAACTGTAGAGTTAGTAATAATTTCGTTTGCGATATCTTCTAACTCAATTTCTTCATCTTTTAATTCTTCTGAAACTATTTCTGAATCACTATCGTTCAAAGGAACTAGTTTAAATATATGTTCTTTAAATGGTTGTAATTCAAAAACAGTTCCATATTCTAATAATATTGTCCTTTGATTTCCTCTAAAAGACACAGTATTAGATTTTGTTAATTTATTTCCTGCTTTTTTATCTGTAAAATATTCAGATTTAGCAATTACAGGAAATGTTTTTTCTTTTGATTCCTGAAAATAATTGATAGATATTCTATCTTCAGGATTAGCATCCAGGAAAGCTAAAGCAGTATCTGAAATAATTAATTTATTTGCAGTAACTTCTACAATAGCTTTTCCAGTAGTATCTCGTTTAACAGTAACAGAAGTCGAATTAGTAACAGTTAAATTTGATACCTTTTTAGTTGTTTCATCAAAATCAAATGATATTTTAAGCATTTCTTAACGAAGGATAAATTTGAGTCCAATCATAAACAACTGTTCCATCTTCTTGATATTTACCTAAAACAATATCTTTATTTCTAAGGTGAGCAGGTCTTGCTCCACATTCAACAAATTTATCATTAGTATTGAAGCTTAAAATAGTGTTAGATTCATCATCGCGATACAAATCATTTTTGTTCAATTACATTTGTAATCTGATTCTATTACGAATCAACTATATATTTCTATATAGATTAGACTATATCATATTCCTAATTTTAGGAACCCTCCTTGTAGTCGTTGAGGCTATTTTAATCGCCTGCTGATTGTCCAATCTTAATCATTTTTACCCTTTGGTAGATTAAGCTCTAAGGAGTTTCCAGCATATACGAGGTTTTCGATAATTATTACTAATTAAAGGGGCATTCTTAAGTTAACCCAATTGCATCGCTTTTAGAAGCTAAAATACGTCCTGTTTTCACATTGTTATCGTAAAGGCTTTTTATCCTTTACTTCTTATAGTTTCCTATAAGGTCAGCATATGTTTTCACCCCCCCCCACAACTTTATTTGTTAAGGGCATCGGACACTCGTGGGAAAATTATATTCTTAATTTAAGTTTCATTTCCTATGCGTTACGATACTAAAGATTCTTTAATTTCTTTAGTTATCTCGGCGTTAGCATATTCTTTATCAAAATCTATTTTAAAATAGTTATTGATCCAAAACTTAGCCTTCGCCGATATTGCCCAATCATTATCTATAAAATCACTTTTATAGACGGCAAAATTTTACCTAACAGGTCAATTTGCTTCGCTGTTAAATCACTATTTGCAATAGCTGCATCTTTAGCATGACAGACAAGTATTACATTTCGAGTACACTTAGCAACCATATTAATAACTTGCTCTAAAGCATCTCTCATAAATTTATACCCAGCTCCCATTGCCGCGTCAATAACGTCGGTACCAGTAAACTTCTCTCCAGCAGGAGTTTGTTTATACAGATGTAATGCTAAAGGTTTAACTATATCTTCTAACGCTGTAACTGTATCAATTGTAATAAAATCGTAAGGTTTTCCAGCTTTAATTACTTCTTGACAAACTTCTTTAATATCTTTTACAGACGTTACTCTAACTTTAAGTGCTTCAATATATGCTAATCCACCTTCAGTATCAAGCATCAAGTTATTGGGAAGTTCTGCAAGAGCTGAACTTTTTCCTTGTTTAACTTTTGAGAATATAATTAAATTTCTCGGATCTTGTGTTTCTGCAGGTAGTTTAGATTTTGGCAATTCCATAATTAAAACGTATATTCAGTATTAGTTCTTATTATCTTTTTATCTATATCATTTTCTGATAAATCTTGTTGTATAATACGTTTTGTTTTACACGGAATATTTAGAGAAGGTTCTCTAATTAATTTTATATCAGTAATTTGTTCGGGTAAAGGTAATTCCGTTCACCAACCTACGGAGCCATAAAATCCACAATTTAAGACTTGATTAGCAATTCCATATCGATTTTTACTTATAATCAACCCTCTATATGTGTCTCTTAATCCTCCTCCATTTTCACCTAATATTTTATATCCTCTACAAGTAGAAAGTTTTTCTCTAGCAGGATAAAATATTTGTAAGGTTACATCGCTATCGTTTACAGGAGCACTTGAAGCCATAATATCATTTAAACCTGGTTCAGACAAATCAGCCTTTCTTCTATCCATAGAAGACGATTCTCTATTTTGCTGCATAATCATAAATCAAGATATTCGATATTTACGCTTAAGCGTTACCATATAAGAAGATGTTAAATCAATTTCTTCCTTTATTTTCCTACCTTCTTCTAATTTTAATCAATTTTGTTATCCTAGAAGTTTTTTATCTTCCAGTTCTTATAGTTTCCTATAAGTTCGGCATACATTTTCATCTTCATTTAAGTAAGATGTCAAACACTCTTGGAAACATTTTATTCTAATTTCTTAGGTTCAGTTTCTATGCTCTACGATAGCTTAGACTCTTTAGTTTCTAAGCTTATCTCGGTATTAGCATGATAAAAATCATCAAATACTTTCTTCTTACGTAAAAGAAAAAAGTCTGCATTTGTATATATCAGCTTATAAAATTTTTTTAAACTTTCTTTTTTGCGTATAAAAAGCCGATACATATCACAAGATGCAACAGTTTCGTTTGTTCCAGACGGTATTCATATTGTTTTTCCTGATCTTTTTTCTAGATTTATTGTAGAATCAATCCCAAATATTTTTAATTTTTCTTGTATTTCTTCTAAAATATTTCTAGTTGGAGAACAAATATTTCCTTTTAAATATTTTGGGACTCCTTTAACTTTACATACAAAAATCGAACCGTCTCCGTCAAAGTATCCTCTAATAAAATGTGGAATTAAATCAATAGAAAGATTAGAAGGAATCGATAATTCAGAGTAAGTTTTTCCTACTTTAATTCCATATTGAGATAAATTTTCACAAATAATTTGAGAGGAAATAGCAAATCCGACGTTATTTCTTCTTTTTTGAAGTGTTATTTCAGGAGAAAAATAATTTTTTATTTTTTCTACTAAATAAGAATCGGAATCTTTAAGACAAAGAACAATTTGTTTACCACTAGACGACCCATCCGCCATTAATAACCCAATAATATATGCTTCTATGCCATTATTAACATTCTTACAATCTCAATTAATTGTAATACAATTTTTTCTGCTTATCCGTCTTTGTTCACCACTAGATCGAATTTTAATTCCATGTTTTTTAAAATGATAATAAGCATCTGTATGAAAAGTGGAATTAATTGCACTAATTGACATTCCACTCTCATACATTTGGATTAATTTGTTCAAAAATTCAGTAGTAATTTGTTTTCCCATATTTTAATTTTTTATTGTAACTATTTTTATTGATCAAAGTTACATTAATTAAATAAGAAATACAAATATTACTATTTAATTTTTATTTTAGCTTTTACCGATATTGTTTGATTTTTCAATAATTATTTCTAATTAAAGTGCCATTTCTAGCAAAGCATGATCTATAACCCCAATAACTTTCTGATTGGGATTATTAGGAATATAGATTTCTCTTCCATCTATTTCCTCGATCTTTCCAAGCTTTTGAAGTATAGGAATAGTAGTTTTATACAGAATTCTTGCAGATAAACCAGAATCAAATATAATTAATCTATCTTCAATACTCTGTATCCACTCTTTTGCCTTTCGTAAATATTCATAATTTTCATCAGTTAATATTGAATCAAACGAAAGAACATTATTAGTCGTTAAATAAATACCAAATTCTTCCGCACAATACAAAGCCATTAATTTAGCTAATAGGATTTCACTACCTAATTCAAGACTATAATAAATAAAATATACTGGATCTGTACTATTACGTAGCATTTGATACATAAAAAACAATACGAGTGAAGTTTTACCTCCACTACTTTGAGAAGATATTAAATAATAGCGACTATCTTGAATTCCTCCTATTAGTTTATCTAATTTTGAAAGGCCAGTTGATGTACCAATGTTTTTTCCCTTACGTCCGTCCTCAATTAGTTTTCAAAGAATTCCAATATCGCTCATGAATTACATACTTTCATATACATCAAATGAAGAAACTGTTTCAGGAGTAATTCCCTTTTCTTTCATTAATTTTAAATCATTCCATTTACAACTTGCAACAAATTCTAATATTCCACTTTTAATAAGTTTATTAGATTTTGCTCATTCTAATAAATCCATAATTTCTTTATGTTTTTCTTTTGAATGTCCAATTGTTTTAGAATAATAAAAATAAAATTCATCTAAAGAGTAAAACTTTTTAGAAATGTTTCTTAAACTATATACTTTTCCATTTACAGTACAAAAAGGTTCGTAGTTATCAAACAATTCTTTACCTAATTCTCCAGAACGTTTAATATAGCTTTTAATAAAATTCTGATTAAATTCTATATCATTAGGAATATATTTATCAGGATTATAGTTTTTCTTTATAATTCCTTTTTCTTTTAAAGAATTAAATAAAGGTTTCAGATATTTTTGTCCTCCGTTATTTAATCATTTAGAAAGATATTCTGGATGGCCTTCTTCATCTTGAGCTAAGAAAGTTAAATAAATTAATAGTAACTCATCAGCAGTAATATTATATTCAATTAGAATATTTATGATTGTATTTAATTCCACTAAAATTAATTTTGTTAATCAAAAATTAACTTCAAACTTTTAGCTCTAGTTTATTAGATGTTTAGTTTGTGGAATTGTTAAAATCTATATTCAATACTTTTAATTGTATCTCTTTGTCTAGTTTCAATTTGCTGTCTATTTAAAACTGCATCTAGTTGATCTTCAGTAATAGTTATATAAGAATGAGTTGAAGAGTTTGAATACCAATTTTCTTCCATTGTTCCAGCTATAATTAGACTAAATACTTCTGAAACTTTATCGCCTTCTTTTCTTAGTATTCTGCCTAAACGTTGATTTTTTTGGATAGATGCGCTAGTTCCACTAAGTATAATTGCTACACTTAAGTTTGGAACATCTAGTCCTAAATCTGCTGCTTTATTAGTATTTAATACACCAACTGGTAAACTTGAAAACTCTTCTAAAGTTAATCTATTTTTCTTCTTTGTTTTACCGCTATGTAATGTATACCCATATTTTATTTTCTCAGCTTCAGCAATAGTTGCAGAAAAAGTAATACATTTACAATCCTGTCTATGCTCTAATATTTTATGTGCTATTTCTAATTTTTTTGGATGTTTCATCACAAAGTCTTTCCGTTTCTTTAAACACCTCAACCAATCCATAGCTATTGCTGTTATTTGATCGTATGAAACTCCCATATGTTTAGCATATGCACGGCGTTTAATAATATTTGTTACACATCCCATTGCGGTATCAAACTCATAGTTAAAAAAAGAAAAATACGAGTTAAACTTTTTATTTAACTCTCAATATTCACTTAAATCAACTTTGAGTAATATTTTATACTCTCGATAATCAGATAATCAATTATTTTCAATAGCTTCTTCTACAGTGACTCTATCAACAACAGGACAATATTTTTCTAATAGTTTATGTCTACCGTCTAATCGTTCAAGAGTTCCTGTTAGTCCTAATATATATTTATATTTTACAGCGCTAAATATCTGAATAAAAGTTGGACTACAGGCAGTATGGATTTCGTCAATAATTAGTAAATCTACAAAATATCTTTTTTTAATAATTGTATTAATAATTTCAACCTTACAACTATTAAATAAATGATATTTAATAAGCTGTCTATCTCATTGTTCTTTTAGTATTTCTGTAGGAACACTTATAAGAACCTGAGTATCAGGATTAGATTTTAACATTGACTGAATTAACATTATAGATAAAAATGTCTTACCATAGCCTGTAGTGCATTCTAATATCCCTTTACCATTATTATCTAATCATCGTTTAATGCTTTCTTTTTGTCGAGTTGTTCTATCGAGCAATTTCCCAAATTTTACATTTACTACAATCGTGCTCTTTACAGTTATGACAAATATAAGATGCTTCTGCGTATGAAATAGTTGAATAATTATCTAAATTACTAATGCCATCATCTCCATAGGTATCATAATACCATGAACAATACGCTTTATCAGGAGAATCATGAACATATACTTTTATAGCTTTATTTATAATATCATAAATAAGATTTAAACATTTTTCTAGTTCATTTAAGCGTCCATATTCTCTTGAAGTATGTTCTTTATAATATCCACAAGATAAATTAATAGCAGAAACATTAACTGTTTCTTTTAATACGCCAATATCTGTAAATGTTCCAATTGCAGGCTTATATTTATATTTTTGTAGTAAATCTGAAATATCTTCAAGAAACTCATCAGAGGCTATTTTTAAGCAATTTGTTTCTACAATTATATCAGAATTTCCTCGTCTATCAGGCTCAATCATAAATCTAATATTGCTAAAAAATTCTGAATTTAATTGTGCTTCTATAGCACCTATACCATAGGATTCTTCTTGTACAGTAAAACACACTTTGATGTCAGGTAATATTTTTAATAATTGTAAAATAATACAAATACCAAACTTATCGTCTGCTCCTAATCCGCAAGGTTGTTTAGTATCCTCTGTAACAGCTCAGATTAAATTATTTTTAAGCATAATTTTTCTAGGTATATTAAGATTATGTATTTCATCCATATGTGCTATTAAACAAGGATACGTTTTAGGAGAAGTTGTATTTTTTGTAATAAACAGATTTCCTACTTTATCTATTTTATATTGAATTCCTTTAATTTGATAACAATAGTTTATAATATATGTTGTCATTGGGAATTCAAGACCAGATGGACTATTAATTAAACACAACTCCTCTAGTAGCGGTAAATTTAATTTTAACAAAATTAGTAATTATTTATAATTAAACCTAATAAATTAGAAAAAATTAAAATTGATTTGGAATTTATAAAATTAAATTAGTTAATATCTAAACTCCAATTTTTATATTCTGCTACACGTTGAATATTGTTTTTAATAGTCTCCCACTTATGTATATGATAATCGAGATCGTTATTTAACAATAGTAATATTTTATCTCGCAGTGTCTTCAATGTAACAGAAGGAAGATCAACAATTTTAGGTAAATTCGGCATTTGACGCAATGCTCGAAATTCTGAATAAGAAAGTCCAGTAGGACATATTCTTAATTTAATTTCAGGATTAATAATTAAACGTTCCTTAATTACATCCATACGATTACGCATTTTACCATTACTATCATACTCAGTTAATTCTTCCTTTTCTGCATCAGTCAATCAGATACCTTGTGCTAAAATAAACTTATCAGAAATCATCTTTTTATTAATAATTTCTAATTTATCAAAACAAGCATCCATTAACTTTGCAAGTGTAATCTTTTCATAAATTGCTGGAAGTCCTGTAAATATTGTTGCAATTGAATCAGATAAAGACAGATTATCTGCTGATTTACGTTGATTTATATAATCAAGAATATCTTTGCGAGTTTTAAGTGCATCAACCTCACATTCAGTTAGCAAATAACGTACAAATAATTCTGCATTACAATCATTATAAATTCGATTGATATTTTCTCTAATTGTTATTTTCCCTGGATTATACCGATTAGTATTATATAGCATTTCATTACTATGCTTTCAGAACTTTTTTAGTTCTTCTCTTGTACAATCCATTAATTTAACATCTTTTCCATTTTGAAAACGCCACGTAAACGAATTAATATCGTTACTTTTATTTTCAATTGCTCGCTGCAATATACTTCCAAATTCTGTACTCATATATTTAAAAATTAAATTCTTTATTACTTATATTTTCTTGTACTTTAATAAAGTTTATAAAGTAACAATTAGTATAATTATAGACACAAAAATCTTTTTGTTCTGGATTATACCATTGTGTTACTCCAGCCTCTACAAACTTACATGTTAAATATCCAACATCTCCTATTTTAAGTTCAGTAGAATAGTTTCAATTAGGTGGTTTAGTACAAGCAATATACTTTAATTCGCTGTTTAGTTCTTTATCAACATCTTCAAATACATAATTAGTATATGTCCCATCTTGTACAGCAACTAATTTACATTTCAGAGTTAACATATTGAACTATATTGTTTATTCCTAACAAATGAAATCTTGTATTATTAATAGTTTGGAACATGTTTTGATGATAGTGACCATAATACCAATCTTCTATGGTATTTGTTTTAGAAAGTTTGTTATAAAGACGTTGTAAATAATCTCTTTCATAGATCAATTCATCCATTAGAGTTAGATCATCTTTACAAAATTGCTTAACTATAGGATTATCGAATCCATAAGGATAAGCACAAGTAGGAGCACAATGACTACAAATTATTTGTATATTTTGGAATTGTGAAAAATCATCTAAATAGGCAATTTTTTCATCTTCCCAATAACCCCAGCCATTTTGTTTCCGATAAAGTCGATCTATTGAGGTTCCACCACCAATAGTTAGAATTCTTTTATTTTTAAATTCTATAATATCATAATCAGATAGAGTAATTACTCTTCCTGATTTATATTTAGAGTTCTGAAACACAAGAGGATTATCCTTTACTGTTCAATTAGAATCGTTACTTCTAATTCGTTAATAACTGCTTATACTTCAAATTTGTATAAGAACGGACTATATCTTCATCTTCGACATTACTCGTTAAGAGTTGGGTATTTCGAATCACTTGATTCTACTTCCATTTCAGGAATAGTCTCTGAACGTTCCTCTAATGAGGCTTCGCTGCTGATTGCCATCTCAGGTTTTCCAGCAATTAACCCAATTTCATTTGATGATTTCTCATCAAAAGCACAAATAATTTATGATTACCTCTTATTAAAAAAATCACACAGTTTTGCTTCTCGCAAATTTTTTTGAGCTCGCTTAACTTCTGTTCTTCTAACTTTGGAGTAAATCCTAATCCTACATCTCCACATAAAATAATACAGGAGTTAGATATTTTATTTTTAAATCCAACTCCTGTTTTAATAAAGTATTTAAGATAATCTAGATTTGCGTGAATATCACCGCAGAAGAATAGATTATCAATATTATCTGGTACTTTAATCTGTGTCTCCTTTGTAAGCATTCATAATAGATTTTTCTTTACGCAACCAAGACCCTTCTTCTTCAGCAATATCAAGTGCAGTTCTACTAATAGATTCTTCTTCTCAATTTGTTATCGTTAAGCTTTTTATCTTAACTTCTATATCTTTTATTCGATATAGTTCAGCATATATTTTCATCCTCACCTTAAAAATGTTAGGAGCAGATCACTCGTGGAAATATTTTATTCTATTTTATTATTAATCGTTAATACTAATTTGAAAATTAATTAAAGTATTATAAATATTTTTAGCAATTTGTTCTTTATACTGTTCTGCTAGTTCTTTAATCTGATTTTCTTTAGCTTTTTTATAAGCTTTAAATGCTTCCTCAACAGTATTAAAAGAACCTAAATGAATTTTCTTACTTCGGCAATTTATTTGCGCAATTATAGAGTTTCCCTTTTTTCTTACTCCAATTGGATATTCTCCTCTACAATTATGTCGAAACGTAAAACACGCATTTATTTCTGTAGGAATAAAACAGCAAAATTCTGGACCATAAACCTTATTTCCTCAATGTAAAATATCTTTGTCTACTACAAAATTTTCATTTGGACAATTTTGCTCCCATCATTCTGCATAATTTTGGTAATTTAATCATTCGTCACATACATATGCTCCAACAGCACCATAATTTTTATAAGAAGAACAGTTTTTATTATAACATCTATTAAGCATTTCCTTTCACCGTTTATAAGATGTAAACTGAGGTTCTTTACTGTTTCGGCTATGATACTTACCTATCCCTAAATATCCGATATTGTATACTGTTGGCTGCATAGGATCTAGAACACATCCTTTTTTAATATTACCTAAAGAAGCTTGGATGATTGATCCTGTTCTAATAAATTTAATACGTATACAATTTGAATTTAAATACTCTAAAATTAAAAAATCTCCAAAATTATTAGAAGATAATACTTTTCCTTCTCAAAATTGCTTATTTTTAATACTTATTTGCCCCATATTATATTTATATTTTAATATTCATAATTATACAAATATAATACTTCTTTTTTAGATTCCCAAACAAATTAATAAAATAGGTTCAATTTCTATGCGTTACACTGATATAACCCATTTAAAGTTATATTTAGCACGGTATTAGCATCTCAGCTTTCACCGTTTTTGATCTGTTATTGTTAACGTATTTCTACGCAACCAGGCAAAAGAAGTTTACCTGTTCTTGAACTAAACGTCCAACTTTTTCATCATCTCCATTTAGCCAATTAAAAGTAGCCCAATCATTATCTGAAATTGCTTGATTTACCATATCATAGATAAGACCTGTTGTTTCAATTTCTTTATCTACAGTTAAAGCGAATGGTTTAATGTTATCATCCCATTTCTCTACAATTCCTGGAATTTCAGGATAGATAAATATAGCATCATTTTCGTTTAAATAACCATAAATCCAATCGTGATGAAGTTTTTCTTCTTCTGCTCGGTCTATATAATATTGTTCAAGTACAGCTAGACCTTGAGTACCATAAAAATTAGCAAAGGTACGATAAAGATTATGATTATACAATTCGTGTTGTAATTGACGTACTAGTAGTTCTACCATTTTATCTGATAAAGTACAGATACGTCTTTTCATTACATTTACTTCAGTTTTAGCTACTCTTGCGTCTGTAATTTGGTCTTGCGTTTGCGTGTTTGTTTTAAGTCGCATGTAGGATTATATTTTGAAATAGTTATACACTTATTGTTTCTTCAATAAGTATCTTCTTTAATATTTTGATCTGATTCAAAGTATTTTGAATAAATTAAACAACAAGTATTTTTGGTAACTTCAACTATTTCTAAACGATAATTATTCATTAATTATAGATAATAAATTAACTACTTCATTATGCATTGATTTTAATTCTTTAATAAAAGTTTTCAAATCAATTACATCTAGTTTTTGACTTAATCGTTCATGTGAAATTGCCTGGATACAGTTTTTTAGAGTCATACTATAACCGTAAAGTTTCCAATTTGTATTTGTATTATTACGAAAAAACAAATCAAATCTACCTCGATTATCAGACTCCATCTTGAAATCAGCTTCTTCTATTACCATATATATAGTCTGTAAATTGTATCGTGGAAATTAAAATGAAATTGATCTTCTAATAATGTATACAGATAAGACGAAATATAAAATTCTTTATCATTAATAGTAAAATGCATATCAAAATCAAATTCATCTTCATCATCAGTAATCATATACTGAGTAATATCAGCATCATTAAACCATATAATATTGAGTCCTTCAACAATAGAATGTAATTCTTCAAACTCTAGATGTAAAACCTCTTCTCCCATAGCAATGATATTAAAGATAAGTTCAATCTTACGAGGAATTACAATATCTCCAGTCCAATTATGTTTAATACAAGGATACCAATGATTACCTACTTTTTTAACTACTAATATATTATTCATTTATCTTGTCTTCTTGTAAGTTTAAACACTCTGCTGCATGGCAAGCATATAAATCTGCCATTTCGTTAAACGAATTTTCATTATGCCCTTTTACTCAAATAAATCTGGTATCGTGAATCTTTAAATATTCATATATTTGTCGCCATAAATCTAAATTTTTCTTAGAGAAATCGTTTGAAGAAATTCACTTTTCTAAATGTCCATTATTAATACTTCCAACAACATATTGTGAATCAGAATAAATAGTAATTTGTGTAGGAGTATCAAAATATTTTAATGTTTCTAATACTCCATAAAGTTCCATCCTATTATTTGTAGTATTTTTAAATCCTTGATAGATTTTTTTTATTATTTGCTGATTTTGAGTAATTATTGTTGAGTATCCTCCACAATTGATAGATGGCTTAAAGCTTCCATCAGTTCAGGCTTCGTACATATTACTTGTTTAAGAATATAGTCTTGTAAATACAAAAATATTTCTTCTCCTTCAAGACCATAACACCGCATTAAATGATACACAGCATGCCCAATCTCATGAATTAAAGTTAATACCCCAGAATCACTTTGTATCCATACATAACATACATTATCTGGAGTTATAAAAACTTTTCCATCAATATCATCAGTATAAAAATTTGTTAAATCACTAGGACAATTATGTACACTACATATATAATTATCTACTTCTTGGATATTATCTGATTGTAAAATAGTTACAATACTATTAAAAATTGGGATTTTTACTATTAACTTTTTCATTTAAGATTATCCTACTGTATCTATTATTTCTTCATATTCAGTAAATTCAAATACATCGATTCTTCCACTAAATATAATTTCTTCTTTTGTACAAAGTTCTTGAAGTTTTTCAATAAAATCATTTGGATCTTTAGAAGTACTAAATTTTCCTTTTATAACAATATCGTTAGTCATTTTGATAAAGTTCTTTTTCAATTTGTTTGGCGGTCGTAATAAATACTTCAGAAATGTTTTCCTTAGTAACTGATACTGTTACAATAGGAGTCTTAAGAGCACGCCCCTCAGATATTCTGCGTCCGATTTTCTTATTATAAACATCTTTTCCTGAACAACAAGCTACTCCGAAAGAAAGTAAATTTGTATCATAATCTAATGATCCACAAATAGTATATCTTGGATAATTTTTAATGATTTTACCAAAATTTATTTTATCTTTTGATAAATCTACGAAAGCTTCTACTTTCATTCTGGGAGCCGTGTGATAAAATCTAGATTTTTTCATAACTTAGTCTTTAAAATTATAATCTATGTAATATAATATTTATTAAAAAGGAAATTAATAAAGCTCATAAATATCCTATAACAGGAACTCCAAATAAACTTACTATAATTAGATTTCATCCATATAACACAATTAGTGGATAAATTCCGAAAGTAAATATTAATTGAATTATTAATAATATTAACATTAATTTATGGAAATCTTCAATATTTTCCTCACTTTTAGATATTACTTCAATTACCTCTTTTAATTCTAAAAAGGTTAATTGTGTAAACTTAAAATATAATCTAAAAATAGTTTTTATAGTATTTCAATAATTATTAATCATCGTTAACATAAACTTTTTATTTCGTTTATATTTATTCTTTAATTTATATAGAAGAGGTTTGCCATATAATCTAATTTCCTCTTCTCTAGAAAATTTTCTAGAAGTTTTAATATAATCTAATATAAATTTATCTATAAAATAAATATTTTAGAGGTATAGATAAGATTCGAACTTATGTATAAGGTTTTGCAGACCTTAACCTAACCACTCGGTCACTATACCTTTGTTTTCTATTTTCTACTATATTTCTTAATGTTTTCTTCTCTATCTCTTTTAGCATCCTCTACTGAATAATTGTATCGATTATGGTATCTTGGGTAACGTAAAGGTCTATGTTCATAATCAAATACCCAATCACATACATCATAATCATTAACTATTTCTTTCTCTTGGGGAATTACAAAATTAAAAGTAGGATCATCTAAACGTTTTAAAGATTCTCGAAGATATTGACGGACTCTACGTTTAATAGTACGATAGTGTGTACCATACCCTCCCGCATCTTTTACAATCGGTCGTTTATAACTTCTAGACATAAGTAGAAAATTTAAGTTAAAGTTTATTTTTGCTTAATTGCTTTATAAACTTCTTTTAACCACAAGTTATCTTTTGATCTTTGTGCTTGTAGTTGTTTTAATTTAGATATATTATCTTCTAGGCTATTTAATAATTGAGTAATTTGTTTTTCTCTAGCAAGTTTATATTCCTTATCTGCTAATTTTAATCGAGTCTGAGCTTCTGAAAGTTGGTTCTTGTAATATTCAATAGTGCCTTTTTGAGAAGTCTGTTCTAATTGATCAAGCATAAATTGTTTGAAAGCTATTAGATCTTCAGAACTAGGATTCCAATTAGTAACTTTTATAGTCATTTTTAGAACAATTTCTTCGAACCGTTCTAGTTTAATTAATTGTTCCTTACAACACTTAATTGTTTCACGCAAATCTGAGCGATAACTTTCAATAGTGAAATTTTCAGAAACCACTTCAATTAATCTTTTACAATCTTTGTTAATCATTACAAGATTATAATCATTGCTTTGAATTGTTTCTAAAAACTCTTCTTCAAAAACATTACATTTCTCACAACTAATAAAAGCACGTAAACAATTTTTAGCAAATGTTTCAAAGGAAACTTCTCCAGTATTCTGAAAAAGAATACTTGTATAACCTGTGCATTGCATCTTTTTATATTTTGATAATTAAACATCACACATAATTATATATAACGTGTGTTCCTGCTTAGACTCGAACTAAGATATTCTGCTTAGAAGGCAGATATTCTATCCCTTGAATTACAGGAACATCTGATTTTATTTATATTGATGTATGACTATTCCATCGTTTGGCCACCAAATGCTTATATTATCGTTAAAAATAGTAGTGCCTAGATCATCAGTATCCATTTTAAAATTATCAATATAAACAATACTTTGAGGTTGAAAACTACTTTTTAACTTCGCAATTTGAGTTTTGTGATTAAGAATTAAATACAACATATTATTCGGTTTTAAGTTTTTGAAACTGAATTATTTCATACATATAATCTAATTTTCCAAAGAGTTGTTTTAAAAAATATTCCTCTGTTGGATGTTTAATATTATCGTAAACTTTCATTATTACTGATTCTGAATTAGTTTCAGAATCAGTATTTTTTGCACAATAAGTAACAGAATAAAGTTGCATTATTTTGAAATAATTTTAGTAGCGAATAACATTAAATCAGACGTAGGAACTTTGATAATTAGGTCTTTAGCTGTAGGACGCATATATACTTGATATACTTTGGGATTAAATCTAACTATTTTAGAATAATCTACTTTATCATATAAAAGAGATTTAATTCGATTTTTAGAAACTATAATTCAACTGCTAAATGTTTCAAAAGCAAAATATTTTGCTTTTCCATTTAGTCATCCTTTTTCTCCATTTCTATTTTGATATTCAATTCAATGAAATCTATCATCTAATGGTCCAGATCTTGTTTCGCCTTTAACTCCTTTTACATCAAATCCTATATTATTTCAGTACAAATCAATGTGATCAAACATATCTACTTCTTTAGAAGGATATGTAATAGTTCCTCCAAAATTATCAATTAAAATTTGAGCAAATTCTTTCTCTTTTTGCTTACCTATTTTAAGGAAATTATTCATTAGTAAGACTGAATATTAACTAAATTTGGTTCATATTTTAATAATACTTCTCTAATTCATTTTTTTGATGGATTACCTAATTTTTTTTGTATATTACCATATGTTCAATTATCACGTCTAAGAAATAAAACGATTGCTTCTTTTAAATCAATGTTAGGATACTGATTCTGAATAGGTTTGATATCTTCTTCAAATATTCCAATAGGTAAATTCATATTATTTATTCAATAAAGTTTTAAAGAAAAGTGTTATTACTTCTTTAAATTTAATATTATTTCGTTTAAGATAAACTAAATAATATATTATCATAACTAAGTTAATTATAGGTGTGATACTAAAAGTTATTTCAGTAAATAAATCAAATTTAGTATAATTTTTACAATTAACATATAAATCTACTGATAATATTATAATAAACGTAATAATAATTGTTAAAAAATATATAATTCACAACATAATATATAAGTTTAATTAAATTTTGCGCGCTGTAGAGGTGACGATCCCCTTCTTCTGGTTTTGCTTACTACTATAGTTTTCACTACCAAAAAGTACATCTTGTTTGTAGTCTGGAGCACGTCTTCATCATATCAAAATTGACTTAGATGCTTGATTATCTGCTCTCTCGCGGCTAGAAATTGTTCTATTCCGACGTCGTTACCATCAGCATTATCTGTTAAGGATTCAACGTTATCATCAAGTACATTTATAGTATTTCTACTATAAAGCTCCATTTTAAAGACCAGCGTTCTGCCAACGTAAACTACCAGCGCTATTAATTCTTGCAATTACCAATATATTCCTATATAATCTCCGTAATTATCTACTAAGTAAGAGTCAGCTTCTAATTCAGGGATTATTTGTTGGAAATCTAAATTTGAATTTTTAATAAAAATTCCAAACTTTCCTTTTGTTGCTTCAGAGATAATAATATCTTCTATTTCACCTATACTATCAATAACTACTATTTTAGTATTATTTAATGAGTTATCGGCAGCAACTTTTCTCATAATATTTGCATTTACCATAATATATAATATATATCATTTATATCATTGTATATAATTCTAAATCCAAGCTGAGTTAATTCAGGTACAAATTCAGGTTTATGATAATCTCCAAAATAGATAATTCCAAACTTTCCTTTATTTGCAGCTTTCCTAATTGCTTCAAATATATCATCCAATGTTTTAGGTTCACACATGTCATTCCATCTAGCATTATATAAAGAAGTCATTAACGCATTATATGAGTCCATTAGATCTATTTTTAATAATATTATACAATATATAACTATTTTGAGTAAAGCTAGCTAAGCTACTAATTAATAAAGGTAAATCATTTATAATAATAGAGTGTACTATCCAGAACAACATTCCAATCCAAATAGCTAAAAATGTATTAAATGATAAACCGCAAGTATCTTTTGTTTTATAAATAAAAATACATTGTGGTAAGTAGGCTAAAGTAATTATAATACAAGCAATAGTTCCAAAAAGCATTACTTAAGTAATAAATTTTCTAAAGCATTAAGAAATTTGTCAACTTTTTCATCTTGATAAAAACAGTCAAGATCTGTTCCTCTTAATTTATTTACCGCATTTGGATACATCTTATATGCAACATTAAATATAGCTTGACCATATCTAATACGCTGCGGCCGAGCATTAGCCTCAGAAATAATTTCAGCTTTATTTAGTTTCATCTTCAAAAAATGTAAGAATTTCTTTAAATTGTTTATAGTTATTTTTTGAAATAATAAATTCTCCATATTCCCCGTATTTACTGCGATAGCCAAGTATATATTTAATACCTATTATTACTCGTTTCCAAAATGGGAGAGAACATAGATGATATTCCAAATATATTTCTTTATCATCTTTATTAAAATGAAGAATTAATAGGTGTTCTGAAAAATTACAAGAACATAGTATTGTAGAATATTCAGGTTGAGTCATGTTTTTATACTTATTTTATTATATTAATAATTAAATGTTATTAGACTTTATCTATAATATTTAATTACATTTACAAAAAGCTAGTTTAATAAATATACCGCATCTAATAAATTTAAATCAGTAAATCCAATTTGTGGATTAACTTGAATTAACTTACTTTTCTGATGTTCCAAAAAATCAGTTCTATCGTCAATAATTATATAATCTTTATATAATTTTCCAAAATTATTCCACCAATGTTGAATCTCTGAACCTCTAGATTTATCTTCTTGAGATACATCAAACATATGTTCTGGAGTTTCATCTATAATCAATTCTATAAAATCATTATCCTTCAATAATTTTTTATAACCAGTAGAATATCTCCAATCGCTAGAAATAACTATTTTTGAATTAGTTATTCTACATAATACTTTTATACGTTCTATACAAAATGGATCTAAGTCAGATTTTAACTCATTACGAGGACAAATATACCATTCTGTATAATTCAATACCCCATCGATATCTAAGAAAACAATATTATTCATAATTTAATTATTTTAGTACTCAGGGTGGGACTCGAACCCACAATTCATAAAGAACTACATCCTAAGTGTAGCGAGTCTGCCTAATTCCTCCACCTGAGCTTTTGCGGAGAGCAATAGAATCGAACTATATACTTATTTCTAAGTACAAAACAACTTAGCAGGTTGTTCCTATCACCATCAAGGTTTACTCTCCTTATTCTTTCCTACCCTTTTATCTATAAAAGACCTGCTGAACTTATCCGAGTTTCTATGAATCTAATCATATTCAAGGGTACAGGCAAATAAAAATTAAATACTATCTGTTACAACAGAGTCAATAGCTACACTATCAACTGAATCTACAATAATAGAATCAGTTTTAGTTGTATCTGTTACTACTTCTACTGAGTCTACAGTTGTATTTTTTACACCAGTAGTATTACAAGCTATCATTAGACTAAAGAACATGATAGCTACAATAAAAACTTTCTTCATAAACAATTAATTAGATTTATTATTGAATTTTTAATCTACTAGACAACTACAAAAATACGAAAAATATTTTTAAATTAAAAGACTTACATAGATATATTATATCTAATTCGAAAAATCATCCAAAAACTTATCGTATATGTATATTTCAAAATCAGTATCTTCAAATATACGTTTAAAAATGTGTTTATAAAATTCTCTATGCATTGGATTTACTTCAATCGCAAGTTCGTGAAATAAAACTGGAGACTCTTTAAGAATATAATTCTTAACTTTATTTAAACATTGTTCAAAAGCTGAGAATTTAATTAAATATAGAAATTGTTCTGCAAAAACATTAATAACCCACCCTTTATCCCCTCCAACAAAAATAGGATGGATTTTACCCATATAAGAATCACATAATTCTAAGTCTGCATTCAAAAATAATTTACGATATTCTTGATAAACTATTGGAAATTTATTTCGCACTTTTTTATCAAAAATATTTCGACAATTTACAATATTTATACGATACATTTGTTCTGCATCTAGAATAGATGTATCTTGGACAAACTTCAAAGTCATATTTTTAATGTTAACAATAATCTAGGTTTACTAACAAAAAGAGAGACTATAATTAAACTTAGACTATTGTTGATTTGAATTTTTATTAATTTTGAACTTCTGAATATGGATAACTGGAACTGCATTTATATACCAGTTAATAATTCTGCGAACAACATTGTTTGTTGTTTTTGCTTCAAGTAATGTATATCCTGGATAATAAAGTCTTATATAGTCTGTATGATAATTATATTTATCGCAAATCCATACTTGAAATATCATGACCAACAATATACCAGCAAATGGCACTAGTGACAAAACAATTCCAAAAATTGCTCTATCAAGTCGAATTCCAGAATCTTCTTTCGCAAAAACAATTATAGATATAATTGCAGTATAAACCGCAATTATTTCCATTACTATTAAAATGATAACAATAAACATTATTTGTTAAGAATTAACATTTTATTATCCTGAATAATTTGAGTTTTATTTCACATACCTCTGATGTTAAATGTATATTCCTTAAAATCTTCTCCAATCGTATAACCTATAATAATTGAGTTGATATTTTTTTGCATAACTCAAGCGGTATAAATTTGGTTATCTATTTGAATATAAACATCATCGTATATTTGTATGTCTTTAATCTTTTTTAATGGATCTACAGTAATTTCATTTAATAAAAGTTCTTTTTTCTTTGGAAATAGGAGATTCAAACAATACTTTAATAATTGTTTGATCATTTTTTTCTTTTCTTATTCTTGTTATAGTCCTCGTTATCTTTAAATTTACGAGGTTTCTTTTTGTTTCTAATTTCCTCTACTTGATCACTACCTATTTGGTAATCTTTTAACCGTTTTGGCATAATTAAGAAATTAAAAAATAAAGAAGGAGTGAATCTCCTTCTTTATAATTTAGATTTGAACTAAATTTAAAATTTCCTGATTCATAGCAGCTTTATACAAATCAGTAGTAGTCTTCAATTCTCCTGTAAACAGAAAGGTTAATACACTTGCAGAATATCCTCCAAAGTAGAAAGTATTTTTTACATTCCCATAAGTATCAAAGTTAACACGTGAATGTTCATCATAATAATCATTTGTAATATTCCACATAACTATTACAAAATTATCCACAAATTCTTCAGAAAATCCTGCCCAAAATAGTTTCCTGCGTGCTGCCTCAATATTAGATGCATTTAAACTAACTGGATCTAACTCTCCGTCACTAATGCATATAATTCCTGTAGGAAAATCAGATTCAGCAACTCCCTGTTTTTTAATTTTAATAAATAAATCAATAACACTCTGGAAATTAGTACTTCCATACGCTTCAGAATGATCATTAAACCACTTTTCTATGGGAGTGTTACCATACCATTTACACAATCTACAATCATTTGCAAATTCCATAAAACAGTTAGAAAAAGGTCCAGTTAAAAATTCTGAGAAATACAAAGCTAGCGCTTTTCCAATATCGTAAGAAGATACTTTAGTTCCTATAGCATGTGCAATCATTGAGCTAGAAGTATCACGAACAACAATAAATTTTGTTTTAATTTCTTGATCTTTTGCTTTATTAACAAGTGTGTAAAATTTCTTATTAACTAAAGCTTGTTGGTCCTTAGGAACTTCTGATAAATTACGTCCAAAAAAAGTAGTATTTGGATAAGGAGCAAATAGTTCGTGAACAAATTCAGTAGATTTTACATTATCTGTTGAATCAGCTGTAATCCATTCTGTAAACTTTTCCCGAAGATTATGATTATCAAAAAACTTAGATCTAGCAAGTACTGTTAACGCTTTGCTATGTATAGTTTCAAATCTAATTAGATCATACTTACCTTTAGAAATAAGTTGCTGCCATTCGTGAGCTGTTCCAGAAGATTTTAATCTAGCATATCGACGATAGACATCATATTTATCTTCATAGTTAAGATTTTTTGTACTTCCAAATAAACCTGTAGCTAACCACTTTGCAATTATACAATTAGCTTGCGCTTCAATAGTTTTACATTTAGATCTAGCTTTTACTTGAGGTAAATACTTCTTAACTAATTCTCTAGTAGAATCTTTAGATAAACCAAAATGAATTAATTCTTCGAACCTGTTCCAATCAAGTACACGTTTGTCCCAGCCATTGTATATAAGGTCATATCGTAGCATGAGAAATATATCTTTCCAAGAGCCTATAAATGGAATAAGATAAGCGTTTTTCCAGAATATTTCAGGAGATTTAATATGAAGCCAAATTAAACGCATAATTCCCTCATAACGCATTTCAGCTCCTTTTTGAGAGAGTTCTGTTTTGTTTACTTCTCCATCGTGTATATAATCAATTTTACGTGTAATCATACGTAAGAAGAAGATAAACTTTACAGTTTGAAGTTTATCAACTGCCCATAGCTTCTCACAATCTGAACAAATTAAACTGAAATCACGTAATTCTCTATACTTACTAATAGACCCAAATTGATCTACAAAAGGATCTCCTGTAGTACTATATGTCTTAGCTCCATTTTGAGTTAGTGTTTCTGCTGATTTTTGTAAAGCAGCGTTAACAAATCCATTAGATGTTGAAGTCTTTTCAAATAAAGAATCAAGTTTGCAGTTAAACATCTTATAAAAATTTAAATTAAAAAAATAAGCGAGTGTCGTATTAAACAACACTCGCTTTTATTATTTTAAAAATAACTACTAACGATATAAACAAAGATGATTTATATATTTTGTATTTTCTCCTAGTGCGTTTTTACAAACATCTACAGAACTATTTGAAATATATAAATAATCTATCTTTTTAATATTGTATTTTGTTGTTAGTTCAGATATTATTCTATTTATTGTTGCTCCAGATGAAATAAAATCATCGATAACTATAATAATAGGACGATACCTTGAAGATATTTTTTCTAGAAAATGATAACAATCTATAGCTTCTACTGAATGATTGTTATTATCTTCAGGTTTGCGTAATATTTGAACTCCTATATTCCATCTAAAATCAAGATAAGTATAAATATAAGTCGCAATACTACTACATAACATTGCTCCTGATAATCCTGTCCCTACTAAAATAATATCAGTATAAGGATTATTATTAACAATATTGTTACTTACATCTTTAACAAAAGTTAGAGTGTCTTCTAAATCTATATGAAATACGGGATAATCAAGAAGCCACTTTCTAGTATTACTTAAATGTTCTACTTGCATACCTTTTCAACATACTTTCTTACTTGTTCATAAGCATCTGAAAGATTTTTACAATTGTCGAATTCCTTTTTAAATTTTTCCCCATCTTTAGAAAATTCAACTACACTATAAAACGTTAGTTGATCAGTAAACAGACTTTTCCTAGCACAAATACGGATACTAGAAATATATGTAGGATCAATAACATTTTTATTAATTTGTCCAAATAATTGTAACATAATATACTTTGATTAGTTAAAAATAGGTTACATTAGCTATATAATTTAAAAGATTATTGCTGAAAATTTGCTGGAGTAACCTTATTAGAAGTATTAATGTATGTTTTACAAGGTTTGCCAACAGGTCCTACTTGTACCTGTATTTTTAATGTATTGCAACTTGTAAATAATAAAGTTAACAAAATAAAAATGTATTTCATATAATTTTAAATGCGGTGTATTCCAGATTCAAACTGGAGTCTCTCGATAGACAGTCGAGAAGGATAGTCCCTACCCCAATACACCAAAAATTATTAATATTCTTTAACTTCTTGATCCGTAACCCTAAAAACCTTTTGACAATCTAAACAATACATATTTTTGTAGTTACGCATTATACTGCTCATTGTATGTCCAAATATCTGCCTAATTTTTCCGTTTTGTAATAAATCGGAAAAATATATATCATCGTAATCTGACCAAATTGGGCTTCCAAATGGGTACCATCCTCCTCTACTACGACTAACAATCTTAAATAACTCAGGATTTGTTTGAAACAAGTTATTTAACTGAGTAGCAACATTTCCTTCTCTATTTTCAACACAGTTTTTATACCAATCAGAATCTACTCCAGCGTGAGTAAACAAAGTATTTTCTACTTGATATGCTATTGTGAATAAATTTTTATTATCCTGAAATAGAGTATATACATCAGATGCAAACTTAGGATTATATCTAGACCATCCAAGATTTCCAGTGCGAAAATAATAATGATAATCGTGGTTCCCGACTAAAAGAACTACATTTTTTCTATCTTTAGCAAAATCAATTATTTCTTCAAAGTTAACTAAAGCATCTTCAAATGTAATTTTCTCATGCGGATAAGGATCTAAATAATCACCTAAGAATACAATTGTAGAGTCCGATTTATCATTTTCAACTATTTTCCAAAAAGTTCTTCCATGAATATCTGGTATAGTAATTATTTCCTTCATATAATATAATATTTTAGTGTAGAATTTTTCAGGCAAGTGCTTCTACTAAATTAGCTTAAATTCCTAGGAAGTAAGTTACAAAAAGTTCCCAATAATATTTTGCTGTATGTAACTTTATAAAAATTATTTCCCTTCGCCAAGCTCTTCAGCTCGGAAAGTTTTTAGATTTAACGTCGGATTTATAAACCTTTAACCGATTACAGTTTTTCTATTCAAGGAAAATAATTTAATTAATTTTAGAATAGCGTGGAGCTATTGAGAATCGAACTCAAATTTTTAGAATGCAAATCTAATATAATAGCCATTATATTATAGCCCCGAATAATATTTAATTATAAATACAGTAGTTGATAACATTCAATTCCTTTTTAATTATCTTTTGCCTCATACTTATATAAACGGTTTATGCGCGCTACCGTTTAATTTCATATTAACGCATCTAGTGATATTCATTATAGCTATTAGAATATCTCCAAAGATCTACTCCGTAGTAAGGATTTCAAATTCCTCATATATTTATAATTAAATATTAATATAATTAAGAGCCTCCTGTAGGATTCGAACCTACGCGCTCATTAGAGACATGCTTACAAGGCAAGTGCAATCGGCCACTATGCGAAGGAGGCAAAATATCTATTTTATAATATCATAAAACTTTTTAGAATACCAATACTTAGTTTTTAAAGGTTTATAAAACTTAAGAACCATAGAAGCGTAACTAACCTTATCAAATTCTTTACATAATGATATATAATTATCACACGCATATATCTCATCAAGAATTCTCATTCAGAAAGATGCTACAAAATTATTTCTAATAATAAGCAGAAATAAAAATCCTAAACAAATATAACAAAATAATAACATAACTAAAATTAACTTATATTCTGAGCGAATAAACAGATTCGAACTGTCGTCTTCTGCTTGGAAGGCAGATATACTAACCAACTGTACAATATTCGCTTAAAAGAAGGAGATTTCTTAATATTAATTCAAACTAATATTTAGATTGCTATTGGAAACCTTAAATATACTTTACCTTTGAGTTACCATCCAAGCATTTATTGCTTGATGTGATGGAGCTTTATCTGCTATTAATTTATCAAAATCTATTTTTTTAATATCACTAAACCTAACATTATAGTTACATCCAGAAGCTAACATAACACCCGCTATATTCTCAGCATTTACATGAGCTATAACAGTTAAGATATTATTTGCAGCAGCATATCCTAATTCATAACCTATATTAGAATTAGAAATAAGTCCAGAATAAATAGCTAATACACAATTTGAGTTTGTAATTGTATGCAAATTGTTTATAAATGCTTTTGATGCCCAACTTGTATTAGATTCTTCTTCCTTTTGAGTACAAGATACTCTATATTGTGCAGGGAAAGTTACCTTGTGACCTTTACTTATAAGTAAGTCTGCAATAATCTGAAGTGCATATGTTCCTCCATCCTCAAAATAATCTCCAGTAAGATAAATTTTTGCCATATTGATTTAATTATATATTTGTTCTCCCTGAAGGTAACGCTCCTTCTTCCCGATCTTAAAAGGATCGTGCATCACTTTAATGCTTAGGGAGAAAATAGAAAGTAACTTTTAAGATTTGAACTTATTCATAATTTATCCAAAGAAATTATTTTAACCAAAATTTGCTGAAGTTACTTTATTAGTAGCGACTAGCAGAATCGAACTGCTATTTTAGGACTGAAAATCCTCTTTCCTAACCATTAGAAGAAGCCGCCGCGTAGAAGAGGCCAGTCACACCTCTTCTGTTATAAAATAGCTATTTTACCTATGATATAACGTCATCATAAACGATAGATTTATATTGCTTAAGTTTCCAAATCTATAAAAGCTACGGTAGCTTACTACCATCCTATCCTACTTAAAATCCGAATAGAAGACTGACTTATTTTCTATATTTTGTTAAAGCATTCTTAACTATTTCATCGACTGACTCACCGTCAATTGTAGCAAGAATTATATCATTTTCAAGATAAGTAAAATCAAATTTAGGTTTATTCTCACAGAGTTGATCAATTTCGAATCTTTCAATTTGTTTTAGATATTCATCAATATACTTATCAGTATAACTATCGTGATTATAACCAATTCGAACAATACGATTGTCTGAATTATTATAGTGCTTATTAATAATTTCAAGCGCTTTATCAGTTTCTTTCTGAAGTTTCTTTAGTTGTTTCTTTAAGGCAACATAGTTATCAGATGGCATCCAAGCCTTTTCTACTTGTTCAATAAATTTACTCTGTTCCTCTTTAGCAAGTTGTTTAATTCTAGTAACAAGTGCTAATCTTTGTTCTTTATTAAGTTTCATCTTTTAAAGTTATTAAAATGTGTAGCGCACGGAATAGGATTCGAACCAATAACCTTTGTTCTCCCTACAATAATTTTTAAATTTGCTGTTAGTAACTTTATGATATATTTTAATTTGTTTTAATCGTTGATTTAAATAATAGTGCACAAATCCAACAAAGTTTAACAGATGTCCACCATGTTATTTTAGCAGGAACTGATGTCCCCAATATTACAGGAATTGTTGATGGCCATAAAATCCAAACTATCGTTCCTGTAAAAATTGCAATAATACTAATAGTTATAAGAATTAGTATACTAAAACTCAAAAAAGTAAGTAATTTTTCCATAATATTAAAATTTTTAGTTCAAATAGTTAGACTTGCACTAACATCTCTTGGTAAAATCCAAGGCTCTACTACTTAAGCTATATTTGAAAGTGCTAAGTATTTATCTCATTAAAGGTTCTTAGCTCAGGAGAGGATTTTCAATCTACTAGGGCATTTACTCCCTTATCTTTGTATTTATCTCCTACCTACGTTTCACCATATCACATTTATGCAAACGTTGTTATTGTCCTAGTTGTGATTCAAATAACCGCGGTTGCGGCGGAAAGAATCGAACTTTCAAAACTCGTGGTTATGAGCCAGAGGGGTTACCAAACCTCACCGCATGTGTAGATCCACTAAGATTTGAACTTAGATTACATGAGTATCAGTCATGTTTCCTAACCAGATTAGAAGATAGATCTATTTTTACTTAAAATACGGTTGATCACAAAATGGACATTTATTTTCAACAAATCCTCCTTTCATTGTAGCTCCACAAGTTGGGCACCCTATTTCTCCTACAACTACGTTAAGTTCTTGTGCAACATCTCCTGCAAGTATTCGCTTATCTTTACTATGATAATCTTCTTTATTATAATTCATTACAGGATGAGTATATTCTGAAAATAACTTTTTAATTTCTTCAATTCCGTCACCAATAGATATTTTGTGACAAACAATATTATTTAATAATTCTTTAATTTTCTGTTCCATAATATTTAGTATAAGTTGAGGAGAGTGTGGGACTCCAACCCACATTACGCTATTAACGTAATACTAATTTTCAAGATTAGCTCTTCATGCAGCCAGATACTCTCCAAAAAGAGATTACAAAGATAAATATAATTTTTGACTTAACAAAAATTACTTATCAAAATTGTAATTATTTATAATATCAGAGTATTTTTTAATTACTAAATCTCGAACTTTTTTAGATAAATTAGATACTTTATTTCTTATTTGACAATAACATTCAGATAAATCTTGAATAGATTCAATTCCATTTTCTACTAAGATTTTATCCTCTGTTCGTTTTCCCTGCATAGTATCAAATAAAGTATCTTCATTAAAAATAGGTAGCTCAATATCTTTTTTGGTATACTCTTCAACACACTGAAAGTAGTCAGAGGATTTATTATCTCTAGATCTATATATAAGTATGTGCTTTCCTGAAGGAAGACGATATTTAAATATTTTCATATATATATATTATTTGTTTTGTACACAACGCACGCTGAAGCCGTAGGCGCGATAGCAGCTGTTCGGCGGGTAGACGTAGACCGAGTCGAAGTTGAGGATGCCCGCGTAGTTGTCGCCTCCGTAGTTCGGCGACGAGGACCAATAGTAGCCGTAAGAGCTCGTGCTGGCCAACTCGCCGCTATTGCTGTAGAGCAGGCCCGCAGCAGGGAGAAACAGCGAGCCCTTGTGGTCCGAGTTGTGATTACCCCCGAACCAACGGCCCTTGCGCTCGTCGTCCCATGTCGAGTTGAGATAGTATAATGCTTTCCATTCCTGCCAGGTCGGCAAGCGCTTCCCGACGGCCTTCGCGGTATCCATTGCCTCCTGCCATGTGTAGTAATGATGGCCGTCCTTCTCGTAACCGCCGATGGCCAAATTCTCCGTATCCCACAACAGGCCGCAAAGCTCGATAGATTGTGGATATTCTTTTTTATATTGTATACCAGATATAAAACCATCTATCCATGTTTCACGATTAATAATTTTATTTGCATATTTTAAATATGCTTCTTCTGCTGTTTTACGTAACGTTTTAATAGTTTAGTTTTAATA